>Ga0228536_1000297_pt1 | contig 110635 bp, 113 predicted proteins | sample SJ1Smetagenome_FD_168611 | JGI IMG/M metagenome (GOLD analysis project Ga0228536, IMG submission 168611) | Enriched culture of PCE-dechlorinating microbial communities from Ithaca, New York, USA - SJ1.S | ecosystem: Engineered > Modeled > Simulated communities (microbial... > Unclassified...
TAGGTTTATTAAGGTAAATAGAAATTAAAATTACAAATTATTACAATATATGATTATGGAGTTATTATTCTACTTTTATTTAGAAAATTATTATTAGTTGTTTTCCAACAATTAATTGACACTATCAGATATATTAGTAGAACTTGAAAATATATTACATCTCGAATATAATACTAAAGCATGCATTAATAATGTTGAGTTAGGCGATACTGAAAACGCAATATATACAATCTTAAAAGATGGACCACTTCATTCTGATTTAATAGCCTTAAAATCTGGTTTAGATATAAATATAGTGAATAGTACTCTTACAATTCTTGAAATAAAAGGAGTTGTTAAAGAGATTGCCCCAAGTACTTTTACTATTTGCTAGTTAATTTGGAGGTGTTATTTTGACTAAAAATTTGGTGATTGTTGAATCACCTGCAAAAGCAAAGTCAATAAGTAAAATGTTAGGGAAAAATTATACAGTGATTGCTTCATTAGGTCACATTAGAGATTTGCCTAAAAGCAGGCTAGGGATAGATATAAAAAATGATTTTCAACCCGAATATATAACAATTAGAGGAAAAGGAAGTATCGTAAACAATCTTAAGAAAGAAGCTAAAAAAGCTGATAGTATTTTCCTCGCTACAGACCCCGATCGTGAAGGTGAAGCTATATCTTGGCATTTAGCTAGTTTATTGGATATAAACAAAGATACTCCTTGTAGAGTTGAATTTCATGAAATTACAAAAGAAACAGTTAAAAGTTCTATTAAATCACCCAGAAAGCTTGATGAGAACCTATATAATGCACAGCAAGCAAGAAGAGTATTGGATAGATTGGTAGGATATAAAATTAGCCCTATCCTTTGGAAGAAAGTAAAAAAAGGACTAAGCGCAGGCAGAGTTCAATCTGTAGCCGTAAAGTTAATATGCGATCGAGAAAATGAAATTACTGAATTTATTCCAGAAGAATATTGGACAATAAAGGGACATTTCAAAAAAGATAATAGTAAATTTGAAGCTATGCTTACTCATCAAATAGCAAATGAAAAAGAAAGCAAACTAACTATAAAAAATGAAGAAGAAGCAAAAAACATATTAAAAGAAATAAAAAGCAATGAAAATATAGTTTTTGACATTAAAAAAAGCAAGAGAAAAAGAAGCCCTTACCCACCATATACAACAAGTACTCTACAACAAGATGCATCAAAAAAACTAGGTTATACTTCAAAGAAAACAATGATGATCGCACAACAATTATATGAGGGAATTGATGTGAAGGGAGAAGGTACAACTGGGCTTATAACTTATATGAGAACTGACTCAACTAGGATTGCGAATGAAGCGGTTGATGCGGCAAGGGAATATATTGTACAGAATTTTGGGAAAGAGTTTTCAAATGGAGGAAACACTTATTCTAAGAAAGCTAAAAAGGAAACTCAAGATGCTCATGAAGGGATTAGACCTACACATTTAAATTTGTGGCCTGAAAAAATAAAAGATTCACTTACTAAAGAGCAGTTTAAATTATATAAACTCGTTTGGGATAGATTTATTGGGTCACAGATGTCAGACGCTATTTACGACACAATATCAGTAAAAATAAAGAATGGGAAATACATTTTTAAAAGCAACGGTTCAAAATTAAATTTTAGTGGGTTTTTAAAAGTTTACACAACAACAGATGAAGAGCAAAATGATATCATATTGCCAGAGCTAAATGTAGGCGAGAAATTAGATCTGATAAAAATTGAAGAGAAAAGAAATTTTACCCAGCCACCATCAAGATATACTGAAGCATCATTGATTAAAACAATGGAAGAACTTGGAATAGGAAGACCAAGCACATATTCACCAACTATTTCTACAATATTATCCAGAGGCTATGTAACTCTTGAGAAAAAAACCTTCTATCCAACTGAGCTTGGTACAATTGTAAATGACATATTAGTAAAGTATTTTAGTGAAATAATTAATGAAGAATTCACCGCTCAGCTAGAAAACCAACTTGATGAAATTGCTGAAGGTAAATTAAACTGGAAAGATGTCATAAGAGAGTTTTATTTTAAGTTTGAAGATGCATTAGATAAAGCTGAAAGTGAAATAGAAAAAATTGATATAAAAGATGAGGAATCGGATGAAATTTGTGAAAAATGTGGGAAAAAAATGGTAATAAAAGTTGGCAAATATGGTAAGTTTTTAGCTTGCCCAGGTTATCCTGAATGTAAAAATGTCAAACCTATATTAGAAAAAATAGGTGTCAAATGTCCTTTATGTGAGGATGGGGAAATAGTTAAAAAGAGAACAAAAAAAGGCAGAATTTTTTACGGTTGCTCTAATTATCCAAACTGTGAATTTAATTCATGGCAAGAACCAGTACAAGAAAAGTGCCCTAAATGTGGGGGTATGATGGTTATTAGACAGACTAAAAACAGTAAAACATTAAGTTGTATTAATGAAAAATGTGGATATAATAAAAATATTTAAAATATAAAAAATATCTGTACAATTCTTGAAATATATAGTATGTTATATATGTGATGAAAATTCAGAATTGTTTTAGAAAATAAATGAGGAGGTTAATATATGGAAAGTTTATTAAAAAAAACTAGAAGGCTAAATAAAACACTTCAAAGCTATGGTTCAAAACCAATATCTTTCACAGAACTAAGCAAGATATTATCTGATATTCTGGAAGCTAATGTCTATATAGCAAGTACAAAAGGGAGAGTATTAGGCTATGCATTATCAGAAGGTTTTGACTGCGATATTGTAAATAGTGAAGTTGTAAAAGAAGGAAGATTCCCTAAGAAATACAATGAAGAGCTTTTAAAAATAAGTGAAACAAAAGAAAATATAAAAGACATGGATATATGCGTTTTCGACCAGACTACAAGATGTGAATATCCAGATAAGGTTTCAACGATAATTCCTATAAACAGTGGTGGCTCTAGACTTGGCACACTTGTAATAGCTAGGTTTGGAAAAGATTTCAGCGAAGAAGATTTGATACTTTGTGAGTATAGTGCAACTGTAGTTGGAATGGAAATACTTAGAGCAAAAAGCGAAGAAATTGAAGAAGAAGCAAGAAAGAAGTCTGTAGTTGACATGGCATTGGGAACTCTTTCTTATTCTGAACGAGAAGCAATGGAGTATATTTTTGAAGAACTTGATGGTATGGAAGGATTAGTTGTTGCTAGTAAAATTGCTGATCGCGTTGGAATAACAAGATCTGTTATAGTGAATGCATTAAGGAAATTTGAAAGTGCAGGAGTAATAGAATCGAGATCTTTAGGTATGAAAGGAACCCATATAAAAGTTTTAAATGATAAGCTCATAGAAGAATTAAGAAGAAATAAATAGTAATCATAAAAATAATCGCTTTTAGCGATTATTTTTTGATATGCAAATTGTTGAAATAATAATAATAATATGCTATACTATTTGAGGAATTACACACACGTCATGATGCAAGAGGTGTTCTCAAATTGAGTCCTTAAGCAAATGAGTGAAGTGGAGGAAAAAACTTGGAGGTGCAAATATGTCAGTAGTATCAATGAAAAATTTGTTGGAAGCGGGAGTCCATTTTGGTCATCAAACTAGAAGATGGAACCCAAAAATGTCTAAGTATATCTTTACAGAAAGAAATGGGATCTATATTATAGATTTACAAAAAACTGTTAAGATGATAGACGAAGCATATGCTGTAATGAAAGAAATAGTTGCTAACGGTGGAGAAGTTTTATTTGTAGGAACAAAAAAACAAGCCCAAGAAGCAATTGAAACAGAAGCAAAGAGATGTGGTATGCATTATGTTAATCAAAGATGGTTAGGCGGCATGCTCACAAACTACAAAACTATAAGAAAAAGAATTGATAGACTTCATGATTTAGAAAAAATGGAAGAAGATGGGATTTTTGATGTCCTTCCAAAGAAAGAGGTCATTCAATTAAAGCATGAAAGAGAAAGATTAGAAAAATTCCTCGGCGGGATTAAGAATATGAACAAAATACCAGATGTTTTGTTTGTTGTAGATCCTAGAAAAGAGAGAATTGCTGTAAAGGAAGCTCACATATTAGGAATTCCGGTAATAGGTATAGTAGACACTAATTGTGATCCAGATGAAGTGGATTATGTAATACCTGGAAATGATGATGCTATAAGAGCTGTAAAACTTATCACAGAAACTATTGCAAATGCTGTAATTGAAGCAAGACAAGGAGAGCAATTCTCTGTTGACCAAAATATTGATAAAAATAGCGATAAAAATAATGAAGAGATAGTTGATATAGAAGAATAAAATAGGAGTGATAAAATGGCTATAAGTGCTTCTTTAGTTAAAGAACTAAGAGAAAAGACTGGTGCTGGAATGATGGATTGCAAAAAAGCACTTGAACAAACCAATGGAGATATAGATAAAGCAATAGATTATCTTAGAGAAAAAGGATTGGCTTCCGCTTCAAAGAAGTCTGGTAGAATCGCAGCTGAAGGTCTAGTAGATGCTTATATTCATGGTGGAAGAATTGGTGTATTAATAGAAGTGAATTCGGAAACTGATTTCGTTGCAAAAAATGATGAATTCAAACAATTTGTTAAAGATATGGCAATGCAAGTTGCCGCATCGAATCCAAAAGTGATTTCTAGACAAGATCTAAGTGCAGAAGAAATAGCACATGAAAGAGAAATACAAACCAATAAAGTTATCAATGAAGGAAAACCAGCACATGTTGCTGAAAAAATTGTTGAAGGAAGAATGGAAAAGTTTTATGAAGATGTATGTCTTCTAGATCAACCATTTATTAAAGATCCTAGCATGAAAGTTAAAGACGTATTAGCACAATTAATAGCAAAAATAGGTGAAAACATAGTAATAAGAAGATTCACAAGATATGAAGTTGGAGAAGGATTAGAAAAGAAAGAAGAAAATTTTGCTGAAGAAGTCGCAAAACAAATGAAGATGTAATTATATATAGGAGAACACTTGTTGTTCTCCTTTATAAAATATTATAAGGAGTGTACATATGAGCCTTCAATACAAAAGAATCATTTTAAAATTAAGTGGAGAAGCTTTGGCGGGAAATAATGGCATGGGAATTGACCTTGACACAATTAAGGGCATTTCTTATCAGATTAAAAAAATTCATGATTTGGGTGTTGAAGTTGCAATAGTTGTTGGTGGTGGAAACTTCTGGCGTGGGAGATCTTCAAAAGATATGGACAGAGCAACATCAGATTATATGGGAATGTTGGGAACAATGATGAATGCATTAGCCTTACAAGATGCACTTGAAAAAATTGGTGTCATTACTCGAGTTCAGTCTGCAATAGAGATGAGACAGATAGCAGAACCATATATCAGAAGAAGAGCGATAAGACATCTAGAAAAAGGCAGAGTTGTAATCTTTGGAGCTGGTACAGGTAATCCATTTTTTTCAACAGATACAACGGCTGCATTGCGTGCAGCTGAAATTGAAGCAGATGTTATTTTCTTAGCAAAAAAAGGCGTTGATGGTGTATATGATTCTGATCCAAAACTAAATAAAAATGCAAAAAAATTTGACACTTTAAATTATATTGATATACTAAACTTAGGTTTGGGTATAATGGATTCAACAGCTACATCTCTTTGCATGGACAATAATATTCCATTAGTAGTATTTGGAATCGATGAGCCGGATAATATAGTAAATGTTGTCTTAGGAGAAAAAATTGGTACGAATATAAAGGGGGATTTGTAAATGCAGTTAGAAATTCATAAAGAAGCAGAACAGAAAATGAAAAAAACAATTGCAGTTTATAAAGAAGAACTTCAGGCGATAAGGGCAGGGAGAGCAAATCCTGCATTACTAGAAAGAATTACTGTAGACTATTATGGTCAAATCACACCTTTAAAACAAGTTGCAAGTATAACAGCTCCAGAACCAAGATTACTTGTCATTCAACCATGGGATTCTAAATTAATACCACTTATTGAAAAAGAGATATTAAAATCTGATTTGGGGTTGAACCCATCTAATGATGGAAAAGTTATAAGACTATTAATTCCTCAACTTACAGAAGAAAGACGTAAAGAATTGATAAAGTTAGTGAAAAAAAGCGCAGAAAATGCAAAAGTTGCAATAAGAAATACACGAAGAGAAGCTGTAGATAAAATCAAAAAAGCCGAAAAGGATAAAGAAATTTCTGAAGATGAAAAAAAGCTAGCTGAAGAAGAAATACAAAAGATAACTGACAAATACATCGAAGAAATCGATGAAATAACAAAGCAAAAAGAAGACGAACTACTTGAAATATAACCCTTCATCTTGAAGGGTTTTTTATTGATGGAGGTAGCATTTACTATGAACATAATTGATGATTATAAATTAGATGTAGAGAAAATCCCGCTACATGTGGGAATAATTATGGATGGAAATGGAAGATGGGCAACAGAAAAAGGCTTACCAAGACATTTAGGGCATCAAGAAGGTATGAAACGCGTCGTTGATGTTGTAGAAGCAGCAAATGATATTGGAGTTAAATTTTTGACATTATATGCATTTTCAACTGAAAATTGGAAAAGGTCTAAAATTGAGATAGATACTTTGATGAATCTATTAATAATATTTATTAGAAAAGAACTTAGAAGACTAGTCAAAAATAATATTAAAATAAATACTTTAGGAAACATCGATCAATTACCTTCTAATGCATTAAGCGAAGTTAAAAGAGCAGTTGATAAAACTAAAGATAATAAAGGAATGACTTTGAATATTGCATTAAACTATGGTTCTAGAATAGAAATAATTGATGCAATAAAAAAAATTATCAAAGATCATGATGATGGATTAATTAGCATTGATGAGATTAATGAGCAAGAATTTATTAAATATTTATATACGGACGGCCAACCTGATCCGGATTTAATTATAAGAACAAGCGGCGAAAAAAGATTGAGCAATTTTCTTACTTTTCAATCTGCATATTCTGAATTATATTTTACGGATCAATATTGGCCAGATTTTGATAAGAAATCTTTCTTTTTAGCAATAAAAGATTTTCAAAATAGACAAAGAAGGTTTGGAGGTATTTAATTGGATAATTTAAAGAAAAGGGTCTTATCTGGCATAATAGGTTTAACCTTCATGATCATAGTTGTCTTAAAGGGCAATATATTGCTAAATATATCGCTATTTTTAATATCTTTAATAGGTTTAAGAGAAATATTTAATGCACTTAGTAATATATCAATAAATCCAGTTAAATGGGTTGGATTTTTATCTTGTGTTTTTATATACTTATCTATTTATTTACAATTTGATATAAGCATCTTGATAATTTTAATTGCTTTAATCCTATTGGTAAACTATGTACTGAATGAAAAAATACATTTTATAGATATTTCAGCAACATTTTTTTCGATTATATACATTCCTTGTATGCTAATAAATATTTCTTATTTAGGTAACACTAGATATATATGGATGGTTTTCACTATTGCATTTGGTACTGATACTTTTGCGTATTTGATTGGCAGTACGCTGGGCAAACATAAACTTAGTCCAAAGCTTAGTCCTAAGAAATCAGTAGAAGGAGCAATAGGAGGAATTTTTGGTAGTTTGATTATGACTGTGATATATAGTTATTATTTTGTACAAAATCATTTTGGACTGATTGCATTACTTGCAATTGTAGCTTCTATATTAGCACAAATAGGTGATTTAGCAGCTTCAAAATTAAAAAGAGAAGCAGGTATCAAGGACTATGGGAATATAATACCTGGTCATGGGGGCATTTTAGATAGATTTGATAGTATAATATTTGTAGCCCCTATCGTTTTTTATTTTTCAAAGTTTTTTTTATTATAAAATGAGGTGGTATTTTTTATGACAGTTATAGCAGCAATATTTGTGTTTTTAATCGTAATTCTTATTCATGAATTAGGTCATTTTACTGTTGCGAAGATAGTTGGAATAAAGGTAAATGAACTTTCAATCGGAATGGGACCAAGATTTTACCATACAAAACGAGGAGATACAGAATACTCTATAAGAGCTCTTCCTATAGGTGGATATGTAAAAATGGAAGGTGAGGATGAAGAGTCTGATGATCCAAGGGGCTTTTCTAAAAAAAGCCCTTTAGCTAGAATAGCCGTAGTCGCAGCTGGGGCAATAATGAACTTTATTCTTGCGATTATTGTATTATCAATTATTTCCTTTATGGTAGGTGAACCTACAACAACAATATCTGAGATTATTGAAAATAGTCCAGCAGAATTTGCCGGATTAAGACCTGGAGATAAGATAATTTCTATTTCAGGGGATAGAATCGACTCGTGGGATGACATAGTAAATAGTATAGAAAATTCAGATATAGAATCTCAATTAGAAATTAAGGTTGAACGTGATAATGATATTGTAAGTATTTTTGTAACTCCAAGGCTTGAGGATGGTAAGAAGATAATAGGTATCATACCTGAAGGTGAAGGTAATTTTATAACATCAATTAAAGAAGGTTTTTCAGAAACAGCTTATTTTATAAAAATGATGATTGACTTTATAATAACTGCATTTAGTGGTAATGTATCAGCAGATGATTTATCCGGACCTTTAGGGGTGATTTCAGCTGTTAACCAAGCTGCTAACCAAGGGATCATTAGTTTATTATATTTATTGGCTTTTATAAGCGTAAATTTAGGATTTATCAACTTGTTGCCATTTCCAGCACTTGATGGTGGAAGAATTGTATTTTTAATAATAGAACTGGTGCGAGGAAAGCCAATAGACCAAAAAAAAGAAGGATTAATTCATTTTATTGGTTTGATTTTATTATTTGCACTTATGATATTTGTGACTTATAATGATATTTTAAGAACCAATCTATTTTAGGAGATAATAATATGATAAGAAAAAAAACAAAAAAAATAAAAGTAGGAGAATTATATGTAGGCGGCGATGCACCAATAACCGTTCAATCGATGACAAATACAGTAACTCAAGATATAGACAATACTGTTAGACAAATGCTTGAATTAGAGAAAAATGGTTGTGACATAATAAGAGTTGCTATAAATACTGATGAAGATGCTAAAGCAATTAAGGAAATTAAAAAATATATTAAAATGCCCATAATCGGTGATATTCAATTTGATTATCGCTTAGCTTTAAGCGCAGTTAAATATGGAGTTGATGGTTTAAGGATCAATCCCGGGAATATTGGGAATGAACAAAAAGTTAAAGAAATTGTTAAAGCTTGTAATGATGCAAATATATCTATAAGAATAGGTGTAAATTCAGGTTCAATTAAGAAAGAATACCTTGAAAAGTATAATGGCGTTAATGAGAATTCTATTGTAGAAAGTGCATTAGAACAAGTTAATTTATTGGAAAGCTTGAATTTTAATAATATCAAGATATCACTCAAAGCAAGTTCTGTTCCTCTTACCATTGAATCTTATAAGAAAATGTCTGAAATAGTTGATTATCCATTACATTTGGGAGTGACTGAAGCAGGTACTCCATGGAGAGGTACTATTAAATCATCTATTGGAATTGGTGCGTTATTATCAATGGGGATCGGTGATACAATAAGAGTATCATTAACCTCTGATCCAATTGAAGAAGTAAGGGTAGGGAAAGAAATATTAAAATCTCTAGGTTTAAGAAAAGAAGGGTTGACTCTAATATCATGCCCAACATGTGGAAGAACTAAGATCAATTTGATCAAATTAGCAGAAGAAGTTGAAAAAGCTTTAGATCACATTGATAAACCACTAACAGTTGCAATTATGGGCTGCGTAGTAAATGGACCTGGAGAAGCGAAAGAAGCAGACATAGGTATTGCTGGAGGCATTGGAGAAGGATTAATATTCAAAAAAGGTCAAATAATTAAAAAAGTAAAAGAAGAATACTTGCTTGAAGAATTATTAAAAGAAATAGAGAAACTATGATTATTAGGAGTAGATTAATATGCTTTCTGAATATCAAGCTGTAGTAAATTTTTTTACTGATGTTAACCAAATACCACAACTCAAAAATGTTTATATTGAAAGAGTTATTTTTAATCCTAAAAAATCAATGTTGTCAATAAATTTGATAACTCCACTAGACTACAATGAGAAATATACTGAATTAATTTACAATTCCATTGTAAAGAGATTTCCAAATTATACTATCTCACTTATATTTTCTAATGATATATTTGAAGATGTTGATTTTACAAAAAAATATATTGTGTCAATGATAAGAAATAAAATACCTTCAAGTAATTCATGGGTAGAGAATTTGTTAATTGACGATGATACAGAATCAGTCCAAATACAATTTCCAAATCAGGTTTCTTTTCACTCATTTAATTTGAATGGGCTACGTTCTGAAATAGAAGAATTTTTAAAATCTGTTTTTAATAAAAAGCTATTAGTATCGATTTGTGAAAACGACAATATTGAGACTTTTTTTGCAGATCAAAATTCTAAAGAACTTGAAATTGTGAAAGAAATTAATCAATCTGATAATACAAAAGACAAACAGACTAAAACAGTTAGGTTTGAAAGATCCAAGAATAAAGTTTTTGATAAAACACTAACATCGAAGACTGTAGATCTTATCAACATCGATTTAAGTTCAGGAAACGTAACTATATTCGGAGAGATATTTGATTTAAACTATAAGGATATAAGAGGAAATAAAAAGCTGTTATCATTTTACATCACAGATTTTACAAATTCAATACAATGTAAATTATTTATTATGAATGATAAAATAGATGATTATATGGAAGTTTTAAGGGAAGGAGTTAACTTATATGTAAATGGTGATATCACTTATGATAATTATAGCCGTGAGATTACTTTGATGGTAAAATCAATGAATCCCGTGGCTAAAGAAAATAAAAGTGATTTAAGTCCACAAAAAAGAGTGGAACTTCATCTTCATACTAATATGAGCTCAATGGATGGTATTAGTCCGGCTAAACTTTTAATCAAAAGAGCTATAGAATGGGGTCACCAAGCCATTGCTATAACTGACCATGGTGTAGTTCAGGCATTTCCAGAAGCTAGTGAATTTAATAATAAGATAAAAATCATATATGGGGTAGAGGCATATATGATAAATGATCAAAAAGAGATAATTACCAATTTCGAAAAGCATGAAGTATTAGATGATTTTGTAGTTTTTGATATCGAAACTACGGGATTGTCAGCTCGTAATGATAAAATTACAGAAATTGGCGCGGTCAAAATAATGAATGGAGTCGTGATTGATAGATTCGAACAGCTCATAAATCCTGGAATACCCATACCTTACAATATTACTTCTCTAACTGGAATTACTGATGACATGGTATCAAACATGCCCAAAATAGAAGAAGTTTTACCTAAGTTTATGGATTTTATTGGAGACTCTATCTTGGTTGCTCATAATGCTTCCTTTGATGTGGGATTTATTAGAGAAGCATGTAATAACATGAACATAAATTTAAACAACGCAGTTTTAGATACATTAGCTCTCTCAAGAGCACTATTTCCAAATTTGAAAAGTCATAAACTCAATATTATTGCTAAATTTTTAAATGTTGAACTTATAAATCATCATAGAGCTGTTGATGATGCAAGAGCAACAGGAGATATATTAATTAAGATGTTAGAAGTCTTAGAAGAAAAAGGGATCACAACTCCACAAAAATTGAATACAGGGTTGAATTTTTCAAATATAAATAAGAATGACACATATCATTGTATTATACTCGCTAAGAATCAAGAAGGTATTAAAGATTTATACAATTTAATCTCAAAATCTCATTTAGAATATTTCTACAGAAAGCCACGCATGCCAAAAAGCTTGATAAAAAAATATAGAAAAAACTTGATAATTGGAAGTGCATGCGAACTTGGAGAAGTATACAAGGCAGTATTATCAAATAAACCAACAGCGGAGATTAATGAAATTATTGATTTTTACGACTATATAGAAATTCAACCTATAGATAACAATTATCACTTAGTCAGAGAAGGGGTAGTAAAAGACAGGGACGAATTAAAGTATATCAATAAAAAAATTTATGATTTGTCGAAATCAAGGAATAAAATTGTTGTAGCAACTGGAGATGTTCATTTCTTAAATCCAGAAGATGAAATCTATAGGCGTATCATAATGTGTGGTCAAGGATTTAATGATGCTGATTATCAACCTCCACTTTATTTTAAAACGACAGATGAAATGTTAGAAGAATTCGTTTATTTAGGTGAAGAAATTGCTAAAGAAATAGTAATTACGAATACAAATAAAATTAGCGATTTAATTGACAATGTAAAACCAATACCAGATGGAACATACCCTCCTAAAATTGAAGGGGCAGATGAAGAACTTAAAGAAATGGCCTTTACTAATGCAGTAAAAATGTATGGTGATCCATTACCAGATATTGTAGAAGAAAGGCTGACTCGGGAACTGGATTCCATTATAAATAACGGTTATTCTGTATTATATATAATAGCCCAAAAATTAGTCACAAAATCAATGCAAGATGGGTATTTGGTAGGTTCTAGAGGTTCTGTCGGTTCTTCTTTGGTGGCGACAATGAGCGGAATAACCGAAGTTAACCCATTACCACCTCATTATGTATGTGATGCTTGCCACTACACAGAATTTTTCGAAGATGGTAAAGTAGCTTCAGGATTTGATTTAGGAGATAAGATTTGCCCAAAATGTGGTAAACTTTTAAAAAAAGATGGTCATGATATTCCTTTTGAAGTGTTTTTAGGATTTGAAGGAGACAAGGAGCCTGACATCGATCTTAATTTCGCCGGTGAATATCAGCCTATAGCTCATAAATACACTGAAGAATTATTTGGTGAAGGGAAAGTGTTTAGAGCTGGGACAATAGGAACTATAGCAGAAAAAACTGCTTATGGTTTTGTAAAAAAGTATTATGAACAAAAAAATATTTCAATCAGTCAAGCTGAAATTAATAGATTAGTAAAAGGATGTACCGGGATTAAAAGGACTTCAGGGCAACACCCTGGTGGTGTTATGATAGTTCCTCACTACAAGGATATACATGATTTCACACCAATCCAATTTCCAGCTGATGATAATTCCTCAGGCGTAATTACTACACATTTTGATTATCATTCTATTAGTGGGAGAATATTAAAACTAGACATCTTAGGGCATGACGTTCCAACTATCATAAAAATGCTAGAAGATCTTACAGGAATAAATCCACTCTCAATACCTCTTGATGACAAAGACACAATGAGTTTATTTACAAGCACAAAAGCATTGAAAATTTCACCTGAGGAAATAAATTGTCCTGTAGGAACTCTTGGTATACCAGAATTTGGCACCAAATTTGTGCGCCAAATGTTGGTCGATACTTCCCCTACTACATTCTCAGAATTAGTAAGGATATCAGGCCTTTCTCATGGTACTGACGTATGGGTTAACAATGCTCAAGATTTAGTTAAAAATAATATAGCTTCTTTAAAGGAGGTTATATCAACCAGAGAAGACATTATGCTCTTTTTAATAAATGCGGGTTTAGACAAGAAGAAAGCCTTCTTCACAATGGAGAAAGTAAGAAAAGGTAAGGGATTAAGTCAAGAAGATCAAGACATAATGAGAAGCTTAAATATCCCAGAGTGGTATATTGAATCGTGCAACAAAATAAAATATATGTTTCCAAAAGCACATGCTGCAGCATATGTTACCATGAGTTTCAGAATTGCATATTTTAAAGTACATTATCCTAAAGCTTTTTATGCGACATATTTTACAACAAAAGCTAGTGATTTCGATGCAGAGTTAATCTTACAAGGTAAAAATGCCATAAAATCAAAGATAGAAGAAATTGAATATAAAAATAATGAAGCTACAGCAAAAGAAAAAAATCAATTGACAATATTGGAAGTCGCTCTAGAAATGTATGCACGAGGTTTGAAATTCGAAAAAGTAGACTTATATAAATCAGATAGCGATAAATTCCTTATTGGGAGTGAAGGTATTATACCACCTCTAAAAACACTCGAAGGTATTGGAGAAAATGCTGCTAGAAAGTTAGTTGAAGAAAGGGCAAAAGCTCCATTTCTATCAATTGAAGAATTAATTGTAAGAGGAAAAGCATCAAGACCTGTTATAGATGCATTGGATAAGCATGGCTGTTTAGATAATCTTCCAGAAACAAATCAAATCAGCCTTTTTAACATTTGATTTAATTGATCGATTATGATATAATTTATTAAGACAATTAACAAGTAATTCAAAGAGTGGGGAATCCCACTCTTAATTTTTGCAAGAGGTATGGTGAAAAAATTGAATAGAAAAGAGATAGTTCAGTCTGTAAAATCATTAGGCGAACCTTTAATATCCAATTTAGGATATGAAATGGTTGATGTCGAATTTGTCAAAGAACAAAATGAATATTACTTAAAAATATTTATTGATAAAAGTGGAGGTATTAATTTAGAGGATTGCCAATTGGTAAGTGAGATTATAGGAGAAAAATTAGATGAACTAGATATAATTGATATATCTTATTATCTAGAAGTATCATCTCCAGGATTAGACAGACCAATAAAAACAGACAAAGATTTAAAAAGAAATTTAGAAAAAGAAGTAGAAGTAAATTTATACAAATCAGTAAATGGTGAAAAACATATTGAAGGTATATTAATTGATTATGATGAAAAAACTGTTACAATACAAGTTGAAGAAGATAAAATGACAATTCCAAGAGAATTAATTTCGTTAATGAGACAAATAATACGTTTTTAATATTTGAATATGAGGAGGAGTAAAAGGATGAATGTTGATTTCATCAGCGCCCTTGAAGAAATAGAAAAAGAAAAAGGGATTCCAAAATGCATAATTATAGATGCCTTAGAGTCAGCACTAATATCTAGCTATAAAAAGAACTTTGGTTCTTCACAAAATGTAGTAGTAGAAATTGATAATAACACAGGTGATGTAAAAGTCTTTGCAATCAAGTCAATTGTGGACAATGATGAATTAGAAGATGAATTGCTGCAGATTTCAATCGAATCTGCTAAAAAAATAGATCCTAAATTAAGTGTTGGAGACTCTATAAAGCTAGAAGTTACACCGAAAGATTTTGGTAGAATAGCAGCTCAAACAGCAAAACAAGTAGTAATACAAAGGATTAAAGATGCAGAAAGAGACGTGATATTTGAAGAGTTTATTAATAGAGAAAATGAGATTATCACAGGACAGGTACAAAGAATATCAAAGAACAATGTATATATTGATCTTGGGAAGATAGAAGGGATATTACCTCCTACAGAGCAAATACCTGGAGAAATATATAATCAAGGTGACAGGTTAAAATTACTTATTTCGGAAGTTAAAAAAACCACAAAGGGACCGCAGATAATTTTGTCAAGGGCAAGTGCAAGCCTGGTAAAGAGATTATTTGAAATAGAGGTTCCTGAAATAGTAGAAGGTATAGTTGAAATTTATTCAATTGCAAGAGAAGCTGGCTCAAGAACAAAAATAGCTGTATTTTCTAAGAGTGAGGAAGTAGATGCGCTCGGGGCTTGCGTTGGCTTTAAAGGAACTAGAGTAAAAGCTATTGTAGATGAACTGAATGGTGAAAAAATAGATATTGTAATTTGGAGCAAAAATGTGGATGAATTTATTGCTAATAGTTTAAGCCCTTCAAAAGTTCTTCATGTGTTTTCCAACGAGAGAGAGAAATCAGCACTTGTAATAGTTCCTGACCATCAATTATCATTAGCAATTGGTAAAGAAGGCCAGAATGCAAGATTAGCTGCAAAATTGACTGGTTGGAAAATCGATATAAAATCTGAAAGCCAATACAATAGTATAAATGGAGATGGTTTAAATGAGTCCTAAAAAAATACCACTAAGAAAATGTATTGCTTGTAATGAAATGAAACCAAAACGAGATTTAATAAGAATAGTAAAAAATAGCGATGGCATAGTAAGTGTAGATCTAACTGGAAAAGCAAATGGAAGAGGTGCATATATCTGTGCTTCTGAAGATTGCTTAAATGATATAATTAAATCAAAAAAATTATCAAAACATTTACAAACTGAAATTAATGAAGACGTATACCAAAAACTTAGAGAGGTTATCAAAAAATGAAAGTCACCTAAAAATCGGAGGTGTTAAGATGGCGAAAATAAGAATTTATGAATTAGCTAAAGAATTAAATATGTCTAGCAAGGAGCTAGTTGAAAAAATATCAGAACTCAATATAAATGTCCATAGCCATATGAGTTCTATTGAGGAAGAAGATGCTAAACTGATTAAAGAACTATTACTAGAAGAAGAAAATAAAGTACAAGAATCTACAGAAGATAAAGACAAATTAATAGAAGAGACTCAGATAAATGCTGAATTAACAAGTGCTGAATTTGATGAGAAAAAAACAAAGCACAAAAAAACAGGCAAGAAAAAAAATAACATTAAGGAAGATAATATAGATAATAAAGATATGATAGAGAATACCCTTGAAAAAACAATACAAATTGAAACAGAGATTACAGTAAAAGAATTAGCTGAAAAATTACAATTAAATCCTGCCCAAGTTATTTCAAAATTGATACCATTAGGCATTATGGCTACTCAGAATCAAACTATTGATTCTGAAATTGCTGAGTTAGTAGCAGAAGAATTTGGATATAAAATCAGTGTCTCAACTACTAAAGAAGAAGAATCTGAAATTGATAAGCTAGATTATGAAGATGACCCTAATGATTTATTACCAAGACCTCCTGTTGTAACAGTAATGGGTCATGTTGATCATGGCAAAACCTCATTATTGGATGCAATTAGGCATACTAATGTTACAGGGAAGGAAGCTGGTGGAATAACCCAACATATCGGAGCTTACACTGTAAATATTAATAATAAGAAAATTGTATTTTTAGATACCCCTGGGCATGAGGCATTTACTTCCATGCGTGCTAGGGGAGCTAAGATAACTGATATAGCAATACTTGTAGTTGCAGCAGATGATGGTGTTATGCCTCAAACAATTGAAGCTATTTCACACGCAAGAGCTGCAAATGTACCTATAATTGTAGCTATTAATAAAATTGATAAACCTGAGGCAAACATTGATAGAGTTAAGCAAGAATTAGCTGAAAATGGTGTTTTGGCAGAAGACTGGGGCGGTGATACAATAATGGTTCCAGTATCTGCAAAAAATAAAATTGGCATCGAAGATTTGCTTGAAATGGTTTTATTAGTAGCCGAAATGCAAGAATTAAAGGCAAATCCAAATAGAAAAGCAGTGGGCACAATTATTGAAGCTCAATTAGATAAAGGTAGAGGCCCTGTAGCTACTGTATTAGTTCAAAAAGGGACGTTAAATGTTGGAGATATGGTTGTATCAGGTACAGCTAGTGGAAGAATTAGAGCTATGTTTGATGATAAGGGGAAAAAAGTCAAAAAAGCAACTCCATCAATTCCTGTGATGATTTTAGGTTTATCAGAAGTACCAAATGCTGGAGATATGATTTATGCTGTAGAAAATGAAAAAATAGCAAGGCATTTAGCCGATCTAAAAAAGAATGAACTAAAAGAACAACAAATTAAGCAAACAACAAAAGTATCTCTAGATGATCTATTTGAAAGAATCAAATTAGGTGAATTAAAAGAGTTAAATCTTATCATTAAAGCTGACGTTAGAGGTTCAATAGAAGCATTAACTCAATCTGTAAATAAATTAGAAACAGATGAAGTGAGAGTTAATGTTATTCACAGTGGGGTTGGTGGTATATCAGAAAGCGATGTAATGCTAGCTTCAGCCTCAAATGCACTAGTGATAGGGTTCAATGTAAGACCAAATTTAAATGCCATAGAAGTTGCAAAAAAAGAAAATGTTGACATTAGAACATATAGAGTAATTTATGAAGCAATTGAAGATATACAAGCAGCGATAAAAGGAATGCATGCTCCTAAAATAGTTGAAGAAGTTTTAGGTCGAGCAACAGTTAGGGCAACTTTTAGACTCCCAAATGGTACTTCTGTTGCTGGAATATATGTACTAAATGGCAAAATTACTAGAAATTCAAAAATACGACTATTGAGAGATGATGTAGTTATTTATGATGGGTCGGTTTCATCATTGAAAAGATTCAAAGATGATGTTAAAGAAGTACAAACTGGCTTTGAAGCTGGTTTAGCTTTAGAAAACTTCAATGACATCAAAGAAGGAGATAATATTGAAGCTTATATTTTGAAAGAAGTAGATAGCAATTAGGGGTGTTGAAAATGAATGAGAAGAGAATAAATAGGATCTCTGAAGAAGTAAAAAGAGTTGTTGCTGATTTGATTTTAAATAATATAAAGGATCCCAGAATCAGCAAAATGGCTAGTGTAAATAGAGTAGTTGTAACAAAGGATTTAAAATACGCTAAAATATATGTATCAGTATTGGGCAATGAAGAAGAAAAAGCTAATACTTTGAAAGGCCTTGAGAGCGCAAAAGGATATATAAGAAAAGCCATTGGAGATAAAGTAAATCTTAGAATAACACCTGAGCCTATATTTTATATTGACGATAGCATTGAACATGCCATTTATATGACAAATCTTATAAAACAAGTTTCAAATGATGAAAATATTAGTAAAGAACAAACTGATGGAGAATCAGAAAATGAATAATATGATAAAACAAAAATTATCTAATGAAATAAATAAATCAACTTGCATTGGGGTAGTATCACATTTAAATCCTGATGGGGATAATATTGGATCGATATTAGCGCTTGGAAATTCACTGGAAAAATTTGGTAAAAATGTTACAATATTAAAATCTGATTATGTACCTAGTGATTTATTATTCCTACCTAATATTCATAAAATAATAAAGCCAGAAGATAATTTGAAATTTGACCTAATATTTGTATTAGACAGTAGTGATCCTGAGAGACTTGGTGATAACCAAAAATATTTATCAAATTCAGGAGCCATAATTAATATAGATCATCATATGAGCAATACAAATTTTGGAAACATAAACATAGTTGATTCCAAAGCATCATCAACTAGTGAAATAATCTTCAAACTTATTGAAGAACTTAATTTACCACTTGATATAGATATAGCTACTTGTATATACGCTGGAATAAGTACAGATACTGGAAGATTTATGTATGAAAATGTTACATCTAATACTCACATCATTGTGTCAAAACTTTTAGATATTGGTATTGACGCTTATAATATTAATAAAAAATTATACCAAAAAAGGTCTCTTGAACGTACAAAGTTATTTATTAAAGTTGTTGGATCATCAAAGCTATTGTATGATAACAAAGTTTCGATAGCAAGAGTGACCCTAGATGATTTATATAAAACAAAGGCAAAGCCTGAAGATTCAGATGGAATTGTTGAATTTTTAAGGGATACTGAAACCGTCGAAATCTCTGTTCTGTTAAAAGAAATCACTAACAATTTAACACGTATCAGCATAAGGACCAAAGACTATGTTGATGCAAATAAAATATGTAATCATTTTGGTGGTGGGGGACATTTAAGAGCAGCTGGCTGCACAATCGAAAAATCAATAGATGAATCAGAAAATTTGATAATCGATATTATTAAAAACTATATTTGAGGATTATGACTATGAATGGCGTATTGAATTATTATAAACCTTCAGGCATGACATCGCATGATGCAGTAAACGTAATAAGAAAGATAATAAACACAAAAAAAGTTGGTCATATAGGTACACTTGATCCAATGGCTTGTGGAGTTTTGCCAATGCTTGTTGGTAATGCCACTAGAATTTCTGAATACCTTATTGAGCATGACAAGGAGTATATTGCAGAATTGACTTTAGGACTAAGAACTGATACTTATGACAAAGAAGGAAAGCCAATTGCTCAATCTGATACTATCGTAACAAATGAACAAATAGTAGATGTGTTCAGCCAATTCAAAGGGAAAATAGAACAGACACCCCCTATGTTTTCTTCAAAAAAAATAAATGGGAAAAAACTATATGAACTAGCAAGAATGGGGAAAGAGATTGAAAGAAAACCGAATATAGTCGACATAAAAAACATAAATATCATCAAGATAATTGATAATAGAAAAATTATATTTAGGGTTAAATGTTCAAAAGGAACATACATCAGATCACTATGTGATGATATAGGGATGAAACTAGAAACTTATGGGTATATGTCATTTTTGCAAAGAATTCAAGTTGGAAACTTTAAAATTGAAAATTCAATTAATGATGAATTATTAAGTGATCTTATTCAAAAAGATAAAAAAAATAGTTTCTTAATTCCAATAGACAAGGCAATAGATTATATGGATACAATAAATGTAAGCAAAGAATATTTTCAAAAACTATGTAATGGTAACAGTATACCAATTGATGAAAAATACAACTTTTTTATCGATACAGACTTAAAAGTATATTCTAATGATATATTTTTGGGGATAGGCCAAATAGAGACAAGGAACAATAAGACAATATTAAAAATGAAAAAAGTTCTACTAGGTGATAGCTAATGAAGATTATAGAATTAAATGACGATTATAGAAACACTGAAAAAATTGCAATAGCACTTGGAAATTTTGATGGGATTCATATTGGGCACCAAAATCTTATAAAAAGAATGATAGAAATATCAAAAATCAACAATTTAATTCCATCTGTGTTAATATTCGAGAATCATACTAAGAGTGTAACAAGTAATACTTTTCCAAGTTTGTTAAGTAACAATGAACAAAAATTATATATTTTAGACAAACTTGGGGTTGAAAATGTATATTTAATGAAATTTAGTGAAAATGTAATGAAATTATCTCCACATGAATTTATTAATAAAATATTGATAGATAAATTAAATTGTAAATCTGTAGTAGTAGGATATAACTATAAATTTGGATATAAAGCATCTGGGGATACAGATACATTAAAAACGATTTGTTCTGAGAAAGGTATAATTGCTGAAATAGTAAGTCCTGTATATTACGAAGACAAAATAGTAAGCAGCACATTAATTAGAAGTTTAATCACCTATGGTAAAATAGATATAGCTAATAAACTGTTAGGTAGATTCTATACTATAAAAGGTGAAGTGGTTCATGGAAAAGGAATTGGAACAAAACTTGGTTTTCCAACTGCTAATATCAAACTAACTGATAATTTTGTTATTCCTAAGAATGGTGTCTATAGCACCTTGACTACTATCGGTGATAAAACTTATAAAAGTGCTACCAGCGTTGGATTTAATCCTACTTTTCAAGAGAAATCATTAAAGATTGAAAACCACATCATAGGATTTAATGATTTACTATATGGAAATATAATAGATATATCATTTGTAGAGTATATTAGGCCAGAAATAAGTTTTGATAAAGTTGAAGATTTAGTAAATAGAATGATAGAGGATGTAAATTATATAAAAAAGAAAAATGTGATTTACAATTTCTAGAGTATATGATAATATCATATTGTTAGTTACCTTATCAAAGCTATTCGTTCCTCAGCGATAGCGTTGATAATGGCGAATTATATTATATGGAGGTGGAGTAATGTTAACAAAAGAAGAAAAAGAAAGAATAATCGAAGAGTTTAAAACTCATGAAGGGGACACTGGCTCACCAGAAGTTCAGATTGCTCTTTTAACTTACAGAATCAATGCAGTAAATGATCATCTTCAAACACATAAAAAAGATCATCATTCAAGAAGAGGTCTTTTGAAAATGGTAGGTCAAAGAAGAGGTTTGCTCAGATATCTAGAGAATAAAGATATTGAAAGATATCGTTCTTTAATTGAAAAACTTGGCATTAGAGGTTAAATTAGAGCGGGACTTCCCGCTCTATTAGTTTATATAATGAGAAATGATTGGAGGTAGCTCATGGAAAAGATATATAAATATATGCTTGCGGGTAGAGAATTGTCCATCACTGTTGGAAAAGTTGCACAGCAAGCTAATGGCTCATGCCTTGTTAGGTATGGAGATACTGTTACTTTGGTGACAGCGACCCAATCAAAAGAGCCACGTGAAGGAATTGATTTTTTCCCTTTAAGTGTAGATTATGAAGAAAAATTGTATTCAGTAGGCAAGATCCCTGGAGGATTCATAAAAAGAGAAGGCAGGCCTAGTGAAAAAGCAATACTTACATCAAGACTGATAGATAGGCCCATTAGACCACTATTCCCTGATGGCTTTAGGAATGATGTACAAGTGATAGCAACTGTTCTATCAGTAGATCAAGACAACAGTCCTGAAATAGCTGCTATGATAGGCTCATCAATTGCCTTATCTATTTCTGATATTCCTTTTAATGGCCCAACTGGTTCAGTACAAGTAGGAAGAGTAAATGGAGAAATTGTTATCAATCCAAACAGTGAGCAAAGAGAGATATCAGATATTAATTTAACAGTATCTGGAACAAAAGATGCCATAATGATGGTAGAAGCAGGTGCTAAATTTGTAACTGAAGAAGTGATGTTAGAAGCTATATTAAAAGGGCATGAGGAAATCAAGAAAATATGTGATTTTATTGACGAAATAGTGCGTGATTGCGGCAAAGAGAAATCTAAATATGAATTGTTTATGCCTGACAAAGAAGTTGAAAATTTAGTAAGGCAGCTTGCTACTAATAAACTTATTGATGCTTTGTATACTGTTGATAAAACAGAGAGAGATGAAAATGTAGAAAATTTAAAAAAGGAAATTGCAGAAATCGTATTAGAAAAATACCCAGACACAGAAAAAGATATATCTGAAGTTTTTGAAACAATTATGAAAGAGGAAGTCAGAAAACAAATTATCGAAAAAGGCATTAGACCAGACAATAGAAAATTAGATGAGATAAGACCTATCAGCTGCGAAGTAGGCCTTTTACCTAGAACACACGGATCTGGATTATTCAATAGAGGGCAAACACAAGTCCTAACTATTGCGACTTTAGGAGCTTCAAGCGATGTTCAAATAATTGATGGTCTAGGAGAAGAAGAGTCAAAAAGATATATGCATCATTATAATTTTCCACCATACTCTGTAGGCGAAGTACGACCATCTAGGGGTCCTGGGAGAAGAGAGATAGGACATGGTGCATTAGCAGAAAGAGCATTAGAACCAGTTATTCCTCCAGAGAATGAATTTCCATATACTTTGAGACTTGTTTCTGAAGTACTAAGTTCAAACGGATCAACTTCACAAGCTAGTGTATGTGGTTCAACTTTAGCATTATTAGATGCAGGTGTACCTATAAAAGCTCCTGTTGCTGGAATTGCAATGGGATTGATCAAAGAAGGAGATAAAGTTGCTATATTATCTGATATACAAGGCTTAGAAGATCATCTTGGAGATATGGATTTCAAAGTAGCAGGAACTAGTGAAGGAATAACAGCTATTCAAATGGACATAAAAATTGATGGAATAGATGAAAAAATATTGAAAGAAGCATTAGAAAGGGCTAGAAAAGGTAGATTATTTATTTTGGATAAAATGATGCAAACCATTTCTGCTCCAAGAGAAGAATTATCAATTTATGCACCTAGAATAACTGTTTTACAAGTTAATCCTGATAAAATTAGAGATATCATAGGACCTGGCGGGAAAGTTATAAATAAGATAATTGATGAGACTGGCGTAAAAATAGATATTGAAGATGACGGAAGAGTATCGGTTATTTCAAATAATGCTATTGCTAGTAAAAAAGCAATTGAGATGATTCAAAACATTATAAAAGAAATAGAAGTTGGAGATATTTATCTTGGTAAAGTAACAAAAATTACAACATTTGGTGCTTTTGTTGAGGTTTTGAATGGCAAAGAAGGTTTAGTTCATATTTCTCAATTAGCAAAAGAAAGAGTAAATAAAGTTGAAGATATTGTATCAGTTGGCGATGAAATTTTAGTTAAAGTAATAGAAATTGACAACCAAGGTCGTATTAATTTGTCTAGAAAAGTATTATTGCCTGATGAAAACAATGAAAATAATCAAGAACCGACAAATAATTAACAAGGAGCATGAACCTTTGGTTCATGTTTGTTTTCTTTAAGGAGGTCATAATGTTAATAACCAGTTTAGATAATGGTATAAAAGTTACTATTGACAATAACAAATACGTTAATTCTGCGTTAATTGGCATTTTAATAAAAAGTGGTTCAATATATGAAAATAAAGAAATTTTAGGAATATCACATTTCATAGAACACATGCTGTTTAAAGGGACACAAAATAGAACTAATAGAGAAATAGCAGAAGAAATAGATTTTGTTGGCGGACAAATTAATGCTTTTACAACAAAAGAACATACTTGTATATATTCAAAGGTTCCATATAAATATATAAATTTAGCGATCGACATAATCTATGATATGTTGGCAAATTCACTTTTCTTAGACAGTGATATATTGAAGGAAAAAAATGTTATAACTGAAGAAATTAAGATGTATAAAGATTTGCCTGATGATTTAGTTTTCGAAATGATGAGTGAAATTATGTTTAAAGACATCCCTTTATCCTTTCCTATTTTGGGAACTGAAAGTACAATTAATAATATAAATAGAAATGAAATAAAGGAATACTATAACAATAGATATACTGCAGAAAATATTGTTATCTCGATAGCTGGTAATGTTGATGTTGAAAATATCATTCACCAACTGAACAGTCGATTTAACAAGTTTAATAACAATAAAAGCAATAAATCTGAAATAAAGTTCAATGAAAATAAGATATCGGAAAATAACCTTAATTTAATAATTAAAGGTGAATTTAAAAAAACCGAACAACTGAATCTATGTCTTGCGATCCCTTATTGTTCAACTTATGCAGATGATTATTTTGAAGGGCTTTTAGTAAACAATTATCTAGGTGGCAGTATGAGTTCAATTTTGTATCAAATTATTAGGGAAGAACTTGGATTGGCCTACGAGATAGAATCAAGCGTTGAAACATATAAAAATGCCGGGATGCTTGAAATATATCTAGCATTAGATAGTAAAAATGCAATTGATGTGTTAAAAATTATAAAAAGAGAATTAATAAATCTATATAATAATAAGATCTGTGCTAATCACGTAGAGAAATATAAAGAGCAACTAATAGGCAGTTATCTACTTAGTATTGATAATCCATTTAACAAGATGTATGATAATGGAAAAGAGTTATTAGATATTGGTTTCATAGATAATCATGATAAAATAATAAACCATATAGACAAAATATCTGTAAATAGTGTATCACAATTTATAGATAAATATTTTAGTTTAAATAAGGTATTTTTAACTTATGTTGGGAATATTAAAAATAAAATCAAATTTGAACAAAACATTAAAGACGTATTTTGTTAGGAGGATATCATGGAAGTAAAAGTAGTAAATAAAAGTTCTAATAGCTTACCTGAATACAAAACTGTTGGGGCTGCAGGATTAGATTTGTGCGCATTTTTAACTGAGCCAATAAAAATAAATCCACTTGAAAGAGCTTTAATACCAACTGGAATATATATGGAAATACCCAATGGATATGAAGCACAAATTAGAGGAAGAAGTGGATTGGCACTAAATAATGGAATAACACTTGCTAACGGAGTTGGTACCATAGATAGTGATTATAGAGGGGAAATAAAAATTATTCTCATAAATCTTGGTAATAAACCCTTTGTTGTTAATAATGGAGATAGGATAGCTCAGATGGTATTTACTAAATATGAGAGAGCAGATTTTATTGAAGTAGATGAAATAAGCGAAACCACCAGAGGGAAAAATGGATTTGGGCATACTGGTATTTAAATAACATTTTATTATTATAACATATTCAGGAGGTATTACAGTGAGTTGGTTAGAAGCAATTATATTAGGATTATTTCAAGGAATTGCAGAATTTTTACCTATAAGTAGTTCAGGACATTTGGCTTTGTTACAACAATTTTTTAACATAACTGAGGGAAATTTGTTCTATGCCGAAATGCTTCATTTCGGAACTTTGATTTCAATTTTTATAGTTTATTTTAAAGATATAAAATTGATGATTATAGAATTTTTAAAGTTAGTATTAACTATAATTAAAAAAAGAGCTATTCCTGATTTAAATGAATATCAAAAATTTGCATTACTAATTTTAGTAGCCTCTATACCTACAGCAATTATTGGATTAAGCTTAGAAAATGTCATAGAAAGTATGTTTACTACAATATTACCTATAGGTGTAGCATTTATTATCACGGGATTTTTGCTATGGTTTTCCGAGTCAAGAGGAAAAGGTAGCAAGAAGGTAGATGACGTTACTATTAAAGATGCTCTTTTTGTTGGGTTCATGCAAGGAGTAGCAATATTTCCAGGTATATCAAGATCGGGTTCTACCATTGTTGGAGCTCTATTAAGAAATTTTGATCGCAACTTAGCTACTGAGTTTTCTTTTTTATTATCAATACCAGCGGTATTAGGATCATTTATTTTGGGGATAAGAGATGTTCTTAAAGGATCCACAGTATCTATCGAATTACCAATTATAGTTGGAGTAATTATTTCTGCAATAGCAGGAGTGTTTGCAATTAAAGCACTAGTAAAAATATTAGAGAATAAAAAATTACATTATTTTTCGATTTATTTGTGGATTATTGGTATAATAGTTATATTATCTCAAATAATTTAAGATAGGTGGTATCATGGCAACTAAAAAGAAACCTAAAAGAAGCAAATCAAATGACAGTATTTCAAAAAAGAAAAATTTAAAAATTCATAAAGATATAATCGCAATTGCTTTGATTGGACTTTCTATTTTAGTTCTTGTAAGTTTTTTTACTGAGAAAACAGGAATAATAGGAAATTCTTTAAACTCTATTTTTTATTTATTTTTTGGTACAGGTTCATATGTCTTACCTTTTTTATTAATAATATTATCATCGTTACTGCTTATGGATAAAAATAATATACTAAAATTTTCAACATTGATAGTTCTGTTTTTATCTATTTTAGTTATCTTAGACAGTACAAATGATATAAGTTTAAGTTTTTCAGATAGGATGTCTTATATATTTAATAATCTTAGCACACAGATAAACGGTGGTATTGTAGGTGCCCTCTTTGGCTTTCTATTTTATAAACTCTTTGGGAATGTAGGAACATATATAATCATAGGCTTTATTGACTTAGTTTTACTTTTTCATTTAATAGGCAAAGATAATTTAATTAGCCTGCGTGTAAAATTACATAATAGAAGTACAAAGAAGAATAAAACAGAAAATAAATCAATAAATGATGAAGTCACTGACAAATCTGAAAACAATGTTTTACAAATAACAGATTACACATCATCTAATAAGGAACTAGAAATAATTAGTAAAAAAGAACGAACTAAAAAAATCAATGATGAATCCCAAGAATATTTAATAAATGCCCAAATAGATATGAAACCTAAAAACTCAGCTCATTATACGCTACCTACAATAAATTTGCTGAATGATTCCGTAAGCAAAAATGAAAGTAATGATAAGAAAGAAATAATTAATAATGCAAGAATAATTGAAGAGACAATGAAAAATTTTGGCATAGAGGCTACAGTAACACATATTAATATTGGTCCTACCATAACTTGTTATGAACTTACACCAGCTCCGGGTATAAAATTAAGTAGGATTGTTTCGCTATCAGACAATATTTCATTAAGCCTTGCAATGCCTGATATTAGAATAGAGGCTCCCATACCTGGAAAGTCTGCTGTCGGGATAGAGGTTCCAAATAAACATAAAGACATGGTTACATTAAAGGAAATGTTATCAAGTAAAGATTTTATAGAGTCTAATTCAGACTTAACATTTGTTTTAGGTAAAGATATCACAGGTAAGGCTATTGTATCAGATATTCAAAAAATGCCACATCTTTTAATCGCAGGTGCGACTGGTTCGGGAAAAAGTGTTTGTATAAACACTATAATAATGAGTCTACTTTATAAAAATTCACCTGATAATGTTAAAATGGTATTAATTGATCCGAAAGTAGTAGAGTTAAACATATATAATGGAATACCTCATCTTCTGATTCCAGTAGTAACAGATCCTAAAAAAGCATCTCATGCATTGAATTGGGCTGTTGCTGAAATGGAAAGACGATATAAATTGTTTGCTCAAAATAATGTCAGAGATATTCATTCGTATAATAAGAAATATAAAAATAGTGCCGAGAAATTGCCCAAAATTATCATTATAATTGATGAGTTAGCTGATTTAATGATGGTGAGCGCAAATGAGATTGAGGATTATATAGCAAGACTAGCTCAAATGGCAAGAGCTGCTGGAATGCATTTGATTGTTGCAACACAAAGACCGTCAGTAGATGTAATAACAGGTACCATAAAAGCTAATATTCCATCTCGTATTAGTTTTGCAGTTTCGTCCCAAATTGATTCAAGAACAATACTTGATATGTCTGGTGCTGAAAAACTCTTAGGGCAAGGGGATATGCTATTCTTTCCTTCTAGCATCTCGAAACCGATCAGAATACAAGGTGCTTTTGTTACAAATGATGAAGTGGAAAAAGTTGTTGATTTTTTAAGAGAAAATAATCAAGCTGCTTATGATCCAGATGTAATTGAGAAAGTCACTGCCAACTTGAACCAATCGGAATATGACCAAGATGATGAACTTTTGAGGGAAGCAATTGAATTAGTAGTCTCAGAACAGACAGCATCAATATCATTATTACAAAGAAGGTTTAAGATTGGTTATGCAAGAGCTGCCCGATTGATTGATTCAATGGAGGAAAGAGGAGTTATCGGAGGATATGAAGGCAGCAAACCCAGAAAAGTGCTTTTAACAGATGAAGATTTGGAGGAATAATTTTAATGAACATGCATAAAATATATTTTGAAACTTTAGGCTGCTCAAAAAATGAAGTGGATACTAATATTATGAAATCAATACTAGACAAAAAATTATATGAAATTACTGACAGTAAAGAAATTGCTGATATCATAGTTGTTAATACATGTGGATTTATCGAAAGTGCTAAAATTGAGTCAATTGATACAATTTTAGAATTAGCTAAATTAAAACAAAGCGGTTTTTGTAAATTTCTCGTGTTAACAGGTTGTTTAGCTCAAAGATATCCCGAGGAATTAATAACTGAAATGCCTGAAATAGATGCTATAATAGGAACAGGAAATATCAATAAAATAAATGATGTATTGAGCAATTTAAATTCTAATAAAAAGAATGTTTTAGTTGATAATATTAACAATCTGTATCCAGAAAACATAAATCGTGAAGTAGAATCATTTGTTCAATATGTAAAAATATCAGAAGGTTGCAATAATAATTGTACGTATTGTATCATTCCAAAGTTAAGGGGTAAAAATAGAAGTAGGAGAATAGAGGATATATTAGAAGAAATAAAGTATCTTGTACATAATAATGTCAAAGAAATAGTTCTTATTGCACAGAATACTTCAGATTATGGAATAGACCTATATCATGAGTATAAACTCTATGAGCTTTTGAATGAGATCGAAAAGATAGAAGGTGATTTTCTTGTAAGATTACTATATTTATATCCAGATCACATTGATGATAAATTAATTATGAGTATAAAAAACAATAGTAAGATAGCAAAGTACTTGGACATCCCTCTACAACACGTAAGTAATAACATTTTAAGATCAATGAATAGACGCACAGACAGGGAGTCAATAGAAGCTTTAATTGTTAAATTAAGGAAAGAAATACCTGAAGTTATCATCAGAACTACGTTAATAGTTGGATTTCCAGGTGAGACAGAGGATGACTTTAATGAACTATATGAATTTATAGAAAAATATAAATTTGATAAATTAGGGGTATTTCCATATTCAAGGGAGGAAGGAACAGCTTCCTATAATTATCCAAATCAAATCAGTGAAGAAGTTAAATTAAACAGATTAGAAAGAATTATGAAAGTCCAAAAAAAGATATCAAATGATATATTGAGGTCTAGAATTGGCAAGACTTATAGGGTGCTGGTAGAAGCTGAAATTGAAGACAACTTATATGAGGGTAGGAGCTATATGGACAGTCCTGAAATAGATGGTGTAGTTTTTATTCAATCAAAATCGCCTTTAGAATTAGGTCAGTTTGTTAATGTGCATATAGTTGATAGTTTAGAATATGATTTAATGGGGGTTGTAGAAAATGAATTTAGCAAATAAAATTACGATACTTCGTGTTTTATTAGTACCATTATTTATTGTGTTTTTTTATTTAGATTTTCAATACAGTCAATATGTAGCTTTAGCAATATTTGTTGTAGCATCAATAACTGACTCAATAGATGGCCATATTGCTAGAAGCAGAAACATGGTTACGACTTTTGGAAAATTTGTTGATCCGTTAGCTGATAAAATATTAACCACATCTGCTTTTATATTATTAGTAGGGACGGGGAAAATTCCTTCTTGGGTAGTAATTATAATAATTGCTCGTGAATTTATCATTTCAGGTTTAAGAGTATTAGCTGCCTCAAATGGTGTGACAATTGCTGCTAGTAAATGGGGTAAAATAAAAACGATCACCCAGCTTGTAGCGATAATTCTCCTTTTATTGAATAATTTTCCATTTAACTATATTGGAATACCATTAGACTATATAATGCTATATATTTCATTATTTTTCACTGTTTTATCAGGTGTTGATTATGTACAGAAGAATATTAAAATATTGAATCTAGACGATATATAAAACGTTATGAAGGTGACACGATTATGAAAGCTGAGATAATAAACGTCGGTACAGAGATATTATTGGGCAGTATAGTCAATACTAATTCTGTATATATATGTAAAAAGCTTGTTGAAATAGGGATTGAACCAATTTTTCAAACTTCTGTAGTAGATGATACTGAATTAGTAAAGACAGCTTTAAAAAATGCTCTTGAAAGAGCTGCGTTAATTATAATTACAGGAGGGCTTGGACCAACAGAAGATGATTTAACTAAAGAAGCTTTAGCTCAACTGTTAGGCCTAAATTTAGAATTAGATCAAAACGCAAAGCAAACAATAGAAAACTATTTTAAAAACAACAATAAAAAAATGACAGCTAATAATTATAAACAAGCTTTTAAGCTGAGAAATTCAGAATTATTACCAAATAATAACGGAACTGCACCGGGTGTTTTTATAGAATTAAATGGAAATAAAATATTTCTACTACCAGGACCTCCAAACGAATTAATTCCAATGTTTGAAGAATATGTAATGCCTAAATTGAAAACAGATATATATCTGATAACAAAATCAATAAATACTCTAGAAATAAGCGAATCTGAGTTGGAAACCATTTTGAGAGAAATTGAAGTCAATTATCCAGAAATAGAGATTGCTACCTATGCTACATATGGTGCAGTTGAAATAAAAATAATTGGTAAAAGTCATGATATTGACGATCTTAATTTTAAAATAACACAAGTTATTAATATGATTGACTCAAAAATTCACAATTATATTTATGGTTTTGATTACAGTTCTTTAGAAGAAATGGTCGTAGATAAATTAAAAAAATCAAAACAAAAAATAAGCATCGCTGAATCAGTGACTGGAGGAATTATAACTTCAAGAATAACAAGAATACCTGGTGCTTCTGAAGTGCTTGATAGAGGTATTGTGACTTATACAATAGAATCCAAAATTGATGAATTAGGTGTTTCTAAAAATATTATTGATACATATGGAGTAGTAAGTGAAGAAGTAGTTGTAGAAATGGCAAAAGGGATATCCGATAAGACTAAATCTGATTATTGCATAGCTACAACTGGTTTTGCTGGCCCTTCTGCTGATAATAAGAGAAATGTTGGGGAAAACTACATATGTATTTATACTAAGGGCAATCCGATCGTTATCTATAATCAGTTTAGTGGTACAAGAGAGATGATACAGCAAAAAATTGCTAATTTAGCTCTTGTTAAATTGATAATTCAGATTAATAACAAGTTGACTTTAAATAGAAATTAGTGTACTATGTATTTAGAACTAATGTTCGCATATATGAGAGGGGTGACTCCAGTTTATCTGGGATATAATGGTAGAAATGGATGATAAGAAAAAGGCTCTTGATTTAACAATAAGTCAAATAGAAAAACAATTTGGCAAGGGATCTATAATGAAACTTGGCGAAGCTAGCAAATTAGATTTAGATTATATATCTACTGGTTCGCTAGACTTAGATATAGCATTAGGCATTGGTGGTGTACCTAGAGGTAGAATAATCGAAATATATGGTCCTGAATCATCGGGAAAAACAACTATTGCACTCCATATCATAGCTGAAGCACAAAAAGAAGGGGGCATTGCTGCTTTTATAGATGCTGAGCATGCATTAGACCCTAATTATGCCAAAAAATTAGGTGTAGATATTGATAACTTAATAATATCACAGCCAGATACTGGCGAACAGGCTTTAGAGATCACAGAAGCACTTGTAAGAAGTGGTGCAATAGATGTAGTAGTAATAGATTCTGTAGCAGCTTTAGTTCCTAAAGCTGAGATTGAAGGCGAAATGGGTGATAGTCATATTGGATTACAAGCTAGATTAATGTCTCAAGCTTTACGTAAACTAGCAGGAGCGATTAACAAGTCTAATTCTACTTGTATTTTTATTAATCAGTTAAGAGAAAAAGTTGGTGTAATGTTTGGAAATCCAGAAACAACTACAGGTGGAAGGGCATTGAAGTTCTATGCATCAATTAGATTAGATGTGAGAAAAATTGATTCTATAAAACAAGGTGAAGAAATAATTGGAAATAGAACACGAGTAAAAGTAGTAAAAAATAAAGTTGCTCCACCTTTTAAGCAAGCTGAATTTGATATTATGTATGGCGAAGGAATATCAAGAGAAGGAAGTATTGTGGATGCTGGTGTAAATGCAGGTATAATTAATAAAGCAGGATCGTGGTTTAGCTATAATGATATAAAATTAGGGCAAGGCAGAGAGAATGCTAAAGAGTTTCTAAGACAAAATCCAGAGATCTATCAAGAAATTGAAAATTCAGTTAGACAGAAATATGGGTTAATTAAAAAAGAAAATAATGACATTGTCGATAGCGAATTAATCAAATCCGAATAAACATAATAAAAGCCTCCTATATAAAGGAGGCTTTATAATAGGAGGATATAATGAAAATATTGTTTTTAACTGATACTCATCTAAGAAGCTCAAATCCTAAAAATAGGAAAGATGATTTTCAAGAAACATTAGAAGAAAAATTAATAGAAATTACTCAAATTGTAGACGAAAATGATATTGATTATGTAATACATGGCGGCGATTTATTTGATAGACCAGATACATCAGTGCTAACAGTAACAAGATATGCAAATATAATTAAAAGAATTAAAAAACCAATATATATAATTAGTGGAAATCATGATATTTTTGGATTAAACCCTGCTACTTTAGACAGAACTATGTTAGGATTATTGGGAAATTTAAATTTCTTAAATATTATAAGAGATGGTGATAAAATAATACTAGAAAAGGACAATATAAGAGTACAAGTTACAGGTAAATCTTATTCATATGATATAGATTCAAGTATTTCAAATTATATATTAGATTCAGTAGATTCTAATTGTAATTATTCTATAAATATAGTACATGGAATGCTATTAGACAAGCCTTTCATAACAGGTATTCCTTATACTTTAATAGATGATATATTAGAAACTAAGGCAGATATAACTTTAAGCGGACATTATCACGCTGGATTTGGGGTAATATCTAAAAATAATAAGTATTTCATAAATCCTGGAAGCCTTGTAAGAATAACTAATAGTTTAAAAGAAATAGAGCGTATACCAAAAGTTGCAATAATAACTCTTGACCAAAGTATTTCTATTGAACTTATTTCTTTGAAAGTAGCTAAACCGGGTTATGAGGTATTAGATAGAACTGAGTTGGAAAAAAACATATATAAAAATGAAAGAATCATAGAGTTTAAACAAACAATTGATTCGGCCTTAAATTTCGATAAAGTTGATATAAATGATATTTTAGTAGAAGTAGCTATATCTGAAAAGGTAAATGAAAAAGTAAAAGAAGAGGCATTAAGACGAATAGCAATAGCTCAAATGAAGAATATATAGGTGAGAATATGAAATATATAACAAAATTAATATTAGAGAATTTTCAATCGCATAAATACTCTGAGCTCGTATTTAATGAAGGCATGAACGTCATAATTGGTCCTTCGGATTCTGGAAAATCTGCAATTATTAGAGCTTTAAAGTGGGTTTTGTATAATGAACCAGCTGGAGATTATTTTATTAGAGAAAATGAAAATCAGTGTAGTGTAACAATTCATACAAATGATGGTTTTATCTTAAAAAGATATAGAACTAGAAGTAAAAATGGTTATTCTCTCACTTATCCAAATGGCGAAGAATTGATATTTGAAGGAATTGGGAGTAGTGTTCCAGATGAAATTATCGATACTATTGGAATACGAAAAATACAACTTGATTCTGATGAATCTGCCTCCTTAAATATCGGGGAACAATTAGAAGGACCTTTTTTATTGTCAGAAAAAACATCTACAAGAGCAAATGCTATTGGAAGATTAGTTGGAGTCAATATATTAGACGACGCTATAAAAGAAACTGTAAAAGACATCAAAAATATAAATTCAAGGAAAAAAAATTTAGAAGAATCGCTTGACAATATTAACAGTGAATTAGAGAGTTATATTTATTTAGATGAATTATCTAGTATTTATAATGAATTAAAAGTAAGGGTAAATTTATTAGAAGATAAAAATAGAAAAATTGAAAAATTATTAACTTTGAAATCTAATCTGAATTTTATACAGTCAAATAAAGAGAATACAGAAGTTATACTTATGAAGCTAGAGAATATATATGAAATTGAAATTTTATCTGGTAAATTATCTAAAGAAATAAACAAGTATTATAATTTCGAAAAAATCCTTGAAAAATTAAATGTGTATGAACAAAGGATTGTAATAACTGAAAAAACATTAAATTTATTAATAGATTTGCCTCAAGTAGATAAAGCATACAGTAGTTTGGAGTACAAGATAAAAAATTACAATGAATTAATAATACTATATGACAAATATAATAAACTTAAAAGAGATAAAAATGATTATATAAATATAATGGACAGCTTAGAACATATTGACGAAGTAAATAATATATTTAATGAACTATTTTTTAAAACTAGTACTTATATAAAGATATTACAATACCATAGCAAATTGATTGAAATAAATAAGAAGGTTCACTATTTAAATCAAATTAATGCTAGACTAAATGAATTCATAGGACAAATAAAAATTGATGAAATGTCTTTTAAAATAAAACTGCATATAGATTTAGTTACTTTCAATAATAAAATAATAAAATTGCAAAAAGATATTGCTACTTTATCACAAATTATTGTAAAATTCAATGAAGATGAAAATACTATTGTTTCTAAATATAAAAAAATATTAAGCAATTATGAGAAATGTCCTTATTGCTTGAGTGACATTGATAAAGATAAGATTGAGCATATAATAAAATATCATTTAGGGGGATAAAAATATGGACTATGAAAAAGAACTTAGTAAATTAAAAGAAGATTTAAATAAGGCTACTAATCTAAAATATAAAGCAGAAGCTCAATTAGAACAGCTTAAAAAACAAGAGGAAGAGATAATAAATGAATTGAATAAGTTAGGCATAAAGCCAGAAGATTTAGAACAAGAAATTGATAAATTGAAATTGGAAATAGAAAATATGTTCAAAGAGGCAAACGAATTATTGCCCAGAAATTTATTGGAAAATAAGTAGGTATGATTATGGGTATAGAGCTTGAAAAATTAAAAAATGATATCAATTTACTCGGTGAATTTGTTAATAAAGAGCAGGGTAAAAGAGAAAATTTATTAGAACTAAAAGAGAAGATTTTATTAGAACTAGAAAAATCTGATGAAGACCTAAAAGTTTTAAATGAAGTACTTATTTTGTTTAATAAAACTTCTGAATACGCCAGATCTCAAGCTAGGAATCAAATTGAATTAATTGTCACAAAGTGTTTGCAATATATCTTTGAATCAAATATTAAATTTGAAATTGAAATAGAGGAACTTCGAAGTAAGGCGAGTGCTGAATTCTATGTAATAAATGAAACAGAAGATTTTTCATTAAAGACTAAGCCGGAAATATCCAAAGGCGGAGGAGTTGTTGATATAGTCTCTTTGGCTCTCAGAATAGCATTTTTGCAGACTCATAAACCTTCAATAGAAGGTCCATTAGTACTCGATGAACCTGCAAAACACGTCAGTGAGGACTATATTTATAACTTAGGAGAATTTATGAAACAAACTTCAGAGATGTTTCATAGGCAAATAATTATGGTAACACATAATCCTCACCTTGCGGCACTTTCTGAAGTTTCTTATAGAGTAGATTTGAATGGCTCAGTGAGTGTAGTAAAACCGATAGCAAGCTCTTAACAGTTGACAGTTTAATATAAAAGTTATAAAATTAAATTGTGTTTAACCATATGTAATATAAAATATGTATTGTACAATCTTAGGCAATTGATTGTACTTGATTTTTAATGTAGTTTTGCATTAATAATTTAATAGTATTATTATATGGAACTTGAAAACTAAATATGACGGAGGTGTTAACTATTGATAAGTTAATTTATGCTGTATTAGCGTTAATTGTCGGCATTATTGCTGGTTATCTAATAAGAAGATATATTAGTGAAGGAAAAATAAATAATGCTGAAGAATTAGCTAAAAAAATAACTGAAGATGCAATTAAAGAAGGCGAGGCTCGCAAAAAGGAGCTTTTATTGGAAGCCAAAGAAGAAATTCACAGGTCGAGAAGTGACTTAGACAGAGAAATCAGAGAAAGAAGAAATGAGATTCAAAAGTTAGAAAAAAGACTATTAAATAAAGAAGAATCTCTAGACAGAAGAAGTGAAATGTTAGAAAAGAAAGAAGAGACTCTTTCTAAAAAAATTAAAAATTTAGAAGATAAAGAACTAGAAATTGAAGAACTTCATCAGTTAAGGACAAAAGAATTAGAAAGAATATCAGGCTTAACTGTTGATCAAGCTAAAGCTATATTGTTGGATGAAACTAGAAAAGAAATATTGCAAGAATCTGCAATGATGATTAAAGAGATGGAAGCTAAAGCAAAAGATGAGGCTGACAGAACTGCACGAGAAATTATTTCGCGAACTATTCAAAGAGTAGCTGCTGATCATGTAGCTGAGACTACAGTAACAGTTGTAAATCTTCCAAACGATGAAATGAAGGGAAGAATAATTGGAAGAGAAGGACGAAATATTAGAGCGCTAGAAACTTTAACCGGCATTGACTTGATTATTGATGATACTCCAGAGGCTGTAGTCTTGTCTGGATTTGATCCAATAAGGAGAGAAGTAGCGAGAATTGCATTAGAAAAACTAATTGTAGATGGTAGAATTCATCCTGCAAGAATTGAAGAAATGGTAGAGAAAGCTCAAAGAGAAGTTGAAAATTCAATGAAAGAAGCGGGAGAACAAGCCGCATTTGAAGCTGGAGTAAATGGTTTACACCCAGAATTAATAAAGCTATTAGGTAGACTTAAATACCGAACAAGCTATGGCCAAAATGTACTGAGACATTCAGTAGAAGTAGCTCAACTTGCAGGGATGATGGCAGCTGAATTAGGTGCTGACGTAAAAATCGCAAGAAGAGGAGGATTACTTCATGATATTGGAAAAGGTGTAGATCATGAGTATGAAGGTCCTCATATCGATATTGGAATTGAGTTAGCAAAAAAATATAAAGAATCTAGTGAAGTTATTCATGCAATTGCAGCACATCATGGTGATATAGAGCCTGAAACTGTTGAGGCTGTACTTGTACAAGCAGCAGATGCTATATCCGCAGCTAGACCTGGAGCTAGACGCGAAACATTAGAAGCATATATAAAGAGACTCCAAAAACTTGAAGAAATAGCAAATTCATTTGAAGGTGTTGAAAGATCTTTTGCTATACAAGCAGGCAGAGAAATAAGGATTATGGTAAAACCTGAACAAATAAGTGAGGCGGAAATAATTCATACAGCAAGAGAGATTGTGAAAAGAATTGAATCAGAACTTGATTACCCAGGGCAAATAAAAGTAAATGTTATTAGGGAGACTCGAGCCATAGAATATGCAAAATAAAAATTGAAAACTAAACAAACCTGCCCATTTTGCAGGTTTGTTTTTTAAATTTTAGGAGAAATTATATGAGATTATTTGATTTACATATTCACACTAACTATTCGGATGGTTTGTATACTGTAGAAGAGATCATCAAGAAAGCATCAGCTAAAAATTTAGATGGCATTGCTATAACTGATCATGATACAATAGATGCAGTAAAATACATAATCAACAATCCAATTGATAAAAACAACATTTCCGTTATTCCGGGAATTGAACTTGGAGCAGACGTAGAAGGCGAAGAAATCCATATACTTGGTTATTGTTTAAATGTTGAAAACGATATTCTTAATGATAATTTATCTATGTTAAAAAGAGACCGTTTTTACAGAGGATTAGAAATTATTGATAGACTATCCTCATTAGGAATAAAATTAGATAAAGAGAGTATTATTGAAGAAGCCAGATTGCATCATAATAATTTCATAGGTAGAGCATTAATTGCTAGAAAACTTGTTTCCGAAGGTCACGTAATGAATATTAAAGAAGCATTTGATAAATATTTAGCTGAAGGTAAACCTGCATTTATTAACAGAAGAAAATTGTCGTTAGAAGAGAGTATTTATTTAATAGAAGCAGCAAATGGAATACCTATATTAGCACACCCCGGAATTATAAAAAATAAAAAAGTTATAGATATGGCAATAAAGTTGGGTGTTAAAGGTATTGAGTGTTTTACTTCTAAACATTCAAAAACAGACGAAAAGAAATTCATAGAGTACTGTGAAATTAATAATTTAATAATTACTGGTGGATCTGATTATCATGGAGATACTGAAATCTTAGGGAGATATTACATTGATATTGACAAAATAGAATTATTCAAGAATAGAGTTTTTATTTAAACCTATATGAATAGAGAGATTTTAAAATTAATACCATGCCTTTGATTAATTTATTTTTTTATTAACTTGAATTTGTGTTTATTCTTTTTTTAGAATAATATAAATAATATAATAGGAGATGATGATTTTGCCAAGTTTATCAAAAAAAGGTCTTTCAATTGAACCTTCAGTTACACTAGCTATTGATGCAAAAGCTAAATCTATGATTAGCTCAGGAGAAAACGTAATTAGTTTTAGTATTGGAGAACCTGATTTCAACACGCCCAAGAATATTCGAGAAGCGGGTATTGAAGCAATAGAAAAAGGTATAACTAAATACACACCTGCTAGTGGCACACTAGAATTAAGAAAATCAATCTGCAAGAAATTTAAAGATGATAACAATTTAGATTATTCACCATCCCAAATTGTTGTTTCTAATGGTGGAAAACATTCAATATATAATGCTTTAATGGCAATTTTAAATCCCCTTGACGAAGTAATATTTAGCATTCCTTATTGGGTAAGCTATCCTGAATTAGTTTCAATAGCTGGTGGGAAACCTGTAATGATAAAAACAAAAGAACAAAATGGATTTAAGTTTAGTCCCGAAGATTTGGATAAAGTAAAAACAGATAAAACAAAAGCTATTATAATAAACAGTCCGAACAATCCAACTGGATCAGTATATACAAAAGAAGAACTTTCTGATATAGCAAAATGGGCAGTAAAAAATGATGTGTTTGTTATTTCCGATGAACTTTATGAAAAATTAGTATATGATGGAGAAGAACATGTTAGTATTGCTTCTTTAAATGATGAAATCAAGAATTTAACCATTGTTATAAATGGAATGTCAAAAGCATACTCTATGACAGGATGGAGAATTGGTTATGCAGCAGCTAATCAAGATATTGCTACTATCATGTCTAATTTACAAAGTCATACAACGTCAAATCCATGTAGCATATCGCAATACGCAAGTGTTGAAGGGCTTACAGGACCTCAAGATAGTTTAGAAGAGATGAGAAAGGAATTTAATAGCAGAAGATTAAAAATGACTAAACTAGTTAATGAGATAAAGGGGATAACTTGTAATACACCAAAAGGTGCTTTTTATGTTATGATGAATTGCTCTGAATATATTGGAAAAGAAATAGCAGGAGTTAAAATTAATTCGTCTGTTGATTTTTCTGATCTGCTTTTAGAAAGATGTAAAGTTGCAGTTGTACCTGGGCTTGCATTTGGAGATGATAATTATGTTAGATTATCCTATGCTACATCAATGGATAATATTGAAGAAGGAATTAAGAGAATTAAGAATTTGCTTGGTGAAAAATAGCAATAGGCTAATGCCAATTAAATAAAGTTAAATAAAACAAATGAATTAATAAAACAAGCAAAAGGTTTACATAATTTAATTATGTAAACCTTTTGCTTTATAATAATTATATTATATTTAAATATATATTATTTAAATAATAAGTTTTATAAAACTTTGTATTTTTAACTTTTTTAGAAATAAACGAGCTCAAAAATGCCCTTTAAATAAGATTAAATATATTAACCATACATTTATATTAATAAAGCATTAAAAGACTATTAAAAAGTCAAATTTGGCTTTAAAAATAATTGTTAATCAACTGCTTTTATATTATTGTAAAAGTTGTATATTTGAAGCATTATAAATTTAAGATAAGAAATTATTAAAGAATATGTATGTACAAAAAATAAATTTAAAAACGCTGTATACAATTTGAATATATTTATTAATATAATATATAAAATTAAATATTCTATATATGTGAATATGTGAGAAAAATAAATGAAACAATATATTGTCTGCAACAATAATCATAAATTTAAGAAAGTTTAAGAATGCTATTGTAAAATTTTAGTATTTATATTATACTATATATTAGTCACAAAATAGTTATTTTGTGACTAATATATAGACAAAAAGGGGTGTTTTAATGCAAAATCCTATTATTTTAGATGATTTTTTAGATTATATGGAAACAATAAAAGGTACTTCGCCTAATACTGCTAAAGAATACTACTATGATCTAAAAACATTTTTTAAATTCATGAAAATCAGGTATGCATTAGTAAAAGAAAATGTTGAATTTGAAGATATAGATATAAGTGATGTAGATATTGATTTTATTAGGAAGATCAATATTCAAGACCTTTATGCTTTCATGTCGTTTTTAGATAAAAAGAAAGATAATGTAAATTCAACACGATCAAGAAAAGTAGCCTCTCTTCGATCATTCTTTAAATATTTAACGGATAAAGTAAATTTATTAGAAAAAAATCCAGCAGCACAATTAGAATTTCCTAAAATAGAATCTCGACATCCAACTTACTTAACATTGGACCAAGCTTTAAATCTATTAGAAATAGTGTCTCAAAATAGCAATGAATATTTTCGAAAAAGAGATTATTGTATAATTACTTTATTTTTAAATTGTGGGCTTAGGTTATCAGAATTAGCAAGTATAGATGTCGATAGTTTTAATGGCAAAGATACTTTAACTGTAATAGGAAAAGGAAACAAAGAAAGAACAGTTTTTCTTAATGAATCTTGCATCATTTCAATTAAGGATTATCTTCAAGTAAGACCTGTTGTGACTAATGAAAAAGCCCTATTCCTAAGTAAAAGAAAACAAAGAATAAGCAATCGTGCAATTCAACACATGATCGATAAATATCTTGAGAAAACTGGATTAGACCCTGCAATTTATTCAACTCATAAATTGAGACATACTGCTGCTACTTTAATGTATAAATATGGTAATGTTGATATACGCGCTTTACAAGAAATCTTAGGGCATGAATCAGTTTCAACTACTCAGATCTATACTCATATAGATGATGAAAGACTTAGAAAAGCTGTAAATAGCAACCCATTAAGTAAAATATCTGTTGAAGGTGTTTCAAAACTAAAATCTAGTATAAGCAAAAACCAGGATGACGAGATTTATGCTGACAATATATATGATGATACAGAAGAAAAAAATAAATAAATAGTTTTCGTTACATTAACTATAATACAGGCAATTTCAGTGTATCCCCTTCGTAAATGAAATTATCTTTCAATGCATTTAGATGTTTAACTTGAAATATCAAATTTCTAGGATCGTATTTATTGGGATAATGATCATTAACTATACTCCAAAGTGTATCTCCTTTTTTTACTACATAATATTCAAACTCTTTATTTACATCTTGACCATATGACTTATTTAGGTTTAAAACATTTGCGATAATAATGCTAAAAATCAAGATTAATATTAAAGTAAACAAAATGAATCTTTTCGGGTTATAAATAATAAATCTTTTAGATTTCACTAAATCATCTCCTATTCAATGGCACATATGTTCGATAGATTAATTATATCAAACATATGTTCAATGTCAATACTTTAAATTAATTTTATCGAACTTTTGTTTGATTATAAATCTCATGTATGCTATAATGGTCATAAGTTAAGCAACTATGCTAGTTTAAACAATTTATAGAGGTGATCACATGTACGAAGATTTAACAAAAATACAAATAGAAATACTTTCTTATATAATTAAATTTACTTCTAAGCAAGGCTATCCCCCTTCAGTTAGAGAAATTGGGAAAGGAGTTAATTTACAATCTACATCATCTGTTCATAATAATTTGATTGCGCTCGAAAAAAAAGGATATATAAGAAGAGCGTCCGATAAACCCCGAGCTATAGAAATATTAAATGTTAGTGATGGTTTATATCAAAAAAAAGAAACTATTGATATACCTATCTTGGGAAAAGTAACAGCTGGAGAACCAATATTGGCAGTTGAAAATATTGAGGACACTTTCCCGCTGCCTGCTGAAGTTGTAGAAGGACATGATGCTTTTTTCTTAAAAGTAAAGGGAGAAAGTATGATTGATGCAGGAATTTTAGATGGTGACTTAGTACTAGTAAGTTCTCAATCCTATGCAGAAAATGGCGATATAGTAGTTGCTCTACTTGGAGAAGAGGCTACAGTTAAAAGATTTTTCAAGGAAAAAGATTACATAAAATTGCAACCTGAAAATCAATTCATGGAGCCTATTTATGCTAAAGATGTTAAAATACTAGGTAAAGTTAAAGCTTTATATAGAACGTATTAAAAAAACAAATGGATTTATATAAATCCATTTGTTTTTTAATTTAACTTAATTAAGTTTTTATTTAATAAATTATTTAAAGTTTTCATCACTCCAAGTTTACATTGTTCATAATTTGTTCCACCTTGATAATACACATAGTATGGGTCCCTCATTGGTGCATCAGCACTTATTTCAATTGATGATCCTTCAATAAATCCGGCAGCTGCCATAATGACCTTGTCTTCATACCCTGGCATGTCCCATGCTTCGGGAGTAATATAAGAATCAACAGCACCTGATTCTTGTATTCCTTTACAAAATTCAACCACTTTTAATGGATCTTCAAATTTAATAGCTTGAACGATATCATTTCGTTCATCTTCTATGGATGGAATCACCTCAAATCCTAATCTTGAATAAGTGGCACCCATGAGAACTGCTCCTTTTAAAGCCTCAGAAACAACGTTTGGAGCTATAAATAATCCTTGTAATGTTATTCTATTTGTCCCAAACGTTAGTCCACAGTCTCTACCTAGTCCTGGAGCAGTTATTCTATTTGCAATACGATCAATATATTGTTTTTTGCCTGCTATATAACCTCCGGAAACAGCCAAACCACCCCCAGGATTTTTAATCAATGAACCAGCTACAATATCGGCACCAATTTCTATGGGCTCATTTATTTGTGTAAATTCTCCATAGCAATTATCAACAAATATGATTACATCATTGAAATTTTCTTTTATCTGTAAAAAAGTTTTTTGCATCTCTTTAATAGAGATTGCATTTCTATCACTGTAGCCTGTGGATCTTTGTATTGCAACAATTCTAGTTCTATCATTTATTTCACCCAATGTTTTTTTTACATCTATATGACCGTTAACTAAATCTACTTGTCTATAACTTATACCATTTTCAATTAAATTACCAGGTTCATCACCTTTTATTCCAATGACTTTTAACATTGTGTCATATGGCGATCCAGTAATATATAGCAGCTCCTCTCCTGGTTTTAATATACCACTAAAAACTAAACTTATTGCATGGGTTCCTGATGCTATAGATGGTCTTACTAAAGCGCTTTCTGCTTTAAATATTTCAGCGTAAATATTCTCAAGCTTTTCCCTATGAATGTCCCCATACCCATAGCCGGTATTCCATCCAAAATCAGTACTTCCTAATTTCAATTTTTGCATTGCATGTAAAACCTTGTACTGATTGAACATTTTAATTTGGTCAATCACCGAAAACTTATGCAAAATATCTTTTTCAACTCCATTTACAAATTCAATTACCTTCTTGTCAATGCCAAAATTCATAATTATCTCATCTTGTATTTCTTTTAACATGTTTTCACCCTTTAAGTCATATTCTTTTATTCTTTTATTTTTAAAATTTCTGAAGGAACTATTGTAGATATAGCGTGTTTATATATGATCATTTCCTTGCCTTCACTATCAAGAACGATTATAAAGTTATCAAAACCGATTATTTTGCCTTTAATTTTATAACCATTCATTAAATATACTGTGATTTCATTTTTATTGACCTTTGCTTCATTTAGTAAATGGTCTTGAATATTAATTTGTTGATTCAAAAAAATTACCTCCTTCGTCTAACTTCTTTTTTATATCAGAACACATCCATCTACATAAGGTTTCAGTATCTGTAAACTCATCAATATTTATCCATTTATATCTTTCATCTCTCTTAAACCAAGTTAACTGTCTTTTTGCATAATTTCTGCTCCTCTTTTTTATTAATTCAACTGCTTCACTTAGGGTAATATTGTTTTCGAGATAGTCTACAATCTCTTTATATCCTATTCCTTGCATAGAATTTAAATCCTTTTTATAGCCCATTTTTAATAAATGTTCTACTTCTTCTACTAATCCATCTTTTATCATTTTATCAACTCTTGCATTTATTCTATCGTATATTTTGCTTCTATCCATGTACAATAAATACATCGCTAAATTATATTTTGTAGAAGGTTTTCTAAAATCTTTATTTTGCTTACTCATTGGTACTTTAGTAACATCATATACTTCTAGAGCTCTAATTATTCTCTTTGTGTCATTGATATTTAATTTTATAGCAGTGTCATAATCCTTTTCTAATAATAGCTCATACAAGTATTGTTTTCCTTTTTCTAATAAGATAGATTCATAATGATCCCTAATCTTCTTGTTTGATGCAACATTTGTAAAATCAATTTCATAAACTATTGAATTAATATATAAACCAGTGCCTCCTACTAATAATGGTATTTTACCACGTTTATTAATATCGTCAATTATTTCCGTTGTAATTCTCTTAAAATCAGATACACTGAAATCTTCATTTGGATTTACAATATCTACCATATGATGCTTTATCTTATCTATATATTCTTTTTCTACTTTTGCAGTACCTATGTCCATGTATCTGTATATTTGTCTGCTATCAGCTGAGATGATCTCTCCATTTATTTTATCAGCTACGCAAATCGATAAATCTGTCTTACCTACTCCAGTTGGTCCTGCAATTACTATTAAATTATTATTCATTGATTTTCTCCCATTATATTATTCTCAAAAATTTTTTTTCTATATCTTTTCGATTAAATTTAATAATAGTCGGCCTACCATGAGGGCATGTGTATGGGTTGTCGCATTCATTTAATTGTGTTAATAAAGATTTTATTTCCATTTGTTTTAGATCATCCCCAGCTTTTACAGCTGAAGTGCATGCTATTTTCATGATTTTATCAAGTTTAGTCGTGTAAATCCCGACATTGCTATCTTCTAAATCATCAAGAATATCTAAAAACAATTTTTCTCCATCCGGTTTTCCAAAAACCAAAGGAATTCCTCTTAATATAATACTTTTGTCGTCAAATAGCTCTACTAGAAAACCAATCTGATTAAAAATTTCAATGTTATCTTTTACATATAAGTAATCAGCTGGTGATAAATCAATTATTTGCGGTGTAAGCAATTGTTGAACTACTATTGATTCATTATGGTATTCTCTTAATAGCTTTTCATACATGACACGTTCATGAGCTGCATGCTGATCAATAATATATATGGTATCAGACTTATTATTTTCAAAAATAATATAAGTGCTGAAAGCTATGCCAATAAACTTTAATTCGTTGAAATTTATCGTCGCATTATCATTGTAATTGTAAGTTTGATTCTTTTTTTCTCCAATATTAGGATTTTCAATAAAATCATCCTTGATCGTTTCATTAACCATATCATTGTCTTGGTATAAAATATTTTTAAAATCGATTGATGTATAATCTTCAAAATCGAATGCTCTATTTTCTCTTACTATTTGCTCATCTTTTTTAATGCTCGAGATTTGTTTATGATCATTATTTTGTAAATCCCATATATATGGATATTTTTCAGTTTTTTTCTTTTCTTTATTTTCTAAGCTTGGACTAGGTATATTGACAATTTTACTGGTATTCTGCTTAATTTGATTTGCAATGATTGAATAAATTTTATTTTCTTCGATAAATTTTATCTCCTGTTTAGTGGGATGTATATTTACATCGATTAAAGCTGGATCGATATTAATGTAAAGAATAAATACTGGATGCTTATTTATAGGCAACATAGAACTATATTGCTCTTCTATGACCTTCGCAAGTTTGTAATCATAAACATACCTGTTATTAACAAATAAATATTGATAATTTCTGTTGCTTCGGTAAATATTATTATTTGAAAAATAACCTTTAAAACTAAAATTATCATCTTCAAATTCAATTAAGCTAATCCCTTTAGCGATATCTTTACCTAATAACTGATATATAACATTTATTTCTTCAGACGAACCATTTGTATTTAACGTTAATTTACCGTCTCGAATTAGCTTGATTGATATTCTGGGATTTCCCAAGGCAATTTTTGTTACAATATCAGCAATATATCTTTCTTCAGTGGCGTTAGTTTTTAAAAATTTTTTTCGAACTGGTAAATTAGAAAAAACATCTTTTACGATAATCGTTGTTCCAACATTTGCAGCGATTGGCTCTATGAATTTAAGTTTTCCATCTTCAAAAGCAGCTTTACTGCCTACTAGATTTTCTTTTGTTCTGGACACTATCTCAACATTTGATACTGAGACTATACTGGAAAGAGCTTCTCCCCTAAAACCCATAGAAACTATTTTATATAAATCTTCAATTGTCTTTAGTTTTGAAGTAGAATGTCTTTCAAAAGCTAAAAGGATATCTTCTTTTTCCATTCCAATTCCATCATCTGTCACTCTTATATAAGTTGTTCCCCCATCTTTTGTTTCAATTATTATTTGTCTAGAATTAGCATCGATTGAGTTTTCAACTAATTCCTTAACAATAGACGAAGGTCTTTCTATCACTTCTCCTGCTGCTATTTTTTTGATTGTATTATCATCTAATAAATTGATTTTAGGCATACTACAACTCCTTTAATCTTAAGGCTTCTTTCACGAGATCATTTAATGTGTTCATCGCATTTATCGGAGTTAATGAATTTATATTAATATTTGATATCTTTTCAATAAAATAATTTTTCTTATAATCCAATAAAGTTATTTGAGATTCATTATTATTCAAGCTATCGGATCTCTGTTTTGTTAACTGACGATTTTCTATTAATCTAAGAATTTCATAGGCTCTTTCAATAATGTTCTGATCTAAACCAGATAATTTTGCTACTTGAATACCAAAACTTTTATTCGCTTTTCCTCGGACAATCTTTCTTAAAAATATGATGTCATCACCATTTTCTCTAACAGTGATGTGATAATTCTTAACTCCTTTTATCTTGTCTTCTAATTCTGTTAACTCATGATAGTGAGTTGCAAACAGTGTTTTTGCTCTGATGTTGGATGCAATAAATTCGACAACAGCCCAAGCTATGCTTAGACCATCATATGTGCTTGTTCCTCTACCAACTTCATCAAGAATTATTAAACTATTAGAAGTGGCATTTTTGATTATATTTGAAACTTCATTCATTTCAACCATAAATGTGCTTTCTCCCTGAGATAAGTTATCTGACGCACCTATGCGTGTAAATATTCTATCAACAATAGATATATTTGCTTTTCTTGCAGGGACAAATGATCCTATTTGTGACATCAAGGTTATGATTGCAATCTGTCTCATAAATGTAGACTTACCTGCCATGTTTGGGCCTGTTATTATATGAATCATGTTATCTTTACCATCTAAAAAAACGTCATTGGGGATAAACATATGATCTTTTATGACGTTTTCTACAACAGGATGTCTACCATCATATATCTCTATAATTCCATCATTGTTAAATCTTGGGCGTACATAATTATTATCAATGGCAACTTTAGCAAAACTTGACAGCACATCTAAGTATGATAAAGTTCTGCCACATTCTCGTATTCTATTAATTTGTGATTTGATTTTTTCACGAATACTCTGAAATAGTTCATATTCTAATTGAATTGCTTTTTCATCAGCACCAGTTATTTTTTCTTCGATTTCTTTTAACTCTTGTGTAAAATATCTTTCAGAATTAGATAAAGTTTGTTTTCTAATATAATAATTAGGTACTAAGTTTAAATTTGTCTTAGTGACCTCAATATAATACCCAACGACTCTATTATATCCAACTTTTAGATTTTTAATTCCAGTTATATTTTTTTGTTTAGTTTCAAATTCAGCTAATAATTTTTTTGAATTACTAGAAATATCTTTTAATTCATCTAAGTCCTTATTAAAACCCTGTTTGATAATGTTACCTTCTTTAAGTGAAATAGGAGGATCATCTACTATGGAATTTTCAATAATTAGATAGATATCTTTCAAATCATCTAAATTATCACTTATTGCTTTTAATATATCAGAAGCGGAAGCTGATAATAATTTTTTTAATTCTGGTAGTATCTTTATAGAAAGCTTTAAAGATAGTAAATCTCTTGCATTGCAGATACCATTCACTATTTTAGTTGATAATCTTTCAATGTCGTATACTCCATTCAATAAATTTTTGGTTTCATCAAGCAATATTAGATTTTCTGTAAAATATTCAACAATGTCCAGTCGCTCTTCTATCTTATTTTGATCTATTAATGGTTGCTCAAGCCATTTTTTTAAAAGTCTTCCTCCGATTGCAGTTTCTGTTTTATCAATTATATCTATCAATGCACCTTTTTTAGTTTTTCCTCTTATGGTTTCATTTATCTCTAAATTCGTTCTTGTATTTATATCCATGATCATAAATTGCTCGGGTTCATAATACTGAAAGTAGTTTATATGTTCAATCAAATTGAATTGCGTATCTCTTAAATAAATTAAAAGCTTACCTAGGCTTACCAAACAGTATATTTTCTCGTCTAAATTTGATTTATTTATGATTTTTTCATCAAAAAAATCATAAATAAATCCTTTACACTTGTTTAGATCAATTGCCTTATCTTCATAGACATTAATGAATGGATTCAATTTATTTTTAATGAGATTTAATTCTTTTTTTTCTTTAGAAAAATTAGAGTTAACTATCAGCTCAGATGGCATTATTTTACCTAGCTCGTCTATAATAAATGACATTTTATATTGTTCATCACCAATGAACTGGGTTGTATACACCTCACCAGTTGAATTATCAACATATGATAGCCCAACTCCATAATCATCGTAATAAATACTTGCTAAAAAATTGTTGCTTTTTTCATCTAATGCCATTGAGTCTAATATAGTCCCGGGAGTTACAATTTTTATAATTTCTCGTTTGACAATTCCCTTTGCCATAGCCGGGTCTTCTACTTGCTCACAAACTGCAACTTTATAGCCTTTATCTACTAATCTAGAAATATATTGATCAGCTACATGATGAGGCACTCCGCACATGGGTGCTTTCTCATCTAAGCCACAATCTCTCTGAGTAAGTGTGATTTCAAGTTCTTTAGATGCAATAATTGCATCATCAAAAAACATCTCATAAAAGTCGCCTAATCTAAAAAACAAAATAGAATCTTTATACTGTTCTTTTATGCTCATATACTGTTTCATCATTGGAGTCAGTTCATTCATTGTCTTTAACCTCCGGACATTACACTATAATTCCTTCTAAGGTAAATGTTTTAGCATCTGTAATCTTTACATCCACAATTTGACCAATAATATTATTGTTACCTTTAAAATGGACTAATTTATTTGTTTCAGTTCTTCCAGATAATACATTTTCATCACTTTTACTAGTTTCTTCAACTAATACTCTCTGTATTGTATTAATCAATTTTTTATTAGATTCCAGGCCGATTGGATAGAGCACATCAAGTAATCTTTGAAATCTATCATGCTTAATTTCATCTGGTATTTGATTAGACATCTTTGCAGCGTTTGTGCCCTCTCTAATAGAATATAAAAAAGTAAAAGCTGAGTCAAATTTAGCACTCTTTACTAAGTCGAGAGTTTCTTCAAAATCTTCCTCTGTCTCTCCTGGGAATCCAACTATTATATCTGTTGTGATTGCTATATCTGGAATGTATTCTCTTATTTTATATATTTTCTCAAGATATTCTTCTTTAGTGTATTTTCTGTTCATAAGCTTCAAAATTCTATTGCTTCCAGATTGAACAGGCAAATGTAAATGGTTACATAGTTTATCTAAATTTTTGTAAGCTTCTATTAACTCTTCTGAGAAATCTTTTGGATGCGATGTCATAAATCTTATTCTTTCAATGCCTTCTATTTCATTTAATAATGTTAATAGCTGAGAAAAAGTTATTTTTTCATCCAATGTCTTCCCATAAGAGTTGACATTTTGACCCAATAAAGTTATTTCTTTGCAACCTGTTTGTGCTAAATTCTCTACCTCGTTAATTATAGATTTAACTGATCTACTTCTCTCCCTACCCCTAGTATAAGGTACTATACAGTAACTGCAAAAATTGTTACAACCATACATTATGTCTACAAAAGCTTTATAAGAATATTTTCTATTTGAGTCAATATTGTCTGATATTTCTTTTGTATCTTCAACAACATCTATAACTCTATCATTTGTACGTAGATGCCTATCTATTAACTGAGGTAATTTATGAATATTATTTGTTCCAAAAACTATGTCTATATGCCTGTGTTTTTTTAGAAAATAATCTCTTATATCTTCCTTTTGCATTAAACATCCACAGACTGCAATTATTAGACTAGGATTCTTTCTCTTTAGGTCTTGAAGTTCACCTAATTGCCCAAATACTCTGTCTTCAGCAGTTTCTCTAACAGCACATGTGTTAAATATTATTATATCAGCTTCGCTTCGATTGATTGTCTGCTGATATCCTATTCTTTCTAAAGTCCAAATTATTTTTTCTGTATCATGTTCATTCATTTGACAACCAAATGTACTTATATGAAACTTCAACATTAGTTTTATCTCTCCCCATTAAGTTTATATACCACTATATTATACCATAAAGATTTAGTTACATAATTAAATATAAATTAAAAACAATCAAGTAATATGCTAAATCTACTTGATTGTTTTTAATTATACTAATAATATTGTAATATTGCTTATTTACTTTGAGCTGCTAATTCTGCAACATTTTTCTTGAAAACTCCTAATAACAAAGCTGTTACTACTGTTCCAACCGCTATAGCTATAATATAACCAACTAAATTTTCAACTGCAAAGAAAACGAATATTCCACCATGAGGAACAGCAAGTGTAGCTTTAAAAGCCATACTTAAAGCGCCTGTAATTGCACTGCCTACCATTAAAGAAGGAATAACCCTAATAGGGTCTGCAGCAGCAAAAGGGATTGCACCTTCTGTAATAAAACTTGCTCCAAGTACCCAACAAGCTTTGCCTGCTTCTATTTCAGCTTTTGTAAATTTATTTTTAAATAAAATCGTTGCTAAAGCTATTCCTAAAGGAGGCGCCATGCCTGCTGCCATAACAGCAGCCATTATTTCAGAACCAGTTCCTACTGCAGTTGTCAATGTCGCAGTTCCAAATGCATAAGCAGCTTTATTTATCGGTCCACCCATATCTACAGCCATCATTAGCCCAAGAATAGCGCCTAAAATAATTGCATTTGTCCCTGACATGCTCATAAGAAAGTTATTCATGCCATTATTGATTGCAGCTACTGGTGTACCTATAATATAAAATAATAACAATCCTGTTGACAATGATCCTAAAACTGGTATTATTAAAACTGGCATTATCCCTTGTAGATTTTTTGGTAATTTAATATATTTTTTAATAGCTAAAACAATGTATCCAGCCAGAAAACCTGCCACTAACCCACCTAAAAATCCAGCATTTATTTGTGTCGCAACCATTCCACCAATCATTCCTGGAGCTAATCCCGGTCTGTCAGCTATTGAATAAGCTATATATCCAGCTAGTACAGGAATCATTAATCCAAAAGCCCCAGTACCTCCGCCTATGCTCATCAAATATGCTGCTAAACTTCCCTCATTTGAGGCAGAATCATATCCAAATAAAAAGCTGATTGCTATTGCTATTCCTCCAGCAACAACAAATGGTATCATATAGGAAACACCATTCATCAAGTGTTTATAAATACCTGTTGGTTCTTTTTTCTTTGGTTCTGGACTCTTGATATCCTCTTGAGTTTTAACACTTGACTTATATACATTTGCATTTAATGCTCTATTTATCAGATCATCAGCGTTCTTTATAGCTTCCGATACTGAAACATTTAGTAATTTTTTACCTTCGAATCTCTCCATTGGTACCGCTGTATCACATGCTAATATAATTGCATCAGCTTCTTTTATCTCAGCATCTGTCAACTCATTTTCGACACCAACAGAACCTCTTGTTTCAACTTTTATGTCATAACCTTTCTTCTTTGCTGCTTCTTCTAAAGCTTCTGCTGCCATATAAGTATGAGCTATTCCAGTAGGACATGCTGTTACCGCCAAAATTTTCATATAATCACCCCTTTAATTTATAATTGCTTAATAATTATACTCTTTGCCATATTTTGTATATCTGCTTTAGTTAAGTCATCTATAGAGTCTTTAGATACTGCTAATGTGCCACAAGCTGAACCAAATTTTAGCGCTTCAAACTTATCCATGTTGTAATTCAATAAGCCATGTATAAACCCTGCAACCAAACTATCACCAGCTCCTACTGTGCTTCTCAATTCTACTTTTACGGGCTCAGCTTTTAAGATAATATCTTTTGATACTAAAATACTACCATCACCTCCCATTGAAACTAAAATATTTCCAATGCCATATCTATCTATTAAATCTAAACATGTTGTAACGATTTTCTCTGTGTTATTGAGTTTAATGTCAAGAGCACTTTCTAACTCATGTATATTTGGCTTTATCAAAAAAGGACTATTTTTAAATACATTTAATAATTGTTCTCCTTCGGTATCTACAACAAATTTAGTGTTAAAATTGGTATTTTCAATTATCTTCGAATAAATATCACTTGGGAATCCTTTTGGTATGCTCCCACTTAATACAATAAAATCTGATTTAGTTAAATTGTTTACTATAAATTCTATTATAGTTGGTATGATAGCTTCCTCAATCTCAAAACCGCACTCATTTATGTCAGTAGTTATGTTATTCTTAAGATCAACAACTTTTGTATTGGTCCTAGTCAATCCTTCTACTTCATAATATATAGAATTTATATTTGCTTTTTCTAGGAGCTTTTTTACATAATCTAAATTGTCATGCCCTAATATAGAAATAGAATTAGTATCATCACCTAATTTTGAAATTATCTTCGATACATTTATACCCTTTCCACCTATATTTTCTCTGCTTCTCAATACTCTATTTACTTTTCCTAAATTTAATTCATTTAAAATAAGGGTTTTATCTATTGCGGGATTTAAAGTAACAGTAGTAATCAATTCTTCACCTTCTTTTTTTAGTAATTATATTTATATCTAAATTAGCATATTCCTTTAAAGTGCCATTTTCTACTTTACTGTCAGTAATAATTGCATCAATCTGAGAAAAATCAGATATTTTAACCAGTGCTACTAATCCAAATTTTGAGCTATCTGCTAAAACAAATACATTGTTTGAGATTGAAATCATTGCTTTTTTTATTTGTGCTTCTTCTAAGTCAGGAGTTGTTAAACCTTTTTCTATGCTTAATCCGTTAGTACCAATAAACGCTATCTGAACATTAAAGTTTTTAATAAAATCTACACTATAATTACCTACGCTAGCAAGAGTATTATTTTTTAATTTTCCTCCTACAAGGTATATAACACAATTTGGATTAATAGATAAAGCATTTGATATATCTGATGAATTTGTCACCACCGTTAAAGCTAGTTCTGACTGACCAATAAGTTTTGCTAGCTCTAATGTTGTTGTGCCCGCATCAATTGCTATAGAAATATTTTCCTTTATTAGAGTAAAAGCTATTGATGCAATTTCTTTTTTTTCATCTAGGCATTTATTAATTTTTTGTTTGACATTTTCTTCATATTCTAAAGTATATAATTCTTTTAGAATTGCTCCTCCATGTGTTCTTTTTAATCTTCCATTTTTTTCTAATTCCCTTAAATCTCTTCTAATAGTTGATTCTGATGCGTCTAAAAAATCACATAGATCCTTTACTGACAGGCTTTTATGCTTTTTTAGCATTTCAAGAATTTGATATTTTCTTTCATCCGCTAACATAGCAATCGCCTAAAACCCTAATTCGCTCTTATTTAAAAATTCTAATAATTCATCACTTGTTTTAATAGTTCTCAAAGAATTTCTAAAATCTTCTTTCATTAGTTTTCTGGACAAATTAGCTAAGATTTTTAGATGCAAGGAACCAGCATCTTTTTCTGGCACTCCAATTAGAAATACAATATCAACAGGTTTTTGATCTGGCGTATCCCAATCAATGCCTTCTGTACTTGCGTATGCTAAGAAAGGTTCAATAACACTGTCACTTTTTCCATGTGGAATAGCTACACCAAAGCCAACTGCTGTGCTATATTCAGCTTCTCTTTTTAAAACAGCTTTTATATAATCTTCAATATCACTTATTTTACCATCTTTATATGCCAATAAGGCAAGTTGTCTAATTAATTCTTCTCTATTAGTAGATTTAGAATTTAATAGTATTAAATTTTTATTTATTAACATTTTTTACCTCCAATTAAAGCCTGATAGGCTGATTTAGAATCTATTTGTTGCATTACCATTTCCATTATTTTTGATAATTCTTCTTTGCTATACTGTGCTATTCTATCTTTAACTATTGGAATCATTGATGCACTCATTGATAGTTCATCAATACCCATACCAACAAGTATCATCGCATAGTCAGGATCACCTGCTGTTTCACCACATACTCCAACTTCGATGTGATTCTTCTTTGCAGACTCAATTGTCATCTTTATTAATCTCAAAATGCTTGGATGATAAGGATCGTAAAGGTATGAAACGTTTTTATTCATTCTATCAACTGCACAACTATATTGTATTAAATCATTAGTTCCAATGCTAAAGAAATCTACCTCCTTTGCTAAAATATCTGATGAAATAGCCGCAGCTGGTATCTCAATCATTATTCCAACTTCTATATTTTCATCAAAATCTACCTTTTCTTGTTTTAATTCATTTTTAGCTTGTTGAATTAATTTTTTACTTTCTAATATCTCTTCTAGATTGCTGATCATCGGTAACATGATTTTAACTTTTCCGAATGCACTAGCTCTTAGTATTGCTCTTAATTGTGTTTTAAATATTTCTTTATTTTGCAAGCAAAATCTAATTGCTCTAAGACCTAAAAATGGGTTCATTTCCTCCGGGAACTTGTAATACGGTAACATCTTATCTCCGCCAATATCTAAAGTTCTAATGATTACTTCATTTGGAATCAATTTAACTATTTGACTATAATACTCAAATTGTTCTTCTTCAGTAGGGAAATGATCACTATTCATGTATATTAGTTCAGTTCTTAGTAATCCTATTCCAAAGCCACCATTTTCTTTAACAAACATAGCTTCTTCGCTTGACCCAACATTACCAAATACCTTTACTTCGTGGCCATCTTTTGTCAAGCATTTCTTATCCTTATATGATGATAGTCTTATTTTTTCTTTGCTTTGTTCTTCTTCTAATTTAGAATAATATTTTAATTGTTCTTCTGAAGGATTAACAATTATCTCTGTATTATCACAATCCATTATAACAATTGAATTATCTTTTATTGAGTTTAAAGCTCCTTCTACACCTACTAATGTTGGAATACCTTTCGCTTTTGCAACAATTGCAGCATGACTAGTTATGCTACCTTCTTCAAGAATTATGCCTTTAATATAATTATTAAGTTGGACAGTCTCGGATGGTTTAAGATCTTTAGCTACAATGATTGTATCCTTTGATACATTGCCTATGCTTTGATTTTCTATTCCTAATAAATTTCGTAGAAGAGTATCTGTAACATCAATTATGTCTTTAGCACGAGCTTTAAGATATTCATCTTGTATTTTCATAAAAGTGTTGACAATCTCATTTCTTGCCTCTAGAACAGCATATTCAGCATTAACAAAATCTGAATTTATTTTATTAATTACTAAATCGATAAACATTGGATCATTAGCCATGTCAAGATGAGCTTCAAAAATTTGTGCTTCACTTAAACCGACTGTTGACATAGCCCTATCTTTAATTCGTTCGATATCTTCAATTGTTTTTTTATGAGCTTCTTTAAATTTGTTTACTTCTCGTTCCACACTATCTTTGCTAATTATGTTCTTTTCAATCATTTTTTCTATATTTTGTTCTTTTAATACAAATGCAGATCCTATAGCAACTCCACCATATACTTTTTTCCCCTTCATTTTTAACCTCCAGATCTATGATTTAATTTGACATATTATGCTCGTTTATGATTGTTTTAATTCTATCATAATATATACCACTATTCAACAAAAAATAACTAAAAATTAAAATTTGTATCATTAAATAAGTAAAGCCTCGGATATTGTTTTAACACCAAGGCTTTTAAAAACTTTTAAGACTATTGAATATAGGATTTTATAAGTTCCAGACACATTTTCACATCATCTTTAGACACCATTTCTGATTGAGAGTGTGTATATCTACAAGGTATAGATATTGCTCCTGTCTTTACCCCTGATTTAGACATATGAATAGCTCCTGCATCTGTACCGCCATGTTCTAAGACTTCTATCTGATATTTTATATCCTTTTTTTCTGCTAATTCAATCAAAGAGTTTTTTATCTCTTTATGAGCTATGAATGAATAATCCATAGCTTTTATGGCTGCTCCGTTAAATAATTTTACGTTAAGTCTTTCATTCTTTGGTGTGTCGAATGTTGGTGTTACATCAATTGCTAACCCAATATCAGGATCAATTGAGAATGCTGCAGTTTTTGCACCTCTTATTCCTACTTCTTCTTGTACAGTAAAAACAAAGTATAAGTCATATGAATTACTTGTGATATTTTTAATTGTTTCAATTAATATATAACAACCTATTCTATCATCTAAATATGGAGAAATGATTACTTTTTCAGTTTCTAAGAATTCATTTTGAAAGATACAAATATCTCCAATGTTTACATTATTCATTGTATCTTCTCTTCCATCAGTCCCTATGTCAATATACAATTTCTCAATTTTTAACTTATCATTTTTTTCTATTTTTTCTGAGCAAACTACTCCTATTGTTCCATTTTCAAATCTTACTCTATAGCCTAAAATAAGGTTTGGATTTATTCCCCCTATGTTAGTAAATCTAATAAATCCTTTTTCATCTATATCTATTACCATCAAACCTATCTGATCCATATGTGATGATATCATCATTTTCTTGCCATATCCTCTTTTATGTGCAATTAAATTACCAAGAACATCTATTTTTATTTCATCAACATATTCTTTGATTTCATTTAATATTAGATTTCTTATCATTTCTTCTCTCGACGAAGGTCCATAAGTTGTCACGACTTTTTTTAATAAGTTAGAATCTATCATTTTTTTCCCCCTCACAAAGAATTGGCACTAAATGTTTTAATAATAAAACTGTATTATAATAATCATCCTTTTTCATCAATGATGCAGTACTGTGTATATACCTTGTGGCTAAAGATATTGCTAATGTTTTTGATCCTGTTCTAGAAACTTGAATCTCTCCAGCATCATTCCCACCACTTGAAGTTTTTCTATATTGATATGGTATATTATTCTTCTTTGCAATATCAACTGTAATTTCTCTTAATTTGTGATCGTATAAAGAGTGTCTGTCAACTAATGAAATTACGGGTCCATATCCTAATTTTGTAGGTATTAAATGTGAATCTAATTCTGGCATCTCATAGCAAACAGTTCCTTCTATTATAACGCTTACATCTGAGTTTATACTGTAAGCAGCTGGTCCCGCACCAACTAAACCAACTTCTTCCATAACTGTAAAAGCAGCATAAAAATCATACTCAATATTGTTGTCCTTTATCAAATCTATAAGTATTGAACAGCCAACTCTGTCATCTAAAGCTTTTGCTTTAATATATCCATCACCAAATTCCTCATATTTAGTATTAAAAGCAATATAGTCGCCTATTTCTACTAGCTGTTCTGCTTCATTCTTGTTGTCTGCACCAATATCTATATATAAGTCTTCTAGAGGAATGGTATTGTCTCTCTCATTATTTTTTTGTAAATGAATTGGTTTAGCACCTATTACCCCTGGAACTCTTTTGCTGCCTATATTTACAGTTTTTGAAACTAAAACTCTTTTGTCTATACCCCCTACAGTAGTAAATTTAATAAACCCTTGTTCATCGATATCAGTTACGATAAGACCTACTTCATCCATATGTGCAGCAAATAATACTTTATTTTTTGATTTTTTTATTCCTTTCTTATGGACAATTAGATTTCCAATTTTATCAATTTTAATTTCATCTGTGTATTGCTCAACTTCTTTAAAAATTAGATCTCTCACTTCTTTTTCGTTACCAGATACGCCATTAGCTTGAGTTAATATTTCTAATAACATAATTTTTCCTCCATAAAACTGTAGTTATTTTTTTTAGCATTCTGAATAAAATTTGCTAATAAAATTGAAGTGAATCTAATATCTTTTAAATCGACCAGTTCTACAGAAGTATGCATGTATCTAAGTGGTACAGAAATGACTAGTGTAGGTATCCCTTCTTTGGTTATTTGAATTGCACAACCATCAGTACCTGTGGGACCTGGTTCTACAGAATACTGATAAGGAATATTATATTCTTTTGCGACATCTATTAATTGCTTCCTTAGGTTGCTATCTACATTGCCTCCTAAAGTTATTCCAGGACCTTTCCCTAATGTTAAAGTGTCAGTTTTTTTCAATTCAGGTGTATAGCCAAAACCAACATCTATTGCAATTCCAATATCAGGGTTTATTGAATATGCACTGGTTATTGCACCACTCATTGTAACTTCCTCTTGCACAGTACACACCATGTATACATCCGGATAGTGGTTAAAGCTATTCAGTCTTTTTGCTAAATCATATAAAACTGCTACTCCAACTCTGTCATCCAATGACTTTCCAGCTATTCTGTCATTCATTAAAAGCATAGACTCTCTTTTTATGCTTATAAAATCCCCAATATGTACATATTTTATAAGACTTTCTTTGCTATAACCAGTATCGATTATCATATCTTCTAATTTTAAACTTTTTTCTTCTTCCTCTTTTTCTATCATATGTGGCGGTTTAGTTCCAATTATTCCAGGTATAACTTTACTTCCATGTACAAATACCTCTTGCCCAACGACAGTTCTTGGATCGATACCACCAACTTCAGTAAATCTCAAAAATCCATTATTCTCAATTTTTGTTACCATTAGGCCTATTTCATCCATATGAGCAGATAACATTATTTTGAAATCTTCATCATTTGTTCCCTTTTTATAAAATACAATATTTCCTAAAGAATCTATTTCAGTGCTATCTACATAATCTTTGAATATGCTTATAATCATATCATGTAAATTATACTCTTGTCCGGATACCCCACACGAATCAGTTAAAGCCATCAACACTTCTTTAATATCCATTATTTCACCTCTTTACAATGATTATATGAGAAATGGGTTGTATGTACAACCCATTAACTCTTTATTAGTTATTCTTCATGAGAATTATTTGTCTCATTTTCGATATTCTTATGGCTTAAATTTACCTTTTTATTTTCTTCATCAATATCAACTATTTCTACTTTTATTTTATCTCCAATTTTTAATACATCACTTGGCTTTTCAATATGATCATTGGAAATTTGCGAAACATGCAACAGTCCATCGACTCCATTAATTAGTCTTACAAAAGCTCCAAAATCTAATAAATTGACAACTTCGCCCTCAATAACATCTCCAACTTTATAATTCTTAATAAATTCTTCCCAAGGTTCTTGTAAAGTTTGTTTCAAGCCTAATGAGATTTTTCCCTTCTCTTTATCAATGCTCAATACTTTTACTTCGATTTCTTGACCTTCTTTAAGAACTTCTGAAGGATGTTTTATTCTGTACCAAGCCATGTCTGAAATGTGAATCAATCCATCTACTCCACCTACATCTACAAAAGCACCGAAATCAGTAATCCTTTGAACTCTTCCTTTGATAATATCATTTTCATGTATGTTTTCCCAAAGATTTTTCTTCTTTTTATCTCTTTCTTCCTTTTCTACAGCTTTGCTAGATAATATTAATTTTTTCTTTTCAACATCAAAATCAATAATCTTGCATTTCAGAGTTTTTCCAACAAATTGATTTAAATCTTTTACAAATTTTACAGATATTTGTGATGCAGGTATGAATCCATTTATGCCATTAACTGAAGCAATTAATCCACCTTTAACTGTATTTTTCACTTTTGCTTCAACAATTTCATCATTTTTGAATTTATCTTCCAGTTTTACCCAATCTTTTAAGTACTCCACACGTTTTGTTGAAAGTACGACATTTCCTTCACCATCATCTAATTTTAAAACATAAACATCAATTTCATCACCCACTTTAAACATTTCTTTTGGATTTACATTTGAGTCTTTTGACAGCTCTTCTCTCTGAATAATTCCATCACTCTTATAATTGATGTTTACCATAACTTCATTATTTGTTACATATAAAACTGTTCCTTTTAATACATCCCCACGATTAATTCTCTTAAAAGAACTATCTATGGCCTCCATCATTTCATCCTTGTTGAAATTTTCCATTACCCTAACAGCCTCCTTAATTATCCAATCAGGTGTTGAAGCACCTGCTGTTATACCTATTTTATTAAATTTATTTAATTCTTGCAAAGAAATTTCTGATATCGATTCTATGAGATATACATTTTTGTTATAAACTCTACTTACATCAGCTAATTTCTTTGTGTTTGAACTATTCTTTCCTCCTAAAACTATCATAGCATCAACTTCTTTTGCTAATTCGACAGCAGATTCCTGTCTTAATCTAGTTGCATTACATATTGTATTGAAAATAATAGCTTCATTCGCCTTGTTTTCGACAATTTTTGATATTTCGGTAAATTTATCTATATTATTTGTCGTTTGAGATACTATACATACTTTATCCATAAACTCTAAGTTGTTTGCATCTTCAACTGTATTTACTATATATGCCGCATTGTTGCACCAACCGTTAATTCCTATTACCTCGGGATGATCTTTATCTCCGATAATTGATATATTATAGCCTTTATCGCTATACTCTGAAACTTTTTTATGAACTGATTTTACAAAAGGACAGGTACAATCAACTATTTTAAAGCCAAGTTTCTCAATTTCTTCTATTGTATGTTTAGGCAATCCATGAGATCTTATGATAACTGCCCCAACTTCCTTATCTTTTAAGTCCTCTATAGAATCTACTGTAATAATACCTTTATCTTTTAAATAATCCACTACTTGTTGATTATGCACCAATGGACCATATGAATAAACTATTTCTTCATTTTTGATTGTTTCCAAAGCAGTGTTTATAGCTCTTTCTACTCCAAAACAAAATCCTGCATGCTTTGATATAATTATCTCCACAATTATCCTCCTAATTCGTAAATTTTTCTCATGATATTTTTACTAATTTCTGTATATTTTTCATTGTCGAGTTTAACATTATCCTCTAATTCAATATAAATAGGTTTCCCTATTATTATTTTTATTTTACTAAATAATTTATAGCTTCCTTCACTATATACTGGGAGCACTGGAGACTGTGATTTTACTGCAATTAAAGCCAAACCTGATTTTATGTAGTCATCATTAAAGTATTTAACACGAGTTCCTTCTGGAAAGATACCTAATACCTTTTCTTCTTTTAATATTCTAAGAGATTTTTTAATTGCAGCTAAGTCATTTCCTTCTCTATCTACTGGAAAAGCTCCGAGTGATAACAATAATTTAGCAAATAATTTATTCTTAAATAATTCTTTCTTAGCCATCCAATGCACTTTTCTGGGAAAAAAAACAGCTAAAGTTACAGGATCCCAATTGCTATGGTGATTTGAGCACAATATAAGTCTCCCATTCATTGGTATATTTTCTTTGCCATAAATTTCTATCCTAAAAAATAGTTTTTCAAATATGAATACTATACCTTTAGCAAAATTATAAAACAATTTTATTTACCCCTTTTATTAATTCTATAATTAAATCCACTACTTCATCTACTGTAAGATTTGTTGAATCTATAACAATAGCATCATCAGGGATCCTCAATGGCGATTCTATCCTAGTACTATCTATTTTATCTCTTTTATTAATATCATCAATAATATCAGTTAAAAGAATATCAGTTTCACCTTTATCTTTTAGTTCCAGATACCTTCTCTTTCCTCTTTCCTCGGGTTTAGCAGTAATAAAAAATTTAAATGAAGCATTTGGCAATACAACTGTCCCAATATCTCTCCCATCCATAATAACATTACTCTTCTTTGCCATTTCTTGTTGTAATTCAACCATCTTTTTCCTAACTTCTGAATAGCTTGACACATATGATACATTTTTATTTACAGAATTATTTCTTATTTCCTCATCAACGATTTTGCCGTCTAAGTAAATATGGTTATTTAAAAAACTTATTTCAGTGTTTTCGAGTAAGCTTAATACTTCATTTTCATTTTTTGGATCCAATCCATTTTCCAACACTTTTAAAGTTAAAGCTCTATACATCGCACCGGTATCTATATATTCTAAATTTAATTTTTTTGCAATTTTTTTTGCAACAGTACTTTTACCTGCGCCAGCAGGTCCGTCAATTGCAATAGATATTAAAGATTTATCCATATTTTCCTCCTAATGAATATAGCCACCAAAAGGTGGCAATTTAACTTGAAAGATCAGGCCTAAGAACGCTGGCTTCTCTTAAGTACACATGTTTAACTCCATCTTGGTTTGCCTCAGATAAATATAAAATCAATACTCTAATGCATTTACTAAGACTTCCCTTTACAGCCATCTCTTGAAAGCACATCAAACTGCATTGAGTATACCCTAACATCCTAGCTGCTTTAGCAGGGTAAGCAGCATCTAAATCACTAGTGGCCGTAAATAGCATGCATATGACATTGCTTTTTATTAATCTATTTCTTTTCTCGATAGCTTCTATTAATTCTTTAGTTGAAGATAAGATGCTCTCTTGTGTATTAATATCAACGGTTATAGCTCCTCTTATTGAGACAGTATTCATGATATTCTCCTTTTTTATTATATAATATTAAGTGTTTATTAACAAGCAATTTATATATTAATTCCAGCTAAGTAACCTGTTGAAAAAGCAATCTGTAAATTATAACCACCTGTCAATGCATCTACATCGATAATTTCTCCTGCAAAATATAAACCAGGTACTATTTTTGATTCCATGGTTGAAGGATTAATTTCATCTACTTTTATTCCACCACTAGTTACTATAGCTTCCTCTATAGGTCTCAATTTCACAAAATCTAATTTCAATCTTTTTATAGAATTCACTAATTTGTTTCTTTCTGCTTTAGTAATCTGATTCACTTTTTTATCTGGCTCGATAGAAGAATCATTAATTATCCAATCTATCATATTCTTTGGCAATAGATCAATAAGTGCATTTTTTATATCTTTGTTTTTGTATTTCTCAAAATCTCTCAATATCCTAAGTTCTAATTTATCATTGGTCAAAGCTGGTTTGAAATCTATAAATAAATTTACATTTGGAATATATTTATTAATATAATTGCTAATTGTCAATACAATAGGACCAGAAATACCAAAATGAGTAAAAATCATTTCACCAAACTCTTTATGAATTAATTTACCTTCATTTGTTGTAGCTATTAACTCAACATTTTTTAATGAAAGCCCTCTCACTTGATTTAAATAGTTACTCTTTATTTCTATTGGAACTAATGATGCTTTCAAAGGAACAATAGTATGCCCAAATTTTTTCGCAAATTGATATCCATCACCTGTTGAACCAGTAGCCGGATAGCTCATACCTCCAGTAGTAATAATAACTTTATCAAAGATGTATTTTTCATTATTATCAATTTCAATCTTAAATTTACTTTCATCACAATAAACATCAGTAACTTTAGATTTAAGCAATAATTTAACTTTTGACTTAAGTAAATATCTTTCAAGTGCTTTATTAACATCAAGGGATTTATCAGAAACTGGAAAAACACGATTACCTCTTTCTATTTTTACTTCTAGTCCATACTCTCTTAGTAAATCTAAGAGCATGTCATTAGTAAAAGTATATAATGAGCTATAGAGAAATTGAGGATTAGTAACAATATTATCAAAAAATTCATCTATTGGAGAAGAGTTAGTAATGTTACATCTACCTTTACCAGTTATCAAGAGTTTCTTACCAATCATGCTGTTTTTTTCAAACAAAACTACCTCATGCCCTCTATTAGCTGCAACACAACTAGCAATTATTCCTGAAGGACCTGCTCCTATCACTCCGACTTTAGCCATTTACATGCCCCCTTAATTATAATATCATATCATATTAATATTATATATCATATATTATCTATGATACATAATACATAGAGAAATGCAAAGAACAACTAGTTCAAACTAGTTGTTCTTTGCTTCATTAGATTCATTATAAGTACCGTATTTGTCCCAAATAGACTCTAACTCTTCAAAATAAGGTGTTATATCCTCTTTTTTTTGCGCTGCAATGGCTAATATGAATGCATTTATGAGGCTCATAGGAGCCACTAATGAATCGACAAATGATAACATTTCCGACTTAGCTATCAGTGATATATCTGATCGATTGTATGCAGGAGATAAGCCACTATCAGTAAATGTAATTATTTTACTTCCTTTAGTATTAACATAATCTAAAGCATCAAGTGTCCTTTTTGAGTATCTTGGATAAGTAATACAAACAAGAACATCACTTGATTTTATTTTAGCTAATTGTTCAAATATATCATTGGCTGAAGGTTGAATTAATTTTACATTATCAAATATGAAATTTAAATAAAAATTCAAATACCCTGCTAGAAAGGCTGAACTTCTTAATCCAAGAATAAAAATATTGTTAGCCTCAATAATACTATTCACTGCCATATTGAAATTCAATTCATCGATTTCTAATATGGTTTTCTTCATATTATCCATATCTTTTCCCATTACTTTATCTATAAATTCACTACTGTTATTTAATTCATCCGATAAAGATATTCTTTGAACGGTAGTCAATTTATTTCTTATTAACTCTTGCAAATCTCTTTGTAGTTCTTTATACCCAGCATAACCAAGAGCATTCGCAAATCTAACAACTGTTGACTCGCTCACATTTAATTGATTTCCTATTGCTGCTGCTGTCATAAATGCTGCCTTATCATAGTGATTTATTATATATTCAGCTATAATCTTTTGAGCTTTGCTAAGACTCATAAAGTTTTCTTGAATATTTGTAATTACATTTTGATCCATCAACAGTATCCTCTCTATTCTATTAAATTTCTCCCTTCAATTAAAGCATTTCTGTTTAATTCTTCAGTACCTTTAGGAACTCTGTCTAAAACAGCCTTTTCAAGTGATTCTTCAGACACTAGATTAAGTATTTTATTAAGTGCTCCTAATGCTACAATATTTGCAACCATAGATTTTTTTAGTTTCTCATTTGCTGTTTCTATTATAGGAATTTGATATACTGTAATATCATTTCTATCTGGTTTGTCGACAGAACTATCAATTACGAGAATCCCACCCTTTTTTAATGATTTTAGATATTTTTTGCATGCCACATTAGTAAGAGCTAAAAGTAAGTCACATTCTGTTATCTTTGGAAAAACAATCTCCTTATCACTTATAATGACTTCTGCTTTGCTTGCTCCGCCTCTTGCCTCTGGCCCATATGATTGTGACTGAAGTGCATTTTTACCATCAAGTATCGCAGCTTCGGCTAGTATAATACCACCAGTAATAAGTCCTTGTCCTCCAGAGCCTGTTAATCTGATTTCATATTGCTTCATTAGTTTCTCCCCTTTCCAAGAGAATCAATCAGTATTTGATATTGATCAGTATATTCTTTTCTTTCTTTAGAATACAATTTTCCAATTGGAAATTTACCTATTTTTTCTTCTTCGCTCATTTTTTGCCAAGCAGAGTACATAACCCCATTTTCTTTTAAGTATTGAATCATATCCACTGCTGAACCTTTTTTATTTTTTCTGCCATAATAAGTTGGGCATGTTGTGACTGCTTCGATAAAAGAAAAACCTTTATTTATAATTCCCTCTTGTATTACTTTTTCAAGTATATTGACAGCATAAACAGTACCTCTTGCAACATAAGTTGCTCCTGCAGCATTTGCCAATTCACATAAGTCAAAATTAGGATCTATACTTCCGTATGGTGCAGTTGTCGCTTTGTCTCCTGTAGGCGTTGTTGGTGAGTATTGTCCTCCAGTCATCCCATAAATGCTGTTGTTAAATACAACTGTAGTTAAATCTATATTTCTTCTAGCAGCATGAATCAGATGATTACCTCCTATTGCAGAAGAATCACCATCACCTGTAATTACTATCACATGTAATTTTGGATTTGCTAATTTCACTCCAGTAGCAAAAGCTAATGCTCTCCCATGTGTTGTATGAAGCGTATTGAAATCTAAGTAACCTGCTGCTCTTGAAGAACAACCAATACCCGATACAATGCATACATCATCTTTAGGTATATTTAAATTATCAATAGCTTTTACTATAGCTCTAGTAACTATTCCATTTCCACAACCTGGGCACCAAATATGTGGAAGTGTTTCAGTTCTAAAATAATTGGTTACTAATTCACTAGGCATATATATCCTCCTTAATAAATGATACTATTTCTTGCGGAGTAATTATTTCTCCATTAATCTTTCCATATTTACCTATATCACATTGGCCAGATGCTATTCTTTGAACTTCTAATAGATATTGACCAGCGTTTAACTCAACTACATATATTTTCTTAACTTTTTTGCTAAGCTCAAATAATTGTTTTTCTGGTGAAGGCCATATCGTTATAGGTCTAAACATTCCGATTTTTATGCCTAATTCCCTTAGTGTATTCACTGCTACTTTAGATGATCTAGAAATCGCACCAAATGAAACTATAGCATAATCTGCATCATCTAACATGTATTCTTCATATGTTACAATGTCATCTTTATTGTTCTCTATTTTATTAATCAATCTATTAAGTAATTTATCTGCTACAGCCTCATTTCCGCTAGGAAATCCTGTTTCATCATGAACTAACCCAGTGACATTATACCTATAGCCTTCTCCAAAAGCTGCCATTTCTGGCACTATGTCATTGTCACCTACTTTATAAGCTAAATATTTATCGGAAGGCACAGTTGGCCTTTTTCGATCAAAAATTTCTATATCTTTTAATTCTTCAAGATCTATTTTTTCTCTCATATGGCCAATTATTTCATCCATCAACAAAATAACAGGAGTTCTATATTTTTCTGAAAGATTAAAAGCTCTAATTGTAGTGGTATAAATTTCTTTTACTGAGGCTGGATAAAGAGCAATTATAGAATGATCTCCATGTGTTCCCCATCTTGCTTGCATGATATCACTTTGTGAAGGAGAAGTAGGCATGCCTGTACTTGGACCGCTTCTTTGTACATCAACAATTACGATTGGAATCTCAGCCATTATACCATATCCAATATTTTCTTGTTTAAGACTAAATCCCGGACCAGATGTTGCAGTCATAGATTTTATACCTGTTAAAGAAGCACCGAGGGCTGCTGCAATACCTGCAATTTCATCTTCCATTTGTATGAATTTACCCCCATGTTTTGGCAACAATTCAGCTGATAATTCAGCGATTTCTGTGGATGGTGTTATTGGATAACCCGAATAAAATCTCATTCCAGCATGTATTGCGCCAGCTACACATGCTTCATTGCCTTGCATTAGTTTTATTTCTGACATTACTTTTCCTCCTCTAAATATATAGCGTAATCTGGACAATGGTATTCACATTGACCACACTTAATACATTTATCTACATCTTTAATTACTACTTTTTCATTTTCTACTGCTAAAACTTGCTTAGGGCATACAAACACACAAATTCCGCATCCTTTGCACCAAAGAGCATTTGTCTTTAAAGACAGTTTTTCTTTCATAAGCATTTTAGTACCTCCTTTAATCCTATTAATAAAATAATATCAAACTAAATATCATTTTGCAAGTTTTGTTTCATATTTTTTAATTTATAGATTAAGCTGAAAGTTATCCTTCAATTATAAAAAAGATTTCAATAAATTTGTGTATAAAAAAACAAAGGACAAACTGATCTTAATTTGTCCTTTGTTTTTTTATACTGGATGAGTTTTATCTTCTTCATTTAATAAATCCGTTTCAATTTTATATTTAGATGCCAATCTCTGTTTAAAAAAATTCATTGCTACTTGAGGAAATAAAGCGTAGCTTAAAACATCTTCTTCTTGCTCAATATACTGTTTTATTTCATTTCGGTATTTGTTAAGTTCTGGTTCTAATAAATCAGCCGGTCTTCCCTCAAATACTTCTTCTTCGCCTATTATTATTTTCTTTATATCATCTTTTATTGGTACTGCAGGTTTACCATATAAGCCTTTCACATAGTTTTTAACTTCATTAGGTACCATTTTATACCTTTCTGAAGACAACACATTAAATAGTGCTTGAGTTCCAACCATTTGGCTCATTGGTGTTACTAATGGTGGAAATCCCAAATCTTCTCGTACTTTAGGTATCTCCTTTAAGACTTCTTCGTACTTATCTTCTTTTCCTTGTGCTTTTAATTGGGACACAAGATTTGACAACATACCTCCTGGAACTTGATATTTTAGTGTATTAATATCTACTGAGAGTACCTTATTATCCAATAGTCCTTCTTTCTCATATTTATTGCGTAGACCCTTAAAGTAATCAGATATTTCCAAAATCAAATCAAAATCAATATCTGGATGATAATTGCTCCCTTCTAATGAAGCAATCATTGGTTCAGTGGCAGGTTGACTTGTGCCATTTCCCAATGGAGAAATTGCGGTATCTATTATATCTGCACCAGCTTCAATAGCTTTCATATATGTTTGATTAGCAATTCCACTTGTAAAATGAGAATGAATTTCAAGTGGTAAATCAATGGATTTTTTAATTTCGATAACTAGCTCATATGCAGTATAAGGTAATAATATTCCTGACATATCTTTGATGCATATTGAGTCCACTCCCATTTCAGCCATACCTCTAGCAACTTTGACATAATAGTCTATATTATGCACTGGGCTGACAGTGTAACTAATTGCTCCTTGTGCATGTCCTCCATATTTCTTAGTTGCTTTTACGGAAGTTTCTAAATTTCTTAGATCGTTTAAAGCATCAAATATTCTAATTATGTCTATACCATTTTTGATTGATAATCTAATAAATTCTTCAACTACATCATCAGGATAGTGCTTATATCCTAGTAAGTTTTGCCCTCTTAATAACATTTGCAACTTTGTATTTTTAAATGCTTTTCTCAAAGCTCTCAATCTATCCCATGGATCTTCGTTTAAATATCTCAGGCATGTATCAAATGTAGCACCACCCCATACCTCTAAAGCATAATATCCAACTTTATCCATTTTTTCTGCAATTGGCAGCATATCGTCTGTTTTCATCCTTGTTGCGATGAGAGATTGATGCGCATCTCTAAAAGCTGTCTCGACTATTTTAACTTTTGTCATTACTTTCCTCCTCTATTTTCAATACAGAATAATCTAGGTGGATTATTTATTTGATTGATAAAGTTTACTTCAAATATATTGTATTTTTTTTGATCTAGTAAACTTAAATAATTTCGCACTGCTTTGTATTCTTCATAACCACCATCATGATTAATATATGAAATAATTAAAATTACTCCATTCTCTTTTAACAAACTAAGTGTTTTATTTATGCTTTCTAATGTCGTAGATGCAATGGTAGTAATCTCTTTATGGCTTCCAGGCAAATATCCTAAATTATAGATGGCAAAATCTAATTTTTCACTGATGTATTTGTCAACTTTCGTATGATCATCATTTATTAAGATCGTTTGGGATAATAAATCAGCTTTTGTTAGTTTTTCTTTTGTAATCTCTATTGCAATCTCCTGGATATCAAAACCATAAACTTTACCAATCTTTCCAACTTTTTGTGACAATTTGATTGTATCATTTCCATTGCCAACAGTTGCATCAAGGCATATATAACCACATTGTACAAATCTATCAATTAGTATATCTTCAATTGATATTACATTATTTAAATAATCTTTCATAAATAGCTCACCTATAATTGATTTAGAAATTTCAATTCTCTTTCTGTTAATTCTCTCCATTCTCCTATTTTTAAATCACCTAATTCAATTTCGCCGATCGAAACTCTTTTCAAGCGCTTAACAGGATGACCAATCTTTTCACACATTTTTTTTATTTGATGATTTCGACCTTCATATATTTCAATAACAAGCACGGAATCTTCATTAATTTTGTCAGCAATGTAAGCTCGAGCTTTTGCAGTTTTTTTGCCATCAATGATTACTCCATTTCTTAAATTATCTAGTTCGGATTCATTTGGTATTCCTTCAACTGTTGCCAAGTATTTTTTATATACTTTCTTGCTAGGATGCATTAATTTGTTGGCTATATCTCCATCATTAGTAAGAAGAATCAATCCAGACGTATCATAATCCAATCTACCAACTGGATATATACGCTGTTTTATGTCTTTGGTTAAATCTAAAACTGTCTTTCTGTTTTTCTCATCTTTTACACTTGTTATTACACCAGATGGTTTATTTAAAGCTATATAAATTTTATAATTATCTAGTGTAATCAATTTATTATTAACTTTTACTTTATCTTTTGATATGTCAACTTTATACCCCATGTCTGTTATTAAATTATTATTTACAGATACTCTTCCCTCTGCTATCATCTGTTCAGCTTTTCTTCTTGAACAAATTCCAGCTTTTGCAATATACTTTTGCAATCTCATTAAATTTTCATTTTCTTTTTCATTCGTCATACTTATCTCCCGATCTTCTCAACTCTTCAATATTGGGTAAATCTTCAATGCGTTCTATCCCAAAAAATCTTAAAAATTCATCTGAAGTAGCGTATAATATAGGTTTTCCGGGCCTATCTAATCTACCCACTTCTCTGATTAATTTTCTTTGCATCAATGTTTCGATGCTCTTATCACTCTTGACTCCTCTAATTTCATCAATCTCCATTTTAGTTATAGGCTGCTTATAGGCTATAATAGATAATGTTTCTAGGGATGCATTTGAAAGATTTCTTTGATTTCTTGAAATTACAACTGATTTAATAAAATCATAGTGTTCTGGCCTAGTTGTTAGTTGATAAGAATTATTAATTTTAATTATTCTAATACCCCTATTTTGTTCATCGAATTCTGCTTTCATCTCTTGTAAATATTTATTAACATCTTTTACAGAAATATTCACTACTTTTGATATTTCTTTATCTTCTAAGGGATCTCCAAATGCAAATAGAAGTCCCTCAATAATGGACTTCAAATTCTTCTCATCCACTTCTATCTGTCCTTTCTATGATTATATCTTCACAGTTATTATTTTGATAAGCAACTATAAATTTCTTTTTGAGCAATTCTAATATAGCCAAAAAATAAGCTATTGCATAACTCTTAGTCTGTATCGTAATTAACTCGCTAAAAGTAACAGCTTTTTTATTTGATAGTACTCGGATTATATTATTTTCACAAATTTCTTGTTTTATTTCAGGATGTCTAATCAATTTGACAGAATCCTCAGCAGTTTTTTGATCTTCTATCCGCTTTATTATATTCTTGAATGTTATTGAAAGTTTATCTAAATCAATTTCTTTTAATTCATCGATTGGATTTGTGTATTCACTAAAATCTTCCTGCATTTTATAAAAAGACTTCAGATGATCTTCTTGCATTGATTTAAGCGTTAAGCTCAATTCTTTATATAATTTGTATTCTTCCAGTTTTTTTACTAAATCAATCCTAGGATCAATTTCTACCTCTAATCCGTCTTGGATTATTTTCTCTTTTGGTAATAATAGTTTAGATTTTATCTCAAGTAATATAGATGCCATGACGATAAATTCACTTGCCATTTCAATATCAACTTCATTCATCATTTGAATATAGTTGATAAATTGATCAGTAACAGCATGAATTGGTATATCATAAATATCAATTTCATTTTTATCTATCAAGTTCAATAAGAGATCTAAAGGTCCCTCAAATGCTTCAATTCTTACTTTATAATCCATAACAACCTCATCAGTATAAAATTCTAATGATACTGTTTAATAATATATTTATCAGAGGATCTAATATTTTATCAATAGTGTTAGTCATTATTAATAACAATAATATAATATAGAGATATCTTTCATACTTGTAAAATAGATATTCTAATTTTGTGGGTAATAGACTGGCGACAATTTTCGACCCATCTAAAGGTGGAAAGGGTAAAAGATTAAAAACGCCAAGCATTAAATTATACCACATCGCAATTAGAAACATTTGATTTATATAATCATTAGATATTTCAAAATTAATTATAATAAATCCAAACAATATTGCTAATAAAAAATTAGTCAATACTCCTGCTACAGAAACAATTATCATATCCCTTTTTCTTCTTTTAAAATATGATGGGTTTATTGGAACAGCTTTTGCCCATCCAAATTTAAATATGAGCATAAATAAAAAACCAACTGGGTCAATATGCTTTATTGGATTTAAAGTCAATCTACCTGCGTTTTTTGCTGTAGGATCCCCAAGTTTATATGCTGCATATCCATGAGCTAATTCATGAAAAATTATAGCTATTAAAAGCCCTGGTAAGCTGATTAAATAATTCATTTAGATCCTCGCTTATTTTATTACTTCATATACATATGGTTTAGATTCTGGCAATACATCTTTAATTGTATATGCATCATTTATTTTTGCAGAAGCTTCTTCTACATTATCAAAATCAGTATAAAGTTCGCACAAAACTTCACCTTTTTTAACATAGTCACCAATTTTCTTCTTTAAGCTAATACCAGCCCCGTAATTTATAGAATCTTCTTTAGTTTTTCTTCCTGCACCTAATAGCATGGCTGAAACTCCTATAAGCTCAGCATCAATTTTATTTACATACCCATCCACTTCTGAATAAACACAGAAAGTATTTTTTGCTTTTGGCAATAAATCAGGGTTGTCAACAATTTCTGGATTTCCGCCTTGAATTCGTATTAATTCCTTTAGTTTTTCTAATGCTAGCCCTGAATTTATTTTAGTTTGTAATTCTTTATATGCCTGATCAAAATCTTCAAAAGCTCCTCCTAACAAACACATATAAGAAGCAATTGTGAGAGCTACTTCTGTTTCATCCTTAGCACCTTGACCAGATAATACTTTTATCGCTTCTTTCACTTCATTGCTATTACCTACTTCATGTCCAAGAGGTTGGTCCATATTCGTAATGACAGCTATAGTATTTCTATTCAAGTTTTTGCCAATTGACACCATTGTTTTTGCTAATTCTCTAGCTTCATCTAGATTTTTCATAAAAGCGCCAGAACCAACTTTCACATCTAAAACTATAGCATCCGCACCTGAGGCTATCTTTTTACTCATAATCGAACTTGCAATCAAAGGTATACTATCTATTGTAGCAGTAACATCTCTAAGAGCATATATCTTCTTATCTGCAGGAGTTAAATTAGCTGTTTGACCAACAATAGCCATCTTGTAATTGTTTACATTTTCAATAAATTCCTCAGGTGATAATTCCACTCTAAATCCTTTTATTGATTCAAGCTTATCTATAGTACCTCCAGTATGACCTAAACCTCTTCCGCTCATCTTAGCAACTGGTACTCCACATAATGCAACTAATGGTATGACAATTATACTGATTTTATCGCCCACTCCTCCTGTAGAGTGTTTGTCAACTTTAATTCCGTGAATTCTAGATAAGTCAACAGTATCTCCTGATTTTACGAAGCTTTCAGTCATGTTTGCTATTTCATCATAATTCATACCATTAAAATAAATAGTCATCAAAAAAGCTGCCATTTGGTAATCAGGTATTTCGCCAAGGGTGTAACCTTGTACCATAAAGTCAATTTCTTCTTTTGTAAGCGGGTTATTTTTTTTCTTTTTCTCTATTATATCTACTGCTCTCATGATTTTCTCTCCTTTTTAATAATTTAATAGCTTTGAATATTTGAATCCTCTTTCATTATATTTGCTATAAAAGAATTGCGAATGACTTGTGGTGTAACAGGTTTATCTATTATACCATTTGCATATGATTTTATGATTTTCCATAAACCCTGCCTTGTTATTCTTTCTCCTAAATAATTAACAAACAATGGTTCGTTATCATCGAACCCTTTTCTAAACTCTTTTAAGTAAATTTGAATTGCATTTGTGATATCTTTAGGTAGATTTATTGTTTTTAAAGTATCATTCCTTTTAATGGTTATTGCATTATTGTTTAAATCAACATCTTTTATAGATAATTCGCTTAATTCGGAAACCCTAAGACCAGTAAAATAAGCAACTTGTAAAATGATTTTATCTCTTAGCCCTTTTTCAGTCCTCGTATCCGGTATGTTTATTAACTTGATAATGTCTTGTTCATCAAGAATTTTGGGCTGTTTTTTCTTCTTCCTAGGGACTTTTAAATTATATGTTGGATCTTCACTTATTAAACCTTGATCCTCTAAATATTCGTAAAAGCACCTGATACTAGCTAAATGTCTTGATATTGTTGCTGAAGATTTCTCTAATTTTTGTAAATTTAATAAATACATCAGCACATTTGTATTATTTGCTTCAATAATATCAACTTCACTATTAGACAGAAATTCTTTATATTGTTTGATATCACTTAAGTAAGCCTGAATTGTATTTTCACTTAAATTTTTCTCATTTCTTATATAATTTAAAAATTCTTCCACATAAGCTGACCCCATACCATTTCTCCTTTATTTATTGATCATATTATAATAATAACTTATGCCTACTATTGTTTTACTATCAACTATTTCTCCAAGCTTGATCATTTTCATCAATTCATCTAAGCTGTATTTTTCTACATCTATATATTCTCCAACCTCGAGTTCTTGTTCACCCTCTGTAAGTCCTTGGGCAAGAAAAAGATATATTTTTTCATTGCTAAATCCTGGTGATGTATAGAATTCCATTACATATTCAATTTTATCAGCGATATATCCTGTCTCTTCTTTTAGCTCTCTTTTAGCTGATTCAATTGGTTCTTCATTTAATTCTAATTTTCCAGCAGGAATCTCTAATAATACTTTGTCAATAGCTTTTCTATACTGTCTAATTATGATCATTTCATTTTTTTCATTAATAGCTACTATAGCTACTGCTCCTGGATGCTCAACGATTTCTCTTTTTGAGTATTTCTTATCTGGCAATTCAACAGTGTCTACTCTCAAATTTAATATTTTCCCATCATATATTCGCTCAGATTTCATGGTTTTTTCAATATATGGCATTGTGTACCTCCACTATAAATTTAATTCGAGTTTATTATATCATATAAAATAGATTAATGCTTATTATTCGTCATTTCTATCATTTCTCTAGCATGTCTTAAAGTAGTATCTGTGATGGAAACACCTCCTAACATTCTGGCTAATTCTGTTATCCTTTCCTCAAAAGACAATTTTGATACTCTCGTAATCGTTGTGTTATCCTCGGAAGATTTGTAAATACAAAAATGTGAATTTGCTAAAGCAACAATCTGTGGAAGATGAGAGATAGCAATGACTTGATGTGTTTTTGATATTTCCTTAATTTTCTCTCCGACTAATTGAGCAGTTCTGCCACTTATTCCAGTATCTATTTCATCAAAGATTAAAGAAGGAATATTATCCCTGTCCGCAAAAATAGCTTTTAATGCTAACATGATCCTAGACATCTCTCCACCAGAAATTATCTTGGATAAAGATTTTAATTTTTCACCAAGGTTAGTTGAAATTAAAAATTCAATTTCATCAATGCCATTTCTTGAGATGGTTTGTTTTTTGTTGAAACTTACCACAAAATTTACGTGTTCCATGTTTAAAAGCAATAATTGTTTTTTAATATTCTCTTCAAGCTCTTTTGCAACATTTTGGCGGTGATTAGTCAATATATTAGATTTATGCATTATATTTTTTTCTAATTCACTCAATTTTTCACCGAGAATTCTTTGCTCATTTTCAATATTTATCAACAACTCATATTTTTCTTCTAAATTATTTTTATAATTTAAAATTTCATATATAGAATTGCCATATTTTTTCTTTAATGTATTGATAGTATCTAATCTTTCTCTAAGGAATAATAATCTTTCTTCATCATAATATAAAGAGCTTAAATAATCATTGATTTTTAAAGATAGTTCGCTGATTTCAAATCTATAATTTTGCAATTCAACATAATAGTCTTGAAAAGCATCGTCTAGCCTAACTAAATCTTTAAGTTGTGATATACTCTTATCAATCATGTCTAATGCATTTTGTTCTAAAAAATCTCCTTTTATATAATCAAGAGCTTTATTTCCACTCTTAAGTATTTCTTCTAAGTTGTTAAGTTTTTTATATTCATATTCTACATTTTCATCTTCTTGTGTTAAATTTGCCGAATTAATCTCATCTATTTGGTATTTAATTAAATCTAATTCCCGTTCCCGTTGTCTGCTATCGATTTCTAGGTCCTTCATTTTTTCTTTAATCGATAAATATTCATCATAAAGCTGACTTATTTCATGCAATAATACTTTTGATTCATCAAATAAAAAAGAATCTAATATTGATATATGATTTTTTTCATCCAATAAGGATTGGTGCTCATGTTGCCCAAATATGTCTATTAAATTTGAAGTAATAGCATTTAATACATTGTTTGTGACTATTTTGTTATTAACCCTAGCTACACTTGGCTGACTAACGTATATTTCTCGTGATATAACCAATAACTCGTCATACTCGATGCCAAATTCGTCTAATTTATTTTTTATATTGGAATCTACATAAAATAATGCTTCTACATATGCTGAATTAGAACCAGTTTTAATCATTTCTTTATTGCTTCTTCCACCAAGCACTACTCCTAAAGCTTCGATTATAATTGATTTTCCTGATCCTGTCTCTCCTGTTAAAACATTAAGTCCACTATCAAAATCAATAGTTAAGTTGTCTATGATGGCGAAATTTTTTATGTGTAGTTTCCTAAGCATATTCTCACCTACTATAATTTCTCATGAGCATTTAATACTACTTCTTCTGCATTGCAACTCATTAATCCTTCTTTTTTGCTTAGCATAATAAGGAATTCGATATTTCCTGTTGTTCCTTTAATAGGGGAATAGGTTAAATTTTTAGCATATAAGCCAATGGTTTTAGAAAAATCAATCACTTTATTAATTGTTTCTAAATGTATTTCTCTATCTTTAACAATCCCTTTTTTCCCAACCTTACCTTTTCCAGCTTCAAATTGTGGTTTTATAAGTGCTATAATAGTTCCATCATCACTTAACAATTTTTCTGCTACTGGTAACACCAACTCAAGACTTATAAAACTTACATCTATACTTATAAAGTCAATTTTATCTTTTATTGCATCAGTGTCAAGTTTTCTTATATTTGTCCGCTCCAATACAACAACTCGATTATCATTTCTTATTTTCCAATCAAGTTGACCATATCCTACATCTACAGCATATACTTTTTTCGCACCACTTTGAAGCATGCAATCAGTAAATCCCCCTGTGGATGCTCCTATGTCCATACATATTTTGTCAACTAAGTCCAATTTGAAATTCTCAATAGCCTTTTCTAATTTTAAACCGCCTCTGCTGACATATTTTAATGGATTTGATTTTACTATAAACATAGTCTCATCTGAGTATAGCTCGCCTGGTTTTTCTACTTTAACTTCGCCAACATAAACTACACCTTCCATTATTAATCTCTTAGCTTTTTCTCTTGAATCAGCTAAATCTTTTTCATATAATAATACATCCGCTCTTTTCTTTTGCATAAAATGCTCCTTATCTCATTTACTACTCTTGTTATTTTTATCTGTAAAAAATTTTATTTTAAAAGTATTTTCAATGAATTTTAATATTTTTGCTAGCAAGTAAACTATCTTCTCATCATTGTTCATAGCAATGCTCTTGCCTATACCCTTGCCTCCTACTGTCATTGATGCAGTGAAAGCTGTCAGCAAGATTGTTATTATTGTGATATTTAAAAATGAAAAACTGTCAACAAGTTTGATAACGATGCTTGCAGAAATAGCTCCAGATAATATCCCACTTATATCCCCTATTACATCATTACAAAAATTACTTACTTTCCCAGCATTTCTAACCAATCTAATCGCAATTTTAGCTTCCGGAATTTTGTTAGCTGCCATTGCATGAAAAGGTTTCTCATTCGCACTTGTAACGGCTACCCCAACAACGTCAAAAATTATGCCAATTAAAATTATCACAAGTAATATAACAAAAGCTACAATTAAATCAAATCTTTTTACTAAACTTTCAGAAAAAATAGACAATGTTATTGAAATAACAAAAGTCCAAATAGTTATTGGAATTACCCATTTTAAATTATATTTATTATAAAAATTATCTTCATTTATTTTAGTCATAGTTCCTCCTGATTATGTATATATGTAAAAAAGCTGACAGCACTGCTATCAGCTTAACGAGTGGTAATAACTAGAGTAAATCTTACGGCTTTAGGTCCAGCAGGATTTCCCTGACAAGAACTGCCCGTCGCCGGTTCAGCGGTTTCCCTTTAATCTCGTCACTGCATTGTCGCCAAATGCAAGACTGGATTGCCACTTAGTCCGCACTGTAATCCCCTAGTTATCTCAACTACGTGAACAGTCTAGGAGTTTTCCTCTACAGCCATACTATTTCCTATCCTCTTTTGCAGGTTAGGTTTCGGTAACAGAGAATTAAAGTTTCGGGCCCTGAACCTTTAATTCTGAACTTACCATCCGCACTACCCCACTCAAGGCAAGCTACTCTGCAAATTTAATTTGATGTTTTTGTTGCAGGTTTATCATAGTATAGTACTATTTTTCACTATACTATGTCTCCACGAAGGCAGGGTCCACGCCTGCATGCCATTGCAGATCGCCCCATCCTTCTTACTCCTTATGAAAGCCCACGACTGGGCGTCGCAAGCCAAACATAAGGAACTTCATCGATATGCTCTTTGACGGATTTTTAGGCCCGCCCTCAGAAATAGCTGTGCTGACTAGAATACTGTACCACTATAACTATAAATAGTATAACATAATTTTTAGTTTTTTTCAACTTTAAATCTCTCGATAAGCCAATCTAGCAACTAATTCTTCAAAAAAAGAGGTATTTAAATTATCTAATTGAGCTAATAATTTAAAACATCTTTCATTTGATTCATTAATCAAATTTATCAATTGATCTTTTGAATAAAATCTTGATAATGTCAATTTATTAATTTCTTTATCTTTCTCCCAATCTAAAATATCATCTTGAATTTGATATGAAACTCCTAAATTTTTACCAAATTCGTCTAATATAAATATCTGATCATTATTAGCGCCACCAAGTATAGCTCCCGCAGAAATACTTGCTCTTATCAGTTCGGCTGTTTTCAGAGAATACATATACATTATTTCACTTGAACTTAATTCATCTTCACATGTATCTATAACTTGTCCTAAAATCATACCTGAATAACCAGCAGCTTTAGAAATTTCATAACTTGCTTTTTTTATTCTATTATCATCTGTATCTGTGATTAATTTCAACATTGTCTCATAAGCTAAGTTCAATAGCGCATCGCCTGTTAAAATAGCTAGAGATTCTCCAAACATCTTGTGGCTAGTAAGTTTTCCTCTTCTATAATCATCATTATCCATGGACGGCAAATCGTCATGAATCAACGAATAGGTATGAATCATCTCTATCGAAGCCGCAAATGGCAAAGCTATTTTTAAATTGTTTGAAAACAAAGTATATGACATGAGAAATAGCATGGGTCTTAATCTTTTTCCTCCAGAGAAAAGGCTGTATTTCATTGATTCATATAATCTTTCTTGATACATTTTTTTAGGTGCTATAATGCTTTCTAGCTCGTTATCTAATAAAGGTATATACTCTTTAAATAATTCTTCAAGCATAATCATTCTCCCTATACTCGTCATTAAAATCAACTTCACTTATTTTATCATCTTCTTTGAGAAGAACTTTTACCTCCCCTTCAAATTTATCTAAAGTATTTTTGCAATACTCATACAGACTCATTGCTTCCTTGAACTTCAAAAATACATCGCTCAAATTTAAACCGCCATTCTCTAGTTCATCAAGAATCAAATTTAATCTCTCGTATGCTTTTTCATAGGTCATATCTTCATTATTCACGAATATCTCCCCTTTTTAGAAATTGATTTTACCTCTGTATTAACCTCTCCATCTTTTAAATTAAGTTTTAAATTCATACCATTTACAACAGTTTCTACACTAGTTACTATTTTCCCATTTTCATCAGTTATTAGTGCATATCCTCGTTGTAAAACATATTCAGGATCATATGAATTTAGTTTTATTTTTTGTCTTTCTAAGTTTATATTTTTCTCATCAATTGTTTTATTTACAATAAAAGTGATTCTTTGAATTGTATTATCCAATTCAACTTTTTTATCATCCAAGATAAACTGTGGATTATAGAATTTTAAAGCTTTTTCAATCCTATGCAAATCACTTGTATATTGGAATAAAAAATTTAATACTGTTTTTATTATACTATTTCTCGTTTCTTCTATTTTGCTCAATAGAACATTCATGTCCTTTACCGCTAATTCTGCTGCTTCTGATGGTGTCGCTGCTCTTAAGTCGGCTACAAAGTCTGCAATGGTAAAATCCGTTTCGTGTCCTACTGCTGAAATTATGGGTTTATGTACATCATAAATTGCTCGAGCTAATCTTTCATCATTAAATATGAATAATTCATCGATGGCTCCGCCGCCTCTAGCCAATATAATAGTATCTATATCTTCTATAGAATCTAAATATGAAAGTCCTTCAATGATTTGTTCAATAGCTTTTTCTCCTTGTACTTGGGATGGATATATTATTATATTAACTGGAGGAAATCTTCTTTTAATTATCCTCAAAATATCTCTGATTACAGCCCCTGTAAGTGATGTAATTATGCCTATTTTTTTAGGATATTCTGGAATTGGTATTTTATGATTTGCATCAAACAAGCCTTCTTTCTGTAACTTTTGTTTTAGTTCCTCAAATGCTGTATAAAGTTCTCCTATGCCATCTTTTTGAATTTTTTTTACATATAACTGATAAATACCATCTTTCTCATAAATAGATATATTTCCCGATGCTATAACTTTCAATCCTTCTTTTAATTCTATATCAGATGATTGAACATAGGATTTAAACATCACACATTTTAATTTTGAATTCTCATCCTTAAGATTAAAATAAATATGTCCACTAGCATAATGCTTAGATAAATTTGAGATCTCCCCGACAATGCTAACTTCAGGCAGTAAGATATCTTGAGAAAATATTTTTTTTATATAATTGTTTATCTCTGTTACCCTTAAGGGCTTCATATTAATCCTCCCAGCCAAGTTTATATTTGCCCAAATATGCAATTCCTACTGCATTGTCAGAAGATAGATTTTTTTCAGGAAAATATATTTTAGCCTCATAAAAACTATTGGACAAATAATTTTTAATTATATTATTTGAAATAACCCCACCAACAATCAAAACACTTGATATATGGTGTATAGATATAGCTTCTATGATTAATCTATCTATAAAAAGAGCAATATTAAAAAACAATGTATAAAAAATATCTTCAGTTTTGTATTTATTGCTGTCAATTAATTTTTTATAGAAATTTTCTAAACCAGATAAATTTACCCATATTGATGCTTGAGGTTTAGGCAAATCAATGTTTAAAATTTTTCCGTTTCTTGAAATTTCCTCCATTCTTCTGCCACATGGGAAACTTATTCCAGCATAAACACCAATTCTATCGATAAGCTGTCCAATACTGATGTCTTCCGTTCCACCTAAAATAGTTGTGTAAAAATTGCCAGCATTATTTACAAGAACTACTTCAGTTGTTCCGCCAGATAAATGTAAAGCTATAAATACATCTTCAAAGACATCATTTGTATATATTAAAGAAGCTATATGACCTTCTTGATGACTAAATAATTTTATAGGTATATCATTTAAATGTGATATGACTTTAGCATAACTTAAACCAACATTAAAAACAGGCATGTAAGAATTTTGTAGTTGCCTTGGTTTTGTGCTCACCGCTATAGCATTTACCTTATCAATGTCAAAATCAGTTTTTTCAAACAATAATGGTATGTTTTTCACATGCTGAAATACAGCTTCCTGCTGTCTTAAACCTTTCTTTCCATATGGAACATCTAAAATAATTCTTCTATCCTCCAAAATTGTACCATCGTCATTTATAACAGCAATAGATGAAGTATAATTGCTTGTATCTATACCTAAATATAAGTCATTCATAATTAATCCTTAGCCCTCACAAAGCTACCTAAGACACCATTAATGTATTTAAAAGCATCAGGAGTACTATACTTTTTAGCTATTTCTATGGCTTCATTTATTGATACTTCAACCGGAATATCTTCTCTGTATATGATTTCATAAAAAGCAATTCTCAAAATAGATAAATCAACTTTAGGTAATCTATCTAAAGTCCAACCTTCGGTATATTTTTCAATCAATTTATTAATATACTCTAAATTATCAATAACTCCATAGGCAGATTCTTGTAAGTAACCAATTTCACAATCACTCATATCAAAATTATCCAAAAAATTAATTACTTCTTCCTTAGAAAAATTTTTATTTAAATCCATTTGATAAATTAATTGCATCAGTGCTTCACGAGTTTGTTTTCTTCCCATATTTATCCCTTCTAATCATTGTCAATAGTTTCACTAATCTCTTCTTTTCCTGTTATTAAATTCTCTATGTGCACATTTATTTCTTTTACATTCAAATCCGTCATCTGTTCAATTGAGTCTTTAACTTTATTTTGAATATCATAGCCAACTTCATTAACCTTATATCCATATTTTACTGAAATGAATAAATCAATAGTCACGTCACTATCTTTAATTTCAACTTTAATACCTTTTGATATATTTTTTCTGTTGATTATATCAGCAATCCCCCCACCAGTATTTGATAGTTCTACCCCTTCAATTGAAGAGATTGCCTTAGCAGCTATAGATAATAAAACATCTTTTGATATTTTTATATTCGCATTATTTACATCTTCAATGTATTCGTTTTTAGACAATTAAATCCCTCCTCTTGAAACAATTATACCAAAGCCATTTTCTGTTTACAATTGTCATGACATATGTGTTTTTAATATTAGAAGCCTAAAGCTAGGCTCTAGGCTTCTAATATTAGTCTTGTTTTACTTCTTCATCTTCCATATACTCTTCTAAGCCATAATTGTCTTTATTACAATCACAGCTACCATCTCTGCAGCATTGATCATCATCATATTCTTCAAAATCAAAATCGTCATCGTCAAATTCGTAGTCACTTTCGTCACCATAAATGTCTTCTTCAACATCAGCTAAATCTTCATCTATGAAGTTAACATACTCTTCTAAATCCATATGATCTTCAATTAAATCATCAATAACATCAGAAAAATCCTCTAAAGTCTCAACAATACTCAATAACAACTTTCCTTCTTTTGTGTTATCATCAATTCCTAAACCATCTGCAAGACCTTTTAAATAAGCTACCTTTTGTGCTAAATAATCCATTTAAACCCCTCCTATACTCTTGATAAGTACTCACCAGTTCTTGTGTCAATTTTTATGATATCTCCCTCATTGACAAATAATGGTACATTAATAGTCATTCCTGTTTCTACAACCGCATTTTTAGTCGCTCCTTGAGCTGTATCACCTTTAACTCCTGGTTCTGTCTCAATTACCTTTAGTTCAACGAAATTTGGTGGCAATACTTCAAAAGCTTTACCTTGATAAAATCTAATAATAGCTGTATCATTTTCTCTTAGATATTTTATTGCTTCTTCTACAGCAGTATAATCTAATGGTAATTGTTCATAAGTATCATTATCCATAAAATAATACAATTCACCATCTGAATAGAGGTATTGCATTTCTTTTGTTTCAATTACTGCTTTTTCAAATCTCTCTGTTGGATTAAATGTAACTTCTTTTAGCCCTCCTGAAAGTACATTTCTTATCTTTGTTCTTACAAAAGCTGCTCCTTTTCCTGGTTTAACATGTTGAAAATCTACCACTTGGTAAACATCTCCGTCCCAGACGAAAGTTACTCCTTTCCTAAATTCACCTGCTTGTATCAAAATATTCCCTCCTAATCTCAATTCATTAATGATTTCCTAAAATATTATATCAGTAAGTCATATGTCTAACAAGTTAAATGTTTTGTAATTGTCAATAATCTCATTAAATATAGTTTCATCGTTCTTGTTTGTGAGGTCAATTTTAAAATGGCAAGCATTTATATACAGTTTTTCTCGAAGAATAAACATATTACTCAATTGTGAATATAAATCACCTTTGGTATTTAGTAAAGGCCTTTTAATATGACTATTTTTTAGGTTGTTGCAAATATTATCTAATGTATCATAAAGGAAAAAAACTACTGCCTCAGATCTCATCAAAGTAATATTATCTTTATCTAATATGATACCCCCTCCAGTTGAAATAACACAATTTTTTTTAGTCAGGGCTCTTTTAAAAACTTCTTTTTCTTCTTTTCTAAAATACTCTTCTCCAAACCTAATAAAAATATCCTCAATGCTCATTTTGTTTTTCTCAATGATCAATTCATCAGTATCAACAAAATCAAAATTGAGTTTTTTAGCTAATTTTTTCCCTTTTACAGTCTTCCCTACTCCACTCATACCTATCAATACTATTGCTTTCATATTTACTCCATTCAATAAACAATTTTACTATTTCTCAATTCACCTTTTATGTAACATGGCAAATATATCCCATATTTATTCATTATCTCAGGTGAATACTTTAGTTCTAATGCTTCTGGAATTACAAAATTATCACTTGCGATTAGCTTCCCAGTTATTATAGCACTTTTACCATCTTCAATGTATATTTTCCCTCCATTTAAAATGATTATTCCATTGAATTTGAAATTATCTACTATGTACACATCACCTTCAACATAGATTATACCTTTAAAATAATCATTATTATTATCAGAGTCTATTATCAACTTTACTTTATCATAATTAGCTTTATTTTCAATATATATAAAAGCTTCATCATTTAATAGATTGTAGTTGTCATAAGCCTCTTTCCTATAAACATGGTACTTATTGCTATCTATTCTTTTTAATGTGATTTCTTCACTATGATATAAAGAAATGGATTTCATACCGTTTTTTAGAGGTGGTATTAGATAATTATCGTTTAAACTTGCCCAAAAATCATAAAATTCTTGTTCTAAATCTGATCTAGATGTAAATGTCGAATTGTTTAGAAATGATAAATTATTAAATGTGAATATTTCATTGACAAACTCAATTTGAGCGTTTAAAAATGCACTGTAGTTCTTAATGGGGGATTTTATGACAACATCCATAATAGTTTTATTATCATCCAACTTATATTCTATATTTGCAACTGTTGAGACTGGTTTATCGCATATGTTTAAGTTGATTGTGTCTTTATAATCTCTTAGTGGTGCATTGCAATATTTAATTATGGATTTATATATTTCACTTTTATCATCATTTAAATCATTTATTAATACATTTAGAGATGTTTCTAAATCATAATTATTCTGCAATTTATCTCGAAGATTATTTTGCAAATGGCTCTGCATAACTGCCATGTGAGATAAGTACAGACAAATCATGAAAACTACAAGCATCGCAATCAAAGCAAAAACCGTTATAGATCCTTTTCTCATTTTGCCCTCATCTAATTATTTTATTTTCTACATTTACTGCACTATTCACTTTAAATTTAGTTTTATCTCCAAAAGTAAGTTCTAAATAAACAACGTTATTATCTAAATTTAGTCCTGAATCTCCGATATCACTTACTCCTATATCTAGCTTATTATATCCATCAAATTTTGATATCTCAGGTAAAATTTTTAAACTTGTCTTATGACTAATCCTAACAATTTCTTTTCCTGTGTAGTAATATGTGATGTATTCATTTATATCATTATTTTTGTTTAAAATAACAAATTTTAAATTGTAAGGATATGTGATGTCTAAATTTTTTATCAAATATGATGGTAAAATATAGTCTCCACTTCTTATCTCATCAGAAATATATTCAACTACATAAGTACCGCTTACTAAATAATCATCTGCCTCATCTTCAATGCCCATAGCATTTGTAGAGAGAAAAATTAAATTGTATATTCCTAAAACTAAAATAGAAATTATTGCAAGAGAAATAATTAGCTCAATTAATGTAAAACCATCATTCGAAAAATCTTGAGCATTCAAGTGTTACCTCCATGTCATGGAACATATTGTTTTTTATAGTGCATGTATAAAAAATCAAATTCCCTTCTTGTTTAATTAATTTCAGTTCACATTGGTATTCTTTTCCAATTTTATCATTATCAAACAAATAACTACCTTTTTCTATCAAGTTTTTCAATACATTGTTATTCTCAGATGTATCTGATTTTAATTCTTCTATCACTTCTTGGCATAAATATGTCATTAATAACTTCGCTTCTACTTTATCAGTATTTTTGAAAGATATCTTTAGTAAATTATAGCTAGTAATGCCAATAAGCCCAAATATAGCTAAACCTACGACTACTTCAATAAGCATGTATCCTTTCTTATACATATATTCACCTAATCGTTTTTATATTTATTCTACCTGTAGCTACACTTAAAGTTATATTATACTTTCCGTGATATCTAGTATCAAATTCTATTGTAGCAGCACTAGAAGGCGCCCCAGTGGTTTTAAATTCAATGCTAGTTCCTCCTGATGTCAAATATCCACTAGAGGTATTTATAGATTTTAAGTTTACTCCTTGCTGAAATTTATATTCTTTTACTACTTTATTATATTGAATTATCTTATATCCATTATTAGAAATATCAAAATTAATAACAACCGGCGAGTTTTCAATCAATGCTGTAGCTCTCACGTATTTAATGTCTTTTTCAAATTGTTTTACTTCATTGTATTCTCTGTATTTGTGCAGAAATGAAAGATTCGGAATGCTAAAAAGCAATAAAATTGAAAATAGGGCTAACACTGTAATTAGCTCAATGAGTGTATAGCCCTTTCTCTTAGACATCAGTACCTCCACTCGTTTAAATTATATAACATATATGAAGCTTCTGCTCTAGTGATCTTATTATTCATATTATCAAAGCTTTTAGACCTAACCGTCTTATCATACATCATCTGAGTAGCAATGTCAGACCATTTAAAATTTTTGTTTTTAGTTACCCTTTGAATAATGAGTTCTACTTCCTTATATGAAATATTGTCATTGGGTCTAAAAGTTCTATCAGGATAACCTTTGATGTATCCCATTGATAAAGAATAACTAATTATCCTATCATAATTTTCAAATGTCTTATAATCTTTAAAATAGGTTGCATTCTCTACATAGCCAGGTAATGTCCAATCTTCAATTCTACTTAAAAGTATCAAAAATTCTGCTCTTGTAATTTTATTTTCTGGTCTAAAAGTCTCGTCAGGGTAGCCTAAAATTATATTTCTCCTTACCATAGTATTGATTTCGTCTTTAGCCCAATGAGTTCTTGTATCTATTAAAGTTTTCAAGCTATCATCAATGAAAGCCGCATATATACTTTCTTTATTTGTGATTGTGCTCGGCATAACTGAAGCTTTTATTTTTCCTTCAGTTGCTAAAGTCGGTAAATAGTACCATTTTTCATTGACTAATTTGTAAATTCCTACTTTATCAGGTTTTCCATAATAAGGGAATTCAATATCTATGAGCCCTTCATTATCTAACGATATTGAAGGATTATCAAGTTTAACCTTGAATATATCTGATACTAAAGTCATCCCGTTGGTATTAAAATATTCGCTATATTGGTTTTCTAAACTGACATAAACATCTTTGTAAAACACGCCAGCTGGTATGGTTACACTAAATCCATTATTATGTGCTATATTATCTCCTGAAATTCCAATGATTTTAGACACAGTTCTGTTTTGAGCTTCGCTTGCGGCTAGTGATCTATAGGTTTGATTATATGATACTTCGTAATTGGCAATAAAGCCTTGTATAAAAGCATCTTTGTATTCATTGGTATCTTTAGTTAAATTAAACATAGTTACAATTTCTTCATCTGTAGGTAAATCTCTCTTGTAATTTATATTGTATTTCATCATGAAGTCCCGTTCTGCAAGTGTTTTTCCCATGATATTACCAGCATTATTCCCGTCGCTTAATCCTTGTGACATGCTTGTTCTAACTGGTTCTATAAGTGCCTTTTCGTAAGCCTCGTTGTATCCCTTTTCAAAAGCAACTTTAAATGTCTCTAAAAATTTAATTCTGTACTCAGCATTCATCACTGTTAAATTGTATTTTGTTACTATCTCTGAATCAGAAGGCAATCTATATTTCCAATTGCTACTAACCCCAATTTTATAATCTCTAGCACCAAAGCGAGCACCCTCTGCATTCCCTAATGCCTCTGCATAGTTTACTGAAGGAGATACACCATTTAATGCATCATTGTAGCCAGCTTTAAACCCTTCACTATAATCTTTCCAACCATTAGTTGCATCCTTAGGTACATATCCATCATAACCGTTTAATGCATGAATAGTGAGTGCATTCTCAGCATTAAGAGCTGTTCCATATGTTGCGAAATATTCTCTACCAACCGAGTATCCTGCATCATAGTCAGGACTGTATGCACCATAAGCTACTCCCGAAAAAGTCAGGAGGAGTATAATAACTGATAAAAAAACTAATTTATTCCTTTTCATCTTTACCCTCCTATCTCTTTTTCAATACTAAGATTCTTCCAGGTGCAAGAATTTCACCTGATGATATATTGTTATTCTTCATGATCTCGTTTTTATAATCAGTTGTTCCATAAAATCTCCTTGATATGTCAACAACTGTATCTCCTGATTCCACTTTATAAAAAAAGTATTCGCTTATTTCTGCCCCTTCAGTTTCATAGTGGTGTGGATAAAACACTTCTAATTTATCAAATAGAATTACACCAAAATCGTCAGTGTTTTTAGGAACTTCATAATATATGCTTGTGATGTTTATTGGATACAATGAAAGTTCTTTTGGTAAATCTATATTTATATTCTTCCACCCTAACCAAGATATTCCTTCTTGTATATTTAGATGAATATCATCGCCATTGTTTGTTACTAATCTTACTCCTATATTTCCAGGACTATATGCAAAAGAATAAACCCACAGCGATAATTTTTCAGGAGAATAGTTTAGTTGAATTTTTTGGTTTGTCATATCTAAATAAACTCTATTCTCATCTTGCAAAGCAATTATATTATATTCAAGTCTTGCTGAATATTTTCCAGATTGCTTAATTGTACTATTCAAGGTATTTCCACTAACATATTCATGTGATGGAATAAAGAAATAATTTTTCACTTCAAAATCGTTGATTATATCTCCCTTTACTTCTATCTCTCCTTCTGATTCACCTGGTGTTGTTCCTGTTTCACCATTTGCTCCGCCTTCTTCTGGTACATTGCCATTTTCTCCATTCCCTGCTGAAGTGGCAAATCCTTCAAAGCTATCGATTATATTGTTATCTTCTGAATTATCAGCAATATCTACAAATATTACATTTGGATCTTCTTCTACTAATCCTTCTAAACTATAGACTTTAAAACTTAAATTACCAGAAACATCTTCATCGTCAATCCTATCCATAGATAGGTTTTCAATAGACATCCTGCGAGGACTCTCTTTTATGGTGCTTACTAGTTCGAGCATTCCATCATAATTACTCTTAAATGGAATAGTAACATCCATTCGTTTTACATCGGTTTCCCCAATTGTTTCTGTTGCAGGCTCACTAAATGAAAAATCAGATATTTCCACATTGTCATATGGCAATAAATCATTTAATAAGTAAATAATTTGAGCTTGATCAAGTGCAGGAAAATAATTTTTTAAAATTTCATTTCTTTCTCTTTCAAGCATCTGCCACTCTTTCTTTATGTCCTCTTCCTTTTTCATCATTGTATTTATTTCTTCTATTTGAGTGTCCAAATCATATTTTTTAGTTTCAAGTTCAGTTATTTTTGCAGCTTGGGGAGTTAATATAAAATAGTTGCCGAGAAAAATAATTAATGCAATTCCTAAAATGGCCAATAATACTTTTTCATTTTGTGTTAATGGCCTATTTAATAGTGATTTTCTCTTATTGACCTTCTTGGCCTTCTTGTTCTTCTGTTCCGTCTTCTTGTTCTTCTGTTCCGTCTTCTTGTTCTCCTGTTCCATCTTCTTGCACCTCCTTGATTCCGACATTCATATCAAATCTATAGTATGAATCGACTTTTGTGATGCTTGGAACAAAAGTACTAGTAATGATATCTATTGTTTCCAAACCTTTTTGAAATTCTGCTATCGAATACTTATCCATTGCAAAACCAGACACATTTAGGTTTGTATTTGAAGCTTGTAAAGTCGAAATGAATACGCCTTCAGGCAATTTTTTGCTAATTTCTTTAAAAAGAGCAGGTGTAATATTTTCGTTTTCAACTATGTTTTTATCAAGTGCTATGATTTTTTCTACTTCTGTTTTAAATAAAGCCACTTCTTCATCAAATTTTTTTATTTCATTTACTTTTTCAACCGTATTTGGATCATTTACAATCTCTTCACGATACTTTACGTCTTTACTTAAATTTGATATTTTTATTTGGTTATATACGCCTAAAATCAAAACAGTAATCAATGAGAGCGCAACTAAAAAATATAAAATAGTTGTAAAAGATAACTTTGTACTTTTTTTATCTACATAAGGTTCAAAAAAATTTAGATCTCTCATTTTTTCACCTCATCTAATCTTATTAGACCTCCAACAGCTGAAGCAAAGAGATTTAAACTAGATGGAAGCTTTACATTTTCCATATTTTTTAAAGCATAGGAGTCAATGTCAAAAAATTCTTTAAATAAGTCTGCTATACCATCCATTTCAGCCCCTATACCTCTTATTACAAAGTAATTTATTGGGTTTGTATTTTCTCTAGATCTATAGTATCTCAGTATAAGTTCTATCCTTTCAAATATTTCATATAGTTCTTCTTTTGCTATTCCATAAAAAATTTGATCATTCTGGTCTGAACTATCTTTTAATTTATTGAATGAGAAAAATTTCGTGAATATATTTTCAGTTTCTATACCAGCAATTTGTGATTCAATGTTATTTAAACAATCTTTAATTGTCTTGTCTATTATTCTAGATATTTTTAATCTTTTATTATCCACTATAACAAAATCTGTTTGCTTTAAACTTAAGTTTACTACTGCCACACTGTTTAATTTTGGGACTAAAGTATTTATTCTTCCTCCATAATTTATTAACTTGTTTATTGCGTTACCTTCATAATCCATAACAGCTGGCTTTAACTTGCATTCTTTTAATAAGTTCATATGAGCTTGAATTAAGCTATCTTTAATCCCTATAAGTAAAACTAATTGTTTTTCGAGCCCTTCATCAATTATAGTCCCTAAATCTAAATATTTGACTACATAATCTTCTGTATTCACAGGTATATACTCATCTAATTGATATGAGATGATTGAATCGAGTTCATTTTTTTCGACTTTTGGGAATGTGGCTTCTCTCATTATAACCGAGGAAGAATTGATTACAGCTATCGCTTCATTTGTATTGATTTTATTTAGAGATAACTCATTTTGTATAATATATGCCAATTTCTCCATATCAAGTATCTCGCCATCGTCATAAACATTATCTTCAAGCTCAACTCTGAATGCTTTATCAACAATAACAGCTTTCTTGTTGAATTTCCCAGAAACTACATTTAGACTATCTGGAGTAAAATTGATGCTTACCATTTTTTTGGAATTAAAAGAGACCAAATATTATCCCCCCTTTGTAGTAAATAATTTATATAAATAACGAAAAATAGAATGAAATGATTCTGTCAGAGAAAAAATATGATAAATAAAAAGCTATTATAATAAAAGGTCCAAAAGGAATAGGATCTTTCATTGACTTAATTTTAAAAGCAAGTAATATTAGAGAAATGACCGCTCCTATTATAAAAGATAAAAGTATCATAAGTACAGTGTTTTTCAACCCAAGCGAAAAACCTAAAGCTCCAACTAAAGTAACGTCTCCTCCTCCCATGCCACCACGTGATATAAGTAAAATGAGTAAGAAAAGACCAGCCCCTGCAAGTAGTCCAAATAAGCTATCTAAAAATTCAAATGGGATCCCGTACATAAAGTAATTACCGATTTTATACAATATATTTAATCCCAGTACACTAACAACTAAACTATCGGGTATTAATTGGTGTTTGAGATCTATTATAGTAATACTAATTAAAAAAGATGTAAGCAAAGATAAATAAATAAACTCAAGAGTAAGTCCATATGTTATAAAAAAAGATAAATAAATAATTCCGTTTATAAACTCTAATAAGGGATATCTGATGCTTATTTTTTCTTTACAGTATCTGCATTTTCCTTTTAAAAAAAAGTATGAAATAAGAGGTATATTATCATACCACATTAACTCGTGATCACAATTCGGGCAATGAGACCCAGGAAAGACTATGCTTTCTTCCCTGGGCAATCTATATATCAAAACATTTGTAAATGAACCAATAGCTAATCCAAATAGAAAAATTACAATACTCATTTATTGCTCCTTGTCATTTAAAAGCCTCAATATTTATATAGTCTTTTAAGTATTCATATTCATGGTAATAATCAATAATTATCTCAGCTTCTTTTTTAGCTAGGTATTCTCTTCCAAGCTTTATATAAGTGTCATAAAGAAGTGTATATAAATAATAACATTTAAAGGAAAGCTAAAATCTAATAAGTAGCTTTCCCCAAATTTAGAAATTCCTAAAATAATTGATAGTGTACTTTATCTTATTATGGTTCCAATTGTTCCTGTACTTACGGTTCTTCCGGTTCTTACTGATTCCACCCTGATGCAGTGTCAGCCTTTAATTCTTCTATAGTTTTTTTACTAAGTTCTGCACTTACTCCAAATGTACCTTGTGCTATAGTTACAACAGCTCTCTTTTGACCATCCTTTGTTTCAATCCCATACATTACGCCACTAGGTGCATTAGGTACTGCAGCTAAAGTTCCTGCAGTAACAAGACTATTTAAATCTGAAACTGTTTTCCCATTAACTTCTGCTAAGCTAATAGCAGAATCAATAGTTCTTAAAGTAGTTTCAACTGCAGTTTTATTTGCTTCATCTCTAGAAGCACTAAATCTTGGTATTGCAATAGCGGCTAAAATTCCTAGTATTGCAACTACTACAACTAACTCGACGAGCGTAAAGCCTTTTTTATTTCTCTTTCTTTGAATGTAATTAATCATTTTTCTTCCTCCTTTATAATTTTAAATAGTATTGCCTAAATAGTGTTTATTACTTCAAACATTGGTAAATACATTGCGATGACAATAAATCCTATTATAAGTGCCATAAATACAATCATTAGAGGCTCTAACATGCTTGTAAGCCTTGTTAATGCAGCATCTACCTCTTCATCATAAAAATCAGCTGTTTTTAATAGTATGTCATCAAGTGCCCCTGATTCTTCCCCAATTCTAACCATAGAGTCTACCATTGGCGGAAAAATTTCAATATCTTTTATCATGCGGGATAATGGAACCCCTCTTCTTATGTCTTCTATCCCAGATATGAGTTTGTCTTCTACGACTTTGTTGTTTACTACCCTTGATACCACCTCCATACTTCTTAATAGTGGAATTCCTGATGACATAAGTGTTGACAATGTTCTTGTGAATCGAGATGTTACAATCTTTACCGTCGTTCCTTTAATGATTGGTAGCTTTAGTTTAATTCCATCATATAGTCTCCTCCCGTTTTCTGAATTTATGTAACTAGTTATACCGAAGACTAATAAAGCTACTATCCCTATAAATATATACCAATAGGATTGGAGAAAGTCTGACAACCCTATGAGTATTTGTGTTGGTAAAGGCAATGGTGTATCACTACCTTCAAACATACCTACAAAAGTTGGTAATATAAATATCAACATAAATATAACTACCACTACTGAAACTATCATAAGGACTATTGGGTAAACCATTGAACTTCGAACTTTGTTTTCTGTCTTATTTTCTTTTTCAAAGTGAACGGCCATCCTTTCAAGTATCGTATCTAAGTTACCACTAACTTCTCCAGCTTCTACCATGTTAATTAGTATTGTCGGAAAAACTTTTGGGTGCATTTTCATGGCTTCTGATAGAGTAACTCCTTTTTGTACATTTTCAGCTACATCGCTTATAGCTTTTTTTAATGTTTTATTTTCTGTTTGAGCAGACAATATATCTAATGAGTTTACAATATTAATCCCAGCATCTAACATCGTATAAAATTGCCTACAGAAAACTGCAAGGTCCTTTTTCTTAACTTTTTTAGATAATATCTCAAATTTAGCTTCAGATTCAATATCTCTTTCTATTGAAACAGGTAAATACCCATTGCTTTTTATCATTCTCAATACTTCATTTTCACTAGTTGACTCAACAGAACCATTTACCCTAAATCCACTCTTAGTTACCGCTATATAATTGAATTTCATGGCTAATCACCTTTACAAATATTTTTTAATCTCTTCTTGAGAAATTGCTCTTGATATGGCCATATCCTTTGTAATCTTTCCAGTTTTGTATAATTGCAACAGTGAATTATCCATCGTTTGCATTTTGTTTTTTGTTCCTGTCAACATAGCTGTTTCTATTTGATGAACTTTGGATTCACGAATTAAATTTCTAATAGCAGGTGTTGCAATCATCACTTCGAAAGCTGCTATTCTGCCATTTCCATCAGCTTTAGGCAACAATTGTTGAGTGATAATAGCTTGGATTACTGAAGATAGCTGTATTCTTACCTGTTGTTGCTGATAAGGGGGAAAGACATCAATAATCCTATCAATGGTCTGTGGTGCACCTATTGTATGCAAAGTAGATAATACTAAATGTCCTGTTTCTGCAGCTGTAATAGCTATAGAAATAGTATCTAAATCTCTCATTTCTCCAACTAGTATTACATCAGGATCTTCTCTCAATGCTCCTCTAAGTGCGTTAGCAAAGCTCTTTGTGTCTGTCCCAATCTCTCTTTGATTGATAATTGATTTATCGTGTTTATGTAAATATTCAATAGGATCTTCTAAAGTAATTATATGGCATCTTCTATTACTATTAATTTTATCTATCATGGTTGCTAGAGTGGTTGATTTCCCACTGCCTGTTGGTCCTGTTACTAGTATAAGTCCTCTGTTTAATTCTGTCAATTCCTCTATTACACTTGGTAATCCAAGAAATTGCATTGTTGGGATATCGTATGGGATTATTCTTAACGCCATTCCAAAGCTCCCTCTTTGTTTATATGCATTAACTCTAAATCTACTGATGCCTTGGATTGAAAAGGAAAAATCATATTCTCCTGCTTCAATAAATTTTTCAAACTGTAATTCATTCATTGTCTGCTTAACTAAATATTCAGTATCTTCTGGATACAATTTCTTATTTCCAAAACTAACTAATTCTCCATCAATCCTAAAAGCAGGAGGTATTCCTACTGTTATATGAATATCTGATGCTTTCCTTTGTATCCCTTCTAACACAATTTCTTCTATTTCCACTATATCACCTCTACCCTAAAGTAAATCCTACTTTCATTACTTCCTCATAACTAGTCAATCCTTTTATAGCAATATCTGTTGCTGATTCTAATAAAGTGGTCATACCGTTAGCTACTGCTTTTTCTCTTATTTCATCAGTTGTAACGTTAGAGTCTATAAGTCTTCTTATTTCTTCATTAATCGGCATAATTTCGTGAACTGCGGCTCTCCCTTTATATCCTTTATTACAGGAATTGCAACCTACTGCTTTGTGTAAAATAACTTCTTTATTTAAATCTAAATTTAGCATTTTTTTCTGAGTTTCGCTAGCTATATAGCTTTCTTTACATATTGGGCACAATAATTTTACTAATCTTTGAGAAACAACACCTATAACAGCAGAAGAAACAATATATGGTTCAATACCCATATCAATTAGTCTAGCTATGGTAGAAGGGCTATCATTTGTGTGTAATGTTGAAAGTACTAGATGCCCTGTTATGGCAGCTCTTACCGCAATTTCAGCCGTTTCGTTGTCACGTATTTCTCCAACCATTATGATGTCTGGATCCTGTCTTAATATTGATCTTAACCCTGATGCGAACGTGAGCCCGGATTTAACATTTACCTGAACTTGATTTATTCCACTTAATTTATATTCAACTGGATCTTCTACAGTTATTATATTTTTTTCAATTTGATTCAATTCTCTTAATACTGTATATAGAGTAGTTGTTTTTCCACTGCCTGTTGGCCCAGTAACAAGTAACATACCATATGGCTGTCTTAGTATATCATCAAAAATCTTGAGATTATGCTCACTTAAACCTAATCCTTCTTTAGAAAAATTAAAACTTGATTTATCTAAAATTCGTATTACTATTTTTTCGCCATATATTGTTGGCAAAGTTGATATTCTCATATCGATTTCTTTATTATTAATTTTGGTTTCAACTCTTCCATCTTGTGGAATTCGTCTTTCGGCTATATTCATTCTTCCGATTATTTTTACCCTAGTTATTAAAGCTGAGAAGCTTGTTTTAGGTAATTTCATTATTTCATGCAAATCACCGTCAACCCTTAATCTTACTCTTATGTCATCAGAGCCTGGTTCAATATGAATGTCTGAAGCGTTTTGTCTTATTGCTTGTTCTATTATTGTGTTAATTAGTCTAACAATTGGAGCAGAAGCTACTTCTGCTTGTTCTTCATCTAAACTCTCTTCTTCTTTAAACTCTACATTATTATCTTCATTAAAGCCATCGATTATATTCTGAGAAACAACTCTAGAATATAGTTTATTGATTAATTCTTCAATTTCATTACCAGTGGCCAATACTGGTTCTATTTCCTTCTTGGTATATAATCGTACATCATCAATTGCGTAAAAATTAAGCGGATCTTCCATAGCTAATACAATTTTGTTATCTCTAATGTCTATAGGCAGAACCTTATGTTTTCTCATTACTGATTCAGGTAAAAGTTTACTGATATCACTGTTTATTGGATATTTTGCTAAATCAATTTTGGGAAATCCTAGCTGCATCTCTAAAACTTGTAATATATCATCAGCATCTACCCATCCTTTATCTAATAAAATCTCACCAAGTTTTTTATTGGTACTTTTTTGCTCTTCTAGAGCTTCTATTAATTGTGATTTGCTTATTTTCCCAGAGTAAAGTAATATTTCACCTATTTTTAAAGTATTTTTTTGCATTTTTGTCCTCTTTCTATTTATTAGTTATTTCAAACTTACCATTTTCACCATTATATATTGAAATCTTACCAAATGATTTTGATTCTACAGCACCCTTCTGTAAAGAATTACCACCAATAGGTAATGTTATGTTATCACGTTTATTTTTTAAAGTGATAATTAATTTCTTTTTATCTGCATCATCAATTTTTACCTTTTGAATATTATTATCATAATACCTATTATTATACCAATTAGCGAAAACTCCGTTTAACTTAATTTCAGATATATCTATTGAACTATCTAAGGATTTTAGTTCTTGGTTAAATGTAATCTCTATTGTTTTTTCCATATCAAATGTTGCAGACTCAACAATTATTGGTTTTGTCACATAAATATAATTACTAATTTTCTCTTCTCCAATTCTCCCAGCAATAGAGTATGGAGTAATTCCATATCTGAAATACCTATTACCAAATCTATCTATTATCTCTTTATCACTTAACTCTAAATTAGTTTTTAATTCATATGAACTTAACCTGTTATAATTATCTTTTATATTTGGTATGAAAGATAAGCCTTCAGATTCAGCATATGGCAGTTGTTTTTTAGCTTCATTCCATTCTTTAATTGCAAAGTATCTTTTCATGTCATCCCCAGGATTAGTATCGTATTCGATTTCATCTGACATATACCATCTGTACACACTCATCAAATGATCGGGCTTTGTTGAGTCTGTAACTTTAACTTCATCTACAAACAATTCCCAATTAAAATCTAAAACATCCACAAATAATGGCTGAGGACTATATGGTTTATCAGTATCAATTTTATTAATTTTAATAACAGGATTAGAAGATAATACTGGGATATTGTAATTTATTGTTTCTTTTGGTATATATGCTATAATTTCGTTATTGTTACTTGTAGTCAATTTGATTTCATGCGCAGAAATAGACTTTCCAAATATCTTAAAATCTTTTTTTGGATTTATAGGATTTAATTTTTTCTTTTCTTTAATTAAATTCTCCATATTTTGTTGAACAGTATACATGTTGATAGTTCTATCTTCCATGTTTACTATATTTTTATAACCAAAAGAAATTGATGTAATAAAATAAGTTGCTATTAAACCCAATAGAGCTATGGATAAAATTAATTCTATTAGAGTATAACCTTTCCCCTTCATAATGGTACCTCCTAATTAGGCCCTCCGATATGCCAAAGTGCATCAGATATTTCCCTTTGTATAGATGAAAAAATTTCTTCTAAAGCTTTTTGACTGTCAGCTTTATAATAAACCTTATCACCTCTTGTGGCCATAGCTATATCTTCAAGACTCCCATAATCTGATACTACCTCAGAAAACCCTATTACAAAAACGTTTATAGCTTCATTTGTCCCATTTTTATATGATCTTACCATTTCACCAATTTCATCAACATATTCTGTACCATAACGATCCAATCTTGAACCAACGCCAATTATCATATCATCAGAGGTAACATCAACATTACCAGTAAGATAAGTTATGTTATTATAATAAACATATTCATATACATATTCATAATCATCATAATCATAATACCATCCAATATAATCATATATCCTACCATTATAATTTATAGTGTCATCATAATACCAATATGAAGTAATAAGATATTTATTATATTCTGTTGCACTTGCAAATGTTGTGACTCCATCAACCAAAATTATCATAAAATTTTTATTCGTTTTATTTTCATTTTGTGCATTGAATTCTACTATACTATGATAACCTCTTCTTATCCCATCTCCAGTGTTTGTTCCACCTTCTGCAGTTAGGCCATTAATAGTATTAGTAAAGTCATCTTTATTCGATATTACTTTTTTCATATCTCCTGCCTCATTAGCGGTGGTATTAAAAGGTACTAAACTCACATAGATATTAGGGTAATCTGAAAACCCATCCACGAGTTTTTTAGCCTCATTTTTCATTATTTCTAGTCTGCTTTTATTGTTATTATTTGGTTTTCCACCGCTTAATTTATCCGCCATACTTCCAGAAGTATCTAACACCATACTAACTACTGCCTGTGAATTAGAAACTTCTGTTAGTTTTTTATCATTCCTGTATGCTAATGTATTAGCAACTTTCCCATAAGCTCTGTCAACAACTTGAAGAGAGTTCATGCTCTCTAATCCAGAATTAATACTTCTATCACCTTTTTCTGGATTTTTCAGAGTTAAAGTGAATTCTAATACATTGTCTTCATTAGGTTTGGAATTTTTATTATATACTATATCCAATGTAGAGCCATCGTCAACACTCAATAGTTCTACTTGCTTATGTGTATTAGTTGAACTATCCCATCTCCATTCAACTAACTTATCTTTTGTGTCGTTAAGCATAATATAATTCCATTCTTCAGAAAGTTTATTTGCATTGTCTCTGTGAAGGATAAATACTCCTCCAGAATCTCTAATAGTGTTATTTAAAACCGTTGCTGCAACTCTAATATCAGATTGTATGTCAAATTCTTCAAAGCTCATACTTTCCGCCTTTTGTCCGAGCAAAAGCATACTTGTCGCTGTCGGTACTACAAGACTGATTATAGCTAATACAAGTATCAATTCAATTAATGTGACAGCTTTTCTATTTTTCATTTTATCAGCTCCCATTTAATTAACCCAAACCTGTTCTCCCGGATCTTCAGGATTAATGTATAAAATCCTAGTGTATGTAATATCTGTATCATTCAAAGTAGAAGTTGAATTTATTTCTATCCAACCAGGGTAATTTTCATTAGTAGATTGCTTTGCTATTATTTCAATTTTTCCATTATCTAGTGTTAAATCATTTTTTTTGAAAAAATTCTTGTCATCTCTAATTTTATTAAATAACTCATTGTTGTTTTTAAAAAGTGCTTCTTTTGCTAACTCGGCCCCTGAATAAGACAGATAGTAAGCTTCCATCTTTTGTTCCTGCAATTTAATTTGTTGATTGTTTGTATTTAACAAGTGTAAAACCACTGACATGAAAAGTATTAATATAGTAAATATTAATAGAGAGAAAACTAGAAAACTTCCTTTTCTTTTTCTCATAAAAATGCTCCTTTAAATAACTTAATATAATATTAATTATTATAATACTCTGTATTGAAAAAATATTCAATAAATTTTTATTATAACGATAAATACAAGTAGTCTATCCTATTTTTATTTTACCACTTTAAAGCATTATTTGCAACAAAAAAAGCAGGTCCCCCTGCTAAAATTTTTGCCTAATTATGTCATTAACTTTTGTCACGATTATATCTATAGCTACTCTATTATATCCGCCCTCGGGAATGATAATGTCTGCATATCTCTTTGTAGGTTCTACAAACTGCAAATGAGCTGGTCTTACAGTATTCATATATTGATTTATTACTGATTCAAGTGTCCTTCCTCTATAATTGATATCTCGATTAATCCTTCTTATCACACGTACATCAGCATCTGTGTCAACGAAAATTTTTATATCCATAAGATTCCTTAATTGTTCATCGTATAATATCAATATACCTTCTAATATGATTATATCTTTTGGTTCTACTAAAATCGTTTCTTTTTTACGGTTGTGATTTTCAAAGTCATAAATTGGTTTCTTAATCGGCTCCCAATTAATTAATTTTCTTAAATGATTTATCAAAAGCTGATTGTCAAATGCAAAAGGATGATCATAGTTAGTCTTTACTCTCTCTTCAAAACTTAAATCGCTTTGATCTTTGTAATACGAATCTTGTTCAATTACTGCGACATTTTTATCGGTGATAGATTTGTAAATTTCATTTGTTACTGTAGATTTACCAGAGCCTGTACCTCCAGCTATTCCAATGATTATAGGGTTTTTCATTTATCATCATCTCTTTTCTTTCGAATCAAATAAAAAGGTTTAACTTGGTTATAAATCTTCGTTTTAATTATTTGCTGAGCATGAGGTGCAGATTCTATAGGCTCATATTCTTCATTCCACATGTTTTCTATCTTAAATTCAAAATAATTCATGTCTGGTCCGAATATTTCTAAGACATCTCCTACTTTAATTCTGTTTCTTTGTTCTATTGTTGCAATTTGCGTACTTTCATCATAATCTAAAATCATCCCTACAAAATCATATTTTCGAATATATGAATTTGTAGTAAATACTTGTGCATTAGTTTTTGCTTCATTGTAGAAAAATCCAGTTGTAAAATCTCTGTGGCTTACTTTTCGCAATTCTTCAAGTAGTCTTTCATCAAATTTATAATTAAGCGGGTCTTTATAATAGTCATCTATAGCCTTGCGATAAGCTCCTACTACGGTTGCTACGTAATATGGGCTTTTTACTCGTCCTTCAATTTTAAAACTCTTTATGCCAGCTTCTACCAATTCATCAATATGATCGATCATACATAAATCTTTTGAATTAAATATAAAGGTGCCTTCTTCATGTTCTTCTATCGGGAAATATTCTCCAGGCCTTTTCTCTTCAACTACATTATATTTGTATCTACATGGTTGAGCACAATCTCCCCTATTTGCATCTCTACCTGTCATGTAACTGCTCAATAAACATCTTCCAGAATAGCTCATGCACATTGCTCCATGAACAAAAACTTCTAATTCTAAATCATTAGGCGCTTTTTTTGATATAGCTCTTATTTCATCTAGCGTCAATTCCCTTGCCAGTACTATTCTTTTGATTCCGAGATTATACCAAAACATAATAGTTTCAAAATTTGTAACACTCGCTTGAGTACTTAAATGTATTGGTAAATCTTTAGCCACACTTCTGACGATATTAAAAATACCAGGGTCTGAAACAATCACAGCATCTATGCCAATATCATTAAGACTCTTTACATATTCATCTAATCCATTTAAATCTTCATCGTGTGGTACTATATTTAATGTCACATAAAGTTTTTTATCAAGTTCATGTGCAAATTCAACAGCTTTTTTTATATCTTCTAATGTGAAATTTTTAGAAGCTTTTCTCAGTCCAAATGCCTCCCCACCTAAATAAACAGCATCTGCACCATATATGATAGCCATCTTTAATTTCTCTAGGTCACCTGCTGGAGCCAACAATTCAACTCTATCCAAACTCAATCCCCCTTATATGTTAATGCTACTCCATCTCCTATAGGTATTATAGAAGTTATGTAGCCATCTATTGTAGTTATATATTCTAAATAATTTCTCATATTTTTCACAATTGTTCTCTTTCTCCTGTGAATAGAATCATCATCAGCCGTCATACCTTTATACAGTACATTATCTGATATGATCACACCACCATTATTTAGCATACCTTTACCCATATCAAAATACTCTTTATATCTAGATTTATTTGCATCTATTAATATTAAGTCATATTTTTTAGTCAATAGTGGCAATACTGAAATCGCATCACCCTCTATCACTTGAATATTATTTGATAAATTAGCTTTATTTATGTTATTTATTGCAATATCAACTAGCAGTGGATCTAACTCAATAGTTGTTATCTTACATTGTAAATTTAAACTCTGAGCCATCAAAATAGATGAATAACCAATAGCTGTACCAATTTCAAGTATTTCTTTAGGTTTAATCATCTTTAATAATACTTTTAATAATTGAGCAGTTTCTTTTTGTAGAATAGGAATTTTGTTGATATTAGCATATGCTCTCAATTCACTTAATAATTCTGTTTCTTCAGAACACAAGTTTTGAATGTAGTTAATAACTTTATCATCTATTATATTAGACATAATTTTACCATTCCTTATATCTTGAAGCTTTTTCATAAACATAAAGTATGATATTTCCAAATATTAAAACGGAAGCTAATTCCCCTAAACTTATTCCTAAAACAGTGTATAAATATGGTATCTTTGTAAAATATGAAACCCAAATTGATACTATCAATCCGTTTAAAATTACAGGATATGAAATTGCCAATACTTTATTTTTTGCTTTTGATGTAAGATAAGCAGATATTAACGTTACTAAAGACCCTCCTATAATATCAACTAATCCGAAACCTGAATAAGGAGCAAGAATAACATTCGAAAGTAGTACTCCTACGAATAGCCCTGGCACTGCAGCAGATTCAACAAATGGTAATAGCGCAAGCCCTTCAGCAATGCGAAGTTGTACTGGCCCATAAGTTAAATTTAAAATTGGGAAAGGCAATGCTTGAATAATTATGAGAACAATGTATATAGCTGCTATTAAACTGGCTTTTGTCAAATATTTTATATCCATCTTCATATTATTTTCTCCTTATAAATTAAGTATAAATGGTACTAAGATAGGTACTGCAAATGTGCAAACCGCACCAGTTATAAAAGCTATCAACGCAACTTCAGAATCAGTTGATTTAGAAATAATCGGTAAGCTAGTATCCATAGCTGTTGCACCAGCTGGTGCTATCGCCTCTATAAACCCTATTTTCTTTGCTACCAAAGGGATAGTTGTAATCGCAATCAGCTCTCTGATAACATTTGATATAAAAGCTAATGCAGAAAGTTCGTTAGAATAACTAGCTATAAGTATTGAGGATAATGAGTACCAACCAAGCCCTGCCCCAATTGCTCCAGCTTCATTAAATGGTAATTTAAGTATTATTCCTGCTATGGCAGAACCTAATATACTTCCTGATATTATCGCAAATGGTACTAATAGTATTCGAATACCTTTTGCTTTAATTCTGCTAAATACAGACTTGTTTAATCCAATATCTATTCCAACAAAAAACAAGAGTAGCATTAATCCAAAATCTATTATGTAGTCTGCATAATTTAAAATATTTTGAGGCAATAAAAAGTACCCTGAGATAATTCCAATTATAACAGTTATTACAATTTTAAGAGTCATTCCTTACCTCCTAAAAATAATTTGTTTATAATGTATACGAAAATGACGCTGAACCCAACTGTAAATATGCTCATGATAAGAGCATTTAAGCCTATTGATAAGAATGAATTGATTACTTTATCATCCAATCCTATTTTTACACCCATGATGAAAAGTAAAAAAAGTAGACAGGCAGTTTGTAGACTGCCTAATCTTTTTATAAATTTTTCTTTTAATTTTACTTTTGCACCTATTAAGCCACCTAATACAATTATCCCTAGATACATAAGAAGCCTAGTAGTCATATTGCATTAAACCTCCATAATTATTGGCAATATCATCGGATTTCTCTTGAGTGTAGTATACAAATATGTCCTTAAATCATCTCTAATATTAGATTTTATTGTTGACCAATCAGAAATTTTCTTTGCTTCACAATTATCTAATGTCTGCTTTACAATTTTTCTAACTTCTTCCATTAATTCCTCAGATTCTCTTACATATACAAACCCTCTAGAGACTATATCCGGTCCTGATTCAACTGCACCTGTTTGTTTGTTAATTGTTACTACTACAACAATCAAGCCATCTTCAGATAAGTGTTTTCTATCTCTCAATACAATATTACCGACATCTCCAACGCCTAAACCATCTACTAAGATATTACCAGCTTGTACCATTTGCCCGAGATTAGCGCTATCTTTTGTAAATTCAAGGCTTTGCCCATTTTCTAATATGAATATATTTTCTCTAGGTGTACCTAACTGATAGCTAATATCCGCATGATGTCTTAGATGTCGTGTTTCCCCATGAACTGGTATAAAATACTTTGGTTTTACTAAGGTATGAATTAACTTTAATTCTTCTTGACAAGCATGACCAGATACATGTATATCAGCTAATGCTTCATAGATAACATTTGTACCTTTTTCCAACAATTTGTTTATTACCTTAGAAACAGTAATTTCATTTCCTGGAATTGGTGTAGCTGATATGATGACCATATCATCTGACATAAGCTCAATTTTCCTATGCTCATTGTTTGCTATTCTAGTTAAAGCGCTCATTGGTTCGCCTTGGCTCCCAGTTGTTATAATTACTATTTCTTTCTTATTATACTTATTCATATCATTTATTTCTATAAACGTCTCAGGGTTAACTCTTAAATATCCAAGCTCGTTTGCAACATTTATGTTATTTACCATAGACCTTCCAGAAATAACAACTTTACGATCATTTAATTCGGCTGCATCAATTATCTGCTGTACTCTGTAAATATTTGACGCAAAAGTTGCAACAATTATCCTACCTTCAGCTTTATAAAATAGATCTCTAAATGTCTCCCCTACAGTTCTCTCGCTTAAAGTATAACCTGGTCTAATTACATTTGTTGAATCGGACAACAATGCTAGTACTCCTTTATTTCCTAGTTCAGCAAATCTATTTAAATCCATTACATCCCCTGAAATAGGCGTAAAATCAACCTTAAAGTCTCCAGTTTGAATTACAGTTCCTATTGGCGAAGTTAATGCTATTGCAGCAGAATCAGGTATGCTATGTGTTGTCCTGATAAATTCAACTTCAAAATGTCCTAATTTAAATTTATCTCCATGTTTTACGACATTTAGATTAGCATTCTCTAAATTATGCTCTTTAAGTTTGTTTTGCAATAGTCCTATAGTCAATTTTGTTCCATAAATAGGCATATCAATCTTCTTTAAGACATATGGAATTGCTCCTATATGATCTTCGTGCCCATGTGTTAGAAGTAACCCTTTGATTTTGTCTTTATTTTTCATCAAATAAGTTACATCTGGTATAACGACATCAACTCCAAGCATTTCGTCTCCTGGAAATGTCATTCCGCAATCAACTATGACTATACTATCCTTATATTCGTGTACAGTCATGTTCTTGCCTATTTCCCCTAGTCCTCCTAAGGGAATGATTTTTAATTTGTTTTCTTTTGCCACTATATCACTCCCAATTTTTATTTTTCTTTATTTTTACATTCTTTACAAATTCCGTAAAATTTAGCATCATGATCACTTATTACAAAACCTTCTTCAATCTCAATTTCGTGTTCAAGCGATTCCAATAAATCTAATTTTACTTCTGTTACTTTCCCGCATTGCGTACATATCAAATGATGGTGATGATGATTTTCGGCCTCTGTATTTAATTCATATCTTGTTACCCCATCATCAAAATTGATCTTATATACTATGCCTAATTTTTCAAACAACTGCAATGTTCTATATACTGTTGCAATCCCAATGTCTTTTTTCTCTTTGGATATTATTTTATGCACATCTTCGCAACTTAAATGTTCATTTTTATTGTCAAATAAAATATTCAATATTTCTTCCCTTTGGTTAGTAGACTTGTACCCTTTCTGCTGCAACATATAAAGATACTTTTCAATTTTACTTTCCACTTTAACCACACCACCTATTGCAGTTGTTCTTTCATCAACTCTTCATACACTTCTTTTGCTTCTTCTAGTTCTTCATCATCAATACCCACGAGTATTTCATCCCCATTTTCATCTATGTCTATCTTTAATATATATGTTGGTGATTCAATATCTTCGCTTGGTAACAATACTAGATAATCTGTATCATCTATACTGAATTTTGCTTTTATTAAAAACTCCATTTCATTTCCTAATTCATCGTAAAATACAGCTTTTTGTTGCATGTTTTCCTCCTTATTTTCTATCTAAATAGCTTTGTAGTATATACGATGCAGCAACTTTATCTACTACATGTTTTCTATTTCCTCTTCTAACATTAGCTTCTAGTAAGACTCTTGTAGCTGAAACTGTTGATAGCCTTTCATCAACATATATAATCTCGACATTAAATTTGTTTTTAACTTTTTCAGCAAATTTTTTAACTTTTTCACAAGATTCACCCATACTGCCGTCCATATTAAGAGGCAATCCAACTACCACTTTTTTAATATTGTATTCTTCTATTATTTTCCCTATTTCATCAAAGTCTTTCTTTTTGCCTACTCGATCAATAGTTATTAACCCTTGTGCTGTTAGTCCCAAAAGATCGCTTAAAGCAACTCCAATTCTTTTTTCGCCAACATCTAATCCAATAATTCTCTCCATTTAATCACCTAAATCACTTTTATACAAAATTCCGGACATACAGTAGCACAATAGCCGCATAATATACAGTTGCTATTTGGTGTAGCTTTGCCGTCAATTATCTCTATTCCATTTTGCTTACATCTTTCCACACATCTTCCACATGCTATACAATAATCAGCTACAATCAATCTTCTATTCTTTTTTCTTATGTTGTTTTCTATGTTTATATCAATTTCATTATTATCAATTAACTGAATATTTGCATCTATTTCGTCACAAGATTGCATGCCAATTGCAATAGAATGAATGAAGGGTATGTTTTTTACAAAATTGATAGCTTCTCTGGATCTATTTATCAAGTGCCCTCCACCCAGTGCTTTCATACTATATATACCTTTACCCATGTTATATAATTGCTCTAATACATTTAACATATCAAAAACAGTGCCATCGTGAATTCCTATGCCTGCCATATTTACCAATGGATGAATAATATCAAGTTCTTTGTATTTTAATAGCGCCTTAGCGCCAGCAACTCTATGAGTAGAAATACCAATCGCTCTTATTTTACCTTGATCTTTAGCTTTTAAAAAATATTCTATAGCTTCATAATGACCTTTAACTGTATATTCACTTTCTTGTTCATGCAATAAAAAAATATCTATATAATCAGTTCCAATTTCTCTTAACGCTTTTTCTAAACTTTTTTGTGCTAGTTCTTTCGTATAAGCATAAGATTTTGTTGATAAAACATATTTTTCTCTGCTAATACCATTTATTCCTTCTCTTATATAACTATAATTATCATAAATTTCTGCAGTATCCAAGAAATTTATACCCTTCTCATAAGCATATTTTATCAGATAAGCACCTTTTTCAATAGATAAATTTGCCTGAAATGGTGTCATAGTTAAAGAACCAAAGCATATTTTAGAAACAGTTATCCCTGTATTTCCTAATTGAATTTTGTCCAATTTAGTTCCCCTCACTATTTACATAAATAGATGGATAGCTTAAGCCATCCATCTATACTCAAAACTAGTCTCTATTAGTTTCCAAATATGCTCTTAGAATCTCTTCTAAAAGCTCATCTCTTTCTATCTTTCTAATTAGATTTCTCGCATTATTGTGACTTGTAATATAGGTAGGATCTCCGGATAGGATATATCCTATAATTTGATTGATAGGATTGTACCCTTTTTCTTCTAGTGATTTGAAGACTGACAAAAGAATTTCTCTTGGTTCTACAGGATTATCTTTTGTAGCTTCAAATTTAACAGTTTCATTAAGTTTACTATCTTTTTCCCTATCCACGTTACCACCCCTTTTATTTATTATACCATATTTTACAGAATAAATTCATATTTTTAATTGCTCTCTTAATACTATTTCGACTTGTTCTAAAGCTTCGTCAAGTTTGTCAAGGTATTTTCCTCCACCTTGAGCAATATCTTTTCTTCCTCCACCATTGCCACCTACAACACTAGATACTCTTTTTACGAGTAATCCAACATTAACACCTTTGTCTATAACATCACTAGTAGCCATAGAAATAAAAGTGATCTTGTCTTCATTTTGAGAAGTCAAAAATATAACTCCATTATTTATCTTTGATTTTATGGTGTCTCCTAATTCTCTCATTTCTTGAGCATCCATTTTTTCGCAATCATGAATGATAAGGTTTATACCATTAATATCTATCGAACCGTTAATTATTTCATCGATTGAGTTAGAAATAAGAGCTTTCTTTAAATTTTTTATCTCGTTGTCCTTTTCCTTAGACTCTTCAATTATATGAGTTGCTTTCTCCAGAATATTTTGCTTATTGCTATTAAGTGTTATAGCTACTTTATTGATATTATCCTCTAACTCAACTATATAGTCATAAACATTTAATCCTGTTATTGCCTCTATTCTTCTAACTCCAGAAGCCACACTTGATTCTGATATTATCTTAAATAATCCTATTTGTCCAGAATTCTTTACATGGGTGCCTCCGCAAAGTTCTTGTGAAAAACTTCCAATACTTACAACTCTTACAAATTCACCGTATTTTTCTTCAAACAAACCAATAATTCCATGTTGCTGTGCTTCTTTCAATGTCATAATCTCAGTTTTCACTTCTTGAGCTTTTAGTATTTCTGAATTGACAATAGCTTCAATTTTCTTAATTTCTTCTTCTGATAATGGTTCAAAATGAGTAAAATCAAATCTAAGCCTTTTAGGAGTAACTAATGAACCAGCTTGATTAACATGATTGCCTACAACTATTTTTAATGCTTTATGCAGCAAATGAGTTGTAGAATGGTTTCTCATCGTTGCTTCTCTAGATTCAACATCTACTTCAGCTT
>Ga0228536_1000300_pt1 | contig 110088 bp, 79 predicted proteins | sample SJ1Smetagenome_FD_168611 | JGI IMG/M metagenome (GOLD analysis project Ga0228536, IMG submission 168611) | Enriched culture of PCE-dechlorinating microbial communities from Ithaca, New York, USA - SJ1.S | ecosystem: Engineered > Modeled > Simulated communities (microbial... > Unclassified...
CGGGCAAAGACCAGATCGAGTGCTGGGGCACGGGTTCAGCCAGCCGGGAGTTTATCTATGCCCCGGATGCGGCCGAGGGGATTGTCCTGGCGACTGAAAAGTACGACAAAGACGAGCCGGTCAATATTGGGGCAGGCTTTGAAATCACGATAAAAGACCTCGTGGAAAAGATTGCCCGCTTGACCGGTTTTACCGGTAAAATTGTCTGGGACCCGACCAAACCCGACGGCCAGCCGCGACGGTGTCTGGACACCAGCCGGGCACAGGCGGAATTCGGCTTTAAAGCCAGAACCGATTTTGACAAAGGCCTGAAAGCGACTATCGACTGGTACCGGGCCAATAAGAAGAGGTTGAAATTATATTAATGAGCAATTACGTTATTATTACACCTGCTTTTAATGAAGAAAAATATATTGAAAGTACCATTAAAAGCGTTTTATCTCAAACTATTAAACCCGTCAGTTGGATTATTGTTGACGATGGTTCAACAGATGAGACTGGAAATATAATAAAAAAATATGCGGAGCAATATACTTGGATTAAATATCTTTATCGTAAAAAAGTGGCGGGTCAAACATATTATGGAAGCAATGTCTATGCAATCGAAGAGGGATTAAAAATAATTGAGAATGTTGATTATGAATATCTTGCTATCTTGGATGCAGATATTTCTTTACCTCCTGATTATTATGCAAGAATATTATCTAAATTCGACAAAGACAATGAGTTGGGTATTGCTTCTGGAGTCTATATAGTTCGAAATAATAATCGATTAGAACAAGTGTTGAATGACCGGCGTTCATGCCCTAAAAATATCATGGTATTCCGCCAGAAATGTTTTATGGATATAAACGGATTTATCCCCATGAAGTATGGAGGAGAGGATACGATTGCTTGCTTTATGGCTCGTATGAATGGGTGGAAGACCTGGTCTTTTCCGGATATGGTAGTCATTCATAACAAGCCCGTTGGAACTGGTCATTCCAAAAGTATGCTCAAAATTCGATTTCGTTTGGGTATTGGAGAATATTTTTTAGCAACACACCCCTTGTTTCTGCTAATTAAATCCTTACGACGTTGTTTCCGTGAAACACCATTTATCTTAGGAGGCATATTACGTCTGATGGGGTATATTTACGCCTGCTTTATGAATGAACCGCGACAGATATCAATCGACCTAATTAAATTTATTCAAAAAGAACAACTGCAGCGCGTTTTCAAAGGAAACAAGATTCCTTCGGAACATCAGCCAAAGGTGTCTCTATGAAAAATAATTCTGTCTGCCTTGTCGCGTCTGCAGGCGGCCATCTGAATCAGTTGCTTTCGGTTTCTGAGATATGGAAAGATAGGGAGTATTTCTTTGTCACTTCGCTGGAAGTATCCGCACAAAATCTGAAAAAGCAGGCTAAGACATATATTGTGGGGGAGTGCAACCGGGAACATCCCATTCAGACCTTGGGAGTTCTGTTCAGGTGCCTGGCAATAATTATAAAAGAAAGACCTCGTGTTGTGCTGAGCACGGGTGCAGCTCCGGGATTTCTGATGTGCTTCTGGGGTAAGCTATTCGGAGCCAAAGTCATCTGGCTGGATAGTATTGCCAATACGCGCAAGCTTTCTATGAGTGGCCGGATGATTCGCCCCTTTGCGGATTTAATCCTCAGCCAGTGGCCGGAGGTTGCCGCGAAATATCCCAATGTAGAATACGTCGGTGAGGTGATATGATATTTCTGACGATTGGAACATTGTTTGAATTCGACCGTCTCGTCCGAGCAGTGGACGAACTCATTTCATCCGGCAGTATTCAGGAAGAAGTCTTTGCCCAGATTGGCACGGGCAAATATAAGCCCTCCTCGATGAAATATGTCGAAAGTCTTGAAAAATCTGAATTTGAAAAAGTCATTCAGCAATGCACGGCATTGATCAGTCATGCAGGAATGGGTAGTATCAGTATGGCTATCAAATACCAGAAACCTCTGATTGTAATGCCCCGTCTGAAAAAGTATGGTGAACATGTCAATGACCATCAGCTCCATACAGCGTTGAAATTTGAAGAATTGGGCCATATTCTCGCTGCTTATGATGAAAATGAGCTGGTTGAAAAAATTAAGCTGCTTAAGACATTTATTCCTAAGTCCCGTGTCCCCAATCGACAGGGAGTAATTGATCGTATTTCTTCTTATTTGAATTCTCTTGGACAAACTAAATAGCGTTATGATATTGTCCCTATTTCCGTTGAAAATCCTTTTTTGCGGTCAAGGTAAGCCTTACTTTACGCCACATCCATTTTCTTGTCAATCTCCTGATTTAATGCTTTTTGAAGCAAGGGTATTTGACGATAGCCGCGTACCCGATGGAATCGCTTTTCTGCTTCCAATAAGGCCGACCCCATCCACCGGCAAGCCATCGTCTCATTTCGCCAGCGTTTGACATTGCGGCACATCCCGGACGTCACCGAAAAACAGCTTTCAATCACATTGGTATTATCCAGAGTCTTTCGCAACTCATACGGCAGTTTCAGCCGATGCACCGTCAGCAGTTCTTCCATCCCCTCTTCCAGACTCCGCGCCGCCGCCTCACTGACGCCCATCAGCCACCGATGGACTTTCTCTAATTCCTGCCGGGCCTGAGCATAATCCTCCATGTTCGGCACTCCAGGGCACACTCGGCCGCCGCCGTCAGTTCAGACGGCAGCAGTTCGATAAACCCCGGATCGGGCGTAATTGCGGACGGGGTCTTCGAAACGGTCATTTGAGATTTCATAAGATATTTACATGGTTTTGTAGCGAGGGCCGCCGGCGCCTTCGGGGACTGTCCAGCGGATGTTGTCGAAGGGACACTTGCGCTGGCAGGTCTTGCAATGGAGGCAGTTGGACGGATTGGCCGCCTTGACTTCTTTGTGGACGGTTTCATATACCCCGGCTGGGCAGAAGGTAATGCAGGGAGCACCAAACTTGGGCCAGCACTGGGTGATGCAGATAGTTTCATCCTGAATCAGCAGGTGGCAGGGTTCCTCTTCGCGGTGATGAGTGGCCGCTACGGCGGTAAAGGTGTCCTTGTCGAATTTGACGGAGGGTTTCATCCGATATTTGGCAGTGGTCATTTCCGCGTAATCCGGCTCAATATGGAATTTGGGCAGCAGGTCTCCCAGTACCGACAGGGGCATCCCCTGGAGCGGGCCAAAGCGCGCGACCGTCTGGCGGAAGTTTTTGGCTGAATCCATCTCTTTGAGGACGGTGGTCTGTTCCAGCAGACGGGTATAGGCTCCGGCCAGATCCTGCGGGGTGTCGAGGTTATCGGCAATCGCCTGGGCGGCGGCCATGCCGGAGTAAATGGCGTTATGCAGGCCCTTGATTTTGAGCATGTTTACAAAACCCGCACTGTCGCCCAGCAGGGCCACATTGGACCGACCGATGGCATTGGTGGCCGGGTCACGCGGCAGGGCGTACAGGCCGCCTTCGGGAATCATCTTGGCACCGGCTTCGGTAACGGTGCCGCCGTCGATGAACTGCTTGACGAACTTGTGTTCTTTGAACAGAGTCAGGGCGTCCTGCGGGTTGAAGTCGCAATATTTATAGTCCAGCCCGACGATCATGCCGACGGCGATATGGTTGCCGCCCATGGGATACATGATGCCGCCGCCAAACATGGCCGGGCCAATCAGCGGTGTCCAGATGGGATAGCCCATCGCATGGACAACGCGGCCTGCGCCGAATTTCTGATATTGTGCATCGCTGACTTTGATGAGTTCCTTGACGCCGATGGAATAGAGCTGATTGCCTTGCCGTTTGAGGCCGGCTTTTTTAATGAAGGTTTCGCTGAGCAGGCCATCGCAGCCTTCGGCCAGCAGGATATGTCTGGCATGGATGGTCTCGCCGGGCAGATAGTTTCGCTGCCTGTGGCCTTCTTTATCGAGGCCCTGATCGACCAGCTTGACGCCTGTGGCGGTATGCGAGGCACTGTCCCAGAGAATATCCTGAGCGGCAAAGCCGTGCAGAACTTCGACGCCGAGTTTCTGGGCGATGGAGCAAAGCCAGACGGTTAGTTTGCTGACCGAGCAGATGTAGTCATTATGGTGCGACATCTGGCCGAAGCCGAGCTTGAAAGTCTTGGCCATTTTGATGGCACATTCGATGCCGAAGGCCATTTTCCTGCCCAGCAGGAACATGACGTCGTCTTTGTCCACACGGGATAGCAGCACGGCTTTGGCAGCATCACTTTCGGCCCATTGGGGATCAATGGGGTCGAGCAGTCTGGCAATAGCAGCAGGTTCGAGAACTGCGCCGGACAGGTTATGGTTGCCGGGGGCCTGAGCTTTGTCGATGACAACCACATCCAGTTCGGGCCTTGCTTTTTTGAGCGTAATGGCGGCGGAAAGCCCGGCTGGACCTGCACCGACGATTAAAACCGATACATTGTTATATGAATTTGACTTTTCCACGATTTATCCTTTGATTGCCTGTACCAGTTCGGGAATGACTTGTTCAGCGCCGCCGATGATGTAATAGTCGCACTGCCTGAAGATGGGGGCGTGCGGGTCGGTGTTGACGGCGATAATGGTTTCGGTATTGGCGACGCCGATCATGTGCTGAATGGCGCCGGAGATGCCGATGGCGATATAGACTTTGGGTCCGACGGCGGTGCCGGTCTGACCAACCTGGCGAATACGTTCGGCAAAGCCCTGCTCTACCGCGGTACGGGTAGCGCCCTTTTCTACGGCTACGTTAAAAGTGTCCTTAATGCTGCCGCAGAGGCTGTTCAGAAGGCTGTCGTAGTTATCGCGGTTTTGCATGCCTTTACCGCCGCTGATGATGATATCGCTTTCAAAATTGACCTTACCGTGGCCCTGTTCGGTACGAATAATATCGAGACTTAAATCCTTTTCGGTCAGGGTGACGGGGTGGTCGATGATCCTGCCGGTCCGTTTGGGATTTGCGGGCAGACGCTGCATGACGCCTGGGCGGGCGGTGGCCATCTGGCAGGTGGAGTCTTTGGTGCAGATGGTAGCCATAACGTTGCCGCCGAGGGCCGGACGAGTCTGCATCAGGACGGCAATTTGTCCCTTGCGGGAACTGTCGCGGATATCGAGGCCGGTGCAGTCGGCGGTCAGGCCGCAGCCGACGCGGTACGAGACCATCGGGGCCAGAACGCGTCCGGCGGGGGTTGCGCCATACAGGACGATCTGCGGTTTGTATTTCTGGATCACGTCCGAGACGGCCTTGCGATAGCTGAACGGGTCAAACTCGGCCAGCAGGGGGTTATCGATCAGATAGACGTCATCGGCGCCGGCGGCGATGAGTTCCTGGGCCATTGGCTTGACCTGATGGCCGGCCAGGATGACGCCGCAGCGGACGTTGAGGCTGTCGGCCAGTTCGCGGGCCTTGCCGGTCAGTTCGAAGGTGGCCGGGTGAATCTGGCCACCTTCGAGTTCGGCCATGACCCAGACGTCGCCGGTGTAGGTGGTCTGGGTGTGTTTATAGCCTTCCAGCATATCTTCGAGGGCTTTTTTATGGAAATGGACATCTTTGCTGTCCAGAATCTTGTCTTTCATGGCCTCGTCAATCTGGGACAACTCCTTAATGCCCAGTTCTTTGAGCCTGGCGGCCAGGACGATGAAGTCTTCGCTTTCTTTTTCGGTGCCTTCAAATGAACGGTCGAAGACATACGAGCGGAGCGAGGGCAGGGTGTAGGTTTTGGCTTTGCCGCTGCCGGACTTGTGACCGTTGCCTGCGGTGCTGAGTTTTTCTTTGAGAATAGCGGCCAGCTCGGCTGCGGTATTGACCTGCTGGCATTTGCGGGTGGTTTTGCCGGGGGGGAAGACGCGAATCACGCGGGTCTTGGAGCCGGCAACGCCCATAGCGGTTGCCTTGACATCGTCGGCACCCCACTGGGTGAGCTTGAATTGATTGGCTCGGCGGGTTCCGGCGAACGTGGCAAACAGCGGGTATTCGTATTTGGCGACGGTAATGATGCAGGGTTTGCTGCGGGTCCGGAGGACCTGACTGCCGCCGCTGATGATGCGGGTGAATACAAATTGGCCGTCTTTGAATTCCGCATCGGTGGCATACGGAATACAGGGGATGTTCATTTCTTCGGCCATCTGGGCGGGCACCTGGGCGGTGTCGCCATCGACGGACTGCATGCCTGCGACGATAAAGTAGTCGTCGCTGCCGCCGAACATTTCGCTGACGATTTTCCGAGCGGCAAAGGCCAGCGGATTGGCTGTGGCCCAGGTATCGGCACCGCCCAAAGCCCGGTCGGTCAGCAGGACTGCCGAGTCGCAGCAGCGGCTCAGGCTGTATCGCAGAACGTCGGCGGCCATTGGAGGCCCCATGGTCAGGGCGATGATTTTGGCCCGGTCGTCGCCGGAGATATTTTTCATGTGGTTGGCGAACGCCAGTGCCTGGGCATCCAGCTCGTTGATGACGCTGGGCAGCTTGGTTCGGATGAGGTTGCCCGTTTTTGGGTCGAACGCATTATCCGTTATCTGCGATACATCGGGCACCTGTTTGACAAGTACAATATAATGACTCATCGCTTATCCTAAGTATAAGTGTCGTTACCGATTAATTTTCCGTATGTCCGACAGACCCTTAAACATAGTCGCACCGCGGGTTGTCGTCAATAACAAATCTTTTCACTGGACAATATTGAATATAACCTGTTTTGAATCTCTACAACTCTCGGTATACCGAACGAATTGTGCGAGCCACGGGATACTAACTCAGATTGACGCAAGATACTGTCATAAAATTACCAGAAAATTGTCATATTCTGCTAATCTTGTACGAAAATGCCCTGATTTCGATGTAAGCTCTTGAAATTTCTGAACTTCCATAGTACAAAGTCAATGGAAATAGCGTGTTCGGGCCGGAACTGAAAGTCCGGGTCGAAGAAAATATGTACAGACTTGAACGAGGAACAGACAATGGCAGATCTTAAAACGCTGAGTGAAGCAGTCATCAAGGGCGACCAGAAAACCGCCGTCGAAATTACACGTCAGGCCCTGAGCGAAGGCATGCCGCCGGCTTCTATTTTGAATGAGGGGCTGATTGCGGGTATGAATGTCATCGGCGTACGATTCAAGGCCAACCAGGTTTACATTCCCGAAGTGCTGATTTCGGCCCGGGCTATGAAAATGGCGATGGAAGTGCTGGAACCCAAGCTGGTCGAAGCTGGCGTCAAACCGCTGGGCAAAGCCCTGGTCGGTACGGTTCAGGGCGACCTGCATGATATCGGCAAGAACCTGGTGGCGATGATGCTCAAGGGCGCAGGCTTTGAAGTCATTGATCTGGGTGTCGATTCCTCGCCGGAGAAATTTGTTGCCAAGGCCAAAGAGAGCAATCCGCAGATTATCGGTCTCAGTGCGCTGCTGACGACCACGATGCCGGCTATGGAAAAAACGATTCGTGCCATCAAGGATGCGGGACTTTCGGCCAAGACGATGATTGGCGGAGCACCGGTAACGCAGGCATACGCCGATAAGATTGGCGCAGACGGGTATGCCCCGGATGCGGCCAGCGCGGTGGACCTGGCCAAGAGCCTGCTGAATTAATCTTTGAACCATACAGGGGGTTGTCTTTGCGGGCAACCCCTTTTTTTGTCTTTTCGAAGACGATACGGTCGGTCAGGAATCAGGGCGACGGCTCGATATCTCCTGCGAGTGCGGGCTTGACAATGCTGCCCATCCCCTTTATTGTGCGAGAACGATGAAAGGGACTTTTATGCCACATGCGATCAAAATGAATTGGATGCTTATTGGTTTGCCGGCACTGCTGATTGTATGCGAAGGGTGCCTGCAAAGCAACCGTGCTGTGTCTGTTCGCGGGGCGGATATTGTCGCCCCTTCACTGGACCAGGAGGCACTCAAAAACGACCTGGATCGTTTCGAAGATATGTTTATCCAGATTATCAAGCAAACCACCGCACAAATCGAGCTGGAGTATCCGGATTTAGACACCAAACGCACAAACCTGCTTGTCAATACCCGGCTATCGAGTGCAATACGAACCTTTGCGGATGCCGCTTCCCCGCTGGTTGGCCTGGTTGAAAACTGGGAATTGTGCGTACGTTTGTGCTCGTATTTTGATGATGGTCCGGGTCAGTCCCTTTATCGACAGACTCAGCCGGCCATGCGCAGGGCTGTACAGCAGGCCCGCGATGAAATTGAACGGCTTGCGGGCACTTATTTGCCACCGGATTTATTCGAGGAAACCCGCCGTCATGTCTATCAATTTGCCAAAGGCAATCCCATTGAGGGGACGATGGGAAATCTGATTGTGTATGCAACCGGCACTGAAACCGAGACATTCAATCCGTTCAAGAAAGTCTTGAGTATACCGATGGCTCCGATACGGGCCATGGAAGGGGTGGATAAGACTGCGGTTGCAATTGACCGATTTACCGATTCGGCCAATCGCTTTAACGATATTCTCAAGGCCATGCCGGAGTCGGTGCGGTGGGAAATGTTGTTGTTTTTATATGATTTGCAGAGCAGCGAGATGACGAAGTCGCTGCTGCAGAATATGGAAGCGTTCAATGCAAGCAGCCGTCAGATGGTTGAACTGGCCCGAAAAATGCCTCAGGATGTCCGCGAGGAGTTGAGTATTCTGATCGACCAGGTGGAGCAGAAACAGAAATCCATTCAGGAAACCCTCAGTCTGGCTGAGGCGGCGTCCAATGCTCTGAACACCACTGCCGCCAGCCTGCAGCAGACCGCATCGAGCTGGCAGCTTGCGGCGGATTCCACCACCCAAACTCTTCGTGCCTGGCAGGCGATTTCAGAGCAATCCTCATCCAATCCCGCACCTTCGGAGCCTATCCGCCCGGAGGATATTCAGAAGGCTGCCACAGAAATTCAGAATGCCACGCGGGAACTGCGTCTGCTGATGGCGGATATACAGGCATTAACTCAATCGGATGGGATCAATCAGATTCAGGATGCGGTTAGTCGGAATCTCCTTGCCGGACAGGCATCCGCCCAGGCGGTGGTGGATCATCTGGCCTGGCGTCAGATTCAGATTCTGGCCGGGGTGTTTGCCGTGTGGCTTGCAGTCAGGCTGATTGGGCGAAGACAAAAAAAGGAGTCATCCGCCCAGTGAGTCGGTAATCCGGGCGAGATCTTTGCGGCGATAATAGTTAAACAGAAATCCAAGGCGATGGACTTTCATGGAATCCAGGTCTATGATGACAGGGCCATGAGCGGTAATGATGATATTGGCTCGCTTGAGGTCGCCGTGAGTGATGCGGTATAACTCCATCTGCTGAAGAATCTGGTCAACCTGCCCCATCATCTGGATTTGCTGTTCTTCGGGTATTGAGACATCCTTCAGATAATGATCCAGTTTCTGGCCTTCGACGAATTCATTAATGATGTACGAGCAATACAGCAGCAGGCCTCTTCGCTTTTCAATAAATGCAAGGGGGGCCGCAGTGGGGATATTGAGCCAGTTGAGGCGATGACCGTGCAGCCAGCAGCGCCTGGCCCGGCTGCCTCGGAGGGTCTGTCGGAGGGAATGCCAGAGTCCCTTGTGATTGTAGCGTTTGACGACAACGGTCTTGCCGTTGAGTTCCATGCTGACGACAAAACAGGTGTTGCCGCGTTTGAGTATCTTTCCGCGGCTCATCGATAAATCGATCTGAGAAGGCAGCTCAGCGGCATGGCGGCTGTCGAACAGGTCTTTGACAAACATCCCGCGGAAGGTTGCGGTTTTCAGCGCCAGATACCGTTTGCTGGCTCGCAGCGTTTTTTTCAGAGAGCTGGCAAGAATACGGTTTCTTTGTGTCCGAATCATCCGCAGGATGCTTTCGGTCAGCCAGGGCCGTGTGGTCAGGCCGCGGACGGCAAAATATTTGCGGATAAAAACCTCCATCTGCGGTTCATCATCGGCCGGCCAGTTCACACAGAGCATGGCCAGTTGGGCAAAGCCTTTTTTGACGGCGACCGGCTGGTCATAAAATTTGATTTGAGCGGGGTCCAGAATATAAATGCGGTTGTCCGCCCAGAGAAAATTACCCAGATGCATGTCTTTCTGAAGAATGCCGTGAATATGCAGATGGGCCAACTGGCTGATGACCGACAGAAGCAGATTTTCTCTTTTGTCACGGTCGGCGGACGTCTGGAACAGGGTAAATACATCAGAGGCATGGGGAATGTATTCGGCAGCCAGGGCCCAATCGCCTTTGTCGGTTTTACCGTAAAACAGGGGTTCCGGACGAAGAATTTGCAGATTCCGCAGTTTCTGGAGGGCGTTCCACTCCCTCATCACGTGGCGATAGGCACTGAAGCGGCGGCTGAACACCTTGAGAATGACGGGCTGATCCTGCCAGAGGGCGGAGAATATCCGCCGTGTGCCGGGTACCTCGCGAATCAGGCGGCATTCCCGGCAAATAAAACCGCCGGTACGCTGACCGGCGGGATAAACCGTGATTTCTGGCAGAGTTTCGGCTGTCTGCATGAAATTTCCTGTACAGGGATCGCCCGCTTTTATTTTTCAAGCGGTGTTTATCCCAGCCTTGTATCACAGCCCGCCCGTTAAGTCAAGGCCGGATATGAAGATGGGAGGTAGTCGATGGAAGAATATATTGATGGAAAATTGGAAATATTTCAGTATAATAATATGTTTCAAGCAGGTACCCAGGAAGACTATGAGTGATATATTTTTTATTATAGCCTGTATTTTATTATTTGGACAACTGCTGATCACCATCCAGGTTATCAGTAATGCTCGCTATGCGCTAAAAAAATCCGAAAAAGTGCGGGACTGGTACCGTCCGTCGGCGATTATTATTGTACCGTGCAAAGGGCTGGATGCTGCATTTGAGCAGAATATTCTGTCTTTTTTTCATCAGGACTATCAGCCCTACCGGTTGTGGTTTGTCGTGGAAGACACATCTGACCCGGCATACGCTGAATTGAATCAAATCATCGGTCGCTACAGCCCCCAGTCGTCGGCGCAGGAAATCCGGGTGTTTGTGGCGGGAAAGACGACCGGCTGCAGCCAGAAGCTGCATAATATTCTGTTTTGTTACCGGCAGATTCCGGCGGATGTGGAAGTACTGGTCTTTGCCGATTCGGATGCGTGTGCCGATAACGACTGGCTGAGCCATATTGTATATCCGTTCCATTCCGGCAAAAAAGGAGCCGCCAGCGGATATCGCTGGTTTGTTCCGAAAACCAACAATGGAGCGACACTGGCTTTGTCCTGTATTAATGCCGTGGTGGGACAGATTCTGGGCAATACTCGGTTTAATCAGGCCTGGGGCGGATCGATGGCCATTCCGGCATCGACATTCCGGGAACTGAATCTGGAGACCATCTGGTCCAGGTCGATCAGTGACGACCTGACGCTCAGTTCCGCGGTGCGGCGGACCGGGAAAAAGATGATGTATGTGCCATCCTGCATGGTGGCATCCTATGAGACAACAACGTGGCCAAAGCTGTTTGAATTTGTTCGCCGGCAGTTTCTGATTACCCGCGTATATGCCATCCGAACATGGCTGTTCGGGCTGTTCAGTATTCTTTTCAGTGTGGGCGGACTCTGGCTGATGATTGGGGCCGCGGCGGTTGCCTGGCATGTTCAGGATAAGAATGCAATGTTCTTTACTGTCACTGCGGCGGCTATTCTACTATCTCAGTTTATTCGGGCAGTCATTCGGCAGAGGATGATTTGCCGTCTGCTCCAAAAAGATAAAAAAGCCATGCGAGCGGCGGCCTGGGCGGACATTCTGTTATTCTGGGTGTGGGGGATTATTCTTCTGATTGGGATTGTCAGTTCGGCTTTTGGCAAGACTATCTGCTGGCGCGGGATACGCTATCGGATGAACAGCCCGCTGGATGTGGTTGTTGAACAATAAAACCGGCGGATGAATCAGTGTCCGACGACAGCGATGCCGAGTTTGTCCGCCAGGTCAAGGGTTTTTTGTTTGTCGATGATAATGGTCTTGTATTTTTCGACTACGACGCAGCAGGCTTTGTTTTTGGCAAGACTTTCGATGGTATCGGGGCCGATGCAGGGGACATCAAATCGCATATCCTGTTTGGGTTTGGCGGATTTGAGCAGTGTCCAGTTGCCTTTTTTGCAAAGCTGGCCGGCCCGAACAATCATTTCGGCGGTACCCTCGATGGCCTCAACGGCGATAATTTCACGTTCCTTGACGGCGATGGCCTGGCCGATATCAAGTCTGCCCACTTCCATAACCATCGGCCAGCCGAATTCGATATCCGCCAGCACCGAAGCCGGGGGACGGGTGCGGGTCATAACGCCTTCGTCGGCCATTGAATCTTTGCAATATTGTGTCGAATCCACCAAAATAATTCCTCCGCTGGCCAGTTCCTCGGCAATTGCATTCAATACCGAATCATTTCGTTTATCCTGTTTTCGCAGTCTCCAGTACCATATCCGCAGGGCACGCCAGTCCGGCAGATATTTCACCAGTCGCCACGGCGTATAGATTTTCGTTTTTGCCACCCGGCCTACCATAATGGTATCGCGGACGCCATAACGCCGGAGTTTTCGCATCCAGCCGCCGGGACGTGCTATGGCGGCGTTAAAAAAGACATCAACATGCCGGGCCAATTCCGGCTCCACACTGTCTGTCAGGCCGGCACAGACAACTTTCAGCCCGGCTTTTTTGGCGCCCTGAGCTACCAGAAATGGCAGACGGCCCTGGCCGGCGATGAGACCTAAAACATGCTGTGATGACTCACTCACCTGACTGGTCCATCTTGTCGAGTTTGCGTTCCAGTTCCTTAATTTTCTTTTTCATGTCCGGCAGATATTCAATCAGGCTGTAGGCCCGACGAGCGACACTGGCGTCAATAGCTGGCGTACCGACGATGGTTGCGCCATCAGGGACATCGTTGACGACGCCGGCTTTGGCACCGACTTTAACGAGATTGCCCACCTTAATATGTCCGACCACGCCGACTTGGCCGCCAAGAACCACATGATGGCCAAGTGTGGCCGATCCTGCGACGCCAACCTGCGGTACGAGCAGGCAATGCGGGCCGATTTTGGTACCGTGGCCGATGGCGACAGAATCGCCGATTTTGCTGCCTTTGCCGATGATGGTGTCATCGAGAGTGCCGCGTTCGATGGCACAGGCGGACCCGATTTCCACATCATCTTCAAGGATGACCCTGCCGATTTGCGGGATTTTATGATGAACGCCCTTGTGGGTGGCAAAGCCGAAGCCGTCCTGTCCAATCGAGGCATTGGATTGAATAATGACACGGCAGCCGATGATGGTGCCATCATAAATGACGGTATTCGGATATAAAATACAATCATCACCGATTTTAACGTTGGGGCCGATGAATACGCCTGAATATATCTGACAGTTTTTGCCAATAACTGCATTTTCACTGATGGAAGCGAATGGATGGACATTACATCCGGTCCCAAGCTGGGCGGTTTTGTCGATGGATGCCTGACTGCTGATGCCGGTGTTGGGGTGTCTGCGATGACCATGAAGCGAGACCACAATCTGCATAAAAGCATAGTAAGGGTCTTCGGCAATCAGCAGGGCGGCCGGCGATTCCACCGGTTCAGAAGCAATGACCACAGAAGCCCTCGTGGACTTGACCTGCGGCAAATACTTTTTGTTGCTGAAAAACGTAATCTGGCCGGGGACTGCCTTGTCGAGAGTCGAGGCGCCATGGATGGCTAAGGTCCCGTCTCCAATCACTTTACCGCCGACGAGGGCGGCTAATTCCTGTAATGTTTTACTCTGCATTCAGTTGTATCCTGTTTAGTATTCGAAATTTATGGAGGATTATAGCGTTTTTGGGGGGAGCGTCAATAATTTTGCGGCCGTTTTGGAGTCAATAGTCTATTAATCGCATCCACAACTTGCTGTTGAGCATTGATGGAGGCAACTTGAAAGCTTTCCGGTGGGCATACAATGGCTGTGCATTCAGGACCTATTGGACTATAAATGACTGGATCAGTGGGGCCGAAGATTGCGATGGTTTTTTTGCCCATCGTGCCAGCCAGATGGGCGATACCGCTGTCATTGCCGAGGAAAAAGTCCGCACAGGACAGGATTTTGAGTACCTGGTTGAGGGAGATATTAGAGATTACCGGCCCGGTATGGCGTAATTTGTGCATATCGTCCGCACTGAATCGCTCCAGTTCAGCAGGGCCAAGGAGAAAGGCCGGTTCGATTTGTTTGGTGCGAAAGAGTTGGGCAACTGCAAGGAAATTATCGAGATGCCAGCACTTGTGTCTGCCGCCGCTGCCGGGGTGAATCAGACAGACTCGGCAGTCCGGAACTCCAAATTCCTGCAGCAGGTCTTCGCCTTCCTGCAGGTCTTCGGGAAGAGGACGTATCAGGATATCGGCATGGCTTTCTGGAATTTGACAATCAAGGGAATTGGATTCGGCAAACCGACGGATATAAAACGATGCAGCGTGTTCAGCAGCGGTCGGAGCCAGCGGCAGCATGGTGACTTCGCCGGCATGACTGCAATGGATGGTAAACAGGAGATTCTGCTCGAAATGCTCGTGGCCGTCACCGAGAAAGCTGATGACGTGTTCATAGTCGGCAAAGGCTGTGATGAGCCGGTCTTTTTCTTCGACGATAAAGTCGTTAACGGATTCGAAAAGTCTGTGGAATTGGATTTGTTCCATGGAGCGGACACGGTCGATACAGGTTCTGCCGGGGTAGAATGAGATGTAATCGGTTCGTCCAATCAGATGGACCAGCGAATAGCCGAGTGTGTTTTTCAGAAACGACGCCAGCGGCAGGATGAGAACACAGTCGCCGATGGCTCCGGGATGAATAATCACGGCCTGACGAACGGGTTGTTGTGAGCAATAGTCCCGAGGCATGGCGTTATTCCCTGAAGGCTTTATCAATCCAGGCTCCTCCGGCAACCTGCATGCCGGATTCGGTTGGAATATAGATGACCGCGGCCTGGCCGGGGGTTACCGCAGAGACGGGCTGGTCGAAAACAATTCGCACGGAGTCCGTTTCTGGATAGACGGTTGCCGGGCTTCCCTTGTGGTTATATCGGATTTTTACGGTGGCTTTAAAGGGGGTCTGCGGGATATCGATCAGCCAGTTCATGTGTGCGGCAATCAGACTGGTGCTGAGTAAATCTTCTCTGGGGCCAAGGATGACCGTGTTGGTTCGGCTGTCCAGTCCGACGACATAGACTGGTTCGCCCATGGCAATTCGCAGGCCTCGCCGCTGGCCGATGGTGTATTGAAAAATACCTTCATGGTGGCCGAGGATCGTGCCGTTTTTGTCGACCACATCACCCGGGCGGTTGATCTCAGGGCAGAGCCGTCGCAGCAGACCCGCGTAGTCGTTGTCCGGTATAAAACAAATTTCCTGCGAGTCAGCCTTGCTGTGAATATGCAGGCCGAACTGAGCAGCCAGCAGCCTGGTCTTGTCTTTGGTTAAATCCGCCATCGGCAGCAGGATGTGGTTGAGGCTATCACGGCTGATCATCGACAAGACATAGGACTGGTCTTTGCCGGCATCCTGTGCCTGAAAGAGACAATTTGTACCGTTTACCCGGCGGATTTGAGCATAGTGGCCGGTGGCAATAAAATCCGCGCCGTGTGAGGCGGCAAATTGCCACAGCCTGCCGAATTTCATCAGGCGATTGCATAAGACGCAGGGATTGGGTGTGCGGGCCTGGCGATATTCGCTGGTGAAATATGCGATAATCTCGTCAAATTCCCGGCGATAATCGAGGACATGCAATTCGATGCCGAGGGTGCGGCATACTTGTTCGGCATCGGCCTGGGCGGCCTGCCCGCCGTCGTGTGTGATCATGAATACGCCGCTGCACTGGTACCCCTGCCGGCAAAGCAGAGCGGCAGTGGCGGCGCTGTCCACACCTCCGCTGACTGCGACAAAGACCTTTTGCGCTGCTGTCATATTACAGGTACTGCCGGTGAAAAAACTGCCTCATTGAGCCGTAACTTAATTTTTTTTCTGTTCGAAGATTCCCTTCAGGGCATCTGTGGCGCCTTTGCCGACGTCACCGGCTCCCTTGAGAAGGTTTTCACCTGTTTTGCCGACTTCTTCGAGGGCCTGCTGGCCGGTTTGCAGGATTTTTTGACCCTGCTCGGCAAGTCCTTTGCCGATGGAATCGATCATGTCGATGGGCAGCAGATCTTTGCCCTGTTCGGCAACGCCGCCGGCAATGGCGGTCAGGACTTTGGAGGTCAGTTCGGCGGCATTGACAGGTTTATCACTGCCGATATCATTCAGGACGATGGGATTGACTTTTAAAGTCACGGTATCGGCCTTGCCGGGAATCGGTAGCAGTTTGGCCTTGACCTGGACGCCGTTGATGATCAGCTCCCGGATGACTAATTTTTTGCCCGAGGATTCGGTGGAGGTATCGGCGGGCTTATCCGACTTGGGCAAATTGTTGAGGATGGCCTGCAGGTTGTTTTCTGAAAGGCCTTTCTGTTCCAGAGTCAACTGGATATCGTCAAGCTGGATTTTCTGAATCTCGATCGTCTCACTGAGCAGGCTTTTGATATTCAGTGCCACAGCCGCCTTGCCCATGGACATGAAATCCGGGTGCTGATAGCCTTCGGGATTTTTAATATTCAAACCCGACAGTTCGACTTTTCCGCCGAGGATGGACAGGTTTGCGTCCTGCAGGCTGACCGGTACCTTCAGTGCAGCCGTACCGCCGGTCTCAACGCCCATTTTCAGTGCCTTGTTTCCAAACATCGTAAACAAGACAAAGACTAATACCACCAGAAGAACAAGTATAATTCCCAATGCTGTCAGAATTTTTTTCATCGCTGATTCCTTTCGTTTGGTCCTATTTGCCTTGGAGTAATTCCTGTTGAACCGTGATGCCGGCCTTCTGGGCGGCTAATGCGTGTTTTCTGGCGGACGTCTTATCACCGTTCAGATAATAACATATCGCAAGCCCATTATGGAGGGCACCATTGTCCGGACTCAGGGACAATGCGGCTCTGTACGATTCGATGGCCTTATTATACTCTTTCTGGTTGGCATACGCAACAGCCAGATTGTGATACAGGTCAGAGTTTTGCGGGTCGATTTGAAGGGCCTGCGCATAGCATTGGGCGGCCAGGTCTGCCTGCTGCAGTTTCAAATAGGCATTGCCCATATTCTGCAGGGCGGCCGACTGAGTTGAATCTATTCGCAGAACCTGCCGGTAGGCCTCGATTTCATCATTCGTCCGCTCCAGATAATGCATGGCAAGGGCCAGGCCAAACCAGGCTTCGGCATCATCCTGACGGATGGACAGGGATTGCTGAAACAGATTTGCCGCACCGGTGAAGTCTTTCCGATCGAGGGAGAGATTGCCAAGGCCTGTATAAGCGGAAGCCAATTGGGGGTCGATATCAAGGGCTTTGGAAAAGGCTGTCTGTGCCTGGGCGATGCGTCCCATCTTGCGATAAAGCTGCGCCAGATAGAGAAAATTCTGAGCATCCGCGGGTTTCAATATCACCGCAGCCTGCATCTGGGCGAGCGCTTTATCGAGCTCGCCCAGCCCCTGATAGGCCTGAGCGAGGTTGCGATACACGTCCACAAAATCCTTTTTGAGCTTCAGGGCCTTGAGATAAAGTCCTTTGGCGCGGTCGTACTGACCCAACTGCAGGTAGGCGTTGCCCATATTGTTGTAATTGGTGGCATCGGGGCCAAGAATCGACAGGGCCTGTTCGTATTGGGCAATCGCTTCATCCGGACGTTTCAGACGCAGCAGGACATTGCCGAGATTGGTATGGGCCTCAGCCAGCGAGGGATTAATCTGCACGGCCTTGACCAGGTAGTCAAAAGCATAATCAAGCAGGGCGCGGTCGGCGTAGCTGTTGCCCAGATTATTAAAGAAACACCCCAGCGTTTGCTTGGGTGTCAGATTTTTTAAATAGAGCGAATCCCGGCTGGAGGGCGGAGGGAATTTTTCAATGTAATGTTTATCCGTCGCAATGGCACCGCCGGAGGTGGTTTCAATATTATATTGTTTTTTGCCGTCGTCATAGCGTACGAAGAAATGGCCCGGCACGACCACGCCATAGGCCGGCAGGCCGATCCGTTCGGCAATGGCCAGATACAGCACCGACAGACTCAGGCAGTAGCCGCGCTTGCGTTCGAGTACGACATGCAGAAATAAATCGTCGGGATTGTCCGCCGTTTCCAGCGAGGCGAAACCGAGGTCTTTAAACAGGTATTCATTGATGATTTCGATGGCGCGATAATCCGCCGAGATGCGTTTTTCCTTCATTCGGGCAAGGATGTCTTCGGCCATATCATCGATCTTGCTGCGATACATAGTCGGGGTTTTATTGGCCCCCCATTCCCGTGACAGCAGCAGGGCGGCGGTGGCCAGATCAATCTCCTCATCCGGCAGCCGCAGGACGCCTTCAATCGAGGACATGTACAGCCCGCGTTTGCCGTCATTGGCCAGCGTGACAGCCAGGGCTGCGGGAGCACCGATAAGCACGGCCAGCAGAACAAAAATGAGACGATATTTTTTCATGGCGTAATCGGTTAATTGTTTTCTGTAAGTCCCAACTGCTGTGTTATTTTATCCGACGTCATCGTTTCAATCCGAATTTGCTTGACGGGGCTGGTATGCCCGGAAACAATCACAATCGCATTTTTACGGATGCCCAGCTTTTCGGCCAGGAAATCAATCAGGCAGTCGTTGGCCTTGCCTTTTTCCGGGGCCGCGGCGACCTTGATTTTCAGCATCCGGCCCATCGGTCCGGCGATCTGCGTCCGCGAACTGCCGGGCACGACCTTGACGATAAACATTACCCCTTCTTTGGTATCGGCGAATATTGACATAGCTGTCCGGCTCAGACATTTTCCCGAAGATTTTGCCCGATGGAAAACTGGATATAGCGCTCAATTTGTGCGGCCAGTTCGCCAACAGAGCCAATCTGGAAATCTTCGTAATGGCCAGGCAAAAATTCTCCATTCAATGCCTTTTTAAAGACCTTGACCCGAACAATCGGGACGGTTTTTAGATTGGCCGAAAAACTGGTATTTTTGTATTCCTTCAATTCGACTCGCCAGTCTTCGCTGATAAACACGAGACTGCTGCCCGTATAAACGGACGTCGGAAAATAATCATACAAGGTCTTTATAATATCCATATCGGCTATTTCCTGTTTTTTATCCAGCGATTGGCCTGTTAAAATATACCAGATAATCAGGCCTGCCGCAAGCTGCCGGTCAGTTCGCAGACGCTTCGAATTCCGTGTTTCTGGCAATATAGATATAATCCATCTATTATTTTGGATGTGCAGGTCGGGTCGTTGAATGTTGCGGTTCCCACGGCCACAGCGGTTGCGCCGGCAATCATAAATTCGATGGCATCCGAGGCAGTGCGAATTCCGCCCAGTCCAAGGATGGGTATTTTGTTTGGTTTGCCGACTTCCTGATAGACTCGGTTTACCAGATAAACAGCGATAGGCTTGATGGCTGGACCGCTCAGGCCGCCGGTACGATTGGATAAAACCGGTTTTCGGGTTTCGATATTGATAACCATCGCGGTGAATGTGTTAATCAGGCTCAAAGCATCGGCTCCCCCGGCAACGGCAGCTTTGGCCGTAGCGGTAATATCCGTAACCGCAGGAGTCAGTTTGACAATCAGCGGTTTTTTGCCGCAGACGGACTTGACGGCACGGGTGATTTGTTCGATCAGGCCGGGGTCTGTGCCGAAGGCGATACCGCCCTGTTTGACATTTGGGCAACTGATATTCAACTCAAAACCGGCAATGCAGTCGATGCCGCTAAGACGTTCGGTTACACGGGCATAATCCTCAATCGTCTGGCCGGCGATATTGACAAAAACGGCTGTTTTAAGCTGTTGGATGACGGGTATTTTTTCAATCAGGAATCGTTCCAGCCCGAGGTTAGCCAAACCAATCGCGTTGAGCATTCCGGAGTCTGTTTCGACGACACGCGGGGTTGGATTGCCTTTACGCGGCAGGACCGAAATGCTTTTGGTGATAAAGCCGCCCAGCGAGCCAATGTCCATAAAATCCGACAATTCATCCGCATAGCCGCAGGTGCCGGACGCGGTGAAGACGGGATTTTTCAGCGTCAAGCCTGCGAATTGAATGCGTAAATCGATAGTCTGTTCCATCGGCCTTATCCTTCCTTGCTGAAAACCACATCGCGGGCATCGAAGACCGGGCCTTCTTTGCAGCATAACTTATATTCGGTCTGCTGCGGCTGGGTGGTCTTGTGTTCAATTGCACAGCTTTGGCATAATCCGATTCCGCAGGCCATCATACGTTCCATACTGACCTGGCAGGGCACATTATGTTTGAGAGCCAATTTGGCCGCTGCGGCAAGCATAACCTCCGGCCCGCAGGCATAAATCGCCGTCTTGGCCGGGTCCCAGTGGTTCTTGCTTAACCAATTCTCGGCACAAGCCGTGACGTAGCCTTTGAAACCGGCTGACCCATCATCGGTGGCAATCTGGCAATCCACCCCCAACTGCCAGAATTCTTCCAATACAAGACCGGTAATATTTCCAATGCGGATCGTAAACGGCAGATCGTCACAGCTTCTTGCGCCCGCAAAAACGAGCACCTTCGTCGGAATTTTTTTTAAAGCGGAGGCCAGATGAAGGAGCGGGGGGGCTCCCATGCCGCCAGCGATGAGAATCGATAACTCTCTGTCTGGTAGAATTTTAAAGCCATTCCCGAGGGGGCCAAGGACATTGATTTTATCCCCCTTGGACAGGCTGGTCATTCGGACGGTAGAAGGTCCCAGCACACAGTACATGATTTCGAGCTTGACGACCGGGCCGTTTTCCCCCTGACCAACGGAGACATCGGAAAAACTAAAAGGCCGGCGTAGAATAAGCTGTCTTCTTACGGTGTCTTTGAGGGCATCCGGGATTTTTTCTTGAGCGGGAAGGGCTGTTTGAGTCAAATCCAGCATGACGAATTGGCCGGGAATGACTGATTGGAAGAACGGCACAGCATCGGCCCCCAGTTCGATTATTATGCGGTTATAACAGGTCCGGATTTGCTGGTTACTGAGAACCGTTGCCCAAAACATTCCCTTGGCTTGTGATAGCTTATCTGAACAACTCATAAGCTCTTTCTAAATAAGAGGTTAACGAATAAAAAAAGCTTCCGGAATATTCATCCACTGACATTCCGGAAGCCCGCCACGGCAAAGAAAGCCGCCAATATCTAATTCACCGTCTGTTTTTTTGTTCCCGCTTTTTCTTATATTCACCTTCTTGGTTCCTAACGCGGATAAGTATAGCACCCCCCTAAAAAGATGTCAACTACAGGGGTAAAAAAGTTTTCAGAAAATACTTTATAAAAACAGATATAAGTCTATATCCAATAACACGATATAATATATTAATTACAGTCTTTAATCCCTGTTGCTAATCGGAAAAAACAGGATATCCCCTCTTGAACAGCACCATAATCTATGGTATATGCAACTTCCGTGTCGAATGGAATGACGGGGGATATTTTTCCCTGAAGTAATACAAACGGATTGGAAGTGAATTGATTAACGATGTTTAGCCGAAAATATTTCACGATAGGATTGTTACTGTGCTGCTGGACTGTTCCACTGTGTGCAGCATCCAAACCGATCGACGAGGTTCTTCGTGATTCTGCACAGAAAAAAACCAGATACTCTGTCCTTGTCATGAATGCCTCGGATGGAAAAACTATTTTTGCACGTAATCCTGATACGCAGTTGATGCCCGCATCCAACATGAAATTGATTACGACTGCGGCAGCGGTTCATTATCTTGGTGCGGATTATGTCTTTAAGACCGAGGTTGGACTGCTGGATGGCAGCCTGGTAATTGTGGGTGGGGGCGATCCGATTTTGGGCGATCTTGCAACAGATACCCGCTACAAGCGCAAGGCGGGATGGGTTATGGATACAATCGCCGAAATGCTTAAAAAAAATAATATCACGTCGGTACGGGATATTATTGTGGATGCCAGTTTCTTTGACAACAATCGCGTCCATCCGGCCTGGCCTGCCGACCAGCTCAACCAATGGTACGCTTGTGAAGTCAGCGGGATTAACTATAATAACAACTGCATCCGGATTACGGCGGAAAACAAAAACGGCAAGGTTGTTCTGGGAACTGAACCGACCACTTCTTTTTTGACGTTTATCAACCAGGTGCGGCTCGTCGGCAGCGGCAGCAGTGCTCTGGGTGCTTATCGCAATTCAAAACCCAATGTCCTGATTGTCAAAGGAAATCTCCGCGGAGCAACAAGTTTTGATGTTGCTATCGAAAAACCCTCGGCTTTTTTTGCCTGGCATCTAAAAGAACGCCTGACAGCCCAGGGGATTGAAGTCCAGGGCGGTCTTTTGGGGCAATATGTGAAACAGGTCCCGACGCTGCAGATTCTGCATACATTCGAAACGCCGCTGGCCGATGTGCTTTACCGCAGCAACAAGGACAGCCTGGGGCTGGCGGCCGAATCGCTGATTAAGACCATTTCCGCCGAACAGACCGAAGGCCGAATCAACGGAGAATGGCCTCACGGCCTGACACTTGTGGGCAATTATTTGTGTTCGCTTGGGGCGGATCCGAATGATTTTGTCCTTGATGACGGGTCTGGACTGAGCCGAAACAACCGACTGACGACACGTATTATCGTTTCAGTGCTTAAAGACCTGTATGCAAGCGCCAACTGGGCCATGTTTGAAAGCAGCCTGTCGGTCGGCGGTGAAGACGGAACGACATCCAAATATTTCCAGGAGCCGCAATATCGCGGTCGGATTCTTGGCAAAACGGGTTATATCTCGGGCGTTCGGGCATTCAGCGGAATATGCAAAACCCCCTCGGGCGATATTCTGTTCAGCATTCTGACCGAGGATGGAAACGGTCTGACCCGCAACTGGATTAACGAAATTACAAAGTCGATTTTTGACCGGAAGTTTTAGATTTATCCGGAACGATTTCGTAGCGGGCCAGTTCCCCGGTCAGCTCCTCGACGAGGTCTTTTAGGGTTAATATGCCCAGCGGTTTTTTCTGCTCGGCCAGCAGTCCTGATTGAGAGGTCGTGATGACGGCAATCCGGTGCGGTCCTTTTCGCATAATCGCTATGGCGTCCAGCACGGAAATCGACATGTCCATCTGAATAATCGGCTGCAGAAATGCTCTGAGGTTTTCAAATTCCACACCGGCCCCCAGCGTCTGATAGATATCCATAAAACCGATAATATTATTGCGGTCTTTTTCATACACCGGAATCCGGCGATGCGGACATCGGGCGACAATTGCCAGCAGGTCCGTCCGATTGCTGCTGACTTCCGCCATTTCGGCTTTGCTCATCGGCACCATGACTGTTCCGACGGAGACTTCGGGAATGTTAATCAGCCGCTGCATCATATTCTTCTGCAGGGATGTCAGCAGGCCTTCGTCTCGCGTTTCCTGAATGATTTGGCGGACCTGGCTGCGCTGGGTGATATCGACGGCGGCGGCGGTATCGACAGAGATTCGGAAGAGCCGGGAGAATACTTTAAATAAAAGCCGCATTAATTTTACGGCACCGCTGATAGTGCAGATGCGCCATACCGACCATATCGCGGGAGCCAGCGGTCGTATGAAACCATCAGCCCGGTAAAAGAATATGCTTTTGGGCAGTATCTCTCCGAAGATAAACAGGGACGGGGTCATCATGGCCGTGGTGTAGAATTCCGCCAGATTTTCATCCTTCAGATACGACAGCAGCCACCACGTCATGCAGCTTGTCGCCAGATAATTAACCAGGTTGTTGCCCAGCAGCAGCGACAGGATTAATCCCTGGCCGTCGGCGATGGCGGTGGATAATTGCTTATAGAAAGCCCATCCCTGTTCGGCGCCAAGACGCAGACGAAAGCGGCTGAGCCGATAGATGCCTGTTTCCACGCCGGAAAAGAAGGCGCTGCACAGGAACATTAAAATAACAAACAGAAGCAGTACAATATCTGTCATGGTTTTGCTACCAGCGGTTCCAGGGACAAAATCAGGCTTTCAATCCGGTTGTTCTTGACGGTTTCAATCGTAAATTTCATATTCTGCCAGGATACGACATCGCCGTTTTTGGGAATTCGTCCCAGCAGGGCGGTCACCAGGCCGCCGATGGTCGTTAAGCGTATCTGTTCGGGGTCCACGCCAAAGGCTTCGGCCCAGTCCAGAATGGAAAGCCGGGCCGACAGGCGGTAGGTCATCGGACCGATTTGCTGGATGGGAACACTTAAAGGCTGCTGTTGTTCATCGGCCCCCAGGAGTTGATCGACAATATCATCGAGTTTCACCAGCCCCGCAATACCGCCGTACTCATCGACTGCGATGGCGATATCAATGGCATTATTCTGAAAAAATGTAATCAGCGATTCCACATTTTTCTGTTCAGGCACATAATGCACCGGCTTGACAAGCTGTTCTGCGGATTTGCCCGGATTCGTCAGCAGGTCCCGGAAATGAACGACACCCACGATGGAATCAATGCTGTCGGTATAAACCGGAATCTGACGCAGTCGGTACTGATACATGGTTTCCTGCAAAGCGGCATGGCTGGAGTGAATTGGGCAGGCTTTCATTTCCACCCGGGGCCGCATGACATGACGGACTTTGAGAAGACCCAGTTCCAGCACTTCCAGCAGCAGCAGATTCTCGTCCTGGGTCAATAGTCCTTTACGGGCTGACTGGTCCAGCAGGATGCGAAGCTGATTGAGTGTGACCGGTTCCCTGGACTGTCCCGGCTGCGTGACCGGAGCGGTAAGCCGAACGGCCGGCTTTATGATCACATAATCAATGACCACCAGCAGGGGGGTCAGGATTCTCAGCAAAAAATAAAAAGGCAGCGCAGCAGTCATGCACATCGCATACGCATTGGCATACGCAAAAGCCTTGGGCAGCATTTCGCCGAAAATCAGCAGCGAGACAAATACGGCAACCGCCCATAATACTGCCGCCGAGTGGCTGTAAAGTTCCTGAATGCGGATGGTGGTGATTCCAGCAAGGGAATAAAACAGAATATTGATCAGCATATTACAGAACAGCAGGGTGGTCAGCAGCCGATTGGGGCTTTGCAGGATATGCCAGGTCAGCCATTCAAAACGATTGGATGACTTGGCAAAGCTGCCGACTTTGCGTGGTGACAAATGAAAAAAAGCCGTCTCGGCGGCAGAGCAGAAACCGGAACAGAACAGCAGCCCCAGCATAACGACAAAACGCAGCGAATTGTCAATCAGAAAACTCACGATTGGTTGCTCGAGACGTATTCGGATTAAACCGTGCCCTCTTTTTTGGGCAGGCGAATCTTGAAACAGGTTCCTTTGCCGACCTCTGATTCTACGCTGATCAGGCCATCGTGTTTTTCGATAATCCGTTTACAAAAAGATAGTCCAAGTCCATTGTTGGGGCCGTCCGGGCAATTTTTCTTTGTGGAATAAAAGGGGTCGAATATCTGTCGCAGTGCCGCCGGGGCAATTCCGCGGCCGGTGTCGATAATTTCGATCCAGACAGCATCTTCATGGCAATATGCCCGGATACGCAGTTCACCGGGCTGGCCGAGCATGGCCTGACGGGCATTCAGAATAAGATTCATCAAGACCTGCCGCAGCGACGGCCCATCGGCCCAGATGAACAAATCGTCCGGCACCTGAACAGAAACACGGATATTATCTTTTTCAAAATCACGACCAATTCCACCGAAGACGTCCTCAATCAGAGATTTTATGGAGACTTCTTGTGTCGAAAATGGTTTCTGGCCTGCCAAAACCATAACCCGCTGCAGCATTTCAGTCGCTTTCTGGCTGAGCATCATGGCCTTGGTGAGGGCTTTCTGGGCTAATTCCTTGTCCTCGGGATGGCTCAGGGCAAGCTGGGCATAGTTGCCTACCGGCGTCAGCAGATTATTCATTTCATGGGCAGTCATTGCCCAGGCCATGCCTACAGCAGCCAGCGTATGCAACTGATCTGACTGCTGAATCAGATGGTTGTACTGTTCTTCACGAAATTGCAGTTGACGGTGCAGGGCCTGTCGTTTTTGCAGCACGCCGTTCATTCATTGCCCCTTTGTTTTAAATCATTGTTTTTTCTAATCTTAGCGATTCACTACACGAATAAATGTAGTATCGACATTTTACTGATAAATTCTTGAAACTTATATTAATCAACACGCCGAGATGCAACGCAAAAAGATATCACTTGCAAACAAGAGTCCTTTGTGTAAGATAATAGGATAAACTATATAGGATATAATAGCTCTGATATGACGACGAATAAATCCAAAGAAGACACAAAGAAACCAGTAGTTTTGGTGGTTGATGATAACCTTCAGAATCTGGAGCTGATTATGGCTTACCTGGAGGATGTGGACTGTCAGACAGTGTCTGCATCCAGCGGGATGGAAGCTCTTGATATAATTTCCAGCCAGATACCTGATTTGGTATTGCTGGACGTGATGATGCCCAGAATCAGTGGTTTTGAAGTCTGCAGACGGATAAAGAACGACCCCAAAACCGCTCATATTCCCGTGATTATGGTTACGGCGCTCAACGAGTTGGCAGATATTGAGAAGGCCATTAATTCAGGAACGGATGATTTTCTGAGCAAGCCTGTCAATAAATGGGAGTTAATTACTCGTGTCAAGACCATGCTTAAATTGAAACACTTGACGGATCGCCTGGAAAAAACACTGGCGTATTTGAGCGAAGTGGAAAAAGCAACAAACCCACGATAATTCGCCGTATTCTACTCTGCATATCCACAATAGGGCAGTTTATCATGCCTTGAATGTCCTATAAATAGTGCCTGTTTGTTTCCAGTCGTTACAGCCGGTAAATATGGCAAGGTCATATCTTTAAGTGTCTTAAAAAAAAAGTCCTTCTCTGATTCGCCTTAATCGGGCCAAATGTTTCGTCGATACCCCAAGTACAACCGTTTGTAATGCTTAATTAATGTACTTATTTAGGGTAGGAACCAAGAGGATGAGTAAGCTCCTCGAGATCTTTGGCAAAGGGATCACGATAGACAGTGTCGAACTGGTTTGGAACTGGCTGGCGGCTCAGCAGCCCGCCAACCCGGCCCAGGGAAGCCTCGACGAACAACTCGGCAGGGTGATTGAACTGCTTTCTGACCGGAATTTCGACCAGGCCGAACAGGTTCTGCGTTTTTATTTGTTCGAAAGGCCGGATTGTCCTCGCGGACGCGTCGCCGCCGCATCCATTTGCATACAAAAAAATGATCTGCAGGGTGCCATTGAACAGGCTCGCAGTGTTTATCTGCGTCAGCCGCATAATACCATGGCGCTGTATTTGATAGGCTTTTGCTGTGAACGGATGGATCAGATTGATCAAGCCATTGAATTTTATCAGGATTGCCTGAAATTCAAGCGTCATCTCCAACTGCCGCGCCAACGGATGGCCGCAATCCATCTGCGTAATGGCAGAATCGATAAGGCTATTGAAGAATATATCGTATTGACATCCGAACATCAGGATGATATTGAATCGATTACGCTGCTTGGTTATCTTTATCTTGCTAGTGAACAATACGCACAGGCCGTCGATGCGTTCAATCTTGCGATTTTATCGCATCCGGACAATTTTAATCAGGATGGCAAGGAAGATGAATTGACGCCGCTGCTTGAGCAGGGGCTTTATGAGCAGGCATTTGAGAATATCTATTCGATTATGGATCAAATCGGGGCAATGCCCGAACTGTACGTCCAGTTAGGGGATATTTGCAGACATGCCGGCAGGGTGACTGAGGCGATTTCGCACTATGAAGCCGCCCTGCGGATGCAGCCCAATTCTCTGGAAGCCACGATTAAACTGGGCAGTCAGTATCTGCGCGATGGCCACCCGGGTCTGGCTGCTGAACAATTCAATAAGGCGGCCGAAATCAATGATGAAATTATCGATGCGTATGCAGGCCTTGCGATTGCACAGTACCTGGAGGGACAATCTTTGGAGTCCGAGCAGACCTTATCGCTTGCGGCCAGCATTCATCAAAACAGTATCCTTTTATTTGCTGAAACGGCTGCATTACATCTGAAATCATCGCTGAATCAGGACAATGTCCAGACCGACGAATCCCTGACCCGGGATGATATCATTGAAACCTTCATCAATGGATGGCGTAAAAAGATGTCCAGTGCCGGCCCGAATGCGGATTTGTATTATAAGTATGGAGTTTTGCTGATGATTCGCGGGCAAATTAAAGATGCGGTTCACTGGTTTCAAAGGGCCCTTTCCGTAAATCCCACACATTATCGGTCCAGGATAAAACTGTGTCTTGCACTACGCGAAATCGGCCAGAATGATGAGGCTTTTGGAATTCTCAAAGAAAGCACCGTGCTGCCGTCGGCTATGCTGGAACTGCATTATCAGACAGCGTTATTATTCTGTGACAAGCCGAGGTTTGCCAGGGCCATGCAGCATATTCAAACCAATAATACGTTCCACGGATTATCTTCAGAAGATACTCGGGATTATATCGAGGTCGTCCTGGAAAACCTGGGTATTGTGGACAGGGCGCTGTCAAACTGGTCACGCATTGAACAGACATCGATGCTGGCACTGAGTAGAGCTGAGCAGGAATAATAATCATCTATTCACAATTATCCAGAATCAGGAGGAAGGGAATGTGGGTGGAAAGTCATAACTCTAAAAATCCTGATATGTTAGCCATCACAGCCTTTAAATCCACGAATGCAACATAAGATACATTATAGGACCATATAGATTTTGTTTTTCAGGCCCTGAAACCGGCTGTTCAGGCTGGATTTGGGCTTTGGATGGCTTATACCGGCTTGTGAGGCGGATATGTATCTGACCGGTCAATAGCATCCATTTTTGCGGCAAGTATGAAATCATTTTCATGCAGACCTTGAATCGTATGCGTGTACAATCCAATGGCGACTTTGCCCCAGATCAGGAAGATGTCTGGATGGTGTTGCTGCTGCTCGGCCAATATACCAACTTTGTTTGTTAAGGCTAAAAGCCTGGGTAAAGTTCTTAAAACGATAGGTCTTGCGAAGTCAGCCATTTTCGACTATCCATCCATTATTTAAGCGACATAATAGCTCGATAAATAAACTATCTGGCAGGGGGCTTCCGCCCGATTTACATGGGACACATTCCCTGGCTGATAGCAATTGTGATGACTTTTCATATCTCACTCCCCTGCCATCATTGAATTATCAGAGGGTACCCCTTAATGGGTCGTATCGACACCAATCTTCCATTTTCCAGTTTGTACATAAGGCCGATAATCCTACACAAACTATACCACCAATTAATAGTTGATCCGATATTCATAGATTGTACAATGCTATATCCAAAATACGTTTATTGTATGATTTCTGGTTGCAAAGTACATGAAAACCTTCAGAAATAACTCCCAGCTTGACTTATTTGACAGAATCTGGTATTATTTGCCTTAACATAGAGAAGATGGTGTCGTTGCACTATCAGTTCTGGGGTGGTTAAACTTTGGTTTAATACTTAATATGGGGAGTAATTGAAATGTCTGGATTGAAGAAACTATTAGGCTTATTGTGTGTCTTGGCTTTATCGTCAAGCCTGTTGGCAACTCCGAAAGCCTGGGTCTCCACCAGTTACAGGCCGGATTTCTGGTCCTCGGGGACATGGTATCGGGCACCTGTTACCGAGGGTTACATGGACTTGCGTCTGCTCATCGAAAACGCATCTTTTGACCATGCCGAGTTTTCCATTTCTTATGACAGCAGCATTCTATCCACACCGGGTACGGCTAATTTTCTGGATATCATGCCGGGTTTGAGTATTTCCGGCACCAACACTATTAACCTTGATGGTACCTGGAAAAAGACAACGTTTACCTTAACCGGGGCGGTGACCATTGGAGCCATTCAATATGAATCCGAAGCGGTGTTCAGACTTCGCCTGATTCCCCATGCCGAAGGGACGGTTCCTGTCAGTTTGTGGACCAGTTCCAGCCCTCGTTATCCTGCTGCCTACAAGAGCTGCGATCTGACTCTTCGCAGCGGCGGACAGGTCGTTTCGTATGAGCGGAAAGAATGGAATGATAATGTTCAACTGGTTACATTCACCGACAAGACCTCGGCTTCCGTGATGTATCATTACGATTTGAATTTGGGTACGCCCATATCCAATGGCATCATTCGGATTACCTACGACGACAACAGTGTGGAAGAATTTACTGCTTCCAATCACGCCAGAGGCATTACCATCGACAGCAATTACGGCGGTTATTATATCACCGCTCAGCCCAATGCTGTTCAGTATGCGATCATTTTCCCTGAATACGAAGATACTGTCATGAGCAGCATCAGCGGCGGATGGTCAACTTCGCACAGCCAGCCGGAAATAATGTTTTTTGCCCGAGAAGCGTCGGAAGGATTTCATGGCCTGCGGGCTACCACGGATGATATCGAGCTGACTGTGGATTTGGCCGGTATTGGAGAAAATTTCGGCAGTTCCACGTATGATGCCATCCTGATGAACTACGAGCAAGGCATTGTCAGCAAAACATATGATTTTGGTTATGTCGGCAATGACACCATCAAAATGACCATCCTGGGCGGCCTGGAAGCCAATCCCAATTACGTATTATATGTGTACAAAAATGGACTCATCGCCGGCCGAACATGGTTTGGTGCATCGACTTTCTATCCAGTCACATTCACTGTCAAGGATCAGATGGACACAGCCTTGCCGGGTGCGACCGTGACAATTCCGCTGTGGAGCATGTACGGGCCTGCTAATCTTGAACAGATTACCGATGCGAATGGCGAAGCGGTCTTTGAGCTGCCCGGTTCGGAATGGGGCAATTATTATAATTACTATGTTGTGCTTGCTGATCATGAAGATGCGGTCGGAAGCTTCCAGGTCATTGATACTGCGGTCAATGTGCCGATCGTCATGGGCCCCATCCGCGGGCTGGATATGGATGACCTTGCCATCCTTGCTTCACAATGGGAAATGGATTACTGTCAGTGGAATAACGACTGCAATGGCGCCGACCGTAACCGTGATGGTACTGTGGACATGGAAGACCTGGCGATATTTGTTGATCGCTGGCTGAAGGATATGAACTAAACGGATTCGATTTTCGACTATTTAACGCCCCCTTTCCGACTATCCCGGAAGGGGGCGTGTTTTTGCGTATACTGGTCAATCATTTTAATATCGATCTTGTCGGGTTTTCAAATGACTATTCGGAAAGCCATTCTCCGCCGGCGTCAATGTTGTCTTTGGTGAAGACCCGCGAGGCCAGTGTAATCTCTTTTTCGACAGTTTTTCCCGAAAGCAGAGTCATGGCGGCTTCCACAGCTTCCTTGCCGCCGGTGGGATATTCAAAACTGGCGGACAAAAGCCCCTGCTTGACGTAGGCCTGCCCTTCCTGCTGAAGACCGTCGATGCCGACAAATAAAATGTCCTTTTCCCGCCCTGCCGCCTTGGCTGCCAGATAGGCACCGTGGGCACCGGGATCATTGTGGGCATAGACTAAATTGATTTCGGAGAATCGAGCCAGGGCCGACTCCATCTCTTTGCGGGCGTTGGGTTCCAGCCATTTCATGTCGGCATCAAAAATAATTTCGATTTGGCTGTCCTTAATGCCTTCCATAAAACCATTGTGACGGTCCTGGCCGGGGGTTGAGGTCATCAGGCCTTTTAATTCAACCACTTTGCCTTTACCGCCGAGCTTCTGGGCAATCCATCTGCCAGCCGCGCGGCCGATTTTCTTGTTATCCGCGCCGACAAAGCAGGTGTATTTGTCGCCCAGTACGCGCCGATCCATTACAATCACCGGAATGCCCTTGTCGTAAGCCTGTGCCACCACGGGTGTCAGCGGTGCCGCTTCCTTGGGGGAAATAATAATCACATCAACACCGGCACTGATGAACTCCTCGACCTGGGCCTGCTGGCGAAGGGTATCATTCTGGGCGTCTTTAAACACCACTGAAATTTCGGGATGCTGGTCGGCGGCCATTTTAATATCGGCATTCATCTGAACACGCCACGGCTCGCCGAGGTTGCACTGACTCATGCCAATGGTCCATTTTTTTGTTTCGTTTTTCGTCTCAGTCCCGGGGGCGGCCTGAGGGGTTGTTTTCTTACAGCCGGCCAAACAAAGCACAGCACAGAGAACAGCAAGCACGAAATTCTTTTTCATGGCAACTTCCCTTTCTGATGTCCACTTCTTATTTTTTGGTTTTTTGCAGCAATACCGCCGCAATAATAATCGCCCCGGTCAGCATCAGCCGCTTGTCTTCACCGATGGCGTTAATACTCAGAATTTTTTCAAGATAACCAATGGTCAGTACTCCGATCAAGGTCAGCCACATATTGCCTCGCCCCCCTTGCAGGCTGGTGCCGCCGATGACCACCATCGCAATGGCCGACAACTCATACGATATCCCGGCCTCGGGATCACCCTGGAGTTCCTGGGCCGCCTGGCAGATGCCCGCCACGCCGCAGAATAATCCGCTCAATCCATAAGCCAGCAGCTTGCTTTTGATAATCGGTACCCCCGAAAGACGGGCCGCTTCTTCATTGCCGCCGATGGCATATAAATACCGTCCGTAGCGAAGCTTGGTCAGGATAATGTAAGATATGACGATACAGATTAAGAATATCACCGTAACGACGGTAATGTTGTCGCCGAGCAGCTTGGAATTGATAAAATTAAATACGCCGGGGACCTCTACATACTGATACGTTCCGTCGGCCTGCTGGACGGCCGTAGAGATTTTCTGCCCGCCGGAAACCCACTTGGCCAGCCCGCGTGCAAAAACCATCATCGCAAGCGTGGAAATAAACGGCTGTATTCTGAATCGGGCGATAATCGCCCCGGACATAATTCCACACAGGGAACTGATAACCAGACAGACGAGAATAGCCAATATAACTGCCGTCTGGTAATGAATAGTAAACAGCGAAAAACACACTGCCGTCAACGCCAGAATGCTTCCAACCGACAGGTCAATGCCCCCCGAGATAATGACCAGTGTCATACCACAGGCCAGAATGCCATAGACAGACACCGCACGAAGCATATCCCGGTGTATCCCCCATTTAAAGAAGGCACCGTCCGCGTTAAAGACAAGACCAAGTACAAACACAATAATCAATGCCGCCAACACACGGGTGGTCGGACTTGCGAGCCAGTGCTCACCGGCTTTTAATGAGTTCGATGCTGTTTTCATCTGCTATCCTTTAAAATCAATGATGAGGCGATCCCTGTTTGTCCGATTTATCCGTATTGCCCATTGCCGCACGAAGAATCTTTTCCTGAGTGGCTTCTTCCGCGGTAAACTCCGCGGTGATTTTGCCGCGATGCATCACAATAATCCGGTCACTCATCGCCAGCAATTCCGGCATTTCTGAACTAATCAGCATAATGGCCAGCCCCTGCGCCGTCCACTGGTTCATCAATTCGTAGATTTCATGTTTGGCCCCGACATCCACCCCCCGCGTCGGCTCATCGAGCAGCAAAATCGCGGGGTTGGTATTCACCCATTTGGCAATAGCCACTTTCTGCTGATTCCCGCCCGACAAGGCATCGACCGGCATGGTTAAGGAAGCTGCTTTCAGATGGACCGATTGCCCCATGTGCCGGGCGGCTTCAAATTCCTGAGCAGGCCGCAGCCAGCCGAACGGGGCATATTTTTTAAGGGCGGCCAGTGTTGTATTTTCCACGATGTTCATTCCGAGAATCAGGCCGGTTGCCTTCCGGTCATTGGTCAGCAGCGCCAATCCCGCCTTAATACCCTCGCCTGGACTGGCAGGACAATACGCTTTATCCTGCAAGGTAATACTCCCGCTTACCCCGGAGCCATACGCCCCAAACAGCCCATTGAGCAGTTCGCTGTTGCCTGAACCTCCAAGGCCGGCTACTCCCAGTATCTCCCCTGCCCGTAATTCAAAGGATACTTTGTCCACAACCGGGAAGGGTTTTCCGGCTTGATCCGGCACGCTGAAATCCTGAACTTTCAGCACTGTCTGCCTGGGATTAGCCTGATGCCGCGGAAATTGACTGCTCAACTCTCTGCCAACCATCCATTTTATCAGTTCGGATTGACCAAGCTGGGCCGCCGGGGCGGTCCCGATATACCGTCCGTCCCGCAACACCGTGATTCGATCAGCAATCCGGTAAATTTCCTCCATTTTATGCGTAATATAGACAATACCGCGCCCTTCTTTTTTCAGCTTATCAATAATGGCGAACAGCCGCTGTACCTCCACATCCGTCAGGGCGCTGGTCGGTTCATCCATGACGATGATTTTACTTTCAAAGGCAAGGGCCTTGCAAATTTCGACCATCTGCTGAATACCCAGCGAATACTCTCCGACTTTCTTTGAGACAGCAATCTCAAGGCCGACACCGGCAAGCAGTGCTTTGGCCTTTTGCTGCATCTGTTTTTTGGTCAGCCACGGTCCTTTGGCCAGTTCGCGCCCCAGAAAAATATTCTCATCCACAGTCATTGTCGGAACCAGCGACAGTTCCTGATGGATAATCGCAATTCCTGCTGAGGCGGCATCGTGAATGGAGTTGAACCGCACAGGCGTTCCATCCAGTTCAATCTGCCCTGTGTATGCAGTGTAGACACCCGCCAGAATCTTCATCAGGGTACTCTTGCCGGCACCGTTTTCCCCGGCCAGAATATGCACTTCGCCTGCCCGAAGCTCAAATTGAACATCGTCCAGGACCGGTGTTGAGGTAAATCGCTTGCCGATTCCGCTCATCAAGAGCAGCGGCTTGTTGTTGGTGTTCTGTGGGATCATAAATCAGGCTTTTTCCGGAATCCATCCATAATCGACATAATCATGTTCAAAGGTGCCATCTTCATACAAGTCGAATACTCCATATCCTGCCGGACATTGGTGGAATGCCCCCTGCCACCATGCACCGCAAACCGCCCCATCGCAAATATAGGTTATATTGTTATATTCTATCCGTTCCAGCAGATGCAGATGGCCGCTGATGCAGAGTTTGATATTCTTGTGCCGATAAAATAATTCCAGGAGCTTGCGGGTATCCAGATGAACCCATTGATGCGGAACGACCCACTGTCCGCTCTTTTCATTTTCACCGTCTAAAATTGCCACCGCTGAAAGAATCGGAATATGGCTGATGATGCAGATATACTGGCCGGGATGTTCGGCCAGTTCATTTGACAGCCAGAGATATTGTTCCTCATCCAGTTTGGCCGTATAGACATCGTCGGAACTATGCGTGCTGTCGAGCATGATGATGCGCCACGGCCCCTTGTCAAAGGCATAATATCGATTCGGCAGGCCGAACTCATGCACCGGTCGTTTTTTGCCCCACAGGGCTTCCTCGCCGGTGGTTTTTCCGCTTTTTTTGTCCCAGCCCCAGACATCGTGATTGCCGATACAGAATTTCACCGGCAGCCTGCATTCCTCCTGGAAAACCTTCTTGACCAGAGAAAACTGGACATTGGCCCAGTTGTCATCCGACCCCAGAACACACATGACATTGTCCCCGCCGGTGATGACCATCTCGGGTTTATCAGGCAAGGCCTGAATATGACGCAAGGCTGCGGCCAGACCTTCGGGGGCTTTTCGTTTCGGCTCGATGTGCAGGTCGGTCATGTGGGCAAAGCGAACCGTCCTTCCTGCGTTTGTTTTATGTCCATGACCCGCCTTGTCTGCCGGGGTATGGACAGCACACCCGCCGCTTAAAGCGGCTGCGGCCAGAATCGAACTTCCGATTAGTTCACGTCGAGTCACCAGACTCTTTTTTTCCTTCATTACGGCGTCCTCATCCTTTTTCAAGTATCTTGCACAAATAACTGCACAAACATTTGTCCAACACATTTAAGTCAATTATAATGCAACTCTGGCAGCAAGGCAACAGCATTTTTTGAGTCCCCTCAAAATGGTGTCACAATCCCTGGTCCTGTTGGGTTCTGAATGAATTACCAAACAGTATAATGCCGGCAATTAACAGACCAAACCCACTGGAAATTATGACACCTGTTGAAGTTACGTGTTCTGTGGCAGTGATATGCCGGGTCAGCCCCATCAGGGGGGAATAGTCCAGCCATCCCAGCTCGGCCGGCAGCCATCTGCCCTGAATCAGATAATAGAAAATATCCTCCCAGCCGGTGGCGAATAATAGAATTCCGCTAAAGGCCAGACGAAAGGATTTGGCTGCGATACCCAACAGGACAAACAAGATGACTCCCAACGGCATAAATGCAAGCTGCCATCTCAGAATGGGTGTCTGTTTGCCAAAGATAACGGCATTAAATTCCGCGTCCCAGTTAACATTGTATTTGGCGGCTACGGGATGATAAATCTTTTCAAGGACAATGTAATCGACATAGGACAGGAGAAGGATAGAAAAGAAAATCAGCGCAGCAAGGCCATAGCATGAATGTTTTTCACCGGTATTATTCTTCTGTTTCTCCATGACCGCGCATAGTACGCCCCTGTCTTGTCGGAGTCAAATGTTTTCCTTTAAATAATGAGCGGGCATATCGAAAATCAAAAATTATTTGAATTCACAGATTTAAAGCTGTAGAATGCCTGCATAATCCAATATATACTCAAAGGGTATTAATTATTCCGCGAGCAAAAGAAGCAAGTGGTTGAAACTACTGTACTTAGCCGCGACGAGCCGATAGATTTTAATCAGTATAACTACCAGATTTACAGGAGTTCATGTGTCGGTAACACTTAAAGAAATAGCCTACTCTGCCGGGGTCGATGTGTCCGTCGTCTCACGCATTCTCAATGGCAAGGCAGACCAGTACCGAATTAGCCCGGCCTGTCAGGAACGCGTCAAGGAAATCGCCAAGACCCTTGGCTATCTCCCCAATGCCTACGCCGCAGGGATTAAAAAGGGGAAATTTCGCTGTGTCGCCCTGCTTCAAAGCGGCACTGCGGGCAGCTACCAGGGTTCAACCCACCAAACCGGCACAAATTATCTGCCTGAGATCATGGTCAATGAAATTCATCGAAATCTTGAAAAAGATGATACTCACCTGCTGTTATCCAATATTCCGGAACAAACGGTGGACAGTCACCAGTTGCCCAAAATCTTTCGTTCGCTGATGGCGGATGGATTAATTATCAACTACTATCAGGATTTGCCTGAAAACATCAAGGCTGCCATTGAACACACCTCGATGCCCACGGTGTGGATGAATTATAAAATGGATTACAATGCGGTCTATTCAGACAGCTTCTCGGCCGCCGAAAAAGCCACGCGGCATCTGATTGAGCTGGGACACAAGCGAATTGCTTACTGCAATGTCTATTTCAAGGATCTTCAGCCGGATGCCCATCACAGCGTGGCGGACAGACGCAACGGCTACATTTCAGCCATGCAAAAAGCCGGGCTGGGAATCTATGACATTACACCCGACCACAAAATCGACGATTCTGTGGAAAAACAAATCGATCTATTCTATTCCGTCCTGAAACGTCCAGACAAACCCACCGCCATGCTGTTCTACTGGTCATATTCCGTCCCGTCGGTTTATGCCGCTGCGGCACGTCTGGATTTGCGTATCCCCAAAGACCTGTCCATTATTACGTTTGCGGGGGAATCGCACCTGAGAATAGGCCTGACCGCCACTGCCATGCTGGAGCCGGAAACCGATATGGGCAGAGAGGCAGTCAGTATGCTCAGAAAGAAAATGACCCTCAAGCAGAAAAATATCCCCTCCAAGCGTCTGGATTATATTTTTGCCCCCATGTACACCTGCCAGAAGGCTCCCAATCCGTAGCATTTGCCATCCTCCAGGATAATCACAAACAATTGTTATTATGAGACTTGCGCATATTTAATTGTTGCGGTGTCTGCAAAATAATCGCTTAAAAACCGACTTGGATATGCTATTATTAGATGTTGCATATCTTAATATATGATTCACAAAATAATGTCCTATTTCGTAACTTTGTTTTGTCTTTTTGCGTTTTTGTATCGGTTCGGGAGGTCGTTGTCGATATCGTTAGTAAGCGTGCACAAAAGTTTGTGCAATAAAGATATTGACATTTTGGCCGACAATCAGTATAGTGGCACTATGGCATCGTGGGGTTAAAGCAGCGGTGCAAGGACAGGAACAGATATGGATGGAATTGAGGAGTCAAAAATGAGCAGGACCGAAAATAAAACTGGTTTTACCCTCATCGAGTTGCTCGTTGTGATCGCTATTATTGCTTTACTTCTGGGGATTTTGACGCCTGCCCTGAATAAGGCAAAGATCGCCGCACAAACTCTGATTTGTTCTACCAACCTGAAAAACTACGGCCCTGCCCTGCAAATGTACGCATCAGACAATAAAGACAAGGCTCCGTTTATGGTCTCCTGGCTTTTCAGGCAGGACACCATTGCCAACGCCCCGGCTATGACCAAAGGGTGCATGTGGCACAATAACAGAGATAAGCCGGATGGCTCCTTGTGGCCCTACCTGTCGAATGACGACGTGCATTTATGTCCTGTATTTAAAGCGAACGCCATTCATGCCGGCAAAGAAGGATGTCCAAGTGCCTCTGTTCATTCGATGCTCACCCCTTTCGGTCCGACCTACAGCTATTCGATGAACTGGTTTCTTGGTTTCGACTGGGAATCGCTTGAGAAAGTCGGCAACACGGAAATGTTTGCCCGTGAAATATCGATGAAGCTATCCCGCGTGAGAAGTCCGGGCCAGTGTTTTTCTTTCTCGGAAGAGAACCTCTGGCCGATTGAGCACCGGGAGGGAGACCGGGAAAAAGTGTATTGCGTAAACGTCTTGAATGACAACGCCCTCTGGATGAACGCCAATAAATCCAAGCCAACGGGGGCAACCGATAACTTTGCAACGTATCATGGTGTTAATGCCGCCAGACGCAACGAAGGCAAAGCCAATGTAATTTTTGTGGATGGCCATGTAGAGTTGATTTTGGGAGAGGCCGGCCGGGATGCATATCTGAAGTTTGCCAAACCTTATCCCGGGCATGAAAATATGAATGTCTGGTAATTGCGGATACGATCTCTTTGATTTATGGTGGATAAACAACAACAGGTCTGATTTTGTCGATGTAAATTATACGGAGGTTTTGTGATGACAAAGAAACATCTGACGGTGTATGCCATATTGCTGCTGACTGTGCCGATGGCAGCGGCTGATCTGGCCGGTTATTGGGCATTCGATGAAGGCAGCGGCATGACCGTTGCGGATTCTTCAGGCAACGGGAAAAACGGCGTTCTTCATTCCGCCAATAAAGCCAATTATCCGCAATGGACTACAGGCCATAATGGCACCGGAAGTGCTCTTCGCTTCAATTCCAATACCGTCAGCAGTGCCAACAGCAACCGTGTGGTTATTGATCCCAACACACTTGCAACGGACCCGAATCAGCCGGGCCTGACCAATCTGGGGAAAGCCTTTACCATCAGTATGTGGGTACGCAGAGACGCAGTGGATTATTTCAATAACCTGTATCCCAATCTGGTGTATACCACAGCCTATAATATCCAACTGGCTTTGGATCCGAGTGCCGTATCCAGCAGTCCGGACGCTTATGATTATCTTGGATGGACCGGTGCCGGAGGAAACCGTATCGCAATCGGCACTGAAACCACCGCCCAAAAAACGCTGGGTACCTGGTACCATCTGGCAATCACTTGCGACGGGACATTCATTAAAAAATATGTCAATGGGGCGGAAATTGCTGGCGCAAATCTTCCCGGGATCGAGATGCCTTCGGCCGCACTCGCTTTTGTCATCGGTTCACGGCTGGACAATACATCCTATTTCACGGGCGCCCTGGATGATGTAGCCGTCTGGGCCGACAGTTATCTGCCTGCCGGTGAAGTCGCTAAACTGGCAAATGGAACCGCTACTCCCCTGACGGTTGTGGACTCGGGCGGAATTACACCTGTAAATTATTATCTCGAAACAGCCTTATATACTTCTGGTACCATTGCAGCGCTGAATCCGGACGGGATTCAGATGATGAATATTGTCAACAATCAGGTTGTGTATAATGAGCATTGGATATTTTCTCAGCCCGGCAGCAGGCTTGATATTCGGCCTTTTGCCTGGAAAGTAAAAGATGAAGCAGATTACAGTGATGCGTCCGTAAATATTTCGCGCTATGGGGTAGAATGGGTGGACCAGTCCTGGAATGGTCGAGAACCTGATATGGCCGTAATCGCAGCTTATATTACTCCCGGTTTGATTTATGGACAAGAGAATGCCTGGTATCAAATTTTCAACCCGGGAGGTTATTCCTGGGAAGATAAGCCCTATTTCAGGACCAATATTCGCGTGGCCGCCGTAAATTCAAATGGCGCCAGCGTTCGAGTTACAGTTTATACGCGTTCCTCGAATGCAATCCCGGATCCCAATAACCATAGCACATTGCTGACATTTCTGGGTGAAGTGGAATGCCCACTAGATGCCGGGGATCGTGTTTGGCAGCATTACGAATTTACGCTTCCCAAACCCATCAACTCTTCGATTACTCCGCTATGGTTTGAAATGGCCATTGTGGGAGGGACAGATGATACGATTCTTTACATTGATAACTTCAGAACCGTATCCGATCGTTATGTCACTTTCAAAGGGACTGACCTGAATCATGATTCTATTATCGGGGAACCAGATCTTGATTCGCTGGCCTCAAACTGGCTGGACTCCGTCAATACGACACTGGTGGATCAACGAAGCGGAGGCATGCTCTCAAATGCTGATTTTTCAAATGATCTTGCCAAAGTCATCACGCCTGGCACTTATCAGGCAACGAATCCAACAGGCTGGACATTTACCGGGACCGGCAATTACGGCATCTGGAATACATTTAAGCATGGCAGGACCGGATGGCATTATACCCACACCATGAACAATCCGGCAGGAGGCAATGTGTCCGCTTATACGCGAGATATGGTTTCGGCAGCGTCTCTGGGATTATATGCTGAAGATCCCAACGGCACTCTGGAACAAACTGCATCTGCCCCGGCGGTTGCCGGACAGACTTATTATGCGATGGGCTATGTGACAGCAGGCGGCGCATCGGGCAGCCTTGAGCAGGACGAATGGTATGGCTGGAAAGATACCGCGACTATGGAGATTCTTGTCGATGATGCAGTGAAGGCATCATTTTCGCGTAAACTATCCAGAAGCATCTGGCGACCACTTTATGGAACCTATACGGCGACTCCAGCCGACGCCGGCAAGTCGATCAAGATAAGGTTCTCGTATGCCAATACATACACGGATTACTATAATCAGTCCGGCATTCTGTTTGTGGGTAATGCTTATCTGGGCACAACCGTTCCCAATGAGTGGCCCGAAAAACGTTCAAACCAGCTTGTCAACGGCGGTTTTGAAGATTTATCGGCCGTTCAGAGTTATGATGCGATTTATTCTACAAATTATTATAAATCGTTGACAACCTCAGATAATGCAGGTGCATGGTTTGTCAGCGGTATGCCGAATATTGTTCCGAACTGGATTTATGAAGTCCAAGCCGGTTATAACTTCGCCAATCAAGGGGGCATATTCAGTTCCGGTTATTACGCTTCGCCGGTACCCACCCCGGGCCTTCATGACATAGTCTTGTACGGCAGCGGCACCATGGTTTATGGCCAGATTTCGGGACCTCTGATTCCGGGAACCACCTATTATCTCGATATGGCCTGCGGTGTGTTGGTTGAGCCACAGACATGGGGTCAGGTGACGGCAGCATGGACGAATCCAGTCCTCCATATCGAATTATGGCGTATCCCGGCAGGTGTGACCAGCCCGTCTGTGATTCATGCCGGCGTAACCGGCGGCCAGGCTGGTTATGTCAAAATCGCCAGCGCAGACGTTGCTTCCACCGGCGATATCAAAAATGCCGCAAATAAATGGCAGATCGTCGGGACGTCGTACACGGCCACGGCGGCTGATACCAATGTGTATGTGAGAATTTATGGTACCAACCCGATTACTTCTCCCAAAGGAACCCCTTCCTTTGTGTTCAGTGATGTTTATCTTTCGCCAGAAAAAAGAGTTGTTGCGGGCGATTCGCTGCTGAACAATATTTCTCCCGGGGCCGGGGTGGAAGCATTCGGACCCTATAACTGCCATCAGGCGTTATTAATGGGATATACGGCGCCTGCTAACGGCGACATTAACGGCGATTGTATCGTAAATCTCGATGATTTTGCGCTGATAGCCGGCGAATGGCTTGAAGTGGGAATTGCATTTTAAAAGCAGAATGATTACAGTGTAAATATGGCCGGATGTTCTCTGAAAGGATGCAGCAGGTTTGGTAATAACCGGAAAATCCTGTGAGTTTTCCTGGAAAAATATTAACATTTTATGGAGGTAAGGCGATGAAGAAGAATTGTGTGGTATTAGCTGGATGTGTTTTGGTTATGGCCGGGATAGCCTCAGCCGCCGGATATGTGCCGGCCGGCGTAACAGGTTTGTGGCGTTTTCAAGACAGTGCCAACAAACTGTCAGCAACACTCGGTACCGACCTTGTAACCAGCAATCCGGATAACAGCGGTTGGTTCTCCGGCCCCTGGACCATGATCGGAATTCCATCCAATGCCGGTCTCTATGCAGACGGCGGGTGTGTTCAGGAACGAAGTTGGGATTATCTGACGTGCTATCATGGTATTGGTGGTGCCAATGGCGGCGGCAGCTATATTAATGAATACACTGTTGCTATCGACTATTGCCAGACTTCTAACGGTGCAGGCGGCTGGAATAGTCTGTTTCAAACCGCATGGAACGGTAATGCCAATGATGGGGATTTGTGGATAGATGCTTCAGCGGGGATGTCTTCGGCTAAAATTGGTGTCGGTGCTGTGGGCTATTCATCCATGACCTTTGATTCGTCCAAATGGCACCGAATCGTATTGTCCGTGGACAATGGCAGCTTTTTCCGCGCTTATGTTGACGGCGTCCTGTTCCTGGATGGTGCTGGCCAGTCTATCGATGGCAGATTTTCTTTGGAATTGGATCGCTTTAATCTTTTCGCAGATGATAGCTGGGAAGATGGATGGGGACTGGTTGGTACAGTTGCAACATGGGGACGTGCTTTGTCAACAGCCGAAATCGCTCAGATGGGCGGCTGGATTGGCGGTGCCTCAATGCCGACCGAACTGATTTTTGTACCGGAGCCCGCTACAATGGCTCTGCTTGGGCTGGGTGCCCTGGTCGGACTTCGCCGGAAAAAATAAAACAACAATACCATATTTTACACCTGGCGATGGTTCTGTCAGCAGGACCATCGCTTTTTTTATGCCCACAACACGACACCGGCTGAGAAATCATTTGAAATTAATGCGTTTTCATGTTGCACAATGGTTTGTGTGTGATATTATGCCACATTGTTTGAGCAGGGATTACAATCTTGAAATCTCAAACAAGAACGCGTATGATAGTCTGTAATCTGCATCGAGCCATAAAAAACGCTGCCGCGGTACCAACAACACTTTTGCAAGGAGAATAAAATGGCTGGCCAGTCCGTCAAATGGATTTTGTTAAGTATTGCGTGTTATGCCCTGGGATGTTCAACTTCTTTATATGGCGATCCCGCCGACACGCCTTATCTGGTAAATATCCCCATCGAGTCTCGCTCCATTACCTTTGAGAATCCAACGGGCGAAAAAGGCAAAGGCGGTACCGCGGCCAGCAAAATTGGTGTGGGCCGCAAAGGGGCCGCCCTTAAAAATCTCAATCCCGGCCAGACCGTTACCCTGTGTGACATCCAAGGCCCAGGCATCATCCGCCGGATGTGGGTGACACTGCCGGCCAAAAAAGAAAATCTGCTGGGCTTTGTTGTCCGGGGATACTGGGATAATCAAACCACCCCATCCATCGAGGCTCCCATCGGCAATTTCTTCGGCGCCGCCCACGGCATTGCCAAAGCCTATCAGTCTGCCGTGCACTCCATGACCGATACCGCGGGCATGTCGATCTTTCTGCCAATGCCGTTTACACGTCATGCAAGATTTACGGTCACTAATGAAGGCACTGAAAAAGATGTGCCTTTCTATTATCAGATAGATTTGACTCTTAACGATTCCTTATCTGACGATGTAGGCCGCCTGCACGTCTTATACCACCGGGAAAATCCCACCACCCTCGGCGTGGATTTCACCATTCTGCCCAAGCGGACCGGTATGGGCCGATTTGCCGGCTGTGTCATCGGCATCAACAATGCCGACCATAAATGGTGGGGTGAAGGCGAATTTAAGGCGTATCTCGACGGCGACGAGGAGTTTCCTACTATTTGCGGTACCGGAACAGAAGATTATATCGGCCAGGCCTGGGGATTTCACGAGAATGCCTATCTTTATGGCGGTGTCAGTCTTCGCAAAGACTGGCTCTGGACGCTCTACCGCTGGCATCTGAAAGACCCTATTTACTGGAAAAAGGATATCCGTATTACTCTTCAGCAGATTGGCGCCGGAGATGAGGGCGGCGGCGGATATTACAATAAACAGGAAGATGTCAATGTTGCGGCATTCTGGTATGAACCGATTCCCAGTGCCCCGCTGCCTCCTTTGGCACCCTATACCGAGCGCGTTGCGGACGGGTATATCCCGGCAAACAAATAAACATCCAGACCCAGGAGAAAAACATGTACAGACAGACTGCGGTGACAGCCATTCTCATGCTTTTGGCTTTCGTTTCGGCGGTCCAGGCGGCCCAGGAATTAACCTATATCGATATCATCAATCGCCTGACCGATATTGAACGGATATCCACGCTGCCGGATGAAGGCGAAGTGTGCAAAATGTGGTCCAGCTATGACCGCAAAAGTCATTATGACGAAAAAACAGGCAAATACGTCAATTGGGATTCCAACGGCGATGGCTTCGGAGGAGACGGGTTCATCCGTCAGGAAAACGGCAAGCTCGTTCTGGCCGAAATGGAAGGCACCGGCTGCATCTGGCGTATCTGGTCTGCAACGCCTCAGCAGGGCCACGTCCGAATCTATCTGGACGGTTCCGATACACCAGCCGTGGATCTGCCGTTTGCGGACTATTTCAACCGAACTCAGCCGCCGTTCGACCGCCCGGCTCTGGTATATATCGCAGCCAGCGGCAAAAACAACTTCGTCCCTATTCCCTTCCGGAGATCCTGTAAAATCATCGCCGATAAAAATTATGGCGAATTCCATCAGTTTACCTATACCCTGTATCCCAAAGATACTGTGGTGCCGACTTTCAAAATGAATCTGGCCGCCGAAGAATCCGCCGCACTGGACAAGACCGACAAAATGCTGTCAAGCTGCGGGCCTGATTTTACAGCGGCAAAGTATCCCAATGCTGTCCATGAAAAGAAGTCTCTGACCATCGAACCCGGCAAAACAGAGCAGATTCTTACCCTCTCCGGTGCCCGGGCCATCACCTCCCTGAAACTCCGCCTGGCCGACATTCCCGAGGACATCGAACGTCAGCGGGAACTAACCCGACAACTGACACTGAACATCACCTGGGATAATCAGGATTCCCCTGCTGTCTGGTGTCCCATCGGGGACTTCTTCGGGACTGCTCCGGGCATTAATTATTACCAATCCCTGCCGCTGGGAATAACCAAAGACTGTTTCTACAGCAACTGGTTTATGCCGTTTGCCAAACAAGCCGTTATCGCCATTGCCAATGAAGGCTCTGAAGCTCGAAAACTCGAACTGGAGGTAGCCCACACCGCTCTCGAAAAACCGGCCGACCAATACGCCCGTTTTCACGCCAAATGGCACCGCAACGTCTTCCTGCCCAAAGAACCTGAACGCTGGATTGACTGGACCCTGCTGACCACACAGGGAAAAGGCCGCTTTGTCGGCGTTGAACTCCATATCTGGAATCCTCGCGGCGGCTGGTGGGGTGAAGGCGACGAAAAGTTTTTCGTCGATGGTGAGAAATTTCCATCCAGCTTTGGTACCGGCTCGGAAGATTATTTCGGCTATGCCTGGAGTGATCCCGCCCTGTTCACCGCGGCCTACCACAATCAAACCATCAGCGAAAACAACAAAGGTCATATTTCCAATAATCGCTGGCACATTGTGGACAATGTCCCGTTTCAGACCTCATTCGAAGGATATATCGAAAAATACTGGGCCGATACGCGTCCCACCCAGTACTCCTGTGTCGCCTACTGGTATCTCGACAGCAGCGGCAAAGACCCCTATACGCCCGTCGATATATCCCAGCGTCTGGGCTATTACACCCAACTGAACTACCCGCTCGATATCGCCGGAATCCTTGTCCTCGAAAAACCCAACGGCCAGGTTGAGGCCCAGGGCATGGGCGGCTACAGGGCGGCCAAGTGGGTCAATGATGACCAGCTCTGGTGGACACCGACTAAAATCGGCGACAAACTCCTTCTGGCCATGGAAGCCCCCGAAGAGGGCAACTGGCGCATCCAGACCCGGCTGACCAAAGCCATTGATTACGGGATTGTTCAATTCTCGCTGGACGGCAAAAAAATCAGCGACCCCATCGACCTGTTCAACAAAGATGCGGTCACCGCAACCGACGAAATCGACCTCGGTGTACACGCTCTGAAAAAAGGCCGGAATGTCCTGACCGTGGACATCGTCGGAAGTAATCCCGCAGCGTATCAGCGTTATATGTTCGGAATGGATTATCTGAATCTCAAGAAACAATAAAGGGTATCAACCATGAAATCATATCGCCTTTCTTTGCTGTTGTTGACAATCAGCATCGGGACAACCTTTGCCGCTGATCCGCAATCCGCCCCAAAACCACAACCCTTGTTCTCGGTCGGTGAGTTTGTCCGTATTTACGATCCATCCGTCGGCGAAAAAGAACCCTGGTACGTCAATGACCATTGTTTTATTCAGGGTCCCGACGGTAAATGGCACCTGTTCGGCATCACACGCCAGGAGCCGGCCCGACCCGCCGAAGAAGATAATTTTGCCCATGCTGTATCCCCGGAATTGTACAATCCGGACGGCTGGGTCAAGCGGCCCTTTGCACTGTCCACCGACTCGGCAGGCGGGGAAGCCCACCTCTGGGCCCCCTATGTCATCGAACACGAAGGCCTGTACTATATGTACTATTGTGCCGGCGGCAGGACGTCGCATGAATACCAGATCAAGGTGGCAACCTCCAAAGACCTCTACACCTGGCAGCGCCACCCGGCCAACCCCATGATGATCGACGGCTTCGATGCCCGCGACCCCTTCATCCTGCGTATTAAAGACAAATGGGTGATGTACTACACCGCCACCAGTGACCCCAAGGGCGGCAACCACGTCGTCTGTTCCATCGAAAGCGACGATCTCATTCACTGGGGCAGTAAAAAAACAGTCTTTACCGATCCGGAAGTCGGTACCTGGGGCGGCCCGACTGAATCGCCTTTTGTTGTTCAGCGCGGCAGCTATTATTATCTGTCCATCGGACCACGGGACGGCTATCGAGGTACCTGTGTCTATCGCAGCCAGGACCCATTCCACTGGACGATTGAGCAGGAAGTCGGACGAATCAATTCCCACGCCGCAGAATTCATCCGCGACAAAGACGGCCGCTGGTTTGTCAGCCACTGCGGCTGGGGACAGGGCGGCGTGTTTCTGGCTCCCTTGATTTGGACCGATGGCGTGGAAGACGATGATGTCGTTGGGCCGCCTTCTGCGATCACTGAAACAAAGCCGATCATCCGTCTGCCTATGAGTGTCTATCGCGATAAAATGATCGCGGGCTGGCTGGGGCAAATTGCCGGTGTCTCCTGGGGCGCCCCGGTTGAATTCAAGTTTCTGGCCCAAATCATGCCTGAAAGTGAAATACCCCAATGGAAACCCGAGATGATCAACAATGCCTTCGGGCAGGATGACCTGTATGTCGAGATGACCTTCCTGAAATCGCTTCAGGATTACGGCCTCGATGTCACCCCTCACCAGGCGGGCCTTGATTTTGCCAACAGCCTCTATCCCCTCTGGCATGCCAACGAAGCGGGCCGAAACAATCTCCGCAAAGGCATCGCCCCGCCGGACTCCGGCCATCCGAAGTTCAATGCCCATGCCGATGATATTGATTATCAGATCGAAGCCGATTTTGCAGGCCTCATCAGTCCCGCCCTGCCCAATCAGGCCGTCGATCTGGGCAACACCTTCGGCCGCATCATGAACTATGGCGACGGCCTTTACGGCGGCCAGTATGTCGCGGCCATGTACAGTATTGCCTTTACCGAATCCGACCCGGAACGCATCGTCACCGAAGCACTCAGATACATCCCAGCACAGAGCCAATACGCCGAGACGATCCGCGATGTCCTTGCCTGGCACAGACAATACCCTGATGACTGGACCAAAACATGGAAATTAATCCATGAAAAATACCAGCTTAATCCAAAATATCGCCTCTTTAGCTGCGACAAAGGCAAATTCAACATTGACGCCAAAATCAATGGTGCCTATATCGTTGTGGGTCTCCTGTACGGCCAAAAGAATATCGAAAAAACCATCTCGATATCCATGCAGTGCGGCCAGGACTCCGATTGCAATCCCTCCAATGCCGCGGGCATCCTGTTTACGACCATTGGTCTGGATAAATTGCCCGCCGCCTACAAAGCCTTTGATAAAACGCAAAAGTTCATCCATACCCCCTATAATCTGCCCGACCTCTTTGATGTCTGCCAGAACCTTGCACGACAGGCCGTCCAGCGTAACGGGGGCTCCATCGAAAAAGACAGCAATGGCAATGAAATCCTCGTAATCCCCGCCCTGCCTCCCCGCCCCAATCGCCTTGAGCAATGCTTTGCCCCGGGCCCGATTGCAAACACATGTTATACCTCGCAGGAAGTGGACAAGATGCCCCAGGGGATTCAAATCTCCGGCGGCCCCGCAGCCGAGGGCTGGACGATCCGTAAATGCGGATCGGATATGTCCCCTGGCTATTATGAAACCTTGGACGGCCGTACGAGCATTCTGGTCACTCATCCCCTCGATTCCAGCACCGGCTGCTCACTGACCAAAGAAGTGAAAATCCCCAAAGACGGTACGACCACCCTGCAATTGACCGTTGGGCGGCACCCTAACGGCGACTGGACTCTGCTGGTAAATGCCGATGATAAAACCCTTCTCAAAAAAGATATCAACGCCGATAGCGCCCCCGACAGATATACCGATATCATCGTGGACCTGTCCGCCTTCGCCGGCCGCAAAGTCAAGCTCGAATTAGTCAACCAGCCCAACAACTGGGCATGGGAAGCCGCCTACTGGGACCGGATCGACATCATCACGACACCAGCACCTCAACCTGCCGCCCCGGCCCAATCCAACTCCGCCGAGTCTGTCTTCACCACATTCGTCAAGGTTCAGGGCGACCAACTCTTCGATGAAAACGGCCCCCTTCGCTTTATCTCCTTCAATATCCCCAACCTGCATTATATCGAAGACCAGATGGCATTTTCGCAAACCAACGCATGGAGCCTTCCGGATGAATTTGAAATTGCCGATGCCCTTGAAGCCGTCCGCCAGATGGGCGGTCAGGTCGTGCGAACTTATACACTCTCGATTCGCAGCGAATCTGACAATCCCGACATCCCGCGCCACATCCTCGGCCCCGGCCAGTTCAATGAAGAAGCCTTTGAGACACTGGACAGAGTCCTGGCCATCGCCAATCAGAAAGGCATCCGCATCATCTTCCCCTTTATCGATAATTGGAAATGGTGGGGAGGTGTTCCGGCCATGGCCGCTTTTCGCGGTAAACAAGCCACAGACTTCTGGACTGACCCGCAATTATTTGAAGATTACAAGCAAATCGTCAGTTATGTTATCAATCGTACAAATACCATCACCGGTATAAAATACAAAGACGACAAAGCCATTCTCGCCTGGGAAACCGGCAACGAACTGGAAAGCCCCGCCGACTGGACATCCAGAGCCGCCAGATTTATTAAAAGCATTGACAGCAATCATCTCGTTCTCGACGGCTTTCATACCACCGTCCTGCGGGACAGTTCCATAACGGATGCCAATATTGATCTGGTTACCACGCATCACTATGATAAAGATCCGAAGCAGACGATCGCCCAGATCGCCGACAGTGTCCGGAAAAGCAAAGGCAAAAAACCCTATTTCGTCGGCGAATTCGGTTTCATCCCAACGGCAGATGTTAAAGCTGTTCTCGATGCTGTGCTGCAGCATAATATCACGGGAGCCCTGCTCTGGTCCCTGCGTTTTCGCAGCAATGCCGGCGGGTTTTACTGGCACAGCGAGCCGTATGGCGGGGATTTATTCAAGGCCTACCACTGGCCGGGCTTCCCTTCCGGCAGCGCCTACGATGAAACCGCCGCCCTGTCCATGATGCGTCAGGCGGCCTTCCAGATTCGCGGACTGCCCACCCCGCCGCTGGATATCCCCGTCGCCCCACGCCTTCGCGATTTTAGGGATAATTCCCGGATTACATGGCAAGGCAGCGCCGGAGCAACGAGCTATATCGTTGAACGTTCCGAAACTGCCGCCGGCCCATGGTCTGTTATCGGACGGGATATTTGCGATGCGGCGGTCCAGTACAGGCCGCTCTTTGCCGACCCCGGAGCCCAACTTGGCAAAAGCTATTATTACCGCATCAAGGCACAGAATTCTGCCGGCATCTCCGACCCCTCTAATGTCGTCGGCCCCGTTTATGCCGTCCACCATGCCCTTATCGACGAAATGGCAGACATGACGCAAATTCATAGTCATAAAGGCTCTTTGAGCCTTGAAGCCAAACAGGCCCGTCAATTCAAGGAAGACGCCCACCGCCTCAAAGGGCAACAGGGATCGTCAATCGTTTACAAGACCGACGAAGCCATTTGCTCTTTTATGCTGTATGCGTTCTTTGAAAGCGCTGTCAGTGATTTCAAAATCTACGCGTCGGACAACGGCAGAAATTACACCGAACTGCCGGTCGAAATCCAGAATTACTTTGGCGATAAAGACAGCTACGGCTATTGGGTGCCCGTCCTGTATCAGGGCGCTGTCTCCCCGCAGCAAAACTTGAAATACCTCAAAATCGAATATACCGGCCCCGCCCAGCTATCCCGGGTGGAAATCCAATACGGCACAGCAAAGACCGCCTACAGCCACACATCCAATCCAGCCGGATTCGTCAAGGGCTTCAGTTGGGGCTGGTCGGGCACACGCGGTCAATACACCGGCGACGCCCCCGCCGACTCCATGAAAAAGCTTGCCGCCACCGGCGCCGACTGGGTTTGCATCTCCTTCAGCACCGAGATGGAAACCTTTGACATGCCGTTCTTTTTCTTTTCGCAGGCCAATGACCGCATGGTCACCGACGATGAAGTCCGCCGGGCCATCCAGCTTGCCCGTGATAACAATCTCAAGGTTATCCTCAAACCTGTCATCAACGTCCGCGACACGACCTGGCGGGCCTGGATCAAATTCAACAATCCCGACGGCACCCTCGATATGGCCCGCTGGGATATGTGGTGGTCGGATTTTCGACAGTTTCTGCTGCATTATGCTCAAATCGCCGAACAAACCGGCTGCGAGATGTTCTGTCTGGGCTGCGAAATGGAATCCACTGAACCCTTTGAAATTCGCTGGCGCTCCCTGATTTCCGAAATCCGCCAGGTGTACGGCGGTCCGCTGACCTATAACGCCAACCACGGTCGGGAAGAAGCAATTCCCTGGTTCGACGCCGTGGATATCATCAGCCTCAGTGCCTATTTCCCCGTCGGCACCGATGATGTTGAGGCAGCCCTGGCAGATGATCTTTCCAAAGTTCCACCCTCGGATACCTCGCTGCCGGCCCTGCTGAAACGATGGAAGCCCATTCGAGACCGGCTTGGGAAATTGAGCAAACAATTCAACCGTCCTATTCTCTTTGTTGAATTGGGTGTCTGCAATGGCAAAGGCTGTGCCGCCGCCCCCTGGACGCACCAGGACCCCAACATGGTCTATGACGCCGACGAACAGGCCCGCTACTATCAGGCAGCCATTGAAACCTTCTGGAACGAGCCGTGGTTCGCAGGCTTTGCATGGTGGGAATGGCCCGCACATTTATACAGTCCTGAAAAGGCCAAAACCGACATTGGATTCTGCATCTACGGCAAGCCCGCCGAAGCTATTGTCCGCAAATGGTACTCACGTCATAGATGAGTTCCCGACTCTGCATCATCGTCTTGCTCTCAGGGTTTGGGCGGATAGATTTCCAGCTCACTGATCTGAGCAGCATTCGGATAAGCCGGATTGGCAGAGCTGTGAATAATCAGCCGTACAGTGTCAGTTTGAACCGGTTCGAAGGTCGCTCGGTACACCCGGTTATCTTCGTAATTGCTGACAGAAAACAAGGTTTTGGCAGTGCCGTCGGCCAATCGGGCCTGTGCTTCAAAGCGGGTGGGATATCCCTGCGGGTCGGCAAAACGAATAATCATACGACCGATGGATTTTGGCTCAGACAGCTTGACTTCGACCCAATGTGGATGCGGAGTATCCAGAGACGAATGCCAGCGATTGGAAAAATCCTCGGCGGTAGCAATAATTCCATCAATGGCTCTGGGGGTGCAGCCGGGTTCGCGGTCCAGTTCGCCATCGGAACGCACTGTGGCTCCATTGGCAGCCAGAGCCAGATCACCCGGCCCCGGGGTGTCTTTGCACACCAGCGTCAGGGGAATACGAATTGCCCGCTGGTCAACATTTAATACCAGCATCATCCGATTATAACCCGGTTCAGGCTCAGCAGATAAGAAATCCAGAATGATTTTCGTCGAACTGCCTGCTGGTTTGAGTGTGATTGCCTTTTCGGGCAGATTATCAACCTTCCAGCCGGTCGGCAATCCTTCCAGGCTAAGGTCAACGGTTTGCGATGTATCCATCACAGAGTCCAGGGTAATTTGAACCTGACGCGGCCGGTTGGCCTCAATATACGGCTCTTTTTGATAATCGATGATCACACGTACAGATGGATCTGTCCAGATGACCTGCCATGGGGATAATTCCCACAAATTCCGGGCTGCCTGGGTATCAACCAGCTTTAATTGATCGACCCGGCTCAGATTGGCGGGACCCGCGGTCAGGCCGACCGGCAGCTTAAGGACAGTCATCACTTTGCGTGCCATGGCTACGGTACGATCGGTTAGTATATTCAAATCGGAAGGTGCCTCAAAGCCGTCGATAGCACAGGTTTTGATGGCAAGGCCAACCGGATCTTTCCAGCGGGCAGGAATCCCTTTGCTGCCGCCAATGATGCCCAGAATCGAGCCAAGTGTTGCGCCGGTACAGTCGGTGTCATCACCGCAATTGACCGCCAGACAGATGCTTTTGCCGAAATCTCCCTCTCCGTAAAGCCAGCCTAAAACAACATAACCGATATTGCGGGGTGCCTGAAACCATCCGGTTGATTCAGTGGCCTTATTCACGGCTTCTCTGGCGGTCATCCAGCCTTTTTGGGCACGGTAAGCCTCCTGAGCTGCTTTGACGGCAAGAGCAACCTGGCAATCTTCTGGAATCATCGCCAGACCAATCGCAATCAGCTTATCCCGGTCGGATTCAACAAATGCGGCACTTTCAATCGCTGCAACAAAGATAGCTGCCATAGTGCCTTCGGCCTGACCATGGTCAACGCAGGCGTCCTCTCTGGCCATACGAGCCGCCTGGCCGGGACAACCGGGTGCCAGACAGGCCCAGATTTCCGTTCGGATCCAGGCACCATTGCTGTGCTTCCAGCGTTCATTGTCAAAGGCCCCCGACACAGGCGGCAGGATTCCCTGTCGCATATTCCGCTTGCCGACGCCGTATTCATTCCAGTTTACCGGTACAAATTGTAGCCAGTATTCCCCCAGGATGCGTGCATCCACCCGCCCATCGTGTTCTTCCAGGGCTTTCAGCCAGAGCAATTGCAGGTCCAGGTCGTCGTTGGCTGCCGGCTCGCCCGGCTTGAGATGGGTGTAAAAGCTGATGTCGCGTGCTGCCGGATCCCCTTCAAACGGCATGCCCAATGTGCCGCCGATATTTTTGCCAAGCCAGCAGGCGAACACCCGGTCACGGAACTGGGCCTCATTGAACTGGACAATCGTATCCTGAGCAAATCCAGAACTTTGCCAAATCAACCCCAGCACGCCAGCCAACAGTAATCCTGTACGCGACATCATTGAATCCTTTCTTATTGTTAGTGATGGTTTTGAGCTGTTTTATAAACCGTCCTGAATCGTCGATGCCCGGATTTCCAGCGGGGGCTAAATACCCTCAAAATTCTCGTCATCGACTGCATTTTCACATTTAAGAAAGATATGTTAACTGCACCCGGCGCGATTCGAACGCACGACCTACGGTTTAGGAAACCGTTGCTCTATCCTACTGAGCTACGGGTGCTCTGTGTGAAGTGTATAATTTCTGGTCAATTTTGCAAGCTTTTTGGCCGGATTCTGTCGCTAAATCGGATGAATATCCTGCAAAATACTCATTGCAACCCCTTTAATGAGCGATTCTTCGCCGCAGCGAGCCGCCATGATGCGAATATCCCGCCACGGTGAGTCGTAAACAAACCCGTTCATTGCCTGTCGTATGCTTTCGGCAAAGAAACCGGTACATTGACGACAAACATAACCCGCAAGAATAATCGTATCCGGATCAAACGTATTAATTGCTGCTGCTGCTGCGCGATTTAAACGTTCTGCGACATAGTCGCGCACTTGCAGGGCATATTCATCTTGCTGCTCGATGGCCTTTCCCCACAAGTCCACAACGTCCTCCGGCATCTCAGAGGGCTGCTTGACCAGCCAATCCGACAGGATGGATTTGACGCCATTGTGGATATCTTTTCGTATTTTATCCGCAAGAATTGGCCCGGAAATTAAAGACTCCAGACACCCTTTATGTCCACAACCACATACGGGACCATCGGGGTCATAAATAATGTGACCAATTTCTCCGCAACGCCCTGTAGAGCCGGTCATCAGCTTGCCATCCATATAAATATTGGCACCGACACCATTGGCGACATTGATATACAAGATGTTGCGGGATTGTAGTTCGGGTTCCTGGGCAATTTCAGCCATCAGCCGGACACGAGTTCCGTAGATTAATACCTTGTTTTTCAGCCGCAGTTCCAGCATCTCCTTTAATGGAACCTGCTTCCAGCCAAGGGTGCTGGATAACTGGACAGTCCCCTGCGGAGAAACAGAACCACTTAATGTGATCCCAATCCCCAGGATTTTTTCCTGGTCTCCATTTAACTTCTTTACAATAGCCGGAAATTGCCGTTCAATCGTATCCAATACATAATCAACAGTGTGACTTGCCGTGAGATGGAGTTTGCTTTTTATCAACAGACCTGCGGTAAAATCAAACAAACCAATATGGATATAGCTGGGATTGATTTCAATACCTGCGACATATCTCGCAGAAGGATTAATTTTCAGTAAAATGGGCTTGGGTCCGCGTTTGTCACTCTGGCCCTGTGTTTCAATCACAAGCCCCTTGTCACGCAGGCGTGATACAATACTGCTGGCCGTCGAACTGCCCAGCGCAATCATGCGACAAAGCTGGGTCTGCGATAATTCCCCATGCTCCCGCAACAAAGACAGGATTAGTCGTTCATTTCGCTGGCCGGCCAGCCTGGAATCAATCGGAGTATTTTTCATTATTCAAGACCTGATTTAGATTATTTTAAAGATTAAAATATCTCAGGTCGTTGGATTTTTCAAGAAATTTATATCAAGTATTATAAATTCTACTATATCTATATATATAATATTATCCATGAAAAAAGGCCCATCCTGGGACAGGCCTTTAATAACAAAAGTCTCTGTAAAACGATTCAGAAATGCTATAGCTTTCCCGAATGTTCCGCAGCCAGCGAGCAGATAAACTACATAACGGCATTGGCATTTTTCTTGAGTAGAAACTTGCCCTGCTTGGTCTTTTCGGTAACAAATTCCCGGTTTTTTGGTCTTGCTGGCGATCAGTTCACTGACCATCCCCGGCGCCATCGCAAGGAACAGTTCGTGCTCTTTCTGGATGTTGTCCAACTGGCCTTGCTTGAAAGCCTTGTCGCCATTCAATATCTCAGTAAAAAGTATCAGCCGCCAGCTTCCAGCAACAATATTATCACCGCGGCTGCGTAGGGTAACGTTACCCCGTGAGTACGCGCGGCATGAACCGTAATTCCAAATTAAAGCGAGTTATTATTCATAATAGTTGCTTGTGGCACTAAACCATACATTTGAATAAAATGGTCTTTCTTGCTTGCATTTATAACATGTTCCGGTAGAATAATCTCACGACGTGGAGAATTAATGAGGCTATAAGGAGTTTATGTGTCTGGTTTCAGTAGCCGGTTGAGCGAAGTTCTAATATGATAAGGGTATCAATAATGAGTGATCTATTCAGCGTAAAAGATAAATGTGTTGTTGTTACCGGCGGTGCCGGTGTGCTGTGCGGAGGGATTGCCGAAGATCTGGCAGACGCAGGTGCCAAAGTTTGTATTGCCGATTATGATGACAAACGGGCCAATAGCCTGGCCCAGAAAATCACGGCCAAAGGCGGTTTTGCCCTGCCGATCAAAATCAATGTGCTGGACAAAAAAGAGGTTGCGGATGCCTTTCAATGTGCTCTCGATAGTATGGGGCGGATAGATGTGCTCATTAACGGCGCCGGCGGCAATAAAAAAGATGCCACCACCTCCGATACACTGAAGTTTTTCGATATGCCGGCCGAGGCGATGAAAGCCGTGATTGACCTGAATTTTATGGGTACCCTGCTGCCTTCTCAGGTTTTTGGGCAGTATTTTGCCCAGCAGAAGAAGGGAATTATCCTGAATATCTCCAGTATGAATGCCTTTCGCCCGCTGACCAAAATATGCGGGTATTCGGCTGCCAAAGCCGCCGTCAGCAACTTTACCCAGTGGCTGGCGGTTCATCTGTGCCAGAATTACTCGACCGATATCCGCGTTAATGCGATTGCCCCGGGTTTCTTCCTGACCGAACAAAACCGCTTCCTGTTGACTGACGAGAAAACCGGCCAACTGACCGCCCGCGGCAAGACCATTCAGGACCATACTCCAATGGGACGTTTTGGTACGCCGGACGAATTATACGGGGCCGTTCGCTGGCTGATTAGCGACGCATCCAAATTTGTGACCGGCATTGTCGTTCCAATTGATGGCGGATTCAGCGCCTTCAGCGGTGTCTAATCCATTTTCAAGCGGACCTGTTTAAGAAAATATAACTATGTTATACTATGCTCGCGGAAGCGAAACAGAACAATTAAGCAGCGAAGACCTCAGGCAGGGGCTCTATGAAGCCCTGAATAAACTGGGGCCCAAACAAAAAGTGCTGGCGGTACCGCCGGACGGAACTCGCTTTTATTCACGGGCCGGGGAACTGACCCGTCTGGCCTGGCAATATTACGGCGATACGATGACCGACATCCTGCCGGCGCTGGGTACGCATTTTGCGATGACTGAGGCCGAAATCAAACGGATGTTCGGTGATATCCCGACAACGCTGTTCCGCAAGCACGACTGGCGAAACGATATTGTAACCCTGGGACAGGTTCCGGGTGAATTCATCAAACAGGTCAGCAAAGGCAAGCTGGATTTTACCTGGCCGGCACAGGTCAATCGTCTGCTGGTTGAAGGCGGATTTGATTTAATTTTATCGCCGGGGCAGGTTGTCCCGCATGAAGTTATCGGCATGGCCAATTATAATAAAAACATCTTTGTCGGTACCGGCGGCGCGGAAGGGATAAACAAGAGCCATTTTCTGGGCGCTGTCTATGGGATGGAGCGCATCATGGGTCGGGCCGATACGCCCGTTCGCAAAGTGCTCAATTATGCATCCGACCATTTTGCCAAACACATGCCGATTATTTATATCCAGACGGTGGTTGAAGCGACACACCTGGGCCCGGTTGTTCGGGGACTCTTTATTGGAGACGATGTCGAATGTTTTAATCGTGCCGCCGCCCTCTCGCTGAAAGTCAATTTCCAGATGCTGGATGAGCCGCTTAAAAAGGTCGTGGTCTTTCTGGACCCGCATGAATTCAAAAGCACCTGGCTGGGCAATAAAAGCATCTACCGCACCCGCATGGCCATGGCTGACGGAGGGGAACTGATTGTTCTGGCTCCCGGTCTCAAGGAATTCGGCGAAGACCCGGAAATTGACCGTCTGATTCGCAAATACGGCTATGTCGGCACAGATCGGGTGTTAAAGCTGACGCAGGAAAACACGGAGTTACAGAATAATCTCAGTGCTGCGGCTCATCTGATTCATGGCTCCTCCGAGGGTCGATTCAGCATCACTTATTGTCCCGGGCAGATTACCCAAAGGGAAATCGAATCGGTCAATTTCCGGTATGCGGATTTAAATGCAATGCTGAAAAAATATAATCCCGAACAGTTGAAAAATGGATATAATACCGTCAACGGTGAAACCATTTTTTATATTTCCAATCCCGGCATGGGATTGTGGTCATGGAAAAACCGTTTTAAATATACCCAACGGGTATGATTATTCCGCGACGGCCACAGGCCGTTTTATGCCGCGCGTAGTCACAGGGTAGCGTTACTCTACGCAGCCGCGGGGATAAAGCTGTTGCTGGAAGCTGGCGGCTGAAAGCCTTTTAGCCGTGACGAACCGGGACACTTTAAGCAGGATCAGTATAATTAACAATAATCCTTATTTCAGGAGTGATAAACAATGTCTAAAGCAGATATCGCAGTCGTCGGTTTGGCGGTGATGGGTGAAAACCTCATCCTGAACATGGAAAGCAAGGGCTTCACAGTGGCCTGTTTCAACCGTACCGTGTCCAAAGTGGACGATTTTGTCAATGGCCGGGCCAAAGGCAAAAATATCATCGGATGCAAATCCATCGAAGACCTGGTTGCCAATCTCAAACGTCCCCGTAAAGTGATGCTGATGGTCAAGGCCGGGGCTGCGGTGGATGAGTTTATCGACCTGATTTTACCGCATCTGGAAAACGGTGATATCATCATCGATGGCGGCAACAGCCATTTCCCCGACACCACCCGCCGCACACAATACGTGGAAAGCAAAGGCAAACTGTATATTGGCACCGGCGTCTCCGGCGGTGAAGAAGGCGCCCTGCTGGGGCCGTCGATTATGCCCGGCGGCTCGACTGCGGCCTGGACCTATGTCAAGCCCATCTTCCAGAAAATCTGCGCCAAGACCGACAAAGGCGAGCCCTGCTGTGACTGGGTCGGTGAAAACGGCGCCGGGCATTTCGTCAAGATGGTGCATAATGGCATCGAATACGGCGACATGCAGATGATCTGCGAGACCTACCAGATGATGCGGCAAGGCCTGGGGATGACCAATGCCCAGATGCATGAAGTCTTTGCTGACTGGAACAAGGGTGAACTGGGTTCTTATTTGATCGAAATTACCCGCGACATTCTCGGCTATAAAGACGAGGCCGGTCATTACACCGTCGATACGATTCTGGACACCGCCGGCCAGAAAGGCACCGGCAAATGGACCGTCCTTGCGGCCCTTGACAGCGGTCAGCCGCTGACCCTGATTGCTGAAGCGGTATTTGCCCGCTGCCTGTCGGCTATCAAAGAAGAACGCGTAGCCGCAGCCAAAGTACTCAACGGCCCCAAAGAAAAATTCCTCGGCGACAAGGCCACTTTTGTCAATGATCTGCGTCAAGCCCTGTATGCCTCCAAAATCGTCAGCTATGCCCAGGGATACCAACTGATGCGTGCGGCGGCTGCCGAATACAAGTGGAATCTGAATTACGGCGGCATCGCCCTGATGTGGCGCGGCGGCTGTATTATTCGCTCGGTCTTCCTCGGTAAAATCAAGGACGCCTTTGACCGCAATCCGAATCTGAACAACCTTCTGCTGGACCCGTTCTTTAAAGAAGCCGTGGAAAAAGCCCAGTCCAGTTGGCGTCGGGTGGTTACTGAAGCCGTACGAATGGGGATTGCCATTCCGGCTATCAGTGCGGCGTTGTCTTATTTTGACGGATATCGCAGTGCAATTCTGCCGGCCAATCTGCTGCAGGCCCAGCGCGATTACTTCGGCGCCCACACGTATGAACGCACTGACAAGCCCAGAGGCCAGTTCTTCCATACCAACTGGACCGGTCGCGGCGGGAATACGGCAGCGTCAACCTATTCTGTCTAATTGAATCCAACTGAGGCCCCGTTCTGCGGGGCCTTTTACTTCTTCCTGAGTTCGGGTGGTCCATTGCGGAGCATGATAATGACTTATATGCATGATAATTTTCTGCTGCACAACAAAACGGCAGAATACCTCTATCACGAGCACGCCGTGAAAATGCCGATTTACGATTACCACTGCCATTTGCCCGCAGCTCAGATTGCCGAAGACAAGCGATTTGAGAATCTGACGGCAATCTGGCTGGCCGGAGATCATTATAAATGGCGAGCCATGCGCACCAACGGCATTGATGAAAAATACATCACCGGCCCCGCCTCGGATTTCGATAAATTTCAGAAATGGGCTGAAACGGTTCCCTATTGTCTCCGCAATCCGCTGTATCACTGGACGCATCTGGAACTGAAAAAGCCGTTCGGCATCACTGACAAAGTCCTGAATCCAGCCACCGCCAAATCCATCTATGACACCTGCGGCGAAAAGCTCCAGACGACTGCCTTCAGCGTCCGCAATATCATGCGAAGCTGGAATGTCAAGCTGGTCTGTACCACCGAAGACCCCACCGATACGCTCGATTATCATCTGGCCATCCGTAAAAGCGGTTTCGAAATCGCAGTCCACACCGCATGGCGGCCGGATAAAGCGATGGCCGTAGATAATCCCGCCCTGTTCAATAGCTGGACTGACAAACTGGCAGCTTTGACGAATACCCACATCAAGGACTTTGACCGTTTCTTGTCAGCGATTCGCAAGCGGCAGGAATATTTCCACGCCAACGGCTGCCGTGTTTCGGACCACGGCCTCGATAAAATATATGCGGATGATTATAATGAAGCCGAAATCAAGAACATCTTCGACAAAGTCCGCTGCGGCAAATCAATTGCCGCACAGCAGGTCGAGCTGTTCAAATCCGCCATGCTGTATGAGTTATGCCTGATGAACGCCGAAAAAGGCTGGGTCCAGCAATTCCACCTGGGCGTCCTTCGCAACAATAACAGCCGGATGTTTGCCAAACTCGGGCCGGACACCGGATTTGATTCGATTGGTGATTTTAATCTGGCCGCCCCTATGGTTAAGCTCTTTGACCGGCTCGACAGCCGAAACAGTCTGTGCAAGACCATTCTGTATAACATCAATCCCAAGGACAACGAAGTCATGGCCACCATGCTGGGCAACTTTCAGGACGGTTCCTGCCCCGGCAAGATGCAGTTTGGCTCGGGCTGGTGGTTCCTCGACCAGATGGACGGCATGATCAAGCAGATGAATGCATTGTCGAACCTGGGACTGTTGAGCCGTTTTATCGGGATGCTGACCGATTCCCGCAGTTTCCTGTCCTACTCCAGACATGAATATTTCCGCCGAATCCTCTGTAATCTGCTGGGTGAGGAAGTAGAAAAAGGATTCTGGCCGAACGACAAAAAATGGCTCGGCCAGATAGTCGAAGATATCTGCTATAATAACGCCCGGCATTATTTTGATATGACGCTGCCGAGCGTCTGAGGCGTACCTGAAAATGCCTGTTGATTATTTTTCGTGGGCAATCAGGTCTTCGTAAGTCTGACGACGGCGAATTACGGTAAACTGATCGCCATCCACCAGCACTTCCGGCAGCAGCGGTCGGGCGTTATAATTACTGCTCATGGTATAACCGTAGGCTCCGGCCGTGAAAATCGAAATCAAATCGCCGCGTTTGACCGCAGGCAGCGGACGTTCTTTCGCAAAGAAATCCGCACCTTCACAGATCGGCCCGACAATATCAACCTGCTCACAGCCTTCCGGATTCAGATGGCGGAATTTCTTTGGCGGCACCAGTGACGGATCCACCTGGGCAGGCCAGATAAAATGGAATGCATCATAGAGCGGCGGACGAATCAGATCGTTCATACCCGCATCCACAATGACAAATTTCTTCTTGCCGCCCTGCTTCAGATACAAGACTCGTGTCAGCAGGATGGCGGAGTTGGCCGCAATGCTTGCACCTGGCTCAAGAATCAGCTTCAGCCCCTTGCCTTTGATCAGCGGGACAATCACGCCAGCGTAGTCGCTGGCCGAAGGAGCGGTTGACGTTTCATAATCGGCGCCATAGCCGCCGCCCATATCGAGTGCCTCGATGGTAAATCCATCCGCCCGCAGTTCGTCAATCAATTTAACCGTCTTTTGCAAAGCCTCGGCATACGGCTGTACGGATTTGCCCGCCGAACCCAGATGCACGTGGACCGCACAAAGCTGGACGGTGCCGTTCTTGCCGTATTTGTTGAAAACCTGCCGGGCCCGCTCAATATCCACACCAAACTTGGATTCTTTTTTGCCGGTGGTGGTATAAGTATGCGTACGAGGGTCCACATCGGGATTAACCCGCAGCGCCGCTTTGGGAGTTTTGCCGAGGTTGCGGGAAATGGTAATCAGATTTTCCAGTTCCGCTTCGGATTCGATATTAAAATAACCAATCGGGGCATTCAGGGCCTCGATGATTTCCTTGTCGGTCTTGCCAACACCCGCATAGACGATTTTCGTTGTATTCATGCCGGTTTGTTTTGCCCGGAACAACTCGCCTCCGCTGACAATATCAAACCCACTGCCGGCCTCCGCAAGCACCTTGAGGATGTGAATGTTGGAACAGGCTTTGATCGAATAGCAAATCAGCGTATCCAGCCCGGAAAACGCCTCTTTGATGCGATTAAAATGGCCCAGAAAAGTGGCCTTGCTGTAAATATAGACCGGCGTGCCGACCGCTTCGGCGATTTTCTCGACAGCCACATTTTCCGCGTACAATTTACCTTGTTTATATCCGAAATAATCCATATATAGTCCTTTAATGTATCTATCTTGATAGAATTTTGTAGTATATCGATTTTCTCGTCGGAGGCAAGACCCCATTTGTGTAAAGTCTCAATTCCTATCAAGAAAAGGCTGTAATCAAACGTCAATTCAGGTATAATTGACTGCTTAAATCGAGCACAAAAAATGTGTTTATATTACAAGACAATAGTACTCCACTATGAAAACAAAGGTCAAAGAACAGATTGAGCAACTCCGCGCGACGCTTCGCCGGCACGATTATCTGTATTATGTCCTGAACCGGCCGGAGATTTCCGACCAGCAGTATGATATTTTATTCGCCGAACTCAAGCAACTCGAGGGCGAACATCCGGAATTAGTCACTCCAGACTCACCCACGCAGCGTGTCTCGGAACGCCCCATCGAAGGTTTTGCCCAGGTTCAGCACAGTGTACCGATGCTCAGTATCGACAATACTTACAGCGACCAGGAACTGCGGGAATTTGATAAACGCATCCGCAAGGGGCTGGAGTCGGACGATTTTGAGTATGTTGTTGAACTGAAAATCGATGGGCTGGCCATCAGCCTGCATTATGAATCCGGCCGGCTCGTTACCGCCGCCACACGCGGCGACGGACGGACAGGCGATGATGTTACGGCCAACATTCGAACCATCCGGGCTGTCCCTCTGGAACTGATGAATTCCCGAAGCTGCCCCGATGTATTGGAGGTTCGCGGAGAGGTCTATATGCCTAAAAAGGCTTTTTCCGAACTGAATAAGGCAAAGATTGAAGCCGGTGAACCGGAGTTTGCCAATCCTCGCAATGCGGCCGCAGGCTCTTTGAAATTGCTGGATGCCCGGATTACCGCGACACGCAAGCTGTCGTTTTTTGCTTATTCGCTGGGCCAAGTCAGTTCTCCGCTGGCTCAGACCCACTGGGATTCGCTCGAGAAATTAAAAGCCCTTGGCCTGCCGACTAATCCGCATACCACAAAAGCCAAAGATATCGAAGAGGTCATTCGAATATGCGATTCATGGGCGGATAAAAAAGACAAGCTGGAGTATGCCGTGGACGGTATGGTCATCAAACTCAACCGTTATGACCAACAGGATACTCTCGGCATGACCGGCCGCAGCCCGCGCTGGTGCATTGCCTATAAATTCCCCGCCGAACAGGCTGAAACGGTTGTCGAGTCCATTGAAGTCCAGGTCGGCAAGACCGGCACGCTGACCCCGGTCGCCAATCTGAAACCCGTCAAACTGGCCGGAACGACGGTCAAACGGGCCAGTCTGCATAATTTTGACATGCTGAGCAGACTGGATGTCCGCTGCGGCGACACCGTCATTATCGAAAAGGCAGGCGAAATCATTCCGCAGGTGGTTTCTGTCAAACACAAACAACGAAATCTGTTTGACAGCAAGCCTTTTGCGATTCCCACGTGCTGCCCGGCCTGCGGAGGACCGGTTCGAAAAGACGACAATGGCGTTTTTATCCGCTGTATCAATACACAATGCCCTGCCATACTCAAAGAACGACTGATTTATTTTGTCGGCAAAGGCCAGATGGATATTGACAATCTCGGCCCCGCCCTCATCGAACAGCTTGTCGATAAAAAACTGGTCAAAACATTCGCCGATATCTACAAATTGACTTTTGGGCAGCTTGTTCAAATGGAACGCATGGGCGATAAAAGTGCGGCCAATGTGATGGAAAGCATTGAACAAAGCAAAACTCGTCCGTTGTGGCGTTTGATTGCATCGCTGGGCATTCGCAACATCGGCGGTCAGACGGCCCAGATACTGGCCGAGGAATTCGGTTCGCTGGAAGCCTTGATGGATGCTGATATTGAACGATTGCAGACCATCGAACAGATTGGCCCTGTCGTTGCCCAGAGTGTATATGATTATTTTCATGATCCGGAAAATATTCAGGTGATTCACGGTATGCTGGACGCCGGCGTTCAGCCCGCCGCAGCGGCAAAGAAAGCCAGCAATAAGCTCGAAGGTCAGATCGTTGTCGTTACCGGAACGCTCAGAAACTACTCCCGTCAGTCTATCGAACAGGCCATCAAAGACCACGGCGGGAAATCAGCCGGCTCGGTCAGCAAAAAAACATCATTTGTACTTGCTGGCGAAAACGCCGGCAGCAAGCTGGAAAAAGCCCGCGAACTGGGCATCGAAATCATCGACGAAGACGAATTTCAGAGGCGCATCCAATGACCACCGTCCAGCATCAGGATTATATGCAGCGTGCTCTTGAACTGGCGGCACAGGGTATCGGCTCGGTCGAACCCAATCCTGCCGTTGGGTGCGTGATTGTCAAAGACGACCGGTTTATCGGGCAGGGATTCCATCGGCGTTTCGGCGGACCCCATGCTGAAATCGACGCCCTGGCCGATTGCCGCAACCGTGGTTTCGATCCGGCGGGTTCAACGGTGTATGTCACCCTCGAACCCTGCTGCCACACCGGTAAGACCGGCCCCTGCACTCAGGCTCTGATTGAAGCCAAAGTCAGCTCGGTGGTTGCTGCAGTACAGGATCCCTCGGATAAAGTTGCCGGCAAAGGATTCGCCCAACTGCGTCAGGCCGGAATCGATGTGATTGTCGGAGTGTGCGAAGCTCAGGCACGTCGTCTCAACGCCCCCTTTTTTAAATTCGCCAAAACCGCCCGTCCCTGGGTCATTGCCAAATGGGCCCAAAGCATTGATGGCAAACTGGCCTGGCGACATCCTCCCGCCGAAGGCAACTGGATTTCCGGCGCACAAAGCCGACAGGATGTGCATCGACTTCGACAGCGATGTCAGGCCATTCTGGTCGGCGTCAATACCGTCATTACGGATAATCCTCGCCTGACCATCCGCATCCCCGGGCAAAGCATTGAACGTCCGCCGCTGCGGGTGGTACTGGATACTCATCTCCGAACACCCCTTGATTGTCATCTGGCAATGACAGCAGAAGTCCCGACATTGATTGCAACCTCCGAAAATACCATACAAAATAATCACAATAAAGCCGCCGCTTTTCGCAACGCCGGTGTTGAGGTCCTGGCACTGGGCAAAAACAATCAGCATCCGGATTTGCCTCATCTGCTGGCCGAACTGGGTAAACGCGGCATCCAGCAGCTTCTGGTCGAAGGCGGCCCGACGGTCTTATCGTCATTTTTACGTATGAATCTGGCCGACGAGCTGTGTGTTTACATTGCTCCGCTGCTCCTGGGGCAGGATGGCATCGCGGATATAACCTCTGTTCTGAATCTATCGGCAATCCCAAAACTGGATGACGTAAAAATTAACACCATCGACCAGGACATCAAAATATCTGCCCTGCTGTCCAATAATGATATCAGAAGGTTACAGGAATCATCCTGAGACTTAAATACAGAAGAGGCATTCTATGCAAGCAATTATTAGACGAGTTTTGATTCCCATATTGATTATCACCCTGCCGATTTCGGCTATGATTGCATATACCCTGTATTATCAAAAGGCCAAACGGCATCGTACCGCACAAAGCACACAAACCATATCCCCGGTTACTTTTGGCGCCAAAGACTGGGAAAGCTTTCGCGGCAATCCCGCACAGACCGGCACTTCAGAAGGTCAACTGCCGATTCAATTGTCAATCAAATGGAAATTCAATGCCAAAGACGCCGTCAAGTCCACCCCGGTTGTCAAAGACGGTAAGGTCTTTGTAACCGCCAGCGATAAAAATATCTATTGCCTCTCATTGGACAACGGCGAAATCATCTGGACTTACACTACGGGCAATGCCATTGAAGCCAGCGCTCTTGTGATTGATAATACCGTTTATGTCGGCTCCGAAGATCGCACCCTGTATGCCATCGATGCTGAATACGGCAAGTCTGTATGGACGTACAAGGCCGGCGGCAAAATTACCGGCTCGGTCAATTATCGCACCGTCAATAACTCGACAGAGCTTTTCGCCGGCAGCTATGACGGCCTGCTTACCTGTCTCGACGCCCGGACGGGGACAAAAAAATGGTCGTATGAAGCCCAAAACTATATCAACGGATCCCCCGCCATCGGCAGCGGCCTGGCCGTCTTCGGTTCCTGCGACGCCAATCTCTACATGGTTCCTCTGGACGACCCCAACAGTGCCAGGGCTTTTGACAGCGGCTCTTATATCGCTGCCAGTCCCGCCATTGCCAACGGCATGATCTATGTAGGTAATTTTGATGGCCAGTTTTTCTGTGTGGATATCAAAACCGGCAAAGATTTATGGACCTATAAAGATTCCAAACAGGCTTTCTTTTCCAGTCCTGCGGTCAATGAGGACTATGTTGTGGTCGGCAGCCGGGATAAAAAAGTGTACTGTTTTGAAGCCATGACCGGAAAACTCCTCTGGACCTTTCTGACCGGGGCTGAAGTGGACAGCAGTCCTGTCCTCTGCGGCGACCAGGTTCTGGTCGGCAGCAGCGACGGCAAGCTCTATTGTCTGTCTGTCGCCGACGGAAAACTCTCCAGCTCTTTTGATGCGGCCAGCGCCATCCTGTCCGACCCCGCTATTGCAGACAACTGCATCCTGATTGCCTGCGAAGACGGCACGGTCTATGCCCTGCAGCAGTCAAAGTGAAAACTGCTGCCCGTTATCGCCTGATGCACAGCCCGCCGGGTAATTGTTTAATCAGCCCTTTAAGTTGTAAGCTGATAATCGAGGCATGAACCTGGCCCGCTGTAACACCGGATTTGGCAATTAACTGCTCGGTATGCAGTGGTTCCCCCTCAATGCCGGCCAGTACCGCTTTTTCGACCGCCGACAGATTCAGCTTCGCAATATCAAATAATGTCGCCTGGACTTTCTGTTCCGCCTGCTCTGCCGCGTCAGCCACATGCTCTTTTAGTCCCTGCCCCACACAGCCCAGTGTATCCAGGATGTCATTGAGTGAATCGACCAGTCTGGCTCCTTCTTTGATCAGCTTGTGGCACCCGCCGGCCAGCGGTGAATCAATCTTGCCGGGGATTGCCATCACATCCCGGTCGTATTCAAGGGCGGCTTTGGCCGTCAGCAGAGATCCGCTGTTGTGCGGTGCTTCAACCACCAGCGTCCCCAAGGACAAAGCTGCAATAATACGATTGCGTGCGGGAAAGTTTTCGGACAGCGGCTCATATCCCATCGGCAGTTCGCTGACCACCGCGCCGGATTCGGCAATCATTTCAGCCAGCTTGACATTTTCCGGCGGAAAAACCGTTGCCAGTCCGCAACCTTGTACGGCAATCGTTCGTCCTTTGGCAGATAAAGCCCCCCGATGCGCAGCCGTATCAATCCCGCGTGCCAGTCCGCTGACAATGGTAAAGCCGGATGAAGCCAGAAGATGTGCGAATCGCGATGCCTGCTCTGAGCCGTAGGCACTGCATCGACGTGAACCGACAATCGCCACCGACAGCGCATCACTGCGTTCGAGCGTCCCCCGGACATACAGCACCGGCGGCGGGTCATACACACTTTTGAGTGCGGCCGGATAGCGGGCATCATCCCAGTGAATCAAAATCACACCGTGTTTGTCGGCAAGCCCGATTTCTTTGAGAGCGTCATAATTTAAGCGGGAACGGGCGATTTTCTCGGCAGTTGCATGGCCGATGCCTTCCACCCGCGTCATCTCGGACACCGAGGTCTGGAGTGCGTTTTCAACCGAACCGAACTGTTTAACCAGCCGGCCAAACAGCACCGGCCCGACACCCTCTGCGTGGGTTAATCGCAGATAATGTTCAATGCCTTGCGAGTGGCATTTTCCGTCCGACCCCATTTTGTCTCCTTCTTCTGAATGTTCTACATGGTCAGATGCCGTTCAATAAAGCTGGTATCGACCTGATTTTTCACATAAAGATTGTGTGACAGAATCTTCAGGCAGGCCGGAATCGTGGTCTTGATCGGCTCAATCTTGAATTCCCGAAGCGCCCGCTTCATCGTAGCAATCGCCTCTTCGCGTGTCGGCTGATGGACAATCAGTTTGCTGACCATCGAATCATAATACGGCGAAATGACTGCATCCTGACTCAGATACGTATCCACCCGCACACCCGGCCCGCCGGGGGTGAAGAATTTCGTAATCTTGCCCGGACACGGTGCGAAATTGCGATCCGGATCTTCGGCATTGATGCGGCATTCCATCGCAACGCCGGTGTGTTTGATGTCGCGCTGACGCAAATCCAGCGGCAGCCCGGCGGCAATTTTAATCTGCCATTTAATCAGGTCCTGTCCGGTCACCATCTCCGTCACCGGATGTTCCACCTGAATACGTGTATTGACTTCAATAAAATAATAATTCTTGTCTTTATCCAGCAAAAATTCCACCGTCGCCGCATTGTAGTAATCGGCATGCTTAATCAGGCGAAGAGCTGATTTACACAGTTCCTCCCGGGTCCGCTCATCCAATACAGGACACGGCGACTCTTCTATTAATTTCTGATGGCGACGCTGAATCGTGCAGTCACGCTCGTAAAAATGCACTGCATTACCGCTTTTGTCTGCCATGACCTGCACTTCGACGTGCCGCGGTTCAAGGACATATTTTTCGACATACAATGTACCATTTTTAAAAGCCGCTTCCGCTTCTGCCCTGGCCGCGGCAAATGCCTTGTGCAAGCTGATATCATTATGGGCCACACGCATTCCGCGTCCGCCGCCGCCGGCTGCTGCTTTGATGATGACCGGATAGCCGATTTTGTTGGCAATCTTAACTGCCTCGGCTTCATTGGCGATCGGCCCATCGGAACCGGGCACCAGCGGCACGCGGGCTTCCTGAGCCAGTTGCTTGGCTACCACTTTATCCCCCAGTTTCCGCATCGCCGCAGGGCTGGGGCCAATGAAAGTAATTCCGCATTCATTGCAGATTTCTGCAAAATGAGCATTTTCTGCAAGAAAGCCGTATCCCGGATGAATTGCATCCACATCCGCCACTTCCGCTGCACTGACAATGGCCGGAATATTCAAATAGCTTTTGGCACCAGCAGCAGGCCCGATACAAATTGCATCGTCAGCCAGTTTCACATAGGACGCTTCTTTATCGGCCTCGGAATATACCGCAACCGCTTCGATTCCCAATTCATGACAGGCACGGATAACCCGAAGCGCAATCTCGCCCCGGTTGGCAATTAAAATTCGTGAAAACATATCTTGATTCCTGTTATAGGAAATGACTTTTCGAAATTATGGACGAACTTTAAAGAGAGCCTGGCCGTACTCAACCGCTTGCCCATCTTTACAGCAGACCTCAACCACCGTTCCACTCATCTCGGCCTTGATTTCGTTCATCACCTTCATCGCTTCGATGATGCAAACAACCGTTTCCGGATTGACCTGGTCGCCAACCTTGACAAAAGGCGCCGCATCGGGACTTGGAGCCATATAAAACGTGCCGACAATTGGAGATTTGATCGGCTGGAGGCTTGAATCGACCGTTGCCGGTGCTGCAGCGGCTGCGGGAGCAGCAGGCTGTGCCATAGGTGCCGGAGTCGGGTAGGAAGGCATAGGCATTTGTCCACCCATGGGTTGATATTGAACCAAACGAGCATCCGCACCCGGGCGTTTCAGATGAATCTTAGAATCGCCTTCGACGATTTCGATTTCAACAAGGTCGTTTTCTTTCATCAGTGCGACCAGCTCTTTAACTTTTTGTAAATCCTTTTCCTGCTTTTCAGCCATGGGGGTTCTTCCTTAATTTTTGTTATTCTTAGGGAATCCATTTTCCAGCCCAAAGTTTAGTCGGATAGTATAACCGGCCAACTCAATATTTCAAGTATTTTATGCAAATTACAAGGTATTAATATATCCAGTATATCTGATAATAATGAAGATTTCATCTGGTTGTTGCTTTTTCTATTAGAATCGCCATAATGTAATCTTCTTTGTTAAGCAAGGAACTAAGCAGAATGTATATGGAATCTTGATTGATGAAAACAATAACTGAACTTTTACAGCAGGCCATTGTGATTGCCGATGGGGCCATGGGCACCATGCTTTATCAGCACGGGGCATTTCTCAATACCTGTTTTGAAGAACTGAATCTGACACGTCCGGAACTGGTCGGGCGTATCCATGGCGAGTATATCGAAGCAGGTGCGGATTTCATCGAAACCAACACTTACGGGGCCAATGCATTCAAACTGGCCCGGTTTGGCCTGAGCGACCGAAGCGACCAGATTATTCGGGCTGCGGTCGAAGTTGCTCGTCAGGCAGCAAATGAAAAAGCTCTGGTAGCCGGCGCTGTGGGACCGTTGGGTGTGGATTTGCCGCAGGTTCCTGAACATTTACGCAACGCCGCGTATGAAGCTTTTGTGTCTCAGGTTCGTTCGCTGGATTCGGCCGGGGTCGATTTCCTTCTGTTGGAAACTTTTTCCAGCTCCGACGAATTGCTTTTAGCCATTCAGGCGGCAGCCGGTGTCTGTGCAAAACCGATTTTTGCCCAGATGACCTGCGGCCCCAAACAGGAGACGCTATACGGGGTACCTATCCAGGATGCAATTGCCCCCATCGCCGCACATCCGGCGGTTATTGCGGTAGGTCTGAATTGTTCTGTCGGGCCGTCGGATATGCTGGAAGCCATTCGGAAAATCCACAGCGTGACCCAAAAGCCGATAATCGTCCAGCCCAATGCCGGCTTTCCCCGCCAGGTGGAAGGACGCATGTTGTATATGTGTACGCCGGAGTATATGGCCGAATACGCCAAGCGGTTTCTTGAAATCGGCGTCAAAGTCATTGGCGGCTGCTGCGGTACCACCCCGGCCCATATCCGTGAAATTGCCAAGGCAGTCCGGCCGCTGGCCCGCATATCGACCGCCAGCCCTGTAACGGTATCCATTTCCGCTGCTCCCCGCAAGAAACAGCCTGAATTGGAAGCCAAACCTCTGGCACAAAAAAGTCTGCTGGGTAAAAAAATTGCCAACAACATCCCGGTGTACTGCGTGGAACTGACTCCGCCCCGCGGTACCGACAGCGCTAAACTGGTACAAAATGCCAAAATCTGCGCCGATTATGGAATTGATGCCGTCAATATTCCCGACGGCCCCCGTGCCAGCGCCCGATTAAGTCCATTGGTTTCGGCGTTCAAGATTCAGCAGGCAGCCCATATCGAAACCATCCTTCACGTTTGCTGCCGGGATAAAAACATTATTGGTCTGCAATCCGACCTGTTGGGGATTGATGCGATGGGGATAAAAAATGCCCTGCTGATTACCGGCGACCCGCCGAAGCTGGGTGAATACCCGGATGCAACGGCAGTATTTGACCTGGATTCTGTGGCGCTGACCCGCGTGGTCAGCAATCTGAACCGGGGTCTGGACATAGCCGGCAATGCCCTGCCCGCCCCGCTGTCGCTGACCATCGGCGTTGGGGCTAATCCTGTGGCATCCGAATTGCATCGTGAAATTGACCGTTTTGTTCAGAAAGTGGCTGCGGGTGCTGAATATGCCATTACCCAGCCGGTATTTGATGTCGAAATGTTTTTCGCATTTCAAACTGCTGTCAAAGACCATCCTGTCCCGCTGATTGCCGGCATCTGGCCGTTTACCAGCTACAAGAATGCCGAATTCATGGCCAATGAAGTTCCCGGTGTCGTTGTTCCTGCAAAGCTGCTCGAACGCATGTCCAAGGCCGCCACGCAGGAACAGGGACGCAGAATCGGGATTGAAATTGCCCGTGAAATGATGGAACGACTGGCCCCGCATGTGGCCGGATTTGCCGTCAGTGCCCCGTTCGGAAATGTTAAAATTGCCCTGGCTGCCATGGGACGGCTCGATCCGGATCAATTGGACTGATGAAAACGGAATTGCTTGATTACCATTTGCCGCCGGAGCTGATTGCGCAAACTCCTGCCGAGAAAAGGACCGCATCCCGCCTGCTGGTTTTGCATCGGACGGACGGACGATTGGAAGACCGTATGTTCTGTGATTTGCCTGAATATCTGCAAGCAGGCGATTGTATGGTATTCAACAATACCAAAGTCCTTCCGGCGCGGTTCTATTTCCAGCGTTCCACCGGCACACGCATGGAAGCCCTGTTTCTCAGTGAGGTCAAATCCGGACTGTGGCAGGTGATGATCAAAAATGCCCGCCGTATCAAAACCGGCGAAACGCTGGTTTTTCTGAATCGCGACAATACCCCCGGCCCAGCCTGTACCGCCCTGGAACGTGTCGAAGGGGGGCACTGGCGACTGCAATTACATAACACAGCCCCGGCGGAAAATGTCCTGCAATCCATCGGTTTTGCACCCTTGCCGCCCTACATCAAACGCGACGGACAGCATGATCCCGTCAACCATGATTTATCCCGCTACCAGACGGTCTTTGCTGAAAAACCGGGTGCCATTGCGGCCCCAACCGCAGGGCTTCATTTTGACCAGGCCCTTCTGGATAAAATTTCGGCCATGCAAGTCCGCAGCGCCCGCTGCACGCTGCATGTCGGTACCGGCACATTCAAGCCAGTCCAAACGGAAACTCTCGAAGACCACCCGATCCATTCTGAATTTTACGACATGCCCCCCGATGCCGCCCAGACCATCAACGCTGTCCGTCACTCCGGCGGACGTATTATTGCCGTCGGCACCACATCCGTCCGTACGCTTGAAAGTGTCGCCCATGAAGGGAAAGCAGTTGCCTCCTCGGGACAGACACAGCTCTTCATTACCCCCGGCTATCGTTTCAAGCTGGTCGATGGAATGATTACCAATTTTCACCTCCCTCGCTCCACTCTGTTGTCCCTAGTGGCCGCATTTGCCGGACTGGAGATGATTCTAAACGCCTATCATCATGCCATAGACCTAAAATACCGGTTTTATTCCTATGGCGACGCAATGCTGATTATCTAAATATTCCGGGGGAATATTATTGGTTAGGAAGACGCGGTTCCGTAACGGGGGGCTGATAATTTTTATGCCACCGCATGTACCACAAGTCTTTGAGGGCTACGGTTTCGATACGTAAATCCCGCATAATCAAATTGACCTTCATCTGGTGGCGGTCGATACAGAAGCGACGCATATTATCAGAATTCCCGGGCAGTTCCGAAGCCCTGGATGCCCTGGTTGACAACGGCGGATTATCCACACCTTTGGGCCAGCCGACCGTCCAGATGCCATCTCCAAACAGAGGAACACTGGAAGACATGTTCAGCCAGTCCCGCAGCATATACTCGCTGTACCCGGAGGCTGAATCATAAAGCGAGTCATACGCCACCCAGCCGTTCAGGGTATAACTGCCGATGGCAGATAAGTCCGCAGCCCGCTTCCACTCCCATGGCATCTGTGACGAACCGTATTGCCCTGACGCATTGACCAGGTCCGGATCGGAGGTGAATTTTTCATAAGGAGCCGATGGACATAACAGCAAATCCACTTTCTTACCCAATTGATATTGCTGGGCAAAGGATGAATCGCCTGCGTAGTCGGCCAGCTTGCCCATCCAATAGAGATTGGTATCTGCGGCCGTGGAGCGAATCGCAAGCCGTCTGTAATTGCTGGCCTGCTCATACATCTCAAGGGCCTTTCCCAACTGGCTCAGATTGGATGCACAGATGACTTTTCGGGCCTGATCTTTTGCCTTGCGCAGGGCCGGGACAATGATAGACAACAGTAATGCGATGATGGCAATGACGACCAGTAATTCGATTAATGTAAATGCTTTCCGTATTTTCATTGTGAAACAATCTCCTGCATCCCTGAATTTTGCATCGACATGAAATTTATTGTAATGGGTACGCGGTCTTTACCGGCAGGCCCAAGTGACCTGCCGGTAAAGGTTTTCATACAGAATACTTACTCACCGCAGGTGGATTCCGGATAACGACCGCAACTGAGCCAGTGGGAAGCAAAGGTGGCAAAGTCCGCCAGATCAACACGGCAGTTGCCATCATAATCAAACGCATTTTCATAAGGCTTCAGGCACAGCGATGCATCCGGTTTGCCGACCAGATACATATCCGCAATTTCCAGTCCGGTTAGCCGATAATTAAAGACTTTCACATCGTCAATTGCACCATCGAGGAAATCCGTCACGACACCACGGTTATTATTGGCACCGATAATCATCGGGTAATCCCACGGTTCAAATGCCGGACTGGATGTATAGGTATCGGTGGCCCCAAAGGGCAGCCCGTCCAGATACAACTGCCCCACAGATCCCTTTTCGTAGGTTGCCGCAATCAGATGCCATTGGCCGTCTCCCGCCAGTGGGGCGGCGGCGGTGCCGCTGACATAAGGCATATCGGCATCGCCGGCATTTTGACGCAGGCGGAAATTAATCTGCTGTCCATTGGTTCCGGCAAGCCACATCTGACATCCCGGCCCTGTACCATCATTATGGGTTCCCAGAATCATGGCGGTTGCGGTATTAAAGGTATTGACGCGTACCCAGCAGGCAATCGTCCCTGCTTCCAGTCCCGCCCCCAGACCGCTCTTGGGATAGGCTTCGGTGGTCAACTGAACATACTGCGTTCCGTCAAATTCAATCGCCTGCCCGAGGTTTGGAACTCCCGTGATGAATCCCGGCAGCGATATATCATTAGGCTCGCCTCTGAGCGTGCCATGCACCGTTCCCGCAGCGTCATTGGCATTTCCATCGAAAGGATAATGTGCAACCAGCCGCTTGACTGTCAGGCCCGCAGACAGGGTGGTTTTGGTTTCCGAACTGCCGTTGGTTACCGAACAGTAATAGTAGGCCTCATCTGAAATCTCGACATTGGCAACAGACAGAGTTGCTGCAAATGAACCGCCGCCAAGGCTTGTGACGGCCACCGTGAAATCTCCACTGGTCTTTGTACCGGTTCCCGTCTGAGAACCCAGCAGAACATCCGGAGTCCCCACCTTATACCAGCTCGCCGTCGGCGTTGTCAGACTGTCGAATTTGGCTGAAAAAACGGCGGTTTCAGACGCATTCACGGAAACATTCAGAGGATTCGCCGTGATGGCAGGAACGCTTTTGACTGTTTCAAAAAACCAGACTGGACCAGTCACGGTGTTGGCATCCGCAGGTGCGGAGTTGTTGATACTTTCATCAACCCGCCAATAATAAACCTTGTCGGTCTTCAGGCCTGAAATGGAAGCCTCAATTGGCTCCGTTAAATCTGTAATGACGGTCGGATTGACAGCCATATTCGGTTCACTTTCCACCAGGTACAGATAGTGTCCGGTTACCCCGGCAAGCTCGGCAGTATTCCATGCGAATTTTGTTGTGACTGCCGGGTCCACTAATTTCTGACCATTGACCGGAACCGGATTTCGCGCCCAGGGGGTGGATGAACGAAGCATCATATCGCCGGGGGTACGGGCAATTTTACTGATGCGGACCTCGTCAATTAACCCTTCAAAATTTTCGGTCCCGATGCCGCCGGTGGTACGAAGTTCATTGCCGACGGCAAACCTGGACATCACTGTGCCGGTTAAATCCGCGGTCAGGTTGAACGTCGTGCTGCCAACCTGCTGGGCTGATGTGGCAGTTCCCAGGGCAGTCCAATACAGCTTCAGGTTGCCGGGGGTATTGGCATTGCCATCATACGTGACCGCGACATGATACCATTGCCCTGCCGTATAAGTAATCGGGGCGTCAAATGCCAAAACACTGCCCGCCAGACTTTGAAATCGCAGCGCCGTACCGCCATCCTGAATGCGGAACTGAAAACCCCGCACCTCGTTGGCACCATCCGACTCGGCACATATAATTTCCATGTGGGTGGGTTCAGCCCCGGGCGCCATATCCGGTCTGACAATGGCTTCAAACGTAAAGGCGCCATTCGCACCCGTAAGCCGTGAAAGGGCTATTGCATTCACCGCATCACCGGCATACGGGGCAACTCCGGTCTTGCCGTCGTATGTGTTTAATGCATTTCCGTATCCATCCACAGACGAGGTCAGTGTCGCCCCGTTGACAAGCGGCAAGTGGAGCGGATCCACTGTTGCCATGTCAGGCACAATCGCGCCGCTGAGGGCATCAAAATGCCATAAATGCAGGGTCTGTGCGTCAACCGGATAAGGGCCGACCGCAGCCGCCTGAGTGTTCGATACGATAAGACACGCCATAAAAGCAATCAGCAGCCATGTTCTCATACTACATCCTCCACATTAAAGGTTTCTAAACTTTTTTTTGTAACATTATAAACGGGTATCTGCATACAAGCAGATTTTAGGGTTCAAGATACAAGTAAGGCTCTGCAAACAGTGCCCAGTCATTGAAATGCGTCCCATCCGGCCCATCTGTGGTAATCAGGGTCAAATATTGATCCTGGCTGGAAATGGGAATACGAACCACTTCGCATTGTCCAGCCGGCAAATCCCTGGAAAACTTGAGCTGTCCATCCAGCAAGACATGGAATCCGGCAATCGGCAGCGGCTGATTGGACATTCTCTGACGTATATTGCCGATATAATCGAGGATGGATTCAGAAATCCCGCAGATTGCCTCAAATCGGGTCATCTTCAGTCCCGGGAAATTCTGACGGATGGCCTGCAGATCGAAAGTAATTCCCTGGCTGGCATGCATATAAATGGATGGATTTTCGCTTGTTCCATATTCCACCCCCCGCAATCGCAGGTTATGGCGCGTGATAGAAAAATTCGAAGCCTCATGCCAGCCGCCGTTAAAGATACCATTCCAGTAATCACCGGCGGATTGCGGGAAATGGTCAACTGTATGTCCTGCCGAAGAAACAATCAGCTTTCCATTCTCGACAATCGGAATAAAAACCCCGTCAATCAAAGGGGTATGCGTCACAGGCACATATTGCGATTTGCCATGCAGCGATGTGGTTGCCTTTTCAAATAGTTTTGCCTTGCCGGACGCGACATCAATGCCCTGATTGATTGTGCCGGTCCCCATTCCGTTTCCGCCTCCAACGATATCGGCCAAACCGACCTTTTCACCTCGCCAGACAAAATTCGCACGCGAATCCAGGGCCCGGACAAAACCGGTTTCATTCAGTGGTATATCCTGCAGGTTGCCGCTGGCATTGACCCGTTTGGCCTGTCCTGTTTCCAGAATACGGCTGGCCTGAACATTGCCCAGAGATCCGGCCAGCAGCGAGGTCTTGCCGTGGAACATGTGCACGCTGGTCGAGCCGGCAAAATCCACTTCGACGCCAAATTCCGTACCCAAATCGATAATACTGGACGAAGGTGTCAGCACGGTAAAACCGGTGGCCTTCACGGGCACACAGGCATACATACGCCCTGACTCCAGAACTAGCTTATCGGGTGATACGGTTTTGAAAGTGGCTGGCCCCTCCAGAATAACCCTTGCGCCGTATGCAAACTCCATTTTGACAATGCCCGAAAGGAGACTCACGGATTCGTTTTTACTGAACAAAACATCCCCTATGGCAGGACTGCTCGCCGAATTATTCCATTTGACATTGAAGGTATCCACGACCATTGCCGCCGGCTGATGCGGTCTGGCGGAATTCAAATAAGCCAGAGATATCAGCAGGATCAAGGCCGCGGATGATACAACGGCAGTCAGCAGGAAAAACCGATTGACCGAGTGGGTGACCCGCTCCACCCGACTGTCACGCACTGAGAATATCTTGTTTTTCTCCGGCGGCGACGCCATTACCGCAACGGTTGGGGAGCTCTTTTCGGTCTCGGCCAGTTCGTTCCAGAACTGCCAGTTGACAACGGCACTATCGGACGCTGAAACGCCCAGGGAAGTTGTTTTTGTATGATGTCCGATAATCGCATGATTCAGTACAAAATCCACATACGCCCTGCCTGCTTCCGGACTTGACTTTATCCGACGCTGCATTTCTTCAAATTCATCGGGCTGAATCGTGCCTTCCAGCGACGCCAGGATTAACTCGCTGAGTCGAATGTCATCTCGTTTCAGTTCCATCAGGTTGTTTCCCACGAAGACAGCGTTCGTTCCACACACAAACGAAGCAGATTATGAATCCGGGCTACGGATTTGTACAATCCCTGTTCGGGACGGCCGCTTTGGCGGGCGATATCCCGTATCTTGGCTCCGGTTTCGTAACGATGCTCGATAATTTTCTTGTCGTTGTGATTGAGTTTTTGCAGGCATTCTTCCAATGCATGAATCCGTTTATCCATGAATTGAATTTTTTCCGCGGTGAAGGATATCAGTTCGCTGGTTACATCCTCATTGAATTGCAGTTTGGAATGATTGTATTGTTTTTTACGATAACTGTAGATTTGGTTGCGGGCAATCGTGATGGCCCAGGCCAGAAAACTTGTGCCGGACTGAAATTCCCGGAATCGGCGGCACATCACCAATGCCGACTCCTGTAAAATATCCTCTGCATCCGAAAGATTCGGAACCAGAGTCAGGATAAACCCGTAAATCCGCTTGTGGTATTTCAAAAGCAGGCCGACAAGCTGCTCATTCGGATCCAAATTCGTTTCTTTTGTATCATGCATATCAGACATATTGAGTCTATAATTATACCAGATTAATGTGCTTTTGGTAAAGATAATGTCGTGTGCTCCGAAAATTGGAGTGGAATTTTTTAAAAATACAAAAATAAATCCTGTCGTGAACCGCCTCATACAAAATAAAGGAACCCTTGAAAAATTTATAATTCATTATACATCAATAGGTTACAAAAATATTATTCAGATAGCAAACATCAGGGTTGACAAAAAATGTAAAAATAGGTATATTCATCATTAAGCTCCTTCTGCCGCCTGTGGTTGCCCTGGGAAGTACACCGACTTCCTCCTCCTTCTGCCACAGGCGGTTTTTTTATGCGCATCATTTTCGAATACCATTTTTGTTAAAATTCCATGATTTTCTGCAATTTTTTCACCTCCAAAACAGTTTTTCTCTAAAAATAAACATAGTTAATCGAGCTTTCAGAAATGAATAAACAGGAAAAAGTATTATTTTTGGCAATTTGTATGCTGGCTGGTGGATTAATGCTGTGCTTAATGACCGGGGCATTCAACAAATTCTTTCTCTCTAATCGAGAGATAATGGAACCATTTATACCTGATCGAGTAGTCACCGTTCGCATCGTAATGGATGAAAAAGACTGGCAATGGCTCCGTTCAGCCGCCAGAAGTGAACAATATGTCCGCGCAGATTTCTGGTTTGATGGCTATCAATATCCCAATGTCGCTGTCCGGCCCAAAGGCAATTCATCGCTGATGTCCGTTGCAAGCAGCGGTTCGTCACGGCTCAGCCTCAAGGTGGATTTTAATTTCTTCAATTCCGCCCGCACCTTTCGCGGCCTTAAAAAACTGAATCTGAATAATGGTTTTTCCGACCCAACTTATATTCGAGAAGTCCTTGGGTATGAGATATTCAAAAATATGGGACTTCCAACCCCGCGGACCGCTTTTGTTGATTTGTACGTCAACGATACTCATCTTGGACTTTATACACAGGTTGAGCCCGTCGACAAGACATTTTTAACGCACCATTTTGATAATCCCAACGGTAATTTATATAAGCCGGAAATTGGCGCAGCGACATTGAACTGGACGGCCAAAGATTTAAATCAGCCAAGCAATAATCCGACACAGACTCAGCAGCAAAATCAGCTTAATCCGGCATTAAACGTCGGCGGCACACGCCTGGGCGATTTACTTCGACTCATGGAACGGGAACGTTCCGGCAATCCCTCTGCGGCGGAACAAAATCCCGGTTTTGGCGGCGGCATGTTCCCCGGCGGTCCCGGATTTGGTCCCGGGATGCCGCCAATGCCTGGCCAACAGGATGGTTTTCAGCCCAATCCAGGCCCGTTTCCCCAGGGCGGCAATATGCCGTTCCCGCCGGGGGGGCCTATGGACGGCCCGATGCCAATGCCCCAGGGACAGGGTTTTGCCGGCCGACCCGGCGATCCAAATGGATTGTTTGCCAATTCAGGACAGCCATTTCCTCCCGGTATGATGGGCGGGCCTCCCCCAATGGGACCGGATGGCAATCCGTTCGATCCCAATCAGTTTCAGCGATTTATGGCAGGCCGTATGAATCAAGGCGGTCGGGGGGGACGTGGTTTTCCCGGGGGGCCTGGAATGCCTGGATTTGGCCGGGGAGGCAATCTGCTGGAAACCATGGGGCTTAAGACGAATGAAAATTATCAAAACCATTCTGCGCTGCTCCATTTTCTGGATGTTTTGAATAATACGCCAGATGAAGTCTTTCCCTCTGAAATCGAAAAGGTGCTCAATGTCGATCAGGTACTGCGCTATCTGGCCGTTTCTTCCATGCTGGTTCATCTGGATAATTACACCGGCATGGGACATAACTATTATCTGTACGAAACCAATGGATATTTTACAATCATCCCGTGGGATTTGAATATGGCATTCGGAACCTTCCGTATGGGTGCACCACAGGGTGATATAGCCGATTTTTATATTGATGAACCTGTTACCAGCGGACTGGACAGTCGCCCGCTGGTCAAACGCCTTCTGGCTTATCCGCCCTATCTCGAGCGATACCATCAATATCACGAACAAATACTGGCTGGAGATTTTGCCGAAGGGATTCTCGAAAAAAGGATTGATCAATGGATTAATCTTATCAGGCCGTATGTCGAAAAAGACGAACTGAAGTTTTTCACGATGGAACAGTTTGAAAAAGGACTCAATGAAGGCAGTGCCGGCATGGATTTTATGGGAATGGGAATGCGAAGCCCCGGCAATATGAACAATACAAACGAACAACGTCCAGGCATGGCTATGGGAATGGCTCCTGAAATGCCCGGAAATGTTCAGAGACCTGCCGGCGACGGCCAGCAAAATCAGCCTATGCGTCCCGGCACTGGCGGTCAGTCGGGCCGACAAGAGCGTGCCCAGATGGGTAATAATCGCGGCAGAATGGGCGGTTTCGGCGGCGGCCCGGGTATGGATGCCCCCGGCCTGAAATCTTTTATTGCCAAACGCCGTGTTTCCGTCCGCAAGCAACTGGATGGTGAATTACCCTCCAGACCCACCGCACAGCAGCGTCAGCAAAACAATCAATGGCCCATGATGCCCGGGCCAGGAGGAATGATGTAATGATTGCATGGTCCGGCACTCGTAAATTCCAGCCCGCCTTGTCTGGCTCGGAACGATTTGAACGTAAATTCTATCTGTCTTCATCGGCTGTTCCGTTTGCGGCCCACTTGCTTGCTCACTGCTGCCCCGCAGACCGTCGTTATGCCCGCGGCACCATTCATTCGGTCTATTATGACACCGACAACCTGGATTATTATGAGGAATCGGAGCAGGGCCAGCGGGTTCGCTGCAAAGTCCGGGTACGCTGGTACGATTATCCGCAGGACGCCGACACGGTTCCGGTTTTTATTGAACTGAAGTCCAAAAATGGCTTTGCCGGCAGCAAGCAGCGGAAACAACAGCCGGTTTCAGCGCAACGGCTTAATGCTTCCGCTCTGCGCGACGGGCCTTTGTCTTATACTCATATTTTCAATACCCTCGCTGAATTTGACTATCATCCGCATAGCCAGCTTCATCCAATGCTGCTGGTTACCTATCAGCGGCTTCGCTTTGTCGAACCTCTGACGGGTTCACGGATATCGCTGGACTGGAACATTCGTTCCAGACTGGTTTATCCGCTGCTCGATCGCGGCGAACAATCCTTGACGATGGAAGGGGCAGTTATTGAAATCAAGGGACGTTCCAATGAAATCCCCCCAACGCTTCGCTCGCTCCACTTGCTGGACACCGACTGGAGTCGATATTCCAAATACGCCACCTGTATGCAGTCTCAACTGGAAAAAACCGGGTCTTTCGGCCGTTTAATGCCGTCAGGCCGCGGCGATAATATGTAATCCAACACGTTCTATTGCAGGAGAAAAAAGCATGCCCACACAATTGAATTTTCAAGCCCCCGACACAAATCTTCTTGGCCTGTGTATTCCCATCGGGATTTCCCTGGCAGCCTCAGTTGTCGTCTATCTGATGTACCATTTGTTTTATGGTTCACGCAATATCGGTGCGGGCGTGGACCGGTGTTTCATCCTTGGCGGTCCGGCTATCACCGCCCTGTTTCTCGGCATCCAAAGCTCTATCCCCCTGTCGCTGGGTCTGCTGGGCGCACTATCCTTCGTGCGTTTTCGCACCCCGGTCAAAGACTCTGCCGAAATCGGCTTTCTGCTGCTTTTGATCGCCTCCTCCATCGGCATCGCCACCAGGACCTATGCCATCGTGATTGTCTTATTTGCCGCGGCACTGCTGGCATTGACTGTACAGTATCTGGTACGCACACGCTTTTCACTCCGGCGATTCACCAATCTCATTCTGTCGCTTGAATCCGATGCATATTCCCGCATTGAAGACTCACTCAACCGCTTCATGAATCAGCACTTAGACAACGTCAGTGTTAAAACTGTCTCCGTAATGGACGGCCGGGTCTCTCTGCATTACCAATTCCGTAAAAAAGCAGACTTTAATCGCACAGAATTCGTCAAAAACCTCAATACCATTGCCGGCTCCGACCGCGTGGAAATATTCCTTGGCGGTGCCCTGTCGGCCTGAGATGGGTAAGCATAATAAAGATTCCCAGACCTCTAACGCCTTGCAGCCGTTCTCCTGCAAGGCGTTAGAGCTTCATTGCCGGCATCACTTTTCTGCTGTTTTCCCCGAATATTTTCTGCTGTCTCGCACTACAAAATTCTCAACCGCTTCCGCAACGCCTTCCTTTTCCACAGTTTCAAATACGCAGTCCTCCAGGACAACATTCTGAATCGGACACCGCGAATACCCTTTGACCAGCCAGGGATACTTACTCTTCCGGCAGCGGACACTGGTCATGAAAATATTGCGGACAATCGGATCGAATTTGCCGGTGTCGCCTTCCTGATAATAAAAATCGATCAGCAGCGCTGCCTCACGCACCTGCGACATGATTACATTCCGCATGAAGATATTTTCAACCACACCGCCCCGGACGGAATTGGTTTTGATGCGCAAGCCCCGGTCCAGATTGGGACTGTCCATCAGGCAGTCTTCGGTGAAGATATTCCGTGCACTGCCGGAAATCTCGCTGCCGATAACGACCCCGCCGTGCCCCTCTTTCATGGTACATTTACGCACTACGATATTTTCCGATGCCGCATTGACCCGCCTGCCGTCGGCATTGCGTCCCGATTTGATCGCGATGCAGTCATCGCCCGTATCAAAGAAACAGTCCTCAATTAAAACATCTTTGCAGGATTCCGGATTGCACCCATCGTTATTGGGTCCATAACCAACCACGGTGACCCTACGAACCGTAATATTCTGGCTCAACACCGGGTGAATATGCCACATCGGACTGTTTTTGATGGTGACGCCCTCAATCAGGACATTCCTGCACCGGTATAGCTGGATCATATTCGGCCGGAGCTTGTGATCTTTGCCGTAAATCCTCTGCTCGATCGGGACCTGCTTTTCGGCCTGTTCCACCAGGGCACTGACATCGGCCTTCTGCGTCCATTTCCATCGCCACCAGTTAGTAATATCCGCATTGCCATTGAGTGTCCCGCTGCCGGTGATGGCGACATTCTCTTGCTCAAATGCGTAAATCAGCGGTGAATAATTCATGCATTCAGTCCCCTCAAAACGCGTATAGACTGCCGGCAGATAATCTTCTGGCGTTGTGAAAAAGCTGATAACAGCATCTTTTTCAAGATGTAAATTCACATTGCTTTTCAGATGAATCGCCCCGGTCAAATATGTCCCTGCCGGAACAACTACCCTGCCGCCGCCCGCTGAGCTGCATGCAGTAATTGCTTTTTTAAACGCCTCGGTACAATCCCTGTTTCCATCGCCTGCCGCACCGTATTGGGTAACAAGGAAATCCTTATCCGGAAACACCGGCGGCACTATCCGTTCCAATATTCCCGGCAGCATCGCCCAGCCCTGTTCGGCCGTCATCGGCTCAGAACAGCAGACGCTTCCCAATCCAATAAACAGACATACCAGAATCATCCATGCTTTCTTCGCGGCGTTACTTCGTATCATACACATCCCTTTACAATCAATTGTTATGCTTAATTGCGGTTGGATTCCATCCATCTTTTCCGGCCAGTACCTTTTGTGCTTTTATCACTCGGGCTTGTTCCTCGGTTAGCTTCTCTGCCCACGGTACCCGTGCATTCGGATTAGCACCCGGTCCGGTACTGCCGAATTCAGCATACCGGGACGTAGTCTCCCGATAGGGTTTGTCCCAATTATACCAGCCAGCCGGACGAACCACCTCGGACATCTCGGTATTGAGGAATATCACATTGGCATAATCGCGCCAGGGTCTGCCCAGATAAGTCCTGACCTCCTGCGACTGGCCGGTAATTGTACAATGAGAAAAAACATACCCAAACGGCTCAAAATCCGGCGTGGATGCCGCGGTAATATACCCGTTTTTCAGACAAACAATTCTGCATTTTTCAAAAAATGCCGTCCCGCCGCCGAAGATAAAATCGCAATGCCCCAGAATTGTGCAATTTTCATAATAATGCCGCCCCACATGATCGAGAATTGTATCCTGCCAGCCCAGAAAACAGCAATTTTGAAAAACTACTCGGTCCCCGAATACAGCCATCGCAACCGCCTGCCCCACCGGCCCGGCTGAGTTCTCAAAAGTAATATTGTCGGCTCTGAAATCGTCGGCCTCAATCGTCACCGACGGCGTGCGAAATGTCCCTATCTCCTTGCCGTCGTCATTCTTTATCCCTGCATACAAATCAAAGGTAAGAATCGTTTTCTCGGCATCCTGCCCTTTGAAATGGATAAACCGCTTGTACCTGGGCACAGCAATTCGCTCTTTATACACGCCCGGTGCAATCGTAATGGTTACCGGTTCGAGGTTGCCGTCGGGCACGGCATCCACCGCCGCCTGCACCGATGTAAACCGGCCTTGTCCATCGGCACTAACCGTTAACTCCACAGGCTTTCCGGCAATAGAACCCGGCACCGCAGGCCGCCGCTGAGCCTGAACAGCCCGGGTCAGCCAGTCCACGATTTCTTTGACATACTGGGGACGAATCTGATTCCATTCACTGATGCGATGTCCGGCACCTTCAATGGTGATGATTTCACATGGTGCACAGTAATGATCCAGTCTGGCTTTAAAATGAACCGATTGCGAATACGGCACGCTGTTATCGTCCGTTCCGTGCAGCAGTAAAAACGGCGGCAGTCCCGCATTGACATACTGAATCGGCGATATCCGCTGGAGCATCGTTCGGGCATCATCATTCATCTCGCCGGGACGATCCAGCAGTTTCTGCATCGAAGGGCTTAATCCGCCGCGCCGTGCCGAATCCGCCTCATGATCCGTTGGCGGCGCTATACCCACCACTGCCTGCACACGTTCAGCCGGGTCAGCCTGAACCGCAGCCAGGCACGCCAGATGCCCACCGGCTGAATATCCAATCAGTGCGATCCGCGCAGCATCGCCCCGATACTCGGCTGCATTAGCCCGAACCCAGCGAATTGCCGTTCTGACATCCTCGATGCAGGCCGGCCAGCGATGCTGCGGCGCCAGTCGGTAATTGATGGAAAACCACACAAATCCCGCATCAGACAACGGCTTATATAGAAACTCCATATCCTTCTTATCCCCGCCGCTCCATCCTCCCCCATGGATCAGGATTACCGCAGGACGCAAACCTTTTCCCTCGGGTACACACGCATCCAGCAGGAGCGATTGGCCCCCTGCTGTGCCATAAATTATATCCTCATAAAGCCCGGCAGGTTGTTCCGATACCGCCCCGCCAGATATGCCCCCGATGACCAACCATGCAAAATACCAGAAACATTTTATCATTGCCTGAATCCCATCGCTATTGTGCCTGATGTGTTGTTTGCTTTAATCGGTGACAATAGAAGACAGCGTCCGTCGATATGAAATAACAGAGTGCTTTTATATGATACGTCGTTTTTTAAAAATTAGGGGCCCATCGCTCGAAAAACCGTATAGATGGCAGTACTGTAGAAACCCAAATCGAAGCCTCCTGCATCCAGCGTCGTCCAGATATCCCGTCCGGCCGGATCTTTGAGATCATTAAATACCCCCTGATCGTTGCAGTATGCAACATGACCATCGCCATACAATCCATTCAGACCATAAAGCTTGTTATTCTGATGGCTTATCGTAGGACGATTATGGATAATATCCGTGGTGTAGGGCAGACTCGGATGCAGTCGGATATATTTGGTCGCCATTTCCTGCGGAGCATGGGTCGATAAATTAAGTTTGGCATTTCGTTCTACCGGGTAGTAAGTCAATCCCATCCGCACCCACTGGTTGCTTCCGCTGGCGGTATTATAGTCCTGCGGCAGGGATCCCCATGGCCCGGGCTTGACATAAGATTTATATTTGTATCCATCCAGCCGATTACCCGGACAGTAAAAAATCTCCGGCACGTCAATATAATCCAGTTCATACAAATATGCGAATCGAAGCGGCTTGAGTTTTCCGTCGGCATATCGGAGATTATCGCGATAGAGCGTATAGCGATGCGTCTCGGCTTTGGGCGGACTGGACAAATCAAGCTCATCCGGCAGAAACTCTTTAAACGCGTCCGCATACAGCTTCATTGCTGTGCCGATCTGTTTGAGTCGGGTTGCGCAAACCACCCGTTTGGAATATTCTTTGGCTCTTTTCAATCCGGGGATTAAAATCGACAGCAGCAGTGCGATAATGGCAATTACCACCAGCAGCTCAATCAGTGTAAATGCGTGTCTTTGGTTCTTGTTTCTCATATTTCAATCCCTTAATTCAATTGACACACCACAGGTTGTGCATTCCTGTATTTTTACACCCTCCGCTTATTGTACACTCAATCTTACTCAGACTCGCACCGAAAGCCGAGGCGGTCATGAGTCATTAGTACTCTTGATGCAATTCCAGGTGTCAGTTGCCGCAAAGCCCCAGGGTGTCGGTGCAATTGAGCCAGTCGGCAGCAATAAGTTCCATGAAATCACTTAAATCCACGATGCAGTCCCGATTCTGATCCCCGATATTGTAAGCGGCGCCCGTCTCAATGTGGGACGCATCACAAGAAGTATCCCCGACCACAATTCGAAGCGAATCTGAGCTTTCTTTCTCACCATCGCTGGCAGTCAGCATAAACCGATAATCACCGCGTTCGGTTATGGTGACTGTCGTGTCCTCGGTATTCGGTGATTGAATCACCGCCGAAACCGGGCCTGAAATCTGCGTCCAGGAATATGTCAATTTGGCAGGAACCGGCATACCATCATCGGTCACTGTTGCATCCAGGATAACTTCCGAAGGCAGGCCCCAGAGCGTCTGATTTATTCCTGCTTTAACGACAGGAACTTCGTTGTTATAAGTCGAGAAACTCCATTGCTCACCCGGAATAAGACTTGGAACCCTGCTGGAATCATGGCAATCAACAAACCAGTAATAGGTTGTCTTGTCTTTGAGAATCCCAAAGACAGGAAAATTCGTCGTATTAATCGCAACCGTATTGTCATTATTGCCCAGCGTCACCTTATCCATCTGCGGCCGATTGGGTTCGGTCTGACCTGGCAGTAAATACCCCAGATAGACATCACAGTAGATGGGCGTTCCCGGCACATTCGGTTCAGGCAGCGTCCACGACAAAGCCGGCAGCGATGTTTCCACCACCGCTCCCACAGCCGGGGACGGTTCGTCTGCTCCGATTGGATAATAGACAATGTGAAGCGCCGGCCGTCGCGCTGCAACTGAATTGTCATGGGTGGCAAAGTTCAATAAATTCGGCGAGTTATGCAAAACAAACTGAACGATGCCGTCTGTATCCGCCTGAAGGGCGGCCAGTACATCAATATCAAACGTCTGACCGGCAACGCCGTTGGTAAAACTCACCGTCGAAAGCAAGGTGGTCTTTGTCGAATCCAAAGCGGAAAGACTGCCGGGGTCATTTCCCGGGGCATTATTCCAGGTTATTTGTGTCTCCGCCCAATTGATATTGTCCTGACAATCATCGTTGACATACGACACGTCACAGCTTTGAGCACCCGCCTTGTCTTCCTGCAGAGCGATTGTCAGTGTCGCCGTCTTCAGCCGGGCAGTATCAACGGATTCCAATCCCGTAAATTTAATCCAGGATTTGTTGCCGTTGGATGTTCTGCGAACAGAAAGCTTGCTTGGATCAGACCGATTGGTATCCACATAGCTGCCGCCCTCCGTTCTGCAACTAACGCTGGCCGTAAAGCTGACACTCTCACCGAATACCACGCCGGTAAAAATTGCTGTCACCAATATTAAATATAATTTTTTCATTGTATATCTCCTCATAGACCAAACCGCCTGTTCTCAGATAGCCATTGGGCAACATACTCAATGAAAATCATCTTCAGGCTGAGTATCAATCCCGTCATGGCTTTATTTGATGCAGTCCGTTAACGTATCGGTACAATCCAGCCAGTTGGCGGAAATCAGCACTGCGAAATCCTGCAGATTCACAATGCAGTCCTGATTCTGATCGCCGGCGTCATACGGCTGACCGGTACTCATGTGTGACGCATCACAGGAATCGGTTCCAACGATAATCTGAACCGTATCGGCTGCCTGCCGGTTGCCGTCATCGGCTTTAAGCTCAAAGACATAAGTACCGCGGGCAGTGATCGTTACCGAGGAATCATCCGTGTCATTCGGGCTGATGGTGACCGCCGGACCGCTAATCTGACTCCACATCACTGTATAAGCAGGGGTTGGCATGCCGTCATCCGATGTCGTTCCGTCCAGCAGAATGATTTCCTGTCCCAGAGTACCGCTCTTGCCCAGCCATGCCACCTGATCGGGACCGGCATCCACCGCCGGCGCTGCATTATTATTCGTAAAGAAACTCCACATCTGCCCGTTAATCACAGCCGGGGAACTGCTGTCATGCACATCCACCTTCCAGTAATACGTCTGCTGATTATTCAACGCTCCATATTTTGGAAAATTCGCCTTATTAACGGCCACCGTGGAAATCCCCGCCGTCAATGTCTTTTTATCCATCGTCAGCACATTGGGCTCCGTTCCCAGATACACATCGCAGGTCAAAATGCCGCCGGGTGAATTGGGTTCCGGGTTGCTCCACGACAAAGACGCCAAATCGGTCTCGACAACAGCCTCATCCGCCGGATTGGGATCGTGAGCCTTGTCAGGATTTTTACCTAACGCATAGGTCAGGGTTAAAATCGGCTCCAGGGGCTGTCCGGCATTCCACAGGTACGTTGTGCTGCCGGCAGTAAAGATAAAGGTGATTTTACCATCCGTGTCGGTATTCAAAAATGCCGTCAGCGCTGCACGGCTGGCCCCCGGTGTTTCCGACATTACATCCAGGACCGGCACCGGGATTGACGCTGAGTACAGCGAGGTTGTCTTGGCTGCGATCAAACCAGTACCGCTGTTAATATCGTTGCCCGGGGCGTTATTCCACGTTAGTCCGGATGCGATCCAGCCTTCAAGACCGGCCGCATCATTCAGGCCGCTGACCACATAACTTTTGGCCCCGGTTTCAGACTTGCCGCCATAAAAAGTCAGTCTGGCATCGAGAATGTTGCCGGGAATGCTGGAATCTTCGGCATACAGAGAAGTCATATCAAATTGGAGCCATGATTTTTTGCAGTCATTACTGCCCGATACCGTGCGTGTCATCAATTGCGTGGTATTCCCCATAACCGTGTCCGGGGTTCGCCAGTCTGTCGCTTTGCCCTGAGATGCCTTGACAGAAACCGTTCTGCTTGCCTGAGCAACCGAATCGAATACAATTAGGAATGCCAATAAAACTGCCGTCAAGAAACAAATTTTCTTCATATTTGATCTCCTCATTTATATGACATACAAAGATGCCACCGCTTCATTTTGGCAGTATCTTCATAAACTCTGCGCCACCCAACCCACTGTGCATATCGCAGCGTACGCATAATGCACAATGAAAGCCTCTATCCTGCGTTACAGGCATTCACGGCTTATCTAAATCACGTCACTCAGATTATATTATTGCAGGGCTTTAAGGCGTTTCTTCTGCATTGCCAGTCCACCTACTCCAAACAGTATCAGGCTTGCCGGTTCCGGAATTTCAATGGTCAACACGGGCACATAATCTGCATTATAGTAGGAACCTGCCAGCACATTATACATGTACGTGGTTCCGCCGGCCGTAAATATAAAGGTCACCAGCCCATCGGTATCAGTATTCAAAAATGCTGTCACATCCTGGGTCGCTGCCCCGTTGGCCACCGTCGGATTGACGGTGTACAGCGCAACCGTCTGATCGGCAAGCAGTGCTGTACCGCTGGTTGTGTCATTGCCCGGAGCCGAGAACCAGTCGATCGTATTGGCGCTCCACGCCTCATTGCCGCCATCCTTCAAGCCGCTGACGACATACGATTTGGCATCGGTAATCGCGTAAATGGTAAGTGTTGCGCTGGCAATATTGCCCTGCAGGCCTGGATTTGAAGCATACAGATTTGAAAGATCAAACTGAAGATAAGATTTGTTGGCATCCAGTGTATTGAGTGCCGGATCGTCATCCCATACTCCAGCCGTGCGAGTTTTCAGACGTGTTTCTGAAACCCAGACACCTGAATCGCTCTTGTACTGAATCGCTTTGCCCTGTGCTGCTGTGATAACAACACCTGCCTGTGAGGTTCCAGATAGTACAACGAGCAGAATCAGCATCACGACCAACATGTTGCATAAACCCAATTTGTTCATTTTACCTCTCCTCTCAATTCAATGCATTGCACATCGTAAACTGCTCCCATCAGGTACGATACCTAATGGGTACCCTCAAGAACAAAATATACCGCAATTATAAACTTTTCCATTTTTCATTATCTCAAACTGGATGCGACAAAATAAGGCAATGTTGCGCAGAAATAACAGCTTTTTTGCGCAAATATCAGATAAAAATCAACTTTTATCGGCAAGACTGTACCTTGGCATTCCTTTCCAGAATGCCTTGACAAAATTTCGCAAACATGATACACAAAATGACATAGCAAATTACGGCATGAAGGATTTAACGACCGGGTCGGACAGGTGCCCATGAAAGAAAAGATAAAAATCGCGTTTGTTCATAACAGCATCACTCAAAATACCCAGAAAATCATGTCCGGAATCACCGATTATGTGAAGGCTAACACAAACTGGCAATTAATCGTCTGGCCGGACAGCTCTCTCGAATCTCTTGCATTTTTAAAGAGGCGAAATTGCAAAGGTGCCTTTGTGAGCGTCCAAACCTCTACCAAAGCCCAGCAAATCCTTGATCTCGGGATGCCGGTTGTCGCCTTTTCAACACTCCAGACCATGCATTCATTGCCCTATATCAGTGCTGACTCCGAAAAAGTCGCCCAGACTGCCTATGACTATTTTGTCCGAAGGCGATTTACGAATTTTGCTTTCTTTGGCCTGACCGAAGCACGATGGTCATTGGAACGCAAGAATCATTTTGCGCGCTGCGTTGCTGCCGATGGACGAAATTTGTATATCTATGAGGGGGGGCTGATTCCGCTGGCCAATGACCTTGTTCCATTCAATCAGCTCTGGATCGGCATGACCCTGAATCACGGCCAGCAGGGGCTGGTGGACTGGCTCAAGCAACTGCCTAAGCCCGTCGCCATTCTGGTGAGTTGCGACATCCTGGCTTGCTATCTTATCAATACAGCTCGAGAAGCAGGCCTTGCCATTCCCGAAGACATTGCCATACTCGGCGTGGATAATGATGAGGCCGTCTGTACCATCTGTGATCCGCCGCTGTCCAGTATCTCATTTAATCTGAGCAAGGCCGGATATGACGCCGCCGCCCTGCTGGATGCCATCATTTCAGGGCGTGACACCCTCAGCGGCCAATGTATCCGCATGCAGCCGGCCGAAGTTAAAAGCCGCGGCTCAACCGACATTTTTGCAGTCGACGACCCCGACATGGTTCAGGCTCTGAAGTTTATTCACGACAACCGCAGCCAGGTCATGCAGGTGGATGACATTGCCCGTCATCTGTGCATCAGCAAGCGGTCCCTGCAGATGAAATTCAGGAAGACGCTCGGACGCTCCATCCACGACGAAATCGTCCATGCCCATTATGATGTCGCACGTGCCCTCTTGATTGACACCGACCTGCCGCTGGACACCATCGCTGCACGCGCAGGCTTTAACTCCACAACCAATATGCGTCGAGCCTTCAAGGAACTGACCGGCCAACTCCCCCATCTCTGGCGAGATGCCCATCGTTCTGCTTAAGACACTTTTTCGACGATTTTCAGTTTTTATCCATCCTGAAAAAATATACCCTATGCTTAAAATACCCGGGTATGTGCCAATCGATACGGCATAGCTCAGATTTGGGATTCCCATAGACAGGCTCCATTGTGGCATGTATTCTGAGCATCAGGAATCGAAATATATCTTTTATTAGGACATGTTTTATCCTCTTACAGTCCTGTATACTCACTCAAAAACTGATCCATTTGCTTACTGTAACAGGCACAGCCAGTCAGAGAATGTCTGTACAATAAGCCATCAAAAACCAATTTTGACAATCCATCCAAATCTGCATAAGCCCATTAAATACAATGCCTTAAACAATGATTGTCACAGCATGACACACCCCGACAAAGCAAAAAACGGAGAGGGAGGGATTCGAACCCTCGGTACGGGTTATTACCCGTACGACGGTTTAGCAAACCGTTGCCTTCAGCCTCTCGGCCACCTCTCCAAGCTGGTAATCAAAACCGTAATTTACCTCTGGATTGGCCGGATTGCAAGTACGTTTAGCCTAAATCCGAAATTTTTCCGTAAAAAAGGCCATTTTTATCCTTTCTGGCCGGACTTAATCCATTGACAAAATCCAATAATCGATTACATTAGTCGCTAATCTGACAATCTTTTTTTGCCGAAGAAGAGGTAATAACTATACTAAATTATTGAAAGGGCTGAGTTATGAAATACAGGTTGTATTGTGTCACCATTGTCACCTGTCTGTTAACGGTCGGTGTTTCGGGATGTTTTAAGGCTGACCAGGAGAATCTCAAGGCCTTTACATACCCGAATGATGCGACGGTCACAGCAAGTGATTATGTCATTCTGCCGCCGGATGATGTCACGGTTATCTGCACCTCTGTTCCGGAATTAATGGGCACAGGCTCTATGCTCGGACAGACACAGACGGTACGGCCGGATGGCGTGATCTCATTTGAACGAGTTGGCGAAATTACCGTAGCCGGTAAAACTCCCCGCCAGGTCGCTCAATTAATCGCAGAACGTATCGCCGGCATGTACAAAATGACCGGTGACAACCCAATTGAAGTCCGCGTCCGAAATATGAGCCATTACTACTACATGGTCGGCATGGTCAACAAGCCTGGAGCACAAATCTTCACCGGCCGCGAAACAACCTTGTCAGCCCTGACCAAAGCAGTTCCGAATAACCTGGCCTGGAAGGATCAGATTCAGGTCATCCGGCCCTCAGCAAATCCCAAAGAACCCTCAAAAGTGTTTGCCCTGGATTATCGCAAACTGGTTGAACAGGGAGACATGACCTGCAATGTCCTGCTTCAGGAAGGCGATGTCATCTATGTTCCGCCGACTATTCTTGCTTCTATTGGATTAACCGTTGGCGAAATCGTTAGCCCGATTCTCCAGACCGGCAGTGCTGTTAACATGTTAGCGGCTCCGTAATCGGATAAATTGCTCCGGATTAAACAGTCAAGAGATGCTGGCAGTCTGAATGGCTGCCAGCTTTATCGTATGTCTTCGAAAACAGCCTTAAAACGAATCCATGTTCTTGGGACGATCTGGTTTGTCGCCTGTGCGATGTTTTTGTTGTCACTGGCACTGCATCAGGCCGGATTCAGATGGTGGATTGTTTTTTCATTTTCGGGATATTCTCTTGTATTTTTCCTGTTCTTCATCAATGTCTATGTATTTGCCATTTTTCGCGGCGTCTCTCGTCATCAAACCATTCTTGAACATCCATTAACAACATCGACATACTACATTGCGTTTTATGACTTGAGTCCCTTTCTCGGCAGCCTGGCCGGCTTTTTGTGTTCAATCACCCTGCCGGAACTGGGAATTCTGGGCATCTTGTCCACGGTTGCCGAAGGAACGCTGACGTTTACTTTTCTGGTATGGATATTCTTTGATCCTCTGCTGGGATTCATTGAAAATCTGCTGCCGCAATGTGCACGGCACCGAAAACAGCGTTTAGCGGCCGAAGACGAGCAAAAACGCCTGAAAGAAGAAGAAAAACAGCAATTGCTGGCCAGCCTCGAGCAAAAGGAGGCTCAGAATATGCGTTTATGGAACGAGACTCTTGAGCCGACGGCTGACCGGCTGGCAGAACTGCTTTGCCGGACGCATCTGGATGAGCAGGCGTATAGAACCATTGTTCAAGCCGGGGCACAGGCCTGGCAGCTTGGAGGAATTATCTGCATGCGTCACCTGCATCAGATGGTGCTGAACAAGACAAAACAGCTTGAGGTGGACTGCCTGGCTTTGTGGTGGGATGGCATCGGGACCTGGCAAAAGCCGCATTTCAGCCAGCTTGTCTCAGCAAAACAATAGAACACTGCGGTTCCTTCCATTGCAGCAAGAGCACATATACCAACTTTGATAATACAACGATAACCGGTATAATAAACATCATGAAAATAGCCTTTATAGTCAGCCAATTTCCTGCATTATCGGAAAGTTTTATTGTCCAGCAAATTATCGGCCTGCTGGAGATGGGGCACAACGTCCAGATTGTATCTTTCGGAAATTCTCATCAGATACAAATTCAGAAAGAAGTTCAGGAGTACGACCTGATTCCACGGACAACCTATATCTGCATCCCAGATAATAAAATGCAGTTGCGGTTTCGTGGTTTTATTTGTCTGTTGGAATGTTTTTTACGCAATCCCAGAGCAACGTTAAATCTCCTCTCTTATTTTAGAAAAATAAAATGTTTTCATTATTTAGATCTTTTTTTGGCTCGTTTTTTTTTAAGGTATTCCGTTGATATTATTCATGCTCATTTTGGCCCAAATGGCATACAGTCCCTGTGCGCCAAATGGATGGGTCTCAAGAGCAAACACATTACATCATTTCACGGATATGATGTGAGCGTATATATCCGACAAAACGGCACAAGTGTCTATGAGCAGCTATTTTCCCTCGGAGATCGATTTACGTACAACAGCCAGTCAACAAAGGACAAGCTGTTGTCTCTGGGATGTCCTCCTCATAAAATGACAAAACTGCCGATGGGTATCAGCCTAAAAGCAATTCCCTTCAAAGAAAGGACTTTGTCGCAGGGAGACACAATACGCCTGTTGAGTGTCGGACGGCTGGTTGAAATGAAAGGTCGGGAATATGCCATTAAAGCAATTGCACAACTCAAAGGAAAATACAACATACACTATGATATTGTCGGAGATGGGCCGCTTCGCGAAGATTTAAAAAAAATGGTCACCGATTTGGGGCTTGATAATATAATTCAATTCCGGGGCTGGACCGACAGTGATACGTTAGAGATGCTATACAATCAGGCCCATCTATTTGTTCACCCCAGCGTCACGTCTTCCGACGGCAACCAGGAAGGTCAGGGAGTTGTTCTTGTAGAAGCACAGGCTCACGGAATACCTGTTATTGCGACAAGGCATGGCGCTTTCCCGGATAGCCTGCTGGATGGACAATCCGGATTTCTTGTGCCGGAAAAAGATGTGAAGGCATTGGCTGATAAAATTGAGTTTCTTATTGCAAATCCCCAAATGTGGCCTCAGTTAGGTCGAACAGGTCGCCGATTTATTGAGGAGTGCTTCGATGCAGCAATGCTGAATAAAAAGCTGGAAGAAATATATGCCGATCTTCTTTGAATTATTCTGTTCCTGCCAGGCTGAATGCGCCAACATTGACTACGAGCCTTTTGGGCTTGCGCAATAATCCTATCTTTCGGGTGTATCATACAGCATAATGAGGTTGACGGCACCCATGACCGCACTTATTCCTCTTTATTCAATCCCGCTGCTGCACAAATTATCATTGGGGATATCCGCTTGCAGTGGCTTGCCGCAACTGTACACATTACAGGGAGATTGGAGCCGAAACGACAAGCTTGTGGGATATATTTGCCCTCTTCGCTCCTGAATCAATCACTTTCTTTTTTGCATTTTATAATAATGCTTCAGCGTCAGATAACCGTCGCAGCATCGGGCGGCCAGACGCGGCAAGTACATCCTGAAATACAATTCCATCTTGGTTTTCCAGCAGAGCGCCTCTTTGCATTCCCGAATAAAGGGGGAGATGTCGCAATTCAAATCCATCTTCTTCATATTTCTTGACCATCGGAGAATAAGGGCGTCTGCACAGCGTCGAAACTGGGAAAGATACCCGTACTCTGCAGATAAAGCCAGATGTTTTTTGATAAACAACCATCGCTCCTGTATATCGAGCGCCGTGTTCCGGGTAATACTGCCGGGGCGCCCTTCCGTATAATACACGAGAGGTTGAACACAAAAGCCCACGCAAGGGTGGCGATAAGCTATCCGGAGTGCCAGATCGGTGTCATGGTGAATTCTCTGTCCGGGTAGAAATCCGCCTGCTTCGAGGTACACATCCTTGCGAATCAGCATAGTGGATGTCATCATCCATAGTCCGCAGGCATAGGCATCAATATAATTGGGTATGCGTTCGTCCTGTATAAAAGCCGGAAGGGCCTCAGGGGCACAAAAAAGGGATTTTTCACCCGTAGTGCAAAATCGAATCTCCTGATTGCCGTAAACCCACACCAGGTCGGGATGCCTGTGCAATATTGCACACTGCCATTCAAGCTTTTGTGCAAACCATTCATCGTCAGCGTCGAGAAATGCCAGCCAGTCGCCGCTCGACAGTGAAACACCGGCATTGCGAGCCTCGTTGGCCCCGGCATTATTCTGGTACAGATATTTCACTTTTAAACCATACCTCTGGACAATGTCTCGGGTATTATCCTGTGACCCGTCATCCACAACAATAATTTCATGCGGCGGACAGGTCTGGTTCATAACACTGTCGATGGCCCGTCCAAGATAGGCGGCACAATTATAGGTCGGAATAATTACACTGATTTTACAGGGTGCCTGACTCATCGTCTATTCCATATACCCAAGATCACGCAGTCGCTGCTGTAAAAGCTGTTCATCTGAGGAAGAATAGGTCCGATCCGGGGCGTCTGTTCTGTCCGGCGGCAAGACTTCTGTTTTCACATCAGACTTGTCAATCTGACTGCGCAATTCATCATCAAACAGCCCGGTATGCCCCCGGCCGTCAATATCCGAATTGACAGGCAATCCGCTGTAAAGCAGAAGGGTCGGTAAAATATCAGTAATGTGCATCCGAAGCCCGGATTGCCGGACAACATGAGGTCCCATCATGGCAAACATGCCGTCCGGGTGGTGCTTGCCGATGTTCATAATATCATCTTCCTTGACGGTCCTGAACAGCCCCCTGTCGGAACGATAGATGCCGTTAAAGGAGTAACCCGACGCCGGCTCCAGCACCAAATCCGGAAGCCTGTCCACACGACTGCCGTGATAGAGTTCTTCCCTGCGATAGATTCGGCTGACAAATGGTTTGCCATTGGCCGGATCGGTCAGTTTCATGAGCTCATCCGACAATTTTTGAATCAGTAAATCCCGCTGCTGCGGGTCATCGGCCAGGAGATAAATAAATCCCTCCCCTGTAGCTCCGCAGGGAAAGGCCTTCGTTTTTTCCCAGACAACAGGAATGGCGTCAAATTTAACTCGGATACAAAGCATTTCATACCATTTGAGTGAGAGTATTTTATGCAGAGTCGGCAATAACCGTCTGAGCAGCCCTTTAATCGGGGGATCTTTCAATCGCCCGGGGTCGATGCACAAATACCCTTTTTCGACCAGCCAGTTGCCAAGATTAAAACGGCGATGATGCGACTCGAATCCATGATCCGAAAGGGTCACCAGCAAAGGCGGCTGGCCGGTGGATGCCAGAAATGTCGAATAGACCCGCTCGATCTGTTTGTCCAGATGCTGATAAAACGCAGAAAATATCCAGTCCCGCTTGGCTTGGTCATATTCGGGATGAGCCTCATCCAGGTATTTCCAGAACTGATGCTGAAGCACATCCGTTTCCTGAAAATGAACCATGAACAAATCCCATCGCTGCTTTTGCATGATGTAACAGGCCGCGTCGGCATGGATGGAACATAATCGAACAAGACTTTCCATGAATTTTTTCTCAGCCTCGGCGCGTATCGCCGTTTTCTGGACATTATGAAATCCGAGAATGTCATATCCCGGAACCCGCTCAAGCAGCTCCTGCTTGAATTCCGGGGGATAGGTAAACTGAGATTTCAGCGACGGGGTCATCAACCCGGAAACAATGATCCCCTGGACGGGCTTGGGCGGATACATCATCGGCACATTGATTGCCACGACATGTTTACCGGCGTTTGAAAACAGCTCCCAGATGGTCCGATCCAGACTGGTTGCATTGGAATAGCCATAGGCGCGTGTATTCCGATTCCACCAGGAAAAATCATAAACCCCGGTTGATCCCGGATTGCGCCCGGTTTGAAAGGCGCTCCAGGCGGCAGGGGTAATAGCGGGAATCGTGGATTCAAGAATCCCTGACGCTCCGGATTCCTTGATTTTGGCCAGAAAAGGCATACAGCCCTGATCTATCGCCGGCTGCAGGCTTGCCCAGGTTCCGCCATCCAGCCCGATAATCAGTACACCAGGCCGATTAATGCTTGTTGATTGCGGAGAATTTACCATTTTAATCCTCGATTAAACGGCAGAATACGTACCAATTCGACCAGATTCTGCCGGATACCATAATTTGATAGTTTATCTATGACCCACACCAAAGACAAATAGACACTGATCCCGATGACGATAATCATGCAGAAATTAAGAATCGTTGTCTCTGTCATAAGGGTATATTTCAAAAACCATAGTACTGCCGCCATTAACATAGAAGCCACAAGCGGATAGAAAAATGGACGATACATTTCCCAAATACCAGTTTTTAATAACCTGCAAACCAGATGAAAGTCCAGGGGATTAATCAGAACACCCATAAGCAGGGTCGATATGCCGGCACCAACCATACCCCAGTATTTCGTCATGGGATAAGCCGTAACGGCCAGAATGATCAGTCTGAAAATATAAAAGTGCCAATTGATATGCGGCTTGCCGAGGGCTTGAATCAAAGGAGCCCGGGTTCCCCCTATCGACCAGTACAAGCCTTTAAATGCCAGAATTTGTAACGCCGGTATCATGACATGCAGTTCGGGCTTGAATACAAGACGCACAAAATCCGGCCCCGCAACCGCCAGACCAAACGCCATCGGCACCGTCAGAAATGAGGTCAGTCGAAGTACTTTAAGATAGGCCTCTTTGAGCCTTGGCAAATCATCCTGAAGTTTCGAAAAAGCCGGAAAAAGAACCTGGCCAATCACGTTGGTAATTTCCGTCGCAGGTAAAGTGGAATAGCGATAGGCCAGTCGATACATCCCGAGAGCCTCAACCCCCAAAATTCCCCATACGAAATAACTTTCGCCGCAGCGGATAATAAAGCCGATAATGGTTAGATAATAAATCCATTTGCCAAATTGCCACAGTTCGCGAGCCTTGGCAAAATCCAGTTTTAATCGAGGACGATAATCGCATATCACGTAGCCCATAATGCAGCTAAACAGGCCGGAAACCAGCCAGCCGGCCACATACGCCCAAATACTCCGAAAAATAACCACCAGGGTTATTGAAATAACGATATCAATTAAAATCTCTGCGATTTTAACGAATGTTAAAGGACGAAAATTGATATCACGGGAAAAATGAATGATGCCAATATTAGAAAATCCTGATATCAGAAAACAGCAACCCATAATTCGCATTACACTGACAGCAAGTTCCTGTTTGTCGGGAGTAATCCGAAACGAAGCGAACAGCGGCGAAAGAAAATACAGCAGCAAAAACAGAAGGATACCCCTGAAGATTGCAACCGTCCAGGCGGTATCAAGGTAATCATGAATCTGCTCTTTTTTCTGGATTAAAGCGGAATAATACCCGGTTTCCGACAATGTCGTCAAAAACTCCACCATTAAAAGAGTCGCCGTCATGATGCCAAAGTCATCAACAAACATCAGGTTAGCGATAACAATGGTCTTGACAAAACCCAAAACATGCCCTGCATATCGTAAAAAGAAGACCCAAAATCCCCCCTTTACGGAACGGCGAAACAAATCAGAATTATCCTTGTTTTTTTTAACCATTTAAACCGATTAAATGCGAACACTTAGCTTTTTTATATATTAATTTTATCGTCATTCTCTTATCATTTGTTAGGCGTAAGTTTCGATCCATTCAGAATTTCCAAAATAGTCTCGAAATACTATCATTCCAAAATAGCATTAGAAACGATAAAAATATTATTGTCAACTACTTATAATCCGATATGAAAGTATGGTGTCTTCTGGGAAATAGTATGAATATTGATGATTATGCCAGACATTTTTTGGAAACAGTCCGTCAGTCGGACTATTCAGTAGCACTGACCGGTGCCGGCGTATCCACGGATTCAGGGATTCCGGACTTTCGCAGCCCCAACGGCCTTTATTCCAAAATTTCCCAGGAAACATTTGAGCTGGATTTTTTCCTCAATCATCCCCAGGAGTATTATAAGGTTGCGATTGATTACATCCACCCTCTGGCCGACAAAGAGCCTAATATCACGCATCAGATGCTCGCAACTTTGCAAGCCCAAAATCTGCTGAATGCAATTATTACACAGAATATCGACAGACTTCATCAGAAAGCCGGTGCCACAAATGTAATTGAATTCCACGGAAACGTGACTGGCTTTCACTGTATTCATTGCGGCAAGACTTTTGATCGCGCTTATGTGGATGAGCATATCCGGACTTACAATATCCCCTATTGTCAATGCGGCTCGCTGATTCGGCCAGATATTGTATTTTTTGGTGATATGATACCGCTGGAATCCTTGAACGCCGCTCAGTTATGTTCCGGCTCCGCCAAAGTGTTTATTGTCATGGGGACTTCTCTCCAGGTACACCCAGCGGCCGGGATGGCAAGCCTTGCCAAACGATATGGGGCCAGGCTTTTGATTATCAATCGGGAACCTACCGCCATGGATACCCTGGCCGATTGGGTTTGCCATACTGAGCTGACTGCCTTTTCTCAGGCCGTTATGAACGCCTTGGCTGCAAACGGACATCAATAAGCAAAGCATTGTTTTGCGTCATATAACGCCCTTTTGCAAGTGCCGTAAAAAAAGCTCAGCCGAAGGCGAAATCTCCGGCTGAGCTTACGCACTGTTTTAGTTCACAGATAGATTAGTTTTCAACCATCTGCAGGGTGGTAAAGCTGCCTCCCAGGCCCTGATTTTGCATCATATTCAGTCCGTCCATACGCGTTCCGAGATAAGAACCGGTGTTCACATTCTGCCAGACCAGATCGGCCATGCCGTCACCGTTAAAGTCGGCTATATCCACAATCTGCAGCGTCGTGGTGCTGCCGCCGAAACTCTTGTTCTGCCCCAGATTGAAGGCATTGATCAGGGTACCCATGAACACGCCGGTATTGACATTCCGCCACAGGATATCCGCCGTATTGTCGCCATTAAAATCTGCAATATCTGCAATCTGCAGCGTGGTGCTGCTACCGCCCAGAGCCTTGGTCTGGACCATATTCAGGCCATTCATCTGCGTCACAACATAAGAGCCGGTATTGACATTCCGCCAGATGAGATCATCCATGCCGTCGGCATTCATATCCGCCAATTCCACAACCTGCAGTGTCGTGCTGCTGCCGCTGAGATTGCGGGTCAGGGTAATATCCAGGCCATTCATCAGGGTACCAATAAAGGCCCCGGTATTCACATTACGCCACAGAATATCCGCTTTGCCGTCGGCATTGAAGTCTCCAAAATCGGCAATCTGAAGGGTGGTGCTGCTGCCGCCCAGACCTTTGGTCTGCGTCATGGTCAGACCATTCATCAGCGTACCCAGGTAGGCGCCGGTATTCACATTGCGCCATACCAGGTCGGTCTTGCCGTCACCGTTGAAATCCACCAGGCCGACAATCTGAATGGTTGTAAAGCTGCCGCTGAGACCTTTCAGTTCCAGGGTCGTGTTGCCATTCATAAGAGCACCCAAATATGCGCCCGTATTTACGTTTCGCCACAGGATATCCGACTTGCCGTCGCCATTGAAATCAGCCAGTCCGGCAATTTCAAGTGTCGTGCTGCTGCCGCCAAGATTTCGGGTTACTCCTATGGTCAGACCATCCATCAGGGTAAACAGAAATACGCCCGTATTTACATTACGCCATAACATGTCGGTTTTACCGTCACCGTTAAAGTCAGGATATACAACCACTTTCTGCCAGTTCAGGACAGGATAATGCGTCGAAGGCGACATCTTCCAGAAATCATTGGTGCCATTGGCTGTTTCACCGACAAAGTCCCAGTTGGCAGCAATAAACATAGCGCGAGATTTCATCTCAATCGACGTCTTGCCCATACCGCCGGCGCTGACTGCCTGACCCGAGGCCTGCGTATCCCAAAAACCACTATTGACCGTACTTCCGGCTTGACCGCCCACCAGACCGCCGGCAGATGTCATTCCGCTGACTGCACCTCTTGCATAACAGGTGGTGATTACACCAGTGTTATAGCCCACCAGGCCGCCGATATTTTCCAGACCATTGACTGAACAACTGGAATAGCAGGCTACCAGCGAACCGCCAAAGTTGTAACCGACCAGACCGCCGACATTGTATGCGCCCTGAATGGAACCGGTTGTATAGCAACCGATAATGATCGTTCCAATCTCATTCCATCCCACCAGACCTCCGACATAACTGCTGGTTGCATGGGGAACTGCAATAGAGATGTTTTCCAGGCCAAGATTGGTAATTCTGGCATCATCTGTATAACCAAACAGACCCACATACAGCACCCCGCTGTTTGTGGAATAAGTCAGATTCCGGATGATATGGCCGTTTCCATTAAATACGCCGGTGAACTTTGTCGCCGCATTGCCGATAATGTTATATTGCGTGCCCGTGTAAGCGGACATATCAATATCGGCCATCAGGATGAAATACTTATCCCAGTCGGCGGAATTAAGGCCGATGGTATTCATATCACCAGCAGTCATAATCTGATAGGGATCCCCTTCCGTGCCACTGCCGCCGCTATATGCCGCAGCCTGCGATGTAGTGGATAAAAAGGCCACCATTCCAATCACGAGTGCTAAAAACAACTTGTTCATAAAACCTCCCTTCAACAATAATGTTTTATTTGTTTTTTCGTCATTCCTATTGTCGTGAGCAATGGAAACAATTGCCCGGCAATCACGCCAACAATGACCACGGTTTGAGATTCGATTTCTTTTGCTCATAAGTTATCCCCAAAATAAATGAAATATCCAGAAGCGGATTATACCAAATTGGGGATTTTAATTCAACGCATTTTCAATAGCATCTCGTCCATATCAAGACATACATGGTCTATTTAGATAGATATCGGCTCCTATTTTACGTCATTTGTCCTGTAAAAACACGCGAATTATCTGTCAACGCATGATTTCTCAAACAATCGATTTTGAGGCATCCGTTGGCAGTCCAGATGAATTCGAAATGAAATTTATTTATTTTCCCGGCTGAGGGGCAAGTCCGATCCAGATTTCAGGGTCGCTGGAATACGCATTTTTATCGGCCCGCTGTAGAGATTGCCCACCGCCGTTAGGACCTGTCGGCCAGGGCGCAGAATCCATATAATCAATGGTTTCGACAGGGATATAAATCCGTGCCTTATTCCATTCCTGGTCGCCCGGAATTTGTATGGCGATTTCTTCCCCATTATTATCCAGCTTTCCGGCATAGGGACCAAACACGCGAGTCCCGGCGGGCAGGATAGAACCATAGACACTGCTGAACAACGAAGGATTTTTGGCAACAATGACATATTCGCCTGGCATAACCGTAATACCGGATGGGAATACATACCCAATACCATCAATAGTCCAGGGCAAATCCTGCGAAGTAAAAACTCCCTGGGGGTTTTCCGTCGAAACAGTAGCCATCAGAGACACCGCCTCAGGGGAGCGGTTATATATCTCAAGATACTCATAATCAGCCCCCTGCACCGGATTATACATAATCTCGGTAATAACCAGAGGAGCGACCAGCGGGCTGCTGTTGGGCTGCTGCGGGGTAGGCGTCTGCATCCGGACAAAATCATATCCGTTGGTCAGAGAGGCTTTTTCATATCGGCCAAAAGAAATCCCCGTTTCGGATGCATCGAATTTCTGCCGGGTTTGATAGTAGCCTGTCACTTCGCCGTTTTCACCGGAATACAGATAAACCGTTTCACCGGCTTCGCTCAGTGCAAAGCGTTTTTCAGTCGGCTGCGAAGGGCTGCCAAACGAGGTATCCTGATAGAAAACCAGATAGCTGCCGCCATGAAGGATGGTACCGGTTGGAATCTCATATTTGCGGATGGTATTCAGGTCCGTACTGTCATCAGTAAGGAACCAGCCGCCGATGTTGATATCCTGGTCGGTTTTATTATACAGTTCAATCCAGTCGGGCTGGCTGGCATGGGAGTGAGCCAGAATTTCATTGAATACGATACTGTCAGCGGCCAGCCCCTGCTCGGCCTGGCCGGGGGAGCCTCCCATGACAGTGCTTGCCCGCCACGAAGATTTTTTGTCCCACGTCCCCGGAAGGCCGTTCAAATCACCGCTGAAGACCAGCGAAAATCCCTTGCCATCGGTAATGTCATACCACTTGTCATCATACGTGAACTCAAGAATCGTGCTGTTGGTCTGGTCATCCAGGCTGATTGTCTCCCCGCTGTTAGCCAGGGATCCCACATAGCCGCCAAGAATCAGTGTATTTCCCGGGACCGTATAGCCGGCTGCAAACGCCGCCGGATTTTTTGCCAGCAGCAGATAGTGCCCCGCTTCCAGTGTCATATTATCCGGGAATTGATAAGTAATCCCCTTGGTAAATTTGACGCCGTTGAGCAGCAGAGGCTGTGTCCCAATATTGGTGAGTTCAATATACTCATAGTCTTCGGCGGTATAGTTCAAAGATGTATTGTCGGCGGGATGATACATCAGCTCCGTAATACGCAAATAGCGCTGGGCATCGCTCGGATTGCCGATATAGGTTTTGGATGCGGCCAGACGCCGGGCGGTGTCGCGGATTTCGAGAGTTTCGCCCCAACTGGACAGATGGCCCTTGTACCCGCCCTGCACAAACAGGTGCTGTCCGCCTTTGGGAGACAGGGCTCGCGCCCTGAAGGCTTTGGCGTTGGGCGACAGATACATCGCACCGCCGGCGGGAACGACCGTGCCGGGAGCAAAGGTGTGTGTGACCCCGCCGGATACCGTCCAGCCGCTGATATCGGCCGCAAAGGTATTGGGGTTGAGAATCTGGATGTATTCTTCATCCTGATTCCACGAGGCCGGATTATAATCAATGTCACCGATTTGCAGATCAACCTGCTGAGGCTGGGCAGCGGGAATTCCGGCAGGCTCATCCGGCCAGGATGAACCCTGCAGGTGATTGACATACAAATGCGTCCGACGTCCGGGCAGATAGGTGTTCCGAATCGCATTCAAATCGGAGGCCAGGCTGGGCAATCCCTCGTATGCCATCTGAGACGCCAGTTCATTCATTTGCTTTTCGTAATACTGCTGCTGGGCGGGTGTTCCTGCAGGCTGCAGATACGTATCCATCAGTGTCCGCAGATGCCGCAGGTACATTTGCCGAGCAACAGAATCGGCATACACCGCATCGAAAAGACGATTCCATTTATAATCGACTTTCTGATGATTCTGGCTGCCGAAGAAGGGGTGGCTGGGCGAACGAACATCGCCGGGCCAATCCTGGGCGGCTGTGATACCGGAAACACCGTGGTTCAGCCCGAATGTCAAGTCCTTGTCCCACGGGATAAACATCCATTCTCCGGAACCTTCTGTGTCGCGATAGAGAAAATAATTCTTGTGAGTATGGTCATTTTCGTGAACCAGGGTACAGACCGCCAGATAGGTAATAACCGCGGGGAGATTGACATGATCAAACAGAAATGTGCCGCGTGTGGGGCTTCCCGGGTCGATCCCGACCGCCAGAGCCTTCAAATCGCTGTTGTCCTCATGCAGCCGTGTAATTTTCCGTTCCACCTGCTCGCCGGACAGACTTGCATTTAAATCGGAATACACTTTATAAAAGGCCCCATTGTCATCCAGCCCGGTCCGTCGAAGCAGGTGCCGGTCCGGCTGTTCGACAAACACACGAACAAACGGTTCGCCGTTATTGCGGATCACACGCATGGGAAATACGATGCTGCACGGCAAACCCGCCGCGGCAAATGTATTAAACGCCAGGGAAGGACGAAGATAGGTTGGGTCCGCCCCCTGCTCATTCAGATTAATCTCATCCACCCGTTCATAGTTCGGATCAAACAGAAAATGATAACCGTCATTGAAATGAATTTTGCGGCCTTTGGTATAGTTGCCCCCGCGCAGCTCAATACGCACATTGTCATAAAATTCGTTACGGAAAAAGACCGAGCAGCGGGTGCCGGTTTCGGTCGCTTCGGCGGCCGTGTCCTGAACAAAATACCGGAACACAGGCAGATTAGTCTGCACGGACGGGTCCGCAATCACCGTACCAAAGTACCGCGGTGCATCATTGGTAAACAGCGTCGCCGGTTCCTGTGTCCGGACAGCGGCGGTATCGGTCGCCCGGACGGCCCATCGCACCATATCGCCTGCACGGTACGCCGATGCGGGGATGGTTCCGGAAAAGATGCCGTCGCCGGCAAGGGCATCTCCGCCCTGACCGGCATCATTCATGGCCACAGTCATCTCGCTGCCGAATCCGATGCAGTACATCAACTCGACCTGATGGATGGGCTTTGCAGTCGCAGTAACCGCGGCTGAAATAACCAGGTTTTCCGATTCCAGCGGCGGAACGGGATTGCGCGTCACGTCACGAATCGCCGGCCCAAGATTAAATTGACCGGGATTGTTTTTGCTCCCGGGACTGGGAATTTGAAAATACGATTCCAGCAGGGATGTAATGGATATAGTCTGCACTCGCACCGCAGACAATTTGGGCAATATCAGAAAATCAGAACTGCCGACACCTTTATTCAGCCCCTGAATGGACAGCACATTCCAGCCCTTGCGCAATCGCCCAAGGGCTTCGTCTGACAACGCAAATGACGCATACCGCACGGCCAGCGTATCATTACGGTCCGCATTCGCCTGGGAATTCCAGACTGGAACCGCAGGCGCATTGTCGGAAGCAACCGCCGCGCCCGTATTCAAATAAGCGACAAATCCATCGTCGTACATGATCTCCAGGTTTAAGTCCTGCAGGCCCGTCAGGTCGTCCACCCAGAAGGGAATGCGTATATAAGCAGATGCATTTTTCCCATACATCTCCTGTCGAAGATTGAGTCCGATTAAGGATTCATACCCGGATTGCGTTTCATACCCGACACCCGTAGTTCCCGTTTTCCAGCCGTCCGGAACATAATCACTGTCCGTCCAGGGGATCCCGGCGTCATTGACAGTCGGGATTTTGGCGTATGCCGCAGCACCCGGCGCAATCAGCTCAACGGCCTGCGAGGTCAGACCCGAGGGACTGGCCAATCCATAGGAGATACTGCCAAACTGAGCCGGATACATATACTGGTGAACAACGGTTTTGCCGTCCGGAAGGACTAACGCCAGAAAGCCCGACCCGGACGACAGTGAAAAATTGGTATGCAGGTTTTCGCCCGGGGTTCGTCTGTCTTTGCCGGATGCAAAAATGACTGTAAACGCTCCCGAGTCCAGGACTAAATCCGGGATTTCCCAGCGGGTCAGATTGGCCGGGTCATCGGTCAAATACCAGCCGCCCAGATGAATCGCCGAGGGCGTGGTGTTGCATAATTCAATCCAGTCGGAAGAATCATTATCTTCATCGAGGATTTGTCCGGTTTGAAGCGGTAATTTAGCCGTATTCATTGCCATAAATTCACTGATGACCACAGACGGCCCCTGCTTGTCCCATGACTGTGCCAGCATCGCCATATCGGACAGGGTTACTCCATCATTCCCGTCCAAATCCGGCAGCCGCCCGGCCAGAATATCCGCATCCAGCCAGGACTGTGCCAGGATCAAAAAATCCGCCACATCGACGGCACAATCGCCGGTCATATCCCCAACAGGACATAGCGAATCTGAAATCACAATAAAGACCGAGTCAGAAACAGAGTAACTCGAATTGGACACCGTCAGCGACACCTGGTACATGCCTGCAACAGCAGGAAACTGCACAATCGGATCCAGGACACTTCGATTCGGTTCGAAAGTCAGGTCGTCAATCGAAACTCCGTCCGGGGCATCAGTCAGCGTCCATTGATACTGATAAGGGTCCGATACCATCCCATAAATCTGAACATCACCTGCAAGCTGCGTTCGAGTCTGGGGCTGTACCAGAACCTGATCATCCCCGGCATCAACGACCGGAGGCCATTCCCCGCCCGGCTGGCCCAGCAGTTCCACCTCGGCAATCTGCATACTGTTGGCGCCGGATGGATTGCGAACGGCCGGAAAGACGAGTTTATAATGTTTGTAAGACGTGGAATTTGAAAACAGAATAGGCGTTGTGTTTTTTGTGTAGCGAGGCCAGGCCTTTGCCTGGTTAAAATCCACGATATCGCCTGCGGCTATCAAGGTATATGGCCCGGTAATGGTCGTATTGGAGCCGTAAAGTTCATACTTAACGGGGTCACGGCTTTCGGCATCATTGGCCGTTGTAAATGTCAGACCCACCACGACGGTATGGGATTCCGTTGGCGTAACACAAAAACCCGTCGTCTGGGTTTCACCTTTCATGTGGAGGTATTTTGTATTGACATTATCATCGATGGCATATCTGGGCGCTTCCGCAGAAGGCCAGTCGTTATCATTCGGAACACCGATAATCGTATCGCCGGGCCGCGTGATATCCGCGGCGGGAATATCGGCGCATACCATTGCCAATTTCATACATCCTGTCGGAATAATATCCGACACGATCATGCCTGCCAAAACATACAAAAAACAAAAGAATGCCCGTTTGTTCCACACTGTTGCCGTGCTGCTTAATGCCATGATCCACCCCAGAAGTAAGTGATTCAACCAAACTTAAAATACTATTACAATTACATGACTTATATACTGATCTTACTTAAAACTAAACTTTTGCAAAATTGAAAAATTGGAGTCCGAATGGGCTTTTTGACGACAAATACAGGTAGTAAAGTGTCCGATAATATCATGGAGGATATTACGATGCCGGCTATCGTCCAATTTCCGACT
>Ga0228536_1000301_pt1 | contig 109631 bp, 89 predicted proteins | sample SJ1Smetagenome_FD_168611 | JGI IMG/M metagenome (GOLD analysis project Ga0228536, IMG submission 168611) | Enriched culture of PCE-dechlorinating microbial communities from Ithaca, New York, USA - SJ1.S | ecosystem: Engineered > Modeled > Simulated communities (microbial... > Unclassified...
CAGCCTCGATTGTGCCATTCCTTTTTACCTCCCTTGGAATGACACTTTTTAACCGACTCATCGCCTGTCCCGAAAAAGCGGACATTTCATTTGCTTTTGGATGCGGTCACTTCAGTTGCTTACTACAGTCTGCGCCTTTTTCATTGCACTCCCGATGAATTGAGGCAATATAGGATGGCTTGCCGTGTCCGGGTCGGGGCGGGGTGCGGGTCGGCACCGCCTCGGTGGAGTCACGGGGCGGCCAGGGCCGGGAGGTGGTGAACCTTCTCTTCCGAGGTCCGTCGTTCACGCCTTCCTCGAGCGCAGCCCGGTGCGAGCCGGTGTCGGGGCTGCAGACACCAGACTCTGAGGCTACACGGAGAGAATGGGATGGTGGAAAAAGTCATCATCGTGGGCGCCGCGGGACGGGATTTTCACAATTTCAACGTCTACTTCAAGAACAATCGCCGTTACCGGGTGGTCGCATTCACGGCGGCCCAGATCCCAAACATCGAAAGCCGGCTGTTTCCTCCCGAGCTTTCAGGCGAATACTATCCTGAAGGTATTCCCATCTATCCGGAAGCCGACATGGCCAGACTGATCCGGGAACACCGGATCGATCTCGTGGCGTTCTCCTACAGCGACGTCGCGCACGTGGACGTGATGCACCGGGCATCCTTGGCCATGGCCGAAGGAGCGGATTTCATCCTGCTGGGGGCCACCTACACGATGCTCAAGTCCCGCAAACCGGTCATTGCCGTCTGTGCGGTTCGGACCGGGTCGGGAAAGTCCCAGACCACGAGAGAGATCTGCAGAATCCTGCAGAATCTGGGCAAGAAGGCCGTTGTCGTGAGGCATCCGATGCCTTATGGGGATCTGCGCAGCCAAATTGTGCAGAGGTTTGCTAGCCGAGAAGACATCGACGTCAATCAGTGCACCATCGAGGAGCGGGAAGAGTACGAACCCCTTGTCGATCGGGGGATCGTGGTCTATGCGGGGATCGATTACGCCCGCATCCTGGAACGGGCGGAGACCGAAGCCGAAATCATCATCTGGGACGGCGGAAACAACGACACGCCGTTTTTTTCCCCGGATTTGCATCTCGTGGTCTTCGATCCGCACCGCCCCGGTCATGAGCTTCTCTACTACCCGGGCGAAACCAACCTGATCATGGCCGATGTGGCCATCATCAACAAAGTGGATACGGCACTTCCCGAAAACATCGAGTCCGTGCGGGAGAACATCGGGAAATTTGCCCCCCGCGCGGAGATCATCCTTGCCGAGTCTCCGGTGACGGTGTCGGATCCCCGACGGGTGCGAGGCAGCAGGGTCCTGGCGGTGGAGGACGGTCCCTCGCTCACCCACGGCGGGATGCCGTTCGGGGCGGCAACCATAGCGGCCCGCAAGTACGGCGCCGCCGAGATCGTCGATCCTCATCCCTATGCCGTGGGAACCATTCGTGAAGCCCTGTTGCAGTATCCGCACATCGGCGCCGAACTCCCCGCGATGGGGTATGGCGAACGCCAGATGCGGGATCTCGAAGCCACCATCAATGCCGTGGATTGCGATCTCGTCCTGGCGTCGACTCCCGTCGACCTGAGCGGTCTTCTGTCAATGAACAAGCCGACGTTGCGCGTTCGTTACGAATACAAGGATCATGGTCGCCCGGGGCTGGAAGACGTGCTGAGGCGCAGGCTGCTCGAATCGGGCATCCTCTGATGGTCCGCCGCGTGTTGTCTGTTCCATGCAGGGCGTGGTCCGCGGTTGATTCCGCCGGACCTTTCATACGAAGTTACCTAGAAAATAGACGCCCGTGTGAGTCTGTTTTCATGCCTTGTGGTGGCGCAGGCGCCATGGGCAATCGCGTTCAAGATGGATCTTTCAAGCACAAAAGAGCGGGGGAATGATTCCCCCGCACCCCCCAAGTTTCGGCCACACGCGCAAGCGCGTGAGGCCGAGCGCTCGGCGCTGTCGGCGACTGGCCGAAGGCCGCCGCCGCAGCGCCACACGGAGCCGCGAAGCGGCGAGGGGGTGTGGGGGATACGTCCCCCACGCTTTTAGAGTATCATTTTGAACGCAAATCCGTATCACACCTTGATGTCCCGCAACCGTTTGATGTTCCGGGAGTTCCGAGCATGGCTGTAAGGAAACCCATCCTGTTGGTCGCCCTGGGCGGCAATGCGCTCATTCGCAAGGGACAGCAGGGCACGATCCCCGAACAGATGGAGAACCTGCGCGTTCCGCTGCGACAGATCGCGCGGCTGGCGGAAGCCTACCGGATCATCATCACGCACGGCAACGGCCCCCAGGTCGGAAATCTGTTGCTGCAGCAGGAATGCTGTTCCGAAGTCCCGAGGCTTCCTCTCGAAATCCTCGTGGCCCAGACGCAGGGCCAGATCGGCTACATGATCGAATCCACTCTCGACAGCGAGCTCATGAGCCTCGGCGTCGACAAGGAACACTACATTGTGAGTGTCCTCAGCTACGTTGTGGTGAATGAAGACGACCCGGCCTTTTTGAATCCTTCGAAGCCCATCGGCCCGGCCTTCAACGAAGCGGAGGCGGTCCGGCTTCCGTACCCGACGGTGAGAACCGACAAGGGGTACCGGCGGGTGGTTGCGTCCCCGAAACCGGTCACTATCGTGGAAAAAAGGGAAATCAAGCGGTTGATCGATCTGGGCTTTATCGTGATTTCCTGCGGCGGCGGGGGCATTCCGGTGATCCGGGACAGCCGGACGTTTCACGGCGTGGACGCCGTGATCGACAAGGATCTGGCGAGTGCGCGGCTGGCGGGGGAGATCGGCGTGGACATCTTTCTTATAGCCACGGATGTGGAAGGCGTGGCGCTGCATTACGAACGGGAGACGCGCCGGAGCTGGCTGCGCAGCCTGAGTGCCGCCGATGCCGGACTGTTCCTTCGGGAAGGACATTTCCCGCCGGGATCCATGGGACCGAAAGTGGAGGCGTGCATCGAATTCATGAAACACGGGGGAACACGCGCCGTAATCGCTTCCATCGAGCGGATCGAGGCCGCCGTCCAAGGCGCGGCCGGCACGGAATTCGCTCCGTGAAGAACGGCCTGCCGAACTCGTGTGCGCGAGACCGTCGTTTCCGGCTTTATTTTCCGAGCAGTCCTCGCTCGAGGTTGACCACGAAATCCTGCGCATTGGTGAGTATTGACCTGGCGGTCAGCGAGCCCCGGTCGGCAAGCTTGTTGGCGGCGAATTCCGACATGTCCACGGTGTAAAAGTACACGGGCCGGACCGAGTCGTCCGGCATGACCCTGTAGGCCGGGATCATGTTGCCCGTGGCGATGGAGTGCAGTTGGGTCGCCATGGCGATAACCGTGGTGGCGCGCCGGGCCAGATCGCGCATGCGGTCCTGGGCGGCGTACACATTGGCAACCACCTCCGGCAGAGGACCGTCATCCCTGATGGAACCCGCCAGCACGTACGGCACTCCCGCCCGGGTCACCGCATCCATGATGCCGCCGCTCACCATTCCGATACGGATCGCAGCTTCGATCGATCCCAGTTCCCTGATCCTGTTGATGGCGTCCAGGTGCTTGTAGTGGCCGAGAGGGACGTGGCGTTTGGTGTAGAGGTCCTGCCCGAGGGCCGTGTTGAAAAGGGCGCCCTCGATATCGTGAGCGGCCAGGGCGTTTCCCGCCAGCAGGCCGTCCACATAGCCGTTGCGCACCAGCAGGGTGAAGGCGTTCCTGGCGTCCCGGTCGAAGGAAACGGCCGGCCCGAGGACCCACAGAATGAAGCCGTGGTTGCGCTCATGGTCGAGAAGTCCATAGAGCTCATCGTAGTCCGCGGAAAATGCCGTTTCCCTGGAAACCTGGGTCCGGAAGGCGAACTTGTCGGAAACTGTGTCGGGTTGCCCGAACGCTCCCGAATGGACGAAAATCCCATCTTCGCAGTTTTCCCGCCGACCGATCGCAACCAACTCTTCGGCCGCGATGTGCCTGAATTCCTTCACGGTCAGCGAGCCGTCGCTTTGCAGCACGACCACGCAGTCCATACGGGATTCCCGGGGAAGGCGCCAGTCTCCCGGCGCGACTTGAAAGTACTCGGGATATATGGATGTGGCGTGATAGTCCACGGGGGCGACACCGGCCTTGGGGGCGGCCTCAAACCTGGCTGCGGGAGCCGACTTGAACGGCTCTGCCGTGAAGTCGGGAGTGCGGTATTCCGGAAGGATGAATGCCATTGCCGTTCAATCTTTCATTCCTTGGACTGACTGCGGCGCTTTGCTTCCCGGTAAAAATGAGAGAAATAATCCATCGCGGACCAGTAACCGAGAACGACGGAAACCCAGAGGAAGAACAGCCCCGCGTAGTCCAGCATCCAGTCGATTCGCGGAACGGAAGGCAGGAGAAAGATCAACGCGATGGTTTGAGACACCATCTTGTTCTTCCCCATGCGACTCGCGTTCAGGATGAGGCCGTGGCCGGCGGCAATGGACCTCAGCCCCGTGATGATGAGCTCTCGCCCGATAATGAGAAAAACGAGCCAGGCCTGAACCTTACCCAGTGGGATAAGCATGATCAACACGGCGGAGGTGAGCAGCTTGTCCGCGAGAGGGTCCAGGAGCTTGCCGACGGAAGTCACGAGATTGCGGCGGCGTGCCAGGATGCCGTCCAGATAGTCGGTTATCGAGGCAAGCACATAGAACAGGAAGGCCAGGTTCGAGGAATTCATGGACGCAGGCGGGGTGAGCAGAACCACAATGACCGGTATCGTGGCCATCCTGATGTAGGTCAGGATATTGGGCAGATTGGTGAGGCTCTGACGTGTAAGATCACTTCTGTTCATCGCGGTCGCCGAGTTCTTCTACACCGGGAATATTGTCGTTCAACACATTCGGCACGCAGGCCGCCAACGCTCCGCGGACGGGAAGAAAAAAAGATGGCGAAGCGTTTCCGGCTTCCAACGCCTGCTCTGGAGGCCTATCCCTGGAGCCGCGGGTGATGCGTTCGAGCCGATGTGAGCGCTGCGGACGCAACACCGAAAACCTCCGGCCCAGTCTCCCTCCGTTTCAGTCGTTCCGAGGGAATGATACCAGATTATCCAGAAAATAGACTCCCAGGCGAGTCTGTTTTCATGATTCGCGGGTGACGCCGGCGCCATGGGCAATTGGCGTTCAAGATGGGTGCATTCGGCGGGAGGACAAAAAGCCCTCCTCTATGTCTGACCGGCACATCGGTCCGCAGGGGCGGGACTCATCCCCGCCCGCGTCACCGCCCGATGGGCAGGCGGTGTGCAATTTTGAACGCCCCTCGGTATAAGATGAGCCTGGCGGCTTCCGATGTGGTGCCCGATTCGGTCCTCCCATCAAAGGCCGATAAGCCTGCTTGCGACGTTATGGATAGGCGTCGAGCTGCAAACCGTTCCACTCATGCCGTCTCTCATCCGTCCGGAGCGATCGGCTCCTCTCTCCCCGTCTTTACCACGAGGAGGCAACGGCGGCAAGGGTGCCCGTAACCTGCCCGTTTCGCCCAGGTCACGGATTCCCTTGATCCCGGTCAGGGAACGGAACACGGCGTGCCCGTGTGAAATGAAAAAACTGCCGGGATCATTGTTTATAGCGGGAATAGTAATCCATCACACGCTGTACGTAAACCTGCGTTTCATCGAAGGGCGGAATTCCCTTGTACTTCTCGACATTTTCGGGACCGGCATTGTAGGCGGCTACAGCCAGGGGGATGTTGTTGAACCGCTCGATGAGCATTTTGAGGTAGCGGGCTCCCCCGTCGATGTTCTCACCGGGATCGAAGGGGTTTAGCACTCCCAGATCCCTGGATGTGCCGGGCATCAGCTGCATCAGGCCCATGGCACCCTTGGGGGAAACCGCCTGTGGATTGTACCCGGATTCGGCCCTGATCACGGCCCGCACGAGGTTGTAGTCCAGTCCGTGCCGCATGCAAACCATCCTGATCTGCGGGTCGAAGAAATTCTGGTTCTTGGGGTTACAGGCGGAGTAAAATGTACGGTGCGGAAAATACTTGACGAAGTTCGCCTGCGTAACCGGAGGCAGGGTCAGCGATTTGGCGCCCGGTTGCACGGGCGTATTGGTGAAGTGGATCACACCGTCCTTGTCCACGTACTTGTAGATGTCCGCCCGCGCATGAGATTGAAAGAGAAGCAACAGGCAAATCATACCCCAGGCGGTTGCTATGGAGGCCACACCTAGTCTTGTCGGATGCTTCATGATCTTACCTCACGATCTGTTACTGTTACCGGGTGCCGCAAAGCGTGTCGAACAATCCGTCCCGAATGTCGCGCCTGCGAAGGCCGGGGTTCGGGAAGTCCCGGGAAACCCGGATTCGCGCCTCCGCGCGGATGAACAAGAGGGTTCCCCGGACTTGTTCCGTATGCTCCTAGACCCTCTGTTTCTCAACCTTTTCCCAATCCTTCAAAAACCGCTCCACTCCCAGATCCGTCAGAGGATGATGAGCGAGTTGGTCGATCACCTTGAACGGGATTGTGGCAATGTCCGCCCCGAGCTTGGCCGCCGCAAGCACGTGCAGCGGATTGCGCACGCTGGCGACAATGATCTCGGTCTCAAAAAGATAGTTGGAAAAGATTTCGAGAATCTCTTCCACCAGGTTCATGCCGTCCGCGGAGATGTCGTCCAGGCGCCCGACGAACGGGCTGATGTAGGTTGCACCGGCTTTGGCGGCCATCAAGGCCTGCAGAGGTGAAAACACCAGGGTGACGTTGGTCTTGATGCCTTCCTCGGAGAGCTGCCGAACAGCCTTGAGGCCGTCTATGGTCATTGGAATCTTGACCACGACATGAGGATCGATGGCGGCCAAAGACCGGGCCTCCACGATCATCTTTTCAGCATCGGTGCTCACGGCCTCCGCGCTGACCGGAGCCTGGATCAGTTCGCAGATGGTCTTGATATGCCGTATGAAGTCCTCACGATTTGCGATGCCTTCTTTGGCAATGAGGCTCGGATTGGTGGTCACGCCATCCAGAATCCCCAAGCTGTGCGCTTCCTTTATTTCGTCCAGATTGGCGGTATCGATGAAAAACTTCATTCCGATTCTCCTGTTTCACATCTACCCGGAACGGTGTTTTTCCAGGTATTTGCCGCGGCAGGCTTCACTGCAGAAATACACGGTCTGCCCGTCGATTCTGGCCTCCACGCCCTGTTGCCTGGCAAAATAGGTGCCGCACTGAGGATCCTGAACGAGCTCCGTGGCGTCGTTGTCGGCACTGTCGTTTCGGTTCATTTTTCCGGCAAGCAAATGAAAATAGCGCTTTGCCACCAGATAGCCCACAAAAATGAGTGATGCAATAATAATGAATCGGCCCATGTATTCATTCCAATTATTCCAATCGCCGGATTTCCCGGTCGGTCGCGGCGCCGGACAATCGCTTCAACAGGTCCTCGGCGGTCATCCGCAGCTCCGGGTGAACCCACTTCGGGGCGATCTCGGCGAGAGGAACCAGCACGAACAGGCGTTCGTGCAGCCCGGGGTGGGGTATCCGCAGATTGGGCAACGATACGATTCGGTCGCCGAACGCCAGCAGATCGAGATCCAGAGTCCGCGGGCCCCATCTCACATCGCGTTTTCTGCCAAACTGCTCTTCAATGTCCATCAGGACCGCCAGCAGCGCTTCCGGCTCGACCCTGCTCCGGCACTGGACAGCCGCGTTGATGAACCATTCCTGCACGATCGGTCCCAAAGGCTTGGTCCGGTAAAGCGAGGAGACCTTTTGGACGTCGATTTCCCTGCGCTGCCTCAAGGCTTCGATGGCTCCCAGGCAGATACCCCGTGAATCGCCCAGGTTGCCCCCGATGCCGATGAAGACCGTCTCCATTCGTTCACACAAGTCCGGAGCGTCGTCCATGCGGGTCCGCACTCAAAAGGACAACTTTCGCATCCGTTCGACCGCTTCCCGGATCCGCTCTTTGTCCACCGTGAGCGCCATGCGGATGTATCCTTCACCCGGCGCCCCGAAGCCGCTTCCGGGCGTCGCCACGATGCCCGCTTCTCTCAACAGCAGGGACGAAAAATCCTTGGACGAATAGCCCGGAGGCGTCGGACACCAGACATAAAAAGTCGCCCTGGGCACCTCGGGATGCAACCCGATGCGTTTCAGGCCTTCGATGAGGATGTCCAGGCGTTCCTTGTAGATCCGCTGCATTTCGACGACGCAGCCCTGGTCGCCTTCGAGTGCCGTGATGCCGGCCCACTGGACGGCGTTGAACGCCCCGGAATCGATGTTGCTCTTCACCTGGCCGAGTCCCGCCAGGATGTCCGCGTTCCCGACCGCAAATCCCAGCCTCCAGCCGGTCATGTTATAGGTCTTTGAAAGGGAATGGAATTCGACGCCGACTTCTCCGGCGCCGGGGAGTTCCAGGAAACTCAGCGGCCGGTAGCCGCCGAAAGCCATTTCCGTATAGGCCGCGTCATGGCACACAATCACGTCGTATTCGCGGGCAAATGCAATGACCTTTTCGAAGAAATCCCGCTCGGCGGTGGCCCCTGTAGGGTTGTTGGGATAATTGATGAACATGACTTTGGCCCGTCTGGCCACGTCCGCGGGGATGGAGTCCAGATCGGGCAGGAACCTGTTCTCCCGCACCAGGGGCATGAAGTGGGATTCTCCGCCGGCGAACATCGTCGCCACATGATAGACCGGATACGCCGGAGTGGGCACCAGGGCGAGGTCCCCGGGATTGATCACCGCCAGCGGGAAGTGAGCGAGCCCTTCCTTGGAACCGATCAAGGTCAATACTTCGCTCAAGGGATCGAGCTCCACGCCGAACCGGCGCTTATACCATCCCGCGACGCTCACCTTGAAATCGTTCATGCCGGAGTAGGAAGGATATTGATGGGTGGACGGGTCTTCGGCGGCTGTCTTGAGCCTTGCGATAACGTGGGCGGGAGTCGGAAGGTCCGGATCCCCGACGCCCAGGTTGATGACGTCCACGCCCTTGGCTGTGAGCTCGGCTTTGAGCCGGTCGATTTCCTGGAAGAGGTAGGGGGGGAGGAGTTTCAACCGTTCCGCTTTGACGAATGCCATCTGTGCCTCCGCTGATTCAACTGCAACCTCGTGAGGGGACTTCCCGTTGCCGCCGCAAATCAGGCCGGGCAGCCCACCCGGCGGTTCCCGTGTCATGCCCGGCGGGCGGGACGACCCGGTTCGACCGGAATCCGCACCTCCCGCCGGGCGGGGTCGGGATTGAGGTGGAGGAGAACTCCCTCGGTATTAAATACAATCGGACAAGCATTCAAAACCGTTGATGCGATTGTGCGGCGTAAGTCGGCGGATGCCGCCGCCGCACCTCACTTCATGCCCAGGACGTGGTCCATGCCGTAAAGCCCCGGGGGCTGACGGACTACCCACAGAGCGGCCCGGATGGCGCCCCTGGCGAAATTGTCCCGGCTCTGAGCGCGGTGAACGATTTCGATCCTTTCACCCGAGCCGGCAAACATCACCGTGTGCTCCCCGACGATGTCGCCGCCGCGAATGGTTTGGATGCCGATCTCATTGCCGGTCCGCTCCCCGATCAAGCCACGGCGCGCATAGACACCGACTTCCTCAAGGTTCCTGCCGAGCGCCCCCGCCGCCACCTGGGCCAACTTAAGGGCGGTCCCGCTCGGAGCGTCCTTCTTGAGCCGGTGATGGGCCTCGATGATCTCCACGTCGAAACTCTCACCCAGGAGCCGGGCCACGTCCCCCACCACCTTGAACAGAACGTTCACGCCCATGCTCATGTTGGGGGAAATCACGCACGGCACTCTTCCGGCGAGTTTTTCGGCCTCCTCCAACTGTTCCCTGGTGAATCCCGTGGACCCGATCACCATCGCTTTTCCCTTGGCGGACGCCTGCCTCAGGTGCTCAAGAGACGCGGCTGCAAGAGTGAAATCGAGCACGACGTCGACGGTGTCGAGCACTTGTGCGATATGGCTTGTCACCTTCAGCCCGGTGGGCGAACCACCGATGATCTCGCTGATTTCCCTGTTCACGGCCTGATGGCCCGAATGTTCGAAACCACCGGCCAGCTCGATGCCGTCCGTTTCACGGATCAACTGGGCGATTCTGGAGCCCATTCTGCCGGCTATCCCGGCAACCGCAGCGCGAACCATCGCTTTCTCCTCCGCTCAACGCCGGGGCGCTCGCTAGATCAGTCCGTAAGCCTGGAGATCCTGGCGGAGACGCAGCCTGTTGGCCGGCGACATGGGGGCCAGGGGCAGGCGCAACTCATCGCTCGGGATCTTGTTCATCATGGCCAGTGCGGCTTTGACCGGAGCCGGGTTCGTCTCGTAGAAGAGCCCGTGACAGAGCGGCAGCAGCCGGTAGTACAGCTTCCGCGCGGCGTCGAAATCGCCGCCGAGGAACAGGTTGCACAGATTGGCCATGTCCGCCGGGGCGATGTTGGAGACCACGGATATGACGCCCTTGCCGCCCACGCACAGCAGGGGAAAGGTGAGGAAGTCCTCTCCGGACAGCACAACCAGTTCGTCTCCGCACCGCGCGATGATGTCCGTGATCTGCTTCATGCTCCCCGCGGCTTCCTTGATGGCAACGATGTTGTCGATTTTCGCGAGCCGCGCGATCGTATCCGGTTCCATGTTGACGGCCGTCCGACCGGGAATGTTGTACGGTACCAGCGGGATATCGACCGCCTTGGCGATTTTCTCGTAATGACGGTACAAACCCTCCTGGGTCGGCTTGTTGTAATAAGGGCTGATCAGCAATGCCCCATCGGCTCCGGCGCTCTTGGCATGTTTCGTCAGGCGGATGGCTTCCTCGGTGTTGTTGGAGCCAGTCCCGGCGATAACCGGAACACGCTTGTCGACCTGCTCCACGGCGATTTCGATGACGCGCTCGTGTTCATTGAAGCTGAGCGTCGCCGATTCGCCGGTGGTTCCGCAAGGCACTATGCCGTGGGTTCCATTGGCGATCTGGAATTCAATCAGGTTGCGGAACGTCTCTTCGTCCACCTGACCGGCTTTGAACGGTGTCACTATTGCCACCATCGCGCCTTGAAACATACGTTCCTCCCTATTCCCTCAATGTTTCTTTCCAAAGCTCCGCCTCGTAGACCACTTTCGCGTCGCCTTCCAGGTATACCTGTGAGAACTCCGCCGCGGTCCCCGTGGACGGGTTGTCAAAATAGATAGTCAGAGTTTCTCCACTCCTCGTCCGAACCTCCACCGGCGATTGCACCATACCCTTGGCGGCGGCGACCAGCGCGGAGGCGATGGAGCCCGTTCCGCATGCCAGCGTCTCGTCTTCGACCCCTCGCTCGTAGGTGCGGATCGCCATGTGGTTCGCGTCTTTCACGAGGACGAAATTAACGTTGGAGCCCGCGGGTTGAAATCGCCGGTGGTGACGCAGGAGACGGCCCCAGTGGAATACGTTCATCTCCTCGAGCGCCCGGTCGTTTTCGAAGAAGCATACGACGTGCGGCACGCCGGTATTGATGAAATGAAGACGAAACGAGCGCTGCTCGGCCTCGACATTCAGGTCCGGTTCCAGGCCATGGGGCGGAGTCATTCGGATCTTGACTCGCGGTTCCTTGATCTCCGCCTCGATGATTCCCGCCAGAGTCCGGAAGGACATGCGGGATTTGGCGACAATCCCCTTGATATGAGCGAACCGGGCGGCGCAGCGCGCGCCGTTGCCGCACATTTCCGCCTCGCTTCCATCCGCGTTGAAAAAGCGCCATCTGAAATCGACCTCGGGGTCGTTTTCGATGAGGATCAACCCGTCAGCGCCCACCGACAGTTTCCTGCGACAGGCCAGGCGCGCCAGTTCCCGTCCCTGCTCGGCACTGATCCCCTGATCGCGATTGTCGAGCACGATGAAGTCATTGCCGCTCCCGGTCATCTTCAGAAAGCGGGTCCGTTCGTTTTCAACGGGCATCGATTCGACTCCGATTGCCGGATGCTCCGGTTCTTGATTCAAGCATCAATACTCAGCGGGAATCCCACAGACGCTGCAACCGCGGCGAAACCGTCCTCCCGGTCGAGCGCCCCTCGGTCAGGCCGGCTGTTTGTCCGAGCTCAAGAAAGCGGGAATGGTTTCGCACTGGACCAAATCGTCCCAGGTCTCCCGTCTTCTTATCACAAAATACCGGTCGTCCTTGACCAATACCTCCGCAGCCCGCGGCCTCGAATTGTAGTTCGACGACATGGTGAACCCGTAAGCTCCGGCGCTCATGACCGCCAGGAAGTCCCCCGATTCGACCATGGGCAGTCCCCGGTCCTTGGCAATGAAATCCCCCGATTCGCATATCGGTCCCACAACATCCACAATATGGCTTTCCCTGCTCTGTCTCCGCAATGGTTGGACCTGGTGATAGGAACCGTACAGGCTCGGGCGGATCAGATCGTTCATGGCCGTATCGGTGATGATGAAGCTCTTGCTCTGCGTTCGCTTGGTGTAGAGCACTCTGGCCAGCAAAACCCCTGCGTTGCCGACGATAACGCGCCCCGGTTCGAAAATCAATGTGCAATGCATCCCCTTCAGCTCCCGCAGGATGGCTCGGGCATATTCGCGCGGCTCCGGGGGGGCCTCCTGGTCGTAAACGATACCGAGTCCGCCGCCGAGATCGAGGTATTGGATCGTGATTCCGACCGCCTCGAGCTTCTCGATCAGCAAACGCAGCCGCTTGAGCGCATCCACAAACGGCGAGATTTCGGTCAATTGGCTTCCGATGTGGCAGTCGACACCGACCACCTCGACATGGTCGAGGCTCCTGGCGCGTTCGTATGCTTTGACCGCACTGTCGATCTCGATTCCGAACTTATTCTTTTTCATTCCCGTGGAGATGTACGGGTGGGTGTTGGGATCGACGTCGGGGTTGACGCGCAGGGCGATGCGTGCCCGGCACCCGAAAGCGGCGGCCCGTGTGTTGATGGCCTCCAGTTCCTGGGTGGATTCGATGTTGAACATCAGGATGTTTTCCCGAAGTGCGTAGTCGATTTCCTCCAGGGTCTTGCCCACCCCGGAATAAACGATCTTATCCGGAGTTATCCCCGCTTGTCGGGCTCGATAGAGCTCACCGCCCGAAACGATGTCGACTCCGCCTCCGAGGGAACCGAACAGCCGCAGCACCGCAAGGTTGGAATTGGCCTTGACCGAGAAACAGGTCAGGTGGGGCACGCCTTCGAACGCCGAGTCGAACACCGTGAAGTGATGGAGCAGCGTGGCGTGGCTGTAAACGTAGCATGGGGTTCCCACGCGCGCAGCCAGTTCGCGCAGGGGAACCTGTTCGCAGTAGAGCTCATCGTTGTGATAGTGGAAATGGTGCATCAAGAATCCCCTGTCGGCGGAACCCGTCATGGAGCTCCATTATTGCGAGTTGTTGCGGCCGCTCCGGCCTTCGAGCGGCGTTTAAGCGATCACGACCGCCGTGAGAACCCCGGAAGAGTTCCCACGAGGGCGGCTCGGTCGGAATGACGTTGAATTTGCGAAAAGGTGTGCACGTTGTCGTCAGATCGCAAGCACATCTTCCGGTCTTATTTTTCGAACATCAGGCTCCTGATTTCAGCCCATTTGGACAGCAGACCTTCCCGGTTGTCGTGTTGACTGCTCACCGAAGAAACGGCATAGAAGTAAACAGTGTTGGGTTTTGCGGTGTGGTCGATGTATGGAGGATGCTGGATCGGGTTGGCAGTCAGTCGCACCATCTCCTTGCCCTCACGACGATACACGTGATACCCGGCCACTTTCTCGGTGCTCTCGGTCCATTGGACTTCCAGAGTGCCCTTGGACGGGATGACCCATACATTGGCGGGAGGAGGCGGCGGAAGGGCTTCCGGAGCCTTGACCTGGTGCGTCAGGGCGGGCTCGCCGACGATGGGCGTGTCCTCGAAGTAGAGAACGGGCGTGACCCGGTACCCGTACATGCGATCCGCCGCAATGCCCTGGTCAAGGTAGTTGTTGGCCTTGATCGGCGCAGACGAAATGCGTTCCCAAGCCTTGGTGGCCGAGAGTCGTTCCACCACGAACAGCAACTCTCCCTGCATGGGTTGCCCTTGATTATCCCTGGCGGGAGGCTTCCACTGCACGAGGATGCCCTGCGGCCCGGGCATGGCGCTCAGGCTCTTGATCTGACCGGGTGGATGGAAAACCTTGGCGATCGCCGCGTTGGACATGGTTACAGGGCGTCCGTCCTTGTCTTGAATGACAATCTGGTAACGATACGCGTGCTGCACGGAAACCGCCGGATCCGTCCAGCTCAGTTTGCCGTCGTGAACGAGAGCGGGATCGGGATAGACCGGATCGATCATCTGGAGTTCCCGCTGCACGGTGGCCGGACAATCCAGGCAGTTTCTGTTCTCCCACAACAATTCCGATCTCAGGATGTTGAAACGATACGGGTTTTCCTTCGAAATCCTTCGCATCTGAGGCGGGATGGTCCACGTAAGCTCGACCCCTTTGGCCCGCACCTGGACCTGAAGGTCTCGGATCTGCGGCTGTGCGTCGGTCGATTCGGGCCTGGGGAAAGTCTTTCTGCCGCAGCTGCCGACCGTCAATCCAAGGATAAGGACACAAATCACACCGGCTAAACGACGAGTCTGCATGAAACGATGGACTGATGTCTTCATAAGTCGATTTCCGCTTGTTAGGATCACGAACTCAGGGACTGCTCCAAGGCATCCAGTTCGGTGCGGGCCTTCTCGATGGCCTCCACCACTCGGGTCGTCGCCGTGCCTCCGATAGAGACCCTCTGATCGATGGCGCCGGCAACTTCAAGAAACGGGTATACGTCCTGATCGATGGTCTTGTGGAATGTCTTGAGCTCCTCTACGGTGCAATCGTGCAGCTGCTTGCGGTTCTTCAGGCAGTACTGCACGATTTGACCCACAATATGATGAGCCTTACGGAACGGGACTCCCTTCTTGACAAGGTAGTCCGCAAGGTCGGTTGCGAGCGTAAAGCCTCGGACGGCCATTTCGCCCATGCGTTCCCGGTGGAATCGAATCTCGGGGATCAACCTGGAAAGGAGACGCAAGGTACTGATGAGGGTATCGGCAGTATCGAAAACCGGCTCCTTGTCTTCCTGAAGATCCCGGTTGTAGGCCAGTGGGAGCGCCTTGGTGAGGGTCAGAAGCGTTATCAGATTGCCGTAGACGCGTCCCGTCTTGCCCCGCATCAGCTCCGGCACGTCGGGGTTCTTCTTCTGGGGCATGATGCTGGAACCCGTACAGAACGCGTCACTGATCTCGATGAAGTCGAATTCGGTGCTGGACCAGAGGATGAGTTCCTCGGCCAGGCGGCTTACGTGCATCATGAGCATCGCCGACGCGGCGCTGAATTCGATCAGGTAGTCTCGGTCGCTCACCGCATCGATACTGTTTGAGGTCACCCGCGGGAAGTTCAGATATTTGGCCGTCCATTCCATGTCGATGGGAAACGTCGTGCCGGCCAGCGCCGCGCTCCCCAGGGGCAGGACATTCGTCCGGTGGAAGCACTGTTCGAACCGCTCGCCATCGCGTTTGAGCATCTCGTAATAGGCCATGAGGTGGTGGGAGAGCAGGATCGGTTGAGCATGCTGCAAGTGCGTGAAGCCGGGCATCACGACGCCCAGGTTTTCTTCGGCGCAGCTCACCAGGGCCTTCTGCGTTTGAAGAATCAGGCCGCGGCACTGGAGCAGCGTGTCGCGCATATAGAGGCGCACGTCCAGCGCGACTTGGTCGTTTCTGCTGCGCGCGGTATGGAGTTTCCCTCCAACCTCGCCGATCTTGCGCATCAGCTCCTGCTCGATTGCCATATGAATGTCTTCGTTGGAGGAGTCGAGGTGCAATTTTCCGCGTTCGAGCTCTCGACGGATTTCTCCCAGTCCCTGGACGATAAGGGAGGCGTCGTCGTGGGATATGATTTTGCATTGGGCAAGCATGCGGCAATGTGCGATGCTTCCCTCGATGTCGTACCGGTACAGCCTGTTGTCAAAATGAATGGAAGCCGTGTAGTCCTCGACCTGCCTGTTGGTGGGTTGATCGAAGCGGCCTTGCCAAAGCTTCTCCGTCATATATCGATTCTCCTCGGCATCACCGATCGTCAGCGCGAGTTGCCGCGGACCAGGGATTCGATCTGAAGCCTCAATCCATGTAGTCTGATGAAACCGGTTGCATCGTCCTGCCGATAGACGTCGTCTTCCTCGAAAGTGGCGAAGCTCGGCTGATACAGTGACCGGTCCGACCTGCGCCCGATCACGACACAGTTTCCCTTATAGAGTTTCAGTTTTGCGGTACCGTACACGTTTTCCTGGGCGAGATCCATCGTATTTTGGAGCAGGCGCATCTCCGGGGAATACCAGAAACCGTTGTAGATCAGGCGGGAATACTGCGGAACGAGGGAATCCCTCAGGAACATCAGTTCACGGTCCATCGTGACGGATTCCACCGCCTGGTGTGCCGTCCGCATGATGGTCCCGCCCGGAGTCTCATAAACGCCCCGTGATTTCATGCCGACAAACCGGCTTTCCACGAGGTCCACGCGACCGATGCCGTGCCTGCCGCCGAGCGCGTTGAGCCGGGTCAGCAGGTGAGCGGGGCTCAACCGCTCCCCGTTCACCGCCACCGGGTTGCCTCGTTCAAAATCGATTTCGACGAATTCCGGCGCGTCCGGCGCGTCTTCCGGTGCCACGCTCAACGTGAACATCGCCGGATCCGGCTCCAGCCATGGGTCTTCGAGTATGCCCCCCTCGTAGCTGATGTGCAGCATATTGCGGTCGGAGCTGTAGGGTTTCTCTTTGGTGACCGGGATTGGAATCCCGTGCCTTCGCGCGAACTCCACGAGATCGCTGCGCGACTTCAGGTCCCACTCTCGCCACGGAGCAATGATCTTGATGGCCGGATTGAGCGCGATGTAGGTGAGCTCGAACCGGACCTGGTCGTTTCCCTTGCCGGTGGCACCGTGGCTCACGGCATCGGCGTCTTCCTCCTCCGCGATCCGGATCTGGGCTTTGGCGATCAGCGGCCGGGCGATGGATGTCCCCAACAGGTACTGACCCTCGTAAATTGCATTGGCCCGGAACGCGGGAAACACGAAATCGCGCACGAACTCCTCGCGCAGGTCGACGATGCGCGCCTTGACAGCGCCCGTCGCAAGGGCCTTCGCCTCGAGGCCGTCAAGCTCCTCCGCCTGGCCGAGATCGGCGGAAAATGCGACCACCTCGCAACGGTAACGCTCGATCAGCCATTTGAGAATGATCGAGGTGTCCAGGCCGCCCGAATAAGCCAGAACCACTTTTTTCACGTCCATGAAATCGAATCGTCCTCTCTTTGTTCCTCACCGGTCCCATCTGCGGACATTCGGTCGCTTCGCCGCGGATCGTCCCGGAAATCCTCTCACTTGCTGCCCCGTGTCGGGGCGTTGTCGCTCAAAAGCCAGTCAAGCAGCGCCATCTGGATGTGGAGCCTGTTTTCCGCCTGGTCGAAGATGGCGGACTGCGGACCCTCCATGACCGCGTTGGTGATCTCTTCGCCGCGATGCGCCGGCAGGCAGTGGAGAACGATGGCATGAGCGGGGGCCGCCGACAGGAGATCTTCGTTGACCTGGAACGGGCGAAAGATCGACCTGCGGGCATCGGCTTCCTCTTCCTGACCCATGCTCGCCCACACGTCGGTGTAGATGGCGTCGGCCGACGCCACCGCCTCTTTGGGGCTCGCGGCCATGATCACCTTGCCCTTGCCCTTGGATTTGGCCCAGTCGAGAATCTCCCGGTCCGGAAGATACTGGGACGGGCAGGCCAGCGATACGGTGAAACCGAGTCGGGCCGCCGCGTTGATCCACGAGTGGGCTACGTTGTTGCCGTCACCGATCCAGGCCACGTGCAGATTCTCGAGTGTCCCCCGCTTCTCCTTGATGGTGAGCAGATCTCCCAGCACCTGGCAGGGATGGTAGCTGTCCGTGAGCCCATTGATTACCGGGATGGACGCATAGCGGGCCAGTTCGGTCACGTCTTCCTGGGCGAAAGTCCTTATGACGATGGCATCCACGTATCGCGCCAGCACTCGGGCCGTATCCGCCAGCGGTTCCTGCCTCGAGATTTGCGTGTCCCTGGCGCTCATGAAGATGCTGTGCCCGCCCAAACGATAGATCGCCGCCTCGAAAGAGACCCGGGTGCGCGTGGACGGTTTCACGAAGATCAGGGCTACGACCTTGTTCCTGAGTGACTGCCGCAGATTCCCTTCGGCCAGTTCCCTCTTCATGATCTCCGCTCTCGAGATCAGTGCGACGATTTCATCAGCGCTGAGATCCCTGATGGAAAGCAGATCGCGCTTCATTGCGTCTCCTCCGCCAAAACATCGTCCAAAGCCTGAATGAGACGATCGATTTCCGCCCGTTCGACGACCAGTGGGGGAACGAACCTCAATACCGAGTCGTGCGTGCAGTTGATGACATAGCCCCGCTCCAGCAGCTTCGTCACCACGTTCTGCCCCGGCCTGTCCAGTTCGGCTCCCACCATCAACCCGAGGCCGCGGACTTCCCGGATCGAGGGTCTGCGCTGCTGGAGCTCCCTCAGGCGCCCCATGAGATATTCTCCCGTTTCACGGACTCTCTCGAGCAGGGAAGGCTCGGAGATGATCCTCAGGACCCGCAGTGCCACCGACGTCACCAGGGGAGTTCCCCCGAAGGTCGTGGCGTGGGTGCCGGGCACGAAGGCCTCCGCGGCCTGATTGGTGGCCAGCATCGCCCCGATGGGCAGTCCGTTGCCGAGGGCCTTGGCTAGCGTCATGATATCGGGAGTGACCCCGTAGTGCTCGTGGGCGAACAGCCTTCCGGTGCGCCCCATGCCCACCTGCACCTCGTCAAAAATCAGCAGCAGGTCATGCTTACGGCACAGTTCCTTGAGATCTTCCAAATAGTTTGCGGGAGGCAGGTTGATCCCCCCTTCGCCCTGAATGGGTTCCACCATCACGGCGCAGGTGCGTTCCGTGATCGCGTTCTCCACCGCGGACAGCAATCCGAAGTCGACGAAGGCAAACCCTTCCACCAGCGGCTCGAATCCCTTGTGCACCTTTTCCTGCCCGGTTGCCGAGAGGGTTGCGAGGGTACGGCCGTGAAAGGAGTCTTTCATGGTGACGATATGAAAGCGGCCCTCTCCGTAACGGTCCTTGCTGTACTTGCGCGCCAGCTTTATGGCTGCCTCGTTGGCTTCGGCTCCGCTATTGGAAAAAAATACCTTATCCGCAAAAGAAAGCCGTGTCAATTCCGCCGCCAGTTCAATCTGCGGCCGCGTGTAAAAAAGGTTGGAGACGTGAATGAGCGTATCCGCCTGCTCGCACAGCACCCGCGTCACTTCCGGGTTGCAGTGACCGAGGTTGCACACCGCGATTCCGGCCAGAAAGTCCAGGTACTCCTTATCGTTATCATCCCACAGGCGGCAGCCTTTGCCGCGCACGAAGGTCACGGGGAGTCGTGCGTAGGTGTTGAAGATGTGCTCCTGAGACAACGCCTTGTAATCTTCCATGGGAGTGGCTCCTTTCCGGTTGTTCATGCGGGGCGACGGCGCATTGTCATTTCAACGGTTCAACGGCGTTCAACCTACGGACTGTCCGCGCCGGTAGCGCACGATTTCCGTTCCGACCCCGGCGTCGGTGAATATTTCCAGCAGGATGGCGTGCGGCACCCGGCCGTCCACGATATGCACCTTATCGACCCCCGACTGCAGGGCGTCGATGGCGCATTGCACCTTGGGTATCATCCCGCCCTTCAAGGTCTCATCCTGAAGCGCATCGGCGGCCTCGGCGACGGTCAGGCTGGAAATGAGGTTCCCGCCCCCATCGAGCACTCCCTCGACGTCCGTCATCAACACGAGCTTGGCGGCCTGCAGGGCGCCGGCGATGTGGCCCGCGACGAGGTCGGCGTTGATGTTGTAGGTTTCACCCTGCTCTCCGACGCCGACCGGAGCGATCACGGGGATCAGGTTGCCTCCTGCCAGGGTGTCGAGTATGCTCACATTCACACGGTTCACTTCCCCCACGAGGCCGATATCGATGATTTCAGGCGGCTGGTCATCGCCTTTGTACCGATACACGTGGAGCTTTCGCGCTTCGATGAGATTCCCGTCCTTGCCGCTCAATCCGACGGCGTGACCGCCGTGACGGTTGATGAGCGACACGATCTCCTTGTTGATCTTTCCGGCAAGGACCATCTCCACGATGTCCATGGTGTCCGCATCGGTGACGCGCATCCCGGCGCAGAAATCGCTCTCTTTGCCGATTCTCTTAAGCATCCGGCCGATTTGAGGCCCGCCGCCATGGACCACCACTGGATTGATCCCGATGTATTTCATCAATACGATGTCCTTGGCGAAGCTCTCCTTGAGCTCCTCGGCCACCATCGCGTTCCCTCCGTACTTGATCACCACGGTCTTCCCGTAGAAGCGCCGGATGTAAGGCAGGGCTTCGATCAATATGCCGGCTTTTTCGATCATCTCGCTTCATCCTGTCGATGTGGTCTGGCGCGTCCAAAGCTCATTGGGAAACCCGTGCCCCGGGGGAGACGGGAAAAACCTGTCGCAATGAACTTTCCCTAAAGAATATAGCGGCTCAGGTCCTCGTCCTTGATGATGTCGCTCAGGGTTTCCTGAATGTATTGCCGCGTGATCGGTATCTTTTGGCCCTTCAGATCCGGCGCGTTGAATGAAATGTCGGACAGCAGTTTCTCCATGATGGTATGCAGTCTTCTCGCTCCTATATTCTCCGTTCTCGTGTTGACCTGGAAAGCGAGATTCGCGATCTCTTCGATGGCTTCATCGTCGAAAGTGAGCTCGACCTCCTCCGTGGCCAGCAGCGACTTGTATTGAACGATCAACGCGTTCTCCGGTTCCTTGAGGATGCGGACGAAATCCTCCTTCGTCAGGGAAGCCAGCTCGACCCTGATGGGGAACCGGCCCTGGAGCTCGGGAATGAGGTCCGAGGGCTTGGAAATATGAAAGGCCCCGGAGGCGATGAACAGGATATGATCGGTCTTGACCATGCCGTACTTGGTGGTGACCGTGGAGCCTTCCACAATGGGCAGCAGATCCCGCTGGACTCCTTCGCGGGACACGTCGGGTCCGCGTCCGCCGGATTCCCGCCCGGCAATCTTGTCGATTTCATCGAGGAAAATGATGCCGGAGTGCTCGACTCTCTCGATGGCGGACTTGATCACCTTGTCCATGTCGATGAGCCGCTGGGATTCCTCCTGGACCAGTATCTCGCGGGCTTCCGGGATCTTCACCTTGCGCCGCTTGGTGCGCCGGGGCAGCATGGACCCGAGCATGTCGCGCAGGTTGTAATCCATGTCCTCCATCCCGGTCCCGGCAAAGATTTCGACCATGGGGAAATTGCGGTCCGGAACGTCCAACTCGACGTAGCGATCGTCGAGGGCACCCTTGCGCAGGAGTTTGCGCAGCTTTTCGCGCGTGGAGTCGGCCTGGACGGCTTCTTCCCGGGCCGCCTCCCGGGGCTCGCGGGCCTCCTGCGGCTCCACCGGGACCGGCAGTTCCTGTTCCCTGGATTCCTGCTGCCGTTTGGGCGGGAGCAGGATATCGAGGAGCTTCTCTTCGGCCAATTCCTCCGCCTTGATCTTGACCGCTTCCATTTCCTCCGTCCGCACCATGCTGACCGCGAGTTCCGAGAGGTCCCTGATCATAGATTCCACATCGCGGCCGACATAACCCACCTCGGTGAATTTGCTCGCCTCGATCTTGAGAAACGGCGACTGGGCCAGCCTGGCCAGGCGGCGTGCAATCTCCGTTTTCCCCACGCCGGTGGGGCCGATCATGATGATGTTCTTCGGCGCGATCTCATCCCTGAGGTGCTCGGGGACCTGCTGTCGACGCCACCTGTTGCGCAGGGCGATGGCGACCATGCGTTTGGCGTCTCGCTGCCCGATGATGTACTTGTCCAGTTCCTGAACGATTTCCGCAGGCGTCAGCGGTTTTTGCATGTTGATCAGAGCTCCTCGAAAGTGAATTCCCTGTTCGTATAGATACAGATGGATGCGGCGATGTTCATCGCCTCTTCGGCGATTTCCCGGATGGGCATCCGGGTATGCCTGATGAGCGCGCGGGCCGCCGCCAGAGCGTAAGGCGCACCCGAGCCCACCGCCGCAAGACCGTCGTCCGGTTCGATGACGTCGCCCGTGCCGCTCAGAATGAAACAGTCGTTCCGGTCGGCGGCCACGAGCAGCGCCTCGAGGCGCCGCAACGCCCGGTCCATGCGCCAGTCCTTGGCGAGCTCAACCGCGGCGCGCTTGAGGTTTCCATTGTATTGCTCGAGCTTGCCTTCCAGCCTCTCGAACAGTGTGAAGGCGTCCGCCGTTGAGCCGGAAAACCCCGTGAGAATGCGGTCGTGATACATCTTGCGGACCTTTTTCGCCTGGTGTTTTACGACCGTGTCGCCCATGGTCACCTGGCCGTCGCCCGCCATGACCACTTTGCCGTCCTTCTTGATGGCCAGCACGGTTGTCCCGTGCACAACGGTTTCACCCATGTCTTTTCAAATCTCCTCTCACAGAACTACGCCAATTCTAACAGAACTGCGCCAATTCATGACCGTGAACCCAACGCCACATGTCCCGCGACCGGGAAGCCGACGCCCGTTCACTTTCCCGACCGATCCCTGCGGCTTCTGGGGTGGGCCGCATCGTAGACCTTCATGAGCTGGTCCACGTGAACATGAGTGTAGCGTTGCGTCGTGGACAGGTTCGAGTGTCCGAGCATCTCCTGAATGGCGCGCAGATCCGCTCCCGAATTCAACAGGTGCGTCGCGAACGTGTGCCGCAACCCGTGTGGGCTGAGATGCTGCCACAGGCCGCATCTTCGGAGCTCCATGCGGAGCAGCCGGTGCACCGAACGCGTGGTCAGTCTCCGCCCTCTGGCGTTGCGAAACAGCGCGGAACCCATGCGCCTGGCTTCCGGGAACTGGCTGTCCAGCGCCCGCAAATAAAGCTTCATGGCGTCAAGCGCCTTTCCTCCCACCGGCACGATGCGCTCCTTGTTCCCTTTGCCCAGGACCCGGACCATGCCCTCGTGGAAATCGACGTCGGATTCGTCCATTCCGACAAGCTCGCTGACCCGGACTCCGGTGGAGTACATGCATTCAAAAAGCGCCCAGTTGCGGCAGCGCCGCCAGGATGCGGCGGCCCGGGCCGCTCCGGCGTTCAGCGAATCCAATAAATGGAACACGTCGTCGACCCCGAGGAAAGAGGGGATTTTCGTTCCCAGCTTGGGATAGGCCACCAGGGCTGCGGGATTCTCGCGGACGAGCTCGCGGTCATTGAGAAAATGGTAGAAAGAGCGCAGCGTGGACAATTTCCTGGCCCGGCTGGTCTTCTTGCGGGTCTTGTGCAACGCCGCGAGGTATCCCCGGATCGCATCCGCGTCGACCTGTGACAGTTTCGGATCGGATGTGCCCGCCGTCGCGCTCATGTGTTCCCGAAATTGATCCAGGTCGCCGGCGTAGGCCCGCACCGTCTCGGCGCTCAATCCGCGCTCGTGCCGCAGGTGCGCGATGAATCGGGCCGATGCCTCCGACCAGGTCGCCTCACTGCCGTCGGCGGAGTTATCGTCAAGAGTCCCGGGCGCCAATGTGCCCCCCGTTTCCATCCGTCGCGCCACCCTCGTAAAAGGCTTCGGGACCCGGCCCATACACGGCGCCGTGGACTTCCGCAGGGAAGGGGGCGAACGGGTGTCTGGAAAAGTTTTCTGCACCGAACTTCACAAACGAAAACGATTAAGTAGCACACGCATCCGAAAAATTAAAGGGGAAGTCGGATCGATTCCGTATGGATGGGGGTACGGTAAGGAATTTTCTTGACTTTGGCGTCTATTTTGCCCTATCCTTCCTCCTTTGGATTTCTCTACAATTTCAGAATATTGAGATGCGGTAGAGGGTTCCGGAACGTCCCGCACAGCGAATGAATGTGCCTGGTCGAATGATGCGGGGTTTACAGAAACGCGCAGGCGGCCCGGGCGTTCATTGTCAAACAGCCGTTCGGTTCAGAGCCTCTGCTTTCGAGTTACCGCCAAGGGAAAGTCGTTTGCCGGTCGTGAAGCCCGGTCCCCCCGGGGACCGCAATAATTGAAGAAAGGAAGAGATATGAAAGAGGACGTTGCAGGTGTTCGTACTTTCGCAATCATTTCCCATGGTGGTGCGGGCAAGACATCCCTGGCCGAGGCCATGCTCTTCGATGCCGGTGTGACCACCCGGCTCGGCAAGGTGGACGACAGCACCTCGGTCATGGACTACGAACCCGAGGAGGTGAAGCGCAAGATTACGATCAGCACCGCATTCAATACCCTGACCTGGAAAAAACACCAGCTCACCATCATCGACACTCCCGGGGACTTCAATTTCATCGCGGAAACCAAGACATCCATGCAGGGTGCGGATGCCGTCCTCGTCCTGGTCGACGCCATCGACGGCGTCAGGGTCCAAACTGAAAAAGTGTGGGAATTTGCCGACGAATTCAAACAGCCGCGGATCATCTTCGTGAACAAAATGGATCGCGAGCGCGCGGACTTCGCCAAGACCGTCGCGGACATCCAGAACAACTTCGGCAAGTCGTGCGTGCCCCTGCAGATTCCCATCGGGAGCGCGGAAAGCTTCAAAGGCGTGGTCGATGTGCTCAACCGGAAGGCCTGCCTGTACGGGCATGGGGACAGCGGCAAGTTCGAGGTCAAGGAAATGCCGGCGGATCTGGCCGATCAGGTGGCGCACTACCATGAAGAGTTGGTCGAACGGGTCGCCGAATCCAATGACGAGCTGTTGGAGAAATACCTGGAATCCGGAGAACTGTCTTCCGAGGAAGTGAAGAACGCGCTTCGCGGCGCCGTGACTTCGGGGACTCTGGTTCCCATTGCTTGCGGTTCGGGGGTTGCCAACATCGGCATTCACGGCCTGCTGGACCTCATCGCGGATTGTCTGCCGTCCCCGCTGGACCGCGGACCGCGGACCGGCAAAGGGGCCCGTGGAGCAGATGCCCATCGCGAGCCGGAACCGGCTGCACCGTTCAGCGCACTGGTGATCAAGACCATCAGCGATCCTTACGCCGGGCGCCTGTCGGTGATGCGCATCTTTTCGGGGAGCTTGTCGCCGGATTCGACCGTTTACAACTCCACGAAGGAAACCAAGGAGAGATTCGGCCAGTTGCTCCGGTTGAAGGGCAAGAACCAGGAACCCATCCAGAGTTGTGGTCCCGGCGACATCGTGGCGGTTGCCAAGCTCAAGGAGACGACCACCCAGGACACCCTGTGTTCCGAAAAGGACATCATCGGCTTCCCTCCGGTGGAGCTCCCGCCCGCCATCTATTCGCTGGCCGTCGAGCCCAAGAGCAAGGGCGACGAGGAAAAGATTTTTTCCTCCCTTTCCCGCCTCATGGAAGAGGATCTTACGCTCAAGCTCGAAAGGAACGAGGAAACCAAGGAGATGATCCTGTCCGGGATGGGGGAAATCCACATCGAGGCCACGGTTGACAAGCTGAAGCGCAAATTCGGCGTGGAGGTCAATCTGCGCATCCCGAAGGTGACGTACAAGGAAACGATCAAGGGGAAAGCCCGCGTCCAGGGAAAATACAAGAAGCAGTCCGGAGGCCGCGGCCAGTATGGAGACTGCTGGATCGAGATGGAGCCTCTGCCCAGGGGCGAAGGCTTCCAGTTTTATGATAAGATCGTGGGCGGGGTGATCCCGAGACAGTACATCCCGGCGGTGGAAAAAGGCATCGCCGAAGCCTTGGTGGAGGGTGCTCTGGCAGGCTATCCGGTGGTCGATTTCAAGGTCGACCTGGTGGACGGCTCCTTCCACCCCGTGGACTCTTCCGAAATGGCGTTCAAAATCGCGGGGTCGATGGCGTTCAAGAAAGCCATGATGGAAGCCAAACCGACGCTGCTCGAGCCGATTGTGTTGATGGAAATCACGGTTCCTGACGATTGTATGGGAGATATCATAGGCGACCTCAATTCCAGGCGAGGACGTGTGCTTGGAATGGAGAGCAAGGGAAAAAAGCAGATCGTCCGCGCGAACGTGCCGCTTGCCGAAGTCCTGAAATACGCTCCCGATTTGCGATCCATGACGGCCGGCAGAGGTATGTTCACGATGAAGTTTTCTCACTATGAGGAGGTACCGGGCCAGTTGCAGGAGAAGATCGTCGAGGCGGCCAAGGCGGAAGAAAAGTAGGATGACTGTTTTTGCGCCTTTCCGGTTTTCCGTCCGAGGAAGCCACCTCTCAGGACGGGGAGGGTTTCGCGCTGGGACCGGGAGTCGCCTTCGGATGATGGTTCCCGGTGTGGATTCCCGTACGTCGTCAGGGTTGAGAAATGGCTCAAGGTCAGACCGCCCCGGATAGGTTCTCCGGTACTGTCGAACGCGTGGCACTGGCAGACCTGATGCAGATGATCTGCCTGGCTCAAATGAGCCATGCAATCGTCGTGCAGCACGAATCGGTAACCGGAGCCATTTTCGTGCGTTCGGGCCAGGTTTTCCATGCCGCACTGGGCGGTGCTCAGGGGGAGGAACCCCTGTTCGAAATGTTGAGATGGCGCAGTGGAAGGTTCGATGCCGCCCCATCTCAATCATCGGATATACCCGCCACGATCACCCGGGGTTGGGAATACCTGCTGATCGAAGCCATGCGATCGCGCCTCACGGGCGAAGACGCGGCGGGCGAGAGTGGGGGTCCTGTGCTGTCGGCGGGTTTTGCCGGCCGGCTCGGAGGCGTCCAACTTTCCGATCTCGTTCAACTCGCCTGCATGTCCCGAACCGACCATGTTTTTGAGGTCAAGACCGAGCCAAGAACGGGGAGAATTTACGCCCGGTCCGGTCAGGTCTATCATTCCGACTGCGGTAAGCTGCAGGGCGAAGATGCTTTCTACGAGCTGCTCCTGGCCGAAACCGGCGAATTCCGGACGGTTCCTCTCGAAGGGGAGCCCCCGGAGACTATAGCCAAGCCCTGGGAATACCTCCTCATGGATGCCATGCGCTACCGCGACGAGAAGACCGGCGGCGCCGGCGAGGAGCTTGAGGAGGAAATCCAGAGTCTTCTGACAAAATTGCACAGGATGAAGGTCAGCGAGAAGATCCGGGCGGCAATGGTCGGGGACAAGGAAGTACGCTCCCTGCTCATCAGGGAGCCCAACAAGCTGGTTCAGATTGCCATTATCAACAATCCTCGCATCACGGAAGGTGAGGTGAGCGCGATTGCAAGCAGCCGGAACGTGGACGAGGAGGTGTTGCGCCGAATTGCAAATACCCGTGAGTGGATGAAGATTTACGCCGTCAGGCTGGCCCTCACGACCAACCCGAAGTGTCCGTTGCCCAGTGCCCTGAGACTTCTCCAGGGGCTTACGCAGCACGACATCAGACAAATCGCGAAGAGCAAATCCGTACCGATCGGGCTGGCCCAGACCGCGCGGCGGTTGATCCATGAACCATAGGGGGACAACGATGGAAAGCCGGACGACAAAACAGGCGAAACGGGAATTCCTCCGCACGGTCGCCATTATCACCGTCAGTGACCGCGGAGCGCGCGGCGAGCGCGAAGACGCTTCGGGACAGGCGCTGCATGATCTCCTGACCAGGCATGGATTCGACGTCTGCTACCAGGCCATCGTACCGGATGAAGCGGAGGTCATTTCCCAGGCGATCAGGGAATGCGCCGTTGTGAAGAGGGTCGCCCTGGTACTCACCACGGGCGGCACAGGGGTATCGCCGCGAGACGTAACGCCGGAGGCGACTCGCGCGGTGATCCAACGCCTGGTCCCGGGCATGGCGGAAGCGATGCGCGCCGCAAACCTGCTGAAGACCCCTCACGCCATGCTCTCGCGGGCCGTTGTCGGCATTCGCGGTGCCACGCTCGTCATCAACCTGCCCGGCAGCCCGACCGGCGCCGTTGAAAACCTGAGCGTGCTGCTGGAAGCGTTGCCGCACGCCTTGGACAAGATCCAGGGTGACATGTCGGATTGCGCCAGGCCGGCCGGGGGCTGAACCGGGGCAGGGCCGTGGGCGATCGTCAATCGTCCCGTCACTGGATGAAAGGCATCCATCCGAACCGTCACATCGGCGCCTTTCGGACCGGACCGCGGGGGGGTGCCGAGGTCCGAAAAGCGCTCGAAAACCTTGTAGGACGGTCGCAGCGGCGTGGGAATGACCACGTGGGCTTTCCCGCTTCCTTTGAACCCCGTTTCCCTGCGACCCGCTGCAATGAAGGGCAGATGGGCTCCTGCCGAGCGAAGAGCCGGCTAGGGGTTCTAGTCTTCCGAGTCTTCCCTCCCCGTCTGAGCCCTCCTGAGAGTGTAGCGCTCCACGAGTTCTTGTTTCCTTTTCTGAAAACTTTCCTTGATTCTTTCCACATCCTCATCGAACCGGAACATTCCCGATTCCGCGTCTTCAACGACCTTGAGGAACTGCTTCACCATTGCATTGTCGGACCAATCCGTCTGTCCCTGTTTATACAGGGAATAGACCTCCGACCCGAGACGTGCGCCGGCCTTGTCGAGTTCCTTACGCGCCGAGCATTTCCTGAATTTCCGGAGGCGGATCTTGGCGAGCTTCTTCAGCCAGGCGACGGACACGAGAGCATTTTGCAGCCCGAAATATCCGGCTTGCTTGACCAGATCGGAAACCTTTTCGAATACGCTCTTCATAACTTCTTCTCCTCCTCGTCCAATGTCCGAATCAGCCGTACCAGTTCAATTCACGCCGCATGCGCTCCACCATGCGCACGAGGTGGCTTCCGGGCCAGTAGATTCTACCGCATCCCGGACAGTGATGAAAACACTCGTTCGTTTCGAAAACGTAGTCGGGGACTCTGCCGAATACCCGGTCGCGCGGGAGGATTTCGAGGCCCAGGTTGCATAGGATGCAGCGGCGAAGCGGTCTGAGCTCTTCCATCCGGATCGGCACGGCCGCGATCAACTCCTTGAGCTGTTCAGAGGGATCGTTGGATGTCAGGCAAAAAACCCCGGTCAAACCGCACCACTGCCGACGCCTCGTCACGACAATCCGGCCTTCTTCCCGAAACAGGGCCACCTGAGCGGAACTATCCAGCCGCAGGCATCGGGCGTCAAAGCCGAGGATGCGCAGCCATTTGGCAACCTTCCCGAGCATGATGTCGACCGCGAAACGCTTTTCGGGCGAAGGTCGCTCACTCATTTGATCGAATCCAGGTCGACGGTACGGACGCCCTCTCGAACGGGCGGCACAAAGACCGACGCATCGAAGCCGGAAGCGGGCATGATCTGTTCGACGGTTATTTCCATGCGCCATTGCGCCGATTCGAGTCGGAGTTTCCGAGGTACATTCTGCGGTTCCAGTTCGACTGCGGGTTCGTAAGTGATGCGGCGGTCCCACAACCCGTCTTTTGCAGCAAGGGATTTCAAGGCGGGAGGATTGTCCTCGAACTCCCAGAGAAAGGACGCGTCATTTCCCTCGGGAGAAAAATCCGCTTTCCAGCCCGGAGCTTCACGGCGTGGACTGAGCTTGTCGAGCTGTTCGGGAGGCACGACCGCGGCAAGATCGTATGCGAAGACCCCGGCGGGCAAAGGCATGCCGAAGAAGTACTCGATAAGCGTTTCGGGCCGCTCGGCCGTGAAGATCATCTTTTCGGAAGGAATCGACAGGGCGGGTTTGCCGTTGTTCATGGTGAACAGCGCAACGGTCTGCCCGACCAGGTTGAATGCTTCCAGGCGCAACTGATCCGGCAGAACGGCCAGGACGATGGCCTGAAAACGCATCTTGCCCTTTGCGCCCTCGAGCCTGATACGCAGTTTTGCCTGATAGCTCCGCCAGTAGGCCGCCCTCGCTTCAAGCCTGCCGAGGTTTTCGTCGAAGGAAACGGGCCGGGGCAGCACCTCCGGCGGTTTGGGTTTCCCGCACGAGAGGCAGCAGAGCATGATCAGACTTATCATCGCGGCATGAAAGCAGGAGCTCTTCATCGGGGTTCCGATCTTCATTGCAGAGACTGACGGAAAAGGGACGGTTCGATCGCGAGCGTTCCAACGATGCGCCTACTTGAGCCGGTCCAGCTTCTCCCGGATCTTCTCGGGCTCCGTGTGGCTGTACTCCAGCGCTTTCTCATAGGCCTCGACGGCTTCGTTCTTCTTTCCGAGACTCAAGTAAATGTCCCCGAGGTGCTCGTGGATGACGGGGTCCTGGGGAACGCGCTTCAATGCCTCCAGAATGGTCTCCAAAGCTTTCTTGTGTTGCCCCAGCTTGTAGTAGACCCAGGCGAGGCTGTCCATGATGTAACCATCATCGGGAGCGGTGGCCAGGGCCGCCTTGATCATCTGGCGGGCTTCGTTGAGGTTGATTCCCATCTCCGCATACGTGTACCCGATGTAGTTCAAGGCATTGGCGTTCTGAGGCTCGATCTCGAGTATCCGTTTCATCACGGCGATGGCGTCATCCCTTCGGGTCATCTTGTCGAGAATGACCCCTTTTCGGAACAGGAGATCGGTGTCTCGTGGAGCCTTGACCAGACCCCTGTCCACCGCCGCGACGCCGTCCTCGTATTGCTTCGCTTCTTCATAGATGATGCCGAGATAGAGGTACAGATCGGCCACTTCCGGTTGAGCGTCGATGGCCTCCTTGAGGACCGCCGCACCATTCTGGAAGTCCTTCTGCTTGGAGAAAATCAAGGCGAGGCGGGTCTGGGCCATGGGCCAGAGCGGACTGCTCCGTGCGATCAGCCGGAAGTTGCGGATGGCCTGCTCGAAGTCCTGTTTTTCCGCATAGGTGCTGGCCAGGTAGTACAAAGCCTGGTCGTACTGGGGCTCGTCCTTCAACAGGTAGGTGAAATCCTTGATGGCCTCCTCGTAATCCTTCTGTTGAAGGTGGATGATGCCCACTTTCAAACGGCTCTCGACATCCTTGCGATTGAGCTTCAGAAGATGGGAGAAATGCCGCAGGGCCTCCGCAGGCCTGTCCTGGCGCATGTAAAGGTTGCCCAGCCGCGTGCGGGCGTTTACATTGGCGGGATTCGTCGACAGGATCTGCTGATAGGTCTGCTCGGCGTCCTTCAGCCGTTCGGTAACCTCGTAAACGTATGCCAGGTCCAGAGAGGCGTTTTCGAATGCGGGTTCGATCGCAAGGACGTCGAGGTAGATCTTTTCGGCCTGTTTGTAAAGTTTCATGTCCAGGAAAACCCGTGCCTTGTAGTACAGTGCCACAGGGTTGTCCGGGAGCAGGGCCTTGAGGTGGTCGAATGCCTCCATCGCTTCATCGTATTTTTTCTCCTGGGCGTAGAGCGCTCCCAGAAGGAGGTGCGCATCCTCGTTGGAAGGATCGATCTCGATGACCCGGCTGTAAGCGTCGATGGCCCTGGCGTTTTGCCCGATCCCGGCATACAGCTGTCCGAGGAGCATGTAGGCGGGTTCGTAGGTGCGGTCGAAGCTTGTAGCGTCTTCGGTGAGCTTGAGGGCCTGCTCGATCTTGCCCTGCCGGACCAAGAGAGCGGCCAGCTCAGTGAGCAGCATCGGCGATCGGGGATCCTTTTTCAGGGCCTCGTGGTATGCTTCAATGGCCTTGTCGATTTCTTTCACGCCGACGTAATATTGGGCGAGCAGGTATTCGAAGTACAAGTCGGCGCGTGAGCCCGACTCAGAGCGGGCTGCCGGGGCTTTGGGGGTGGAAGATGTCGCCGCGTACGGTTTGAGCTGGGTGCAACTGCACACGGAAAGCACTGCAATGATGAGAAGGTATCGCAGAATCATAGAAGCTGTATGTCCCCGAACTGCGGCAAATTATGAAATTCCATAAATAACAATGAACTAGAACTTTTCTCTACTAACACAGGTTCGTGCAGGAGTCAATGGCTTCACGGGGCTTTGCGCCGATTTGCCGCCGGTCGGAATGGACCCTCGTGGGAGCTCGACTGTTCAGGACCGACAGGACCCTTGAAGATGACAATGGAACATCCCAAGCTGCGTTACGGACTGGAAGCTTTGCCCATGCAACACGAAGGACAGAACATGATCCTTCTCAGGGACCGAATGGGCCACAGCTCGGACTCCCTGCTGCTTTCCCCCGTTGTTGCGGAACTGGTGATCCGCATGGACGGAACGAATTCCTTTCGGGATCTGCAGGCCCTTTTCCTGCGCATGACCGGTGAAATGCTGTACACGGAGACGCTCGACGAAATCGTGCAGAAACTGGACCAGAACCTCTTCCTCGAAAATGCGAGATTCATCGATCATGTGGCAAGGCAGGTCGCGCGCTACCGGGACGATCCCGTGAGAAGGATGCGGCACGCCGGACAGAGCTACCCGAGCGATGCGGAGCTGTTGAATCGGCGGCTGGAGGGGTTTTTCTCGGCGGAAGACGGAGGCCCCGGGCTTCCGGGGGCGGCCCGCGACAACCGGCCCGTGCTGGGACTGGTCGCTCCACATATCGACATTCAGGCCGGCGGCCGGTGCTTTGCGCATGCCTACAAGGCCGCAGCGGATTCCGTTTCGCCGCGGACCTGGATCGTGCTCGGCACCGGGCATGAACTGGTATCCAACTATTTCGCTCTGACCGCCAAGGACTTCGAGACTCCCCTGGGGCTGGTCGGTCATGACGAAGAATGCTGCGCGCATCTGGTGAATTCGGCGAAGCGCGATATCCTTGCCGGCGAATACAACCACTTACGGGAACACACGGTGGAATTCCAGGCCGTATTCCTGGCTTACGTCCAGCCGGGGGCGAAGATCGTGCCCCTCCTGTGCTCCTTTTCGCACGAGGACCTGGAAACGGACGGGGAATACATCGATCATTTCGCCGGTCTCATTCGCGACCTGGTGCTCACCCGTTCCGTGGGAATCCTGGCCAGCGTCGATCTGGCCCACATCGGCCCGCGCTACGGGGACCGCTTCCAGCCGACCGACAGCACGGTGAAGGACCACATGGCCTCGGACCGCGGGCTTGTGGAAAGCCTGCACGAATGCGACGCCGAAGCTTTCATCCGCCAGATCCGCCTCGAAGGAAACCGGCGGAAAATCTGTGGGGTCGCGCCCCTGTATGTGCTGGCCAAAGCGCTCTCCGGTCTCGCGCGGGGACGGCTCCTGGATCACGCGCACGTCAGGGTCGATCCCTATGGGTCTTTCGTCACCTTTGCGAGCATGATTTTCCATGGGACGCAGGCGAGCCCCGGGCCGGATTCGAAGTGATGCCTGCAATGCCGCAAGGCTCAAAAGGGAGCCGCCGGTTCATGAAAGTATGTCAGAGAAGATCGGGAGGGAACGCAACCACCCGGTCGACGCTGTCCGCTCCGGCCAGGAGCATCACGAGCCGGTCCAGGCCGAGGGCTATTCCGGCGCATTGCGGAAGATGCTCGATGGCGGCCAGAAAGGCTTCCGGCATCGGTCTCGATGGAAGTCCCGCCTCGTTTCGGTCCGCGAGTACCGCCTCGAAGCGTTTCCGCTGCTCCGCGGGATCGGTCAGTTCCGAGAAGCCGTTGGCAAGCTCGATTCCTGCCCAGTAGAGCTCGAAGCGCTCTGCCACGGGCGGGTCGGAGTCCTTCAGTCGGGCCAGTGCGGCCCGTTCGGGTGGGTAGTCCTCCAAAAAGCATGGGTTGGAGAACCCGAGATGGGGTTCCACCTTCGTCACCAGGTCGACATCGAAGCGGTCGGGGTCGAAGTCGACGACCGGGTCCCATCCCGCAAGGCGTAAGAAGGCGTCGCGAACGGTCAGGGATTCCCATGGTTTTCCGGGTTCGATCACGCTGCCGCGGCATGCCCCCCCACCCGTGGCCGCTCCGAAGGCACAGACCTCGTGCAGCAGCTCCACGCAATCCCGTTGCAGGTCCTTGTAGCTCGCTCCCGTTCGGTACCATTCCAGCAAAGTGAACTCCGGGTGGTGCAATCGCCCTCTTTCTCCGCTTCGGAAAACGGGGGTGAGCTGGAAAAGTTTCCCGTATCCGGCCGCCAGGAGGCGCTTCATGTACAGCTCCGGGCTGGTTGTGAGAAAAAAACCGTCACCGGCGGGCACGGCTTCGATATTGGGCTCGGGAGTGGGAGCCGGGGTCAGCAGCGGGGTTTGGACTTCCAGGAATCCCGTCCGCCGGAAGTGGCTGCGAATGCGCTCGATGACCCGTGAGCGGAACTCGAGCGCGTCGCGTTTTGCCGCCAGGATATTCCGTTCCGGCATGGTCCTACACTTTGACGCGTTCCACGTAGCTGCCGTTGCGCGTGTCGATTTTGAGCGTTTCTCCCTCTTCGATAAAAAGAGGAACCTGGATGATGAAACCGGTTTCCATCGTGGCGGGCTTCGTAGCCCCTGCCGCGGTGTCGCCCTTTATCCCGGGGTCGGACCGGATCACCTTCAGCTCAACGAAGTTGGGCAGGCTGATGCCGATCGGGTGCCCCTGAAACATCAGCATGCTGACGACGAGGTTCTCGATGAGATAATTGGTGGCGTCTCCGACCTGGGCGGCGGACATCTCGATCTGCTCGTAGGAGGTTGTATTCATGAAGTGATAGCTGTCTCCCTGCTTGTAGAGAAACTGCATGTCCTGTTCTTCCAGATCGGCGCTCTGAAACTTGTCCCCCGACCGGTAGGTGCGGTCGAACTGCGACCCGGTGATCATGTTTTTCAAGCGGCAGCGGTACAGGGCCTGCCCTTTGCCCGGCTTGGAGAATTCGAAATCGACGATGATGTACGGCTCTCCGTCCATTTCCAGTTTGAGGCCCTTGCGCAGGTCGCCCGCAGTCAGTGTGACTCCCATGTATTTTCCTTTCTTTCGGATTGATTACCCAAATCAAATTACCTATTTTAATGAAATGTCTTTGAATGGGTCAAGACGCTTGATCCGGCGACCGTTTCGATTCCGTACGTTCAAGACGATGCCCCATGGATGCGGTCGCCGGCCGTTCTTTCAATCCAACATTTCGAAGGAGGCAACCATATCATGAGCGAGATTCTCTCCGTTAAAGCCAGAGAGATCCTGGATTCGCGCGGCAATCCCACCGTCGAAGCCGAGGTCATCCTCGACAGCGGTTATTCCGGCACCGCCGCTGTCCCTTCCGGGGCTTCCACGGGCTCCAGGGAGGCCATCGAACTGCGTGACGGGGACCCCGCCCGATACCTCGGCAAAGGAGTGCTACAGGCGGTTCAAAATGTCAATGATGAAATCGCTCCCAAAGTCATCGGCATGGACGGGCGCGACCAGGTCGGCCTGGACAGTTTTCTGATCGAGTTGGACGGAACGGAGAACAAGAGCCGCCTGGGCGCAAACGCAATCCTTTCCGTGAGCATGGCCGCGGCCAAAGCGGCGGCGGCCGAGTGCGAGCTTCCCCTGTACCGGTACCTGGGCGGGGCCATGGCCTCTCTTCTTCCGGTGCCCATGATGAATGTGATCAACGGCGGCGCTCACGCCGACAACAACGTGGACATCCAGGAATTCATGATCGTTCCCGCGGGCGCGCCGACCTTCGGCGAGGCCCTGAGGATGGGAGCCGAGACCTTTCACAACCTCAAAAAGGTGCTCAAGTCCAAGGGATTGAACACCGCCGTGGGCGACGAGGGCGGGTTCGCTCCCAACCTGAGCTCCAATGAAGAAGCCATGGAAGTGCTCATGCAGGCTATCGAGGCGGCCGGGTACCGACCGGGCGAGGATATCTACATCGCCATCGACGCCGCGGCCAGCGAATTCTACAAGGACGGCTCCTATCACATGACCGCCGAACAGAGCCCGACGAAAAGCGCCGAGGAGATGATCGCATTCTACGAAGCCTGGGCAGGGCGCTATCCGCTCATCTGCATCGAGGACGGCATGGCGGAAGGCGACTGGGCCGGGTGGCAGGCGCTCACCCGGAAGCTCGGCTACAATGTCCAGTTGGTGGGCGACGACGTCTTTGTGACGAACACGAGCATCATTGCAAAAGGCATCGCTGAGGGGGTGGCCAATTCGGTTCTCATCAAGCTGAACCAGATCGGCACCGTGACCGAGACCCTCCAGGCCATCAACATGGCCTTCAAAGCCGGCTACACCGTGGTCATCTCCCACCGCTCGGGAGAGACCGAGGACACGACCATCGCCGACCTGGCCGTCGCCACCAACGCAGGCCAGATCAAGACGGGGTCCCTTTCGAGGTCGGAGCGGATCGCAAAGTACAACCAGTTGCTCCGGATCGAGGAAGAGCTGGGGGCTTCGGGTTGCTACGCCGGAATGTCGGCGTTTCGAGTCTAGTGCGCCCGGCTCACGGCAGTTTCCGGAAATGAAGGGACAGGGTTTGAAGGTTGCCGGCGTCACGGTTGCTGCGTGTCGAATCGGCTCGAACAGGTGAGCGCCGGTACCGAACGGCACCGATGGGCGGCTCGCCGCTGCCGCTGCACGCCTCGGAGGCGAACCGGGCGGAACCCGGCTTGAGGTGAACTAGCACTTGACAGGATCCCGCATTTCCGGTAAAAAAAATAGATGACGTTCCGGCGGCATACCCAAGTGGTAAGGGAGCGGTCTGCAAAACCGTTATTCAGCGGTTCAAATCCGCTTGCCGCCTCCAGAAAATCGAAGGGGTCACGGTCCCGGCACCGTGGCCCCTTTTTTGATTTTTCTTCTCTTCCGGTTCAAAAGAATCGATTGGTTTTTCGACGTCCCGGACGGCTTACGGCCGCCGACCGTCGGGATCGTTTGCCTGGGTACGCATCCTTTCAATTTGCGCGAGGAAGCCATGAACGGGCGTAAAGAAGCGGCGCTGTTCGTTCCGTGTATCATCGACGGCATGTACCCCGAAGTGGGTGAGGCCATGGTCGGGGTACTTCGAAGACTGGGAGTGGGTCTGTGCTATCCCGCCGGCCAGACGTGCTGCGGCCAGCCCGCTTTCAAGGCCGGGTACCGGAAGGAAGCCGTGGTGGCGGCCAGGCATTTCATCGGGACCTTCGAGGGCGCCGGGACCGTTGTCTGCCCATCCGGGTCCTGCGTGGCCATGGTTCGGCACCGATACCCGGAACTGTTCAGAGACGACCCCGGGTGGCTGGAGAAGGCCCGCGCGTTGGGCGGGCGGGTTTTCGAGCTGACCGAATACCTGGTGGACGTGCTGGGGATCGAAGATGTCGGAGCGCGATACCGCGGGAAGGTCACCTATCATGATTCCTGTGATCTGCTGCGTGGTCTCGGAGTGCGCGAACAGCCCCGAAAGCTGATCGGGCGGGTGCGGGATGTGGAGTTCGTGGAAATGAAGAACTCCGAGCGGTGCTGCGGTTTCGGAGGCGGCTTCTCGTTCAAGTACGGCGACATCTCGACGGCCATCCTGAAGGACAAGGTGAGGAACATCCTCGATTCCGGGGCGGACACCGTGGTTGGATGCGACATGGGTTGCCTGATGAACATCCAGGGGATGCTCAGCCGCGCCCGGCATCCCGTTCGGACAATGCATATCGCTCAACTCCTGGCAGGCTCCAGCGATGCCCTGCCGTCACCTGCCCGGCGGGTTCCTCAACCGCCGTGTCGGTGAATACTCCGGGGACTCCGTATGACCCGCATCAGGACCGAACTGTTCAGGCAGGAAGCCGGGAAAGCCCTCAATAACCGGCACCTGCAGGAAGCTTTGAGCGATTTTCAGGAGCGCATCAGCAAGGCCACGGCCACCGCCTTCTCCAATCTCCCGGATGCGGAGGCGTTGAGGCTGGAAGCCCGCCGGGCCCGTATGCGGGCCATCGAGAACCTCGACGTTCTACTCGAGAGGCTGGCCGACAAGATTCTCGCCCGTGGAGGCCGGGTCTTTTTTGCCCGGGATGCCCGGGAAGCCGTGGAGTATTGCCTTGAGACGGCCAGGCGGCTTGGAGTGAAAAAAGTGGTGAAGGGCAAGTCCATGGTCGCCGAGGAAATCAGCCTCAACGAGGCTCTGCAGGAGGCCGACATCCAGGTGTGCGAAACGGACGTGGGCGAATTTATCGTCCAACTGGCGGGCGAACCTCCTTCTCACATCATCGCCCCCGCGGTCCACAAGACAAAGATGGAAGTGGGCCGGCTCTTCTCGGAAAAGCTCGGGATTCCGTACACCGACGATCCCGTTGCGCTCACTCGGGCGGCCAGGAATGCGCTTCGGCAGAGATTCCTGGAAGCGGACATGGGAATTTCCGGCTGCAACCTGGCTTGCGCCGAGACGGGCCACATCACTACGGTTTCCAACGAGGGCAACATTCGCATGGCCTCGACCTTGCCGCGGGTGCATATCGCCATCATGGGCATGGAAAGGATCGCGGCGCGCCTCGAAGACCACGACGTCCTGCTTCGGCTGCTTTGCATGGGCGCCGCCGGCCAGAGGCTGGCGGGCTATGTCTCCTACCTGGGCGGTCCGAGGCAGTCCGACCAGGAAGACGGCCCCGACGAATTCCACCTCGTCGTTCTCGACAACGGCAGGTCCAGGATCCTCGCCGATGAGGATTTCCGGGAAATCCTTTGTTGCATCCGCTGCGCCGCATGCCTCAACGTGTGCCCGGTGTACGGGAAGATAGGGGGACACTCTTACGGACACGTCTATTGCGGTCCGGTGGGCTCGGTCCTGGCTCCGCTGTTCGTGGGCGTGAACCGGGCGAAAGACTTGTGTCTCGGTGAGACCCTGTGCGGTGCGTGCCGGGACGCGTGCCCTCTTCACATCGACATTCCCGGGATGCTCCTGCGGCTGCGGTCCAAGCTTGCCGACGGGGATGACGGGTGGGGCGTAAAGCGTGAGCGGCCCGCCGAAAAGTTTTTTGTCATGCTCTGGGCCGGACTCGTTGGATCACCCGGGCTTTACTCGCTTGCACTCACCGCGGCGGCTTTCCTGCAACGGTTGCTGCCGGGCGCAAAAGACACGATAACCCGGCTGCCTTACCCGTTTCACGAATGGACGCAAAGCCGCGACATGAAGCGTCTCGATGGACGAGCCTTCAGGAAACGGTGGAAGGAACTCCGATAGGGGAAGAGAATGAACCCGAGCGAGGCGACGGACCGAACACGATTCATGGAAAATGTCAGGCGGGCTTTGGGATTTCCTCCGGGGCGGAGAAAAGTCCCTGAAGGATTGTTCCGGGACAGGCCGGATCGCGAGGCTTTGCGGGCGATCCACGATGCGAAAACCCGCAGCCGGGACTCCCGCCTGGAACTGCTAGAGCTGCTGAAAGAGAGGGCGGGTCCGCTGAAAATCGGCGTGACGGCGGTCGAGGACGTCGAGGCCGCAGCCCTGGGCGTCGCGCGGCTGGTGCGGGAAACGTGCCCGGAGTGGGGCGTAAAGAAGCGCGTGGCGGTGTGGCGGCATCCGTTGGTGGCTCGCCTGAACCTGCCGCGCACCCTGGCCGACTCGGACGTGCCCGTGTTCACCGCCGGCCTGTACGCTCCCGGGCTTGAAGGCATGCCGGCGGAAGAATCACGGGAGCACATCCGCAAAAGAGTGGTGGAATCCTGCATCGGAGTGACGGCGGCGGATTATTGCGTCGCGGACACCGCGACCCTGGTGATGAAGACCGGACCCGGTCAACCCCGGATGGTCTCCCTTGTTCCTTCCGTTCACATTGCGGTGATGACGCTGGACCAGATTCTCGCGGACCTCCGGGAGCTCTACGCGCTCCTGAGATGGGAAGCCCGGGCAAGGGATGACGAAGAGCTGACCAACTGCATGACGATGGTAACGGGTCCGAGCAAGACGGCGGACATCGAGCTGTCCATGGTTCACGGCGCACACGGACCGCGCGAGCTCCATATTGTGGTGATCATCGGCCCCGCTGTCTCAACAGCGAACTGAGCGCGCGGCAGGCATCTCGAAAGACACCCCTTGCTTTCGCGGGGAGGCTCCATGCTCTTCGCTGTCGCGGACCGCGGCCTGATGGCCGCTCAGTCGTCGAAAGAGGGTAGAACAGAGGCCCGTGCAGCTCGGAAGGAATGTCTACGGGAACACGGCATTTCGTGGGAGCGCTCGACCCGAAAACGGGGTCCATGCCCGCCCCTGGATTCCCGGCTCCCCGTTTTCTTTCCTCGAAAGAAGTTTTCATTTCAGTCCCCGAAAGTGTGAATCCGTCAGGAATCGTCTTCCGTGCTCTTGAATATAGACAGTCCTTCCCGTTTCGCAAGCGGCGAGAAACAAGAGCAAATCGCAGGGTCCGGGTGAACCCCAACGCGCGCGCGGCTCGCTCGATCCGGCGTTTTTTGCGGATCCGCACTGCTGCATGGCTGCGAAGGCCGGTGGAGCGGAACGATGTGTCATCCAACTCTACGGCAGCTTGTCAATCACGTGCTGAGCCAGTTTCCTGGCCTGCTCCAAATCCTTTGTGCTCACCCTGACTTCCACGACCGCCCGGTCTCGAAGCAGGACCCAGAGCTCCACCGTGTTGTCGACCCTGGCCCAAAAGGCCTCATCGCCCATGCCTTCCGCGGGATTGACATTCTTGCGGACGATTTTTTGCAGTTTCCATTTCTCGGGCTCGTACACAACGATGTCCGCAAAATTGCCTTTGAGGTTGCGATAGGTGCACCCCTTCTCGCCACTGATCGAGACGTCTTCCCGCGGCTCGCCCCTGACGGTTCCAAAGACGGACTCCACTTCCTCTCGGGACAGGATGCCGCAGGGCTTGAGGGAGGCGAGATCGACACGCCGGTTCACGGACGCGGAAGCCTTGCCGGTGGGTGAAGGCGATGGATGATTGGAAAGCGCGGTGGAAGCCGCCGCCGGTTTCTGCGGCTTGTCGGAGGGACCGCTTTGGCCGCAGGCCGGGGAGCACACCAGGAGAACGGTGAGAGCCATGAGGACCGTCAGCGTCCGCAGTGTTTGCATGGTTTGAACTCCTTTTCTCGGGTGCCGTTCATCTCGCCCGATCCGGACAGGCATTCCAATGCCGAAAATTTACAGCATGCCAGAAAAGAGATTCTTGTCAAGGAGGTGGGATAGGGACAGGAGGTGGGATAGGGACAGGAGGTGGGATAGGGACAGGAGGTGGGATAGGGACAAGGTCAGGCCCGGACGACGGTCGCACACAAAAGTGGGCCAAACGGCAGCGCGGCCCACGGTCCCGACCCTTCCGCCCCGCCCGTTGGAGTTGATCGTGGTGTTTCGTCGTGAGCTTCCGGCTCATGAAGGCTTGCGGGAATCAGGGGAGGGGGCTTTTACCGGTTTTGGGAGGGGGCATCGTCGCGTGCCGCTCAATTTAATGGAACTTCCCTTGCAAATGCTCCGGGATGTCTTTACAATTGAACCAAGATGTCTCTCTCGTTCATCAACGGCCGCGTTCTCCGCTGTGAAAAAAGAGGAAGCTGTGCCTGGGATAGTTCGGGAGGAGGAGCATTGGGAAGTCTTGTGGGCTTTGAACGCAGGCCCGGGTTTCTGCAGGAGTAGTCTGTTTCATAAGTGTATCGTCAATCGCACAGCGGAGAGGATCTTAGTTTATGTCAATGAAACTTTATGTGGGCAACCTGTCTTTTCAGACTTCCAGCGAGCAGCTGCGGGAACTCTTCTCGCAGGTCGGAACGGTGGAGTCGGCCACTGTCGTTGAGGACCGTGAATCGGGCCGGTCGCGCGGTTTTGGCTTTGTTGAAATGTCGACCAAGGAGGAAGGCCAGAAGGCCATCGCCGAGCTCAACGGGAAGGATTTTAACGGCAGGCCCTTGACCGTCAATGAAGCCAAGCAGAGGGAAGACCGCGGACGCGGCGGGCCCCGTGGGGGTTCCGGCGGCGGCCGTGGCGGCTACGGTGGAGGCGGTGGCCGCGGCGGCGGATTCGGCGGCGGCGGTGGTGGAAGGAAGAAAGGCTGGTAATCCCGTCCGCTTTTGAACACCCTTCCCATCCCGAGGTGGGTGGGAAGGATCGAACGGGTGTCCCCGGAAGAATTCAACATCAAATGGAGTCCGCTTTCGGGAGGGCAAGCGCGGAGCCGCGTGGGCGTCGTCCCGTGTGGCGGTCGGCTCTGTGTGGAGCGCCACTCCCTTTCGCGGCGAATTCCATTAAGGAGTGGTGCGTCTCGATCACCCGATCGGTGGGACGGAAGGTTTTCCATTGCGCGGTCCATTGTTCAGTGTGATCCGGGGCGCAACCCGGGGACGGCTCGCTTCGCCCTCGGAAGGCCATGATCTTTCAGCTTTCAACGAATCACAATCGTTCTAGTCGAGATTCCTGCTGATCGGAACAGACCGAAAACTCGCAACAAAACTCGCGGATGTGGTCGGCTCTCGGGGCTTTCCCGTAAACCCCGGTGAGTTCGTGACCGGCCCGGGAGAACAGCCGTATCTCAGGACCGACCTTGAAACCCCGTGCCTGTCTCCCGAACTCCGGGAGGACCGAGGGAGTTATCCTTCCCTGCGGCGTCCCGCCGCTTTGATTAGCTCATGTCACGCGGACAATCGACCCTCCGGTCAGCGGGATGGCCGTTCCCGACATGGGTCCTGGTTTCCCATCCTATTGAGATAACAGTCAAATCGGGTCGCGACTCGTTCGAAGAATTTTTTGCGGAAGAAAAATGCTCTCGCCCCCCTTGTTTTGCTCAAAGGATGATTATAGTGATAGCCGTGATATTCAGGCTGGAGTGCTCATCCATTAGCTCACTATTAACGCAAAAGGAGAAGATACGATGGCGACGGAGAGAAGAGAAGTGTGTACGTGTGACAAATGCGGCAACGAAGCGGAAATGACGATCACGTGTGAAATGGTGGAGATTCCCGAAGCGGGCGTCATGAAGAAGAAACAGAAAGAGACGAGAGTCTGCAAGGTGTGCGGCAACGAAGCGGACCTCATCATCGACTTCGACGAATAGGATCGAACGGACGACATCATGGACATTCTTGAGAGCGCGCCCGGCGGGGTGCTCCTTCCGGGCGCGTTTTCCTATCATGCGCCGCCGGATGCCGGGAAACCGGCAGCTGAAGCCGTGTGCGCGGACTCCGGATCGCGCTGAAGCGGCCTGAAGGCGCTCATAGAATCGCAATAATCGAAATTCCATCCATCCGTCAGACTTCCGCACGGCAACATGAATGACTCCCGCGCAAGAAATGGCCTGGATGAGCCGGACTGCCCGGGCATCACGCTTGCAGCGAAGAAGGTGAGTCATCGGCATCATTGAAGCGCCGGGCGGAATCGGGAGAAAAAGACCATTCCCAGGGGACCGCCCCGGATTGCGATCCGGGGCGTCCGGGACGGTGAGGAGCATAACCCGGCGCAATCATTTGTAGCGTCACGTATAGGGAAGCTCCTGACTCGACGTCTGTTTTCGTGCAGCAATCCCCGACTATTCATAGCGAAACGCCCGGCCGCGGATTCCCGGCGCCTGGTCGCTCAAAGGCATGGACCGGCGCGCAAGGCTTCGGTTCATCTTTGCCGGGCGCTCACCGCGGAGCCCATGGACGAACGGAGGCAACATCGTCCCCCTGTGCGTCGATGCATTTCTGTCCGCGGCGCTCCGGCAACCCGTGTCGCGACTCTCGAACCCACCCCGGCGGGGACGAACGCACATAGTGCTTGCGTCCTTGAGGAAACTCTCCTAAGCTCCTTCAACCTCATCATGTCGTTCGGACGTCCCGATTGCACGGCGGTAGACGCCCCGCACGGCGTGAAAACCCGGTGACCGCAATTCCTGCACCTACTTCGAGTCGAACGGATGGTCTGGCGAAGCAATCACAAGCTGGCTGCAAAATTTCGCAAGGCGGCCGCTCAACTCCCGAATCTCGTGCGTGCCGTATTCATGGTCTGGGAGGCGACCAGGGGCTGGACCCTTGCGTGGGGCCTGCTCGTGGTGCTGCAGGGCCTGCTTCCCGTGGCCAACGTGTGGCTGCTCAAGGTGTTGGTGGACGGCCTTGCGGCCGCGGTCGGCAGTGGGCAGCCCGCGCCCCGTTTCCGTTCGCTCCTCCTCGTCATCGTCGCAATGGCCGCCGTCACACTGGTCGCCGATGCCCTGCGGAGCCTCACCATCTGGATTCGCACGGCCCAGTCCGGCTTGTTCCAGGATCACCTCAAACACCTCATCCAGCAAAAATCCATGGAACTGGACCTGGCCTACTATGAATCGGCCGAATTCTTCGACCGCCTGTACCGCGCGCAGTTCGAGGCGGGGTACCGTCCGATGATCCTGTTGGAAAACCTGGGCAGCCTGGCTCAGAACGGAATTACCCTCGTGGCCATGGCTGCGGTGCTCTTGCAGTTTGGACCCTGGCTGCCGCTGATATTGATCGTCAGCACTCTGCCGGCCTTTTGCGTGGTGCTGCGGCAGAACCTGCGCGAACATGAATTGTGGCTGCGCACAACGGTGGATGAGAGAAAGAGCAGGTACTACGATTGGGTGATGACCAGCCGTGAAACCGCTGCGGAGCTCCGCGTGTTCGAATTGGGGAGTCATTTCAGCGCGCTCTTCCGCACCTTGCGGGAGGCGTTGCGCCGCGACCGGCTGGCTCTGACCCGTAACCGGGCCCTGGCGGACCTGGGGGCGCGCACCGTGGGGCTGCTCATCACAGGGGCCGCCATGGCCTGGATGGTCTGGCGCGTGCTGCTCGGCGCCATCACGCTTGGGGACCTGGCCCTGTTCTACCAGGCCTTCAACCAGGGCAAGCAGATGATGGGAGGGCTGCTGGAAAACGTCGGCCAGATTTACAGCAACAGCCTCTTCCTTGAAAACCTTTTCGAGTTCTTCCGCCTCGAGCCGGGAATCCGCGAACCGGAAAGGCCGGTGAGCGCTCCTGCGCCTTTGCGGGAAGGAATCCGTTTCCGGCATGTGGCGTTCCGCTATCCCGCCAGTGAAAAGTGGGCCCTCAGGGATTTCAGCCTCACCGTTCCCGCCGGCAAAATGGTTGCTCTGGTAGGTCCCAACGGGGCGGGAAAGAGCACGGTGATAAAACTTCTGTGCCGACTCTACGATCCCGAGGCGGGACAGGTGGAACTGGACGGAGTGGATTTGCGATGCATTCCCCTGAGAGAGCTGCAGGACAACATCACCATCCTGTTCCAGGAGCCGGTGAAATACAGCGCCATGGTGCATGAAAACATCGGTTACGGGGAACTGGGGAAAATGAAGGATTCGGCCGCCGTCGAAGTCGCCGCGCGACGGGCCGGAGCCGACGGATTCATCGAGCGCTTCCCGGACCGCTACGATACCTTGCTCGGGAAGTGGTTTGAGGGCGGGATCGATCTGAGCGCGGGCGAATGGCAGCGCATCGCTCTGGCTCGAGCTTTCCTGCGGCAGTCTCCCATGCTGATCCTGGACGAACCGACCAGCTCGATGGATTCCTGGGCCGAGGCCGACTGGCTCGGCAGGCTGAGGGGACTCGCGCAGGGGCGGACGGCCATTCTCATCACCCACCGTTTCACTACCGCCATGCGGGCCGACATGATTCACGTCATGGAGAACGGGGGCATCGTGGAGTCGGGGACTCACGAGGAACTGCTCCGACAGGGGGGCCGATACGCCGAATCCTGGCGACGGCAGATGCGAAATCTCGACCGGGACTCGACGCCGGAGCCGTGAGGGTCTCCATTGTTGATCCCGTCACGCTCGAAACGAGAAAAACCCGTGCCGGACGGTCGGACTCAAGACGTGCGCTTCACGGGCGGCCGGGATACGAATTGTGGCGGCAGGGGGACATTCCCTATCCCTAAAGTTGACGGGGAGCAAACTTGAAAGCCCGGGAACCTGACACAATCGCCGGAATTCCATTGACCTCCGAATCCGGGTTGATCCTGAGATGCGTGCGCCACTGCGCCGGCAGGGACGAAAGGATGCCAATCGCGCGGCAGCTCCAGGGCCGCCTTGACTGGGACGCCATCCTCCGCCTGGCGGTGGCCCATAAAGTCCTGCCGATCCTGCACACGGTGCTCAAGGAATCCCATTCGTGCGAGGTGCCGGAATCCGTGCTGGAGACGATGAAGCGCAAGCATGCAGCCAATTTCGCCGGAAATCTCCTGCTGAGCTATGAGCTGATCAGAATACTCGAAGCCCTGGGAAGCCGCGGTATCCGTTGCCTGGTGTTCAAAGGACCCACTTTGGCCGTGGCCGCCTACGGAAGCATCGCCATGCGCCGGTTCCAGGATCTGGACCTTCTGGTTCGCAGGAACGATTTCCTCAAGACAAAGGACCTCCTGCGGGAAATCGGCTATCAGCCCGCGCTGAGACTCCCGGAAGCCTACGAGGAACATTTCTACCTGACGCGCTCGGAACACCATTTCATCCGCAATGACGGCAAGGCGACGGTGGATCTGCACTGGGGACTGTCGCCGCCGTGCTTCTCCTTCTTCCAGGATCTGGATCGGCTCTGGCCCCGTAGCGTGACGGTCGCAATCGAAGGCGCAACGGTCAGGGCCCCGGGCATGGAAGACCTTCTCCTGTTTCTCTGCCGGCACGGTGCGAAACACCGCTGGGAAGGCCTTTCCCTGATTTCCGATGTCGCCATGCTGATTGCGGCGCACCGTGCGATGGACTGGCCCGGGGTCCTGGCGCGGGCGAAGCGGACCAACAGCACGGTGATGCTCGCGCTCGGACTGAGACTGGCGGTCGAACTGGCGGGAGCCGAAGTGCCGGCAAACATCGGCGACTGGATGCGTGCCGACTGCAAACGTGCGGTCCCGGCAGGGAAGGTGATCCGTTCCCTGTTCAGCTTTGAAGAACGGCCAGCGGTGGATGTTGCCGACCGGTTGAACCTCTTCCACATGAGGACAATGTCGAAATTCACGGACAGACTCCATGAGATCGTCCTCAATCTGTTCACTCCCACATCCATCGAATTGTCCCTCATCCGCCTACCCGGGAGGTTGTATTTCCTCTACTACCCCTGCCGCTTGTTGAGGCTGGCGGTCAGGAGCGTGTTGAACAAAGCGCTTCGAACACCACGGCGGCAGACCCCGGATCGCACGGGCGCAGGGCGAACGTCGGGGTCGGACAAACCCTGAAAGCCCCGGGTTTCCACTTCTGCGGGAATGGCGAGAGGAGGCCTCATCCGCCTTGTACAAGGCATCGGGTCATCCGAAAACGACGCGATGAGGGAAGGCAAGAGCTTTCGCGGGAGTCCGGATTCTATTCCCGGTGGTCAGGATGCCGACGACGGCAGAGGGTGAATTTGCGCCGCCTGGGCGGAGGATGGCGCCGATTGAAAACCGGCAAGGAAACCGCGGAGCCACGCCAAGCTCTCCCCATCGAGCTTGGCAATGGATTGCGGGACTTGCTTGAATACCTTGTGATCGATCAGTTTCGCCAGGGGAATTTCAGGCCGAAACGCCAGCGCCTGCCTGAAGAGCAACACGGAAACAGGGCGTACGCAGAGCTCATCCAATTCTCCGGAAGTGTAAACCGTGCGCATGCCGAGCGCCCGGATCGTATCCCGGGTCGTTTGAGACGGGATGGTTTCCTCGACGACGCCCGATGCGACCAGACCGCGCTGGTCGCCGGTACGATAGAACAAGAGCACCGAGCCCGGAACCACGTTGAGGACCGGCGACCTCGACACGTATCCTTTCCGGATGGGATTGCCGAAAGGGCGCTTGTTCCGGAACAGCGCCCTTTGGGATTCACATTCGGGGAAAAGCTGCTGCGAGAGGTCGGGAGAAATGGGGACCAGATAATAGTCGACGTCCTCCATCCGAAAATGAGTGGGGCCGAACCTGATGTGAAAGGCGAGGGGGTGCGGAACGCCGATCTCATCCTGCATGGGATGGAGGGGTTTTGCCAATAGCAATTCTTCCGAGCTGTCCTGTCCGCTCAGCCGCGAAAAACCGAAGTCTTCAAGGAGTTGAACGAGGGCTTCCCGACCCCGGGGGACCCTGCAATGGGCCCAGTCGTATCGATGCCTGGCCCCATGATCGAACAGTGCCTTCAGCAGCAGTTCGCCAAAGCGTGAGCTGTTGCTCTGCGCGCACAGCCGGCAGAACCAGACCTTCAAAACCTTGCCGCTCAGAAGCGGCGGAGGCAGGCGGTCCAGGCCGGCGATGCACATGCCGGTCACGTTCCGGCGATCGTCCCGGATGACCCAGGCCCAACGGCTGTCCTCGTCCGAGCCGAGAACGACCGCTCCTCCATCGGGAATGCCGTCGAAGATCGGGTCGTCGGGGGACAAAGTCTCGGCCTTGACCTCTTCCACGATGGGGAAGGGTGAGCTCGGACGCTCCGAGAGGTCCGTGATGAGAGCAACGGCTTCCGCGATCGTCAGGACCCTTCGCTCGAGTCCCAGCCGCTTGGCTTTCCTGTACAGGTCGCCGTCGGCGGAGATCAGGAAATCAACGGTGTCGGCAGCCAGAGCGGCCAGCAGGCGGTGGCCGAGCCATTCCTCGGTGCCGGAAGGCGCCGGGCCGAAGACGGTCTCGAACGGGGGTGGAACCTGCGGCGGGGTCGGAAGCAGCAGGCACTTCCCGGGCAGATTCGGGTGCTGATGAAGCTTGAAGGAAGGCTTGCTCGCACTGGTGTCGATACAGGCCGCCGGATGAACGTAGAGCCGGTGCGTGAGCTGCCCCGCCAGGCGGTTCAGCGCGGCGGCGGGAGTGGTCGCGTCCCCGGGCGCAGCCCTCTCAGGCGAAGGCAGAGAATTGGTGTCGATCAAAAACTTCAGTGAGCGTGATTCTCGATCCATAGACTGGTTCGCATCCGGTGACAGCTTCGACGTTCCCGGCGTCATCCCCCCGCGCGGCTCGCGAGCGACGGTCCTTTTCCCGGGGAAAGGAGGCTCGCCGATCCGGGGGCGTGGTGTTCCATCCGCTCTGTTCCTCCGCCGGCGGGTTCGAGAAGTCTCGATGCAGCTCGACTGCGACCCGCTTTTCCAGAAAGCGGCGAGACCGGCCAAATGAATCGGTTGTCCCGCATCGGCATGCCTACAGCTTGGCGTATATAATAGCCGGAAATTCCTGTCAATCAAAGACCTTTGATCGGTCTTCGCGCGACCGCCTTGTTCGACGGCTCACCGGGCGGCCCCGGGAACACGTGCGAAATCCGGCCGCTCCTCGCCCCATCGACACCGGGTTGCGCGCAGAGGGCCGACGGTTTGTTCCTCCCGATCCCGAAATCGGGGGGTGATGCGTGGTGCTTTTCTTGACATAGCGATTTACGTGATTATACTTCTTCTTAACAAGGAATCACTGTTAAGTGTCTATAAAGACTATGATGAAACGTCAATAAAGGCAACGGAGGGTGCCATGGAAGCTGACGATAAGCTCAAAAAAGTGACTGATGTGCCTGCGGACGAAGACTACAATGCGCAGGATGCGGAATTTCTTCTGTCGGGCGGGCGTTTGGACGACGACTGCGGGTGCTGAGCCCGGGTCAACCTCTCACTGAAACATAGGGCGTAATTCTCGACGCATGAAGAACCCGGGATGATCGATCTCCCGGGTTTTTTCGTATCCGAAAACGAACATCCAAGTGCGACGAAGGTCTGTCCGGACCGCCTCGAAGGCCAACCCGGCACCCGTAGACTTTGAGTTCCTCAACCGGTCGGTCCTTACCGGTTGGTCGCAGGCCCTCTCCCGGCGAGCGTTTCAATAAAGCGGATCGCGATTTTTCTTACCCTACGATTTCGGTTTCTCCTCCTTTGTCGTTGCCTTGCGTTATTCATTAAGTTATTTGCAGTCTCATACGAAGTTGCGTTCAATATGGATCTTTCAAGCACAAATGAGCGGGGGATACGTCCCCCACGCTTTTAGAGTATCATTTTGAACGCAATTGCGCATGGCGCCTGCGCCACCACAAGGCATGAAAACAGACTCACACGGGCGTCTATTTTCTAGGTAAGATGACACAACACCTGCCCGTCGGGAGGGTGACGCGGGCGGGGATAAACCCCGCCCCTACGGACCGATGTGCCCCTCAAACGTAGGGGAGGGCTTTATGCCCTCCCGCCCAATGCACTCATCTTGAACGTAATTGCGCATGGCGCCGGCGTCACCACAAGGCATGAAAACAGACTCACACGGGAGTCTATTTTCTAGGTAAATCCGTATCAATAGTTCTTCAGTGCGGGCCTGGAGCTTTTTCGAGCGGGATTCAACTTCGGAATGCGCCTCGGAGTTCGTCGGCGGTCAGATTGAGGCATTATTCATTCAGTACATAAGCTCCCAGCCAAATTGAATCAGGACATATTCGGAGGGAGGGGGAACACCGACTCCCGGGTTGTTGTCTTCCAGCAGCGCCGTGAGACGCCGCGGTGTGAGGGAGGAATCCATGAACGCTTGGAGTGTGTGCGGTCGTTGGCTTGCGGGGGCGGCACTGGCTGCCGTGTTCTTTTCATCCGTGCCGGGGTGGGCGCAAATCAAGGTGCTCGACGAGAACCAGGCACCGGGTCGAGCCATGGCTCAACAGGCCACGAAAGGTCGGGAAATCTGGATTACCGCCGACCATTCGCTCCACCCGATTCTTAAAAAACAATTCAAGTCGGGACCTGAAGTGACCGAGTCCTGCCTCTCCTGTCACGAGTTGGCGGCCGGGCAGTTTCAGAAGACCATCCACTGGAGCTGGCTCGATCCCAATGTCGATCCGAAGCTCAGGGTCGGCAAGGGCGGCCTGAGCATGAACAACTTCTGCATCAACATTCAATCCAACGAACCGCGCTGCACTTCGTGCCATGCCGGCTATGGCTGGAAGGACAAGACCTTCGATTTCAGCAACGCCCATAGCGTCGATTGTCTGGCGTGTCACGAACAGACGGGCACCTATCACAAGTTCCCCACCGGCGCCGGGAATCCGGTGAGCGAACCGACGGTTTTCAAGGAGGACGGCAAGACCTACATGCCCCCGGAATGGAACAAGGTGGCCCAGAGTGTCGGCCGGCCGACCCGGCAAAACTGCGGCACCTGTCATTTTTTCGGGGGAGGCGGTGATGGCGTCAAGCACGGGGACATGGATTCCTCGCTCATGAAGCCCAACAAAGAGCTCGATGTGCACATGGGAACCGATGGGCAGAACTTCGACTGTGTGCGCTGTCATACCACCAGGGTCCACCATATCGCCGGCCGCATCTATTCGACTCCGGCGGCCAAAGGTCGAAAAAGCCTGATCGAAGACGATCTTACGCCCAAGATCATGTGCGAGTCCTGCCACTCGCGCACGCCGCACAAACCGGGTGTTAAAGCCAATGCGCACACGGACAAGGTGGCCTGTCAGAGCTGCCACATTCCGACCTATGCTCGAGTCAACCCCACGACCATGTGGTGGGATTGGTCCAAAGCGGGGCAGATGAAAGAAGGCAAGCCGTACAAGGAACTGGATGAATTCGGCAAGCCCGGGTACGATACGAAAAAGGGTGAGTTCAAATGGGCCAGGAACGTGGTTCCTGAATACTACTGGTTCAACGGTTCCCTTACCACTCTGACCGCCAGGGACACCATCGATCCGAGCGGCGTGGTTGCCGTCGGCTGGCCGAACGGCGACAAGAACGACGCCAATGCGCGAATCTTCCCCTTCAAGGTTCACCGTGGCCGGCAACCCTATGACAAGGTGAACAAAACGCTGGTGATTCCGCGGTTGTTCGGCAAGGAAGGCACGGGAGCCTACTGGGCCGACTACGACTGGGACAAATCCGCCGCCGCGGGCATGGCTTATGCCGGCCTGCCGTTCAGCGGAGAACTGGGATTTGTCGACTCCACCTACGTCTTTCCCATCACGCATATGGTAGCCCCTAAAGACAAGGCCGTCCAATGCCGGGAATGCCACTCAAAGAACGGTCGTCTGCAGAATCTGGGCGGTTTTTACATGCCCGGCCGTGATGTCAACAAGCCAATCCAGGTGATGGGGTGGATCCTGGTCCTGGGTTCCCTGGCGGGGATCTTTTTCCACGGTTTGGGTCGGATGGTCGCCAGAGGCAAAAAGGAGGACTGAGCCATGACGCAGACTGATATGGTCAACGTCTATCTTTACACCCGGTACGAAAGATTCTGGCACTGGCTGCAGACCACTCTCATCGTGCTGCTGCTGATGACGGGATTCGAGATAAACGGCCTGTTCCGGCTTTTCGGGTTCAAACTGGCCACCGAGATCCACGAGTACGCCGGTCTTTCCTGGCTCATCGCCTTTGCCTTCTTTGTCTTCTGGCTCTTTACCACGGGAGAATGGCGCCAGTACATCCCCACCACCAGGAAGATGCTGACCGTCATCCGCTATTACACCTACGGGATCTTCCGCGGGGAAGCCCACCCCGTTCCCAAACGCAAAGACGCCAAACACAACCCTTTGCAGCGATTGGTGTACCTTTCCCTGGCGGCGATTCTCCTCCCCATCCAGATGATCACCGGCTTTCTCTACTGGGGTTACAACTCCTGGGCGGACTGGGGACTGAATTGGCTGTCCCTGGAGGTGGTTGCGAGCATCCATCTGGCCGGGGCCTTCGGCGTTCTTTCTTTTCTGGTGGTGCACGTGTACATGATCACTACCGGCCACACGCTTTTTGCCCACACCAGAGCCATGATCACCGGTTGGGAACTGGTGGCGGAGGGCACTCCGATCGACGACTGGGAACGCAAGGATCGCGGGAAATCGGCGGAGTGTTCCTGAAAGAGCGCCCGCGTCGGGGCATCGTATTGCCGCGTTATACGAAGTTGCGTTCAAGATGGATCTTTCAAGCACAAAAGAGCGGGGGAATGATTCCCCCGCACCCCCCAAGTTTCGGCCACACGCGCAGGCGCGTGAGGCCGAGGGCTCGGCGCTGTCGGCGACTGGCCGAAGGCCGCCGCCGCAGCGCCACATGGAGCCGCGAAGCGGCGAGGGGGTGTGGGGGATACGTCCCCCACGCTTTTAGAGTATCATTTTGAACGCAATTGCGCATGGCGCCGGCGTCACCACAAGGCATGAAAACAGTCTTACACGGAAGTCTATTTTCTAGGTAAATCCGTATTAGCATTCGACAGGGGCAATCCGACCTTGAATGCCCGCCGGCAGCCGGACCGCCCCTGGGAAATCGGGCGGCGCTCCGGGAGCACTCTGCCCCGCGATGTGTACTCAGGAAAGGTGACGGCCTTCCGGCCACAGGCATCCGTTTCAGAGGCGCAGTCTCGCCATATTGCGGAGACATGAGGAAAAACGGTCCGCGGCTGAACAACCGATCGCCGAACCTCAGACCGGCCCGCTCGCCGAGGCGAAGGCGGCAACCTGCATATCGGGCATGACGTCCTCAGCTTGAAAACCGCCGGTGGATCTGCTGTCTTCAGGCGCAGGAGCTTAACGGGAAGGGGACAAACCAAAAGGGCTTAGCCCAACAGGCTAAGCCCTTTGTTTTGACTGGCGGGGTCGAAGGGACTTGAACCCTCGGCCTCCGACGTGACAGGCCGGCGTTATAACCAGCTTAACTACGACCCCGATAAAGTATTCCTGGTAGGCGGAACAGGGCTCGAACCTGTGACCCCCGGCTTGTAAGGCCGATGCTCTCCCAGCTGAGCTATCCGCCCTCTTGACGATCGGGCCGGGGCAGAAGCGTTCCGCCCTGCGGCGCACATGAGACTCTCTATGTACGCCATAAGGGAGACGAAGTCAAGACCCTTTTGGGATCGGCTTCAATGGGCCCTGATTTCATCCGCCGCGGGCGGTTTCTGTTCGAACATCACCGCCTGCTGAGCTCCCGCTTCCTCCTCATGGAACAGTTCCCGGTCTTCCGGCACCACCATAGCCTTGCGCAGGACGTCATCCATGTGCTCCACCAGCTCCACCTGGATCTCTTCGAGGATCTTGGCCGGAATGTCTTTGAGATCCTTTGCGTTGTCTTTGGGAATCAGAACGGTTTTGAGCAGAGCCCGGTGGGCGGCGAGGATCTTCTCCTTGAGACCGCCGATGGGCAGGACCCTGCCGCGCAGCGTGATTTCACCGGTCATGGCCAGGTCGCTGCGCACGGGGATGCGCGCAAGGGACGAAACGATGGATGTGGCCATCGTGATGCCCGCCGAAGGCCCGTCCTTGGGGATGGCTCCTTCCGGCACGTGCACGTGGATGTCGAAATTCTGGTAGAAGTCCGGGTCGATCCCCAGGCGCTTGGCTCGCGACCGGACGTAGCTCAGGGCCGCCTGAGCGGATTCCTGCATCACGTCGCCCAGCTTCCCGGTGATCTGGACCTTTCCCTTGCCGGGCATCACCACGGTTTCGATGCCGAGGATATCCCCGCCGAATTCGGTCCAGGCAAGGCCCACCGCGAGGCCGATCTCATCCTTTTCTTCGGCGACGCCGTAACGGAACTTGGGAATTCCGAGGTATTCCTGCACGAGGTCCTCGGTGAGCTCGATCCTGGTTTCGGGCCCGCGCCGGACGACTTCCTTGGCCACCTTGCGGCAAATGGAGGCGATTTCCCGCTCGAGGTTCCGCACGCCGGCTTCCTTGGTGTAGTGGCGAATCATGTAAAGCAGCATGTCGTCCGAGAACGCGATGTTATCGAGCGAGAGGCCATTGGCCTTGCACTGCTTGGCCACCAGGAAGTTCCTCCCGATATTGAGCTTGTCGAATTCCGTGTACCCCGCAATCTGGATGATCTCCATGCGATCCCGCAACGGCGGCGGAATCGAATGCAGGTTGTTGGCGGTGGTGATGAAAAACACCTCCGACAGATCGTAATCGAGATCCAGGTAATGATCGTTGAACGAGAAGTTCTGTTCGGGGTCCAGCACTTCGAGCAGGGCAGCCGAGGGATCTCCCCGGAAATCCATGCTCATCTTGTCTATTTCGTCCAGGCAGAAGACCGGGTTGTTGGATTTCACCTTCTTGAGGCTCTGGATGATCTTGCCCGGCATGGCGCCGATGTAAGTGCGCCGGTGACCGCGGATTTCGGCTTCATCCCGAACGCCTCCGAGCGACAACCGGATGAAATTCCGGTTCATGGCGCGGGCGATGGACTTGGCCAGAGATGTCTTGCCCACGCCGGGAGGTCCCACGAAGCACAGGATGGGACCCTTGATCCGCTTGACCAGCGCCTGGACCGCAAGGTACTCGATGATTCTTTCCTTGGGCTTTTCGAGCCCGTAGTGGTCTTCGTCCAGGATGCGGGTAGACTCGTCGATGTCCAGCTTGTCCCTGGTTTTTTCATACCAGGGCAGCGACAGGATCCAATCGATGTAATTCCTGACCACCGTCGCTTCGGCACTCATGGGGGACATCAACTTGAGTTTCTTGAACTCCCCCCGAACCTTGGCCGCGGCCTCCTGGCTCAGCTTCTTTCGCTTGATGCGTCTTTCCAGCTCTTCCAGTTCGGACTTGAAGTCGTCCTTCTCGCCCATTTCCTTCTGGATGGCGCGCATTTGCTCGTTCAGGTAATACTCGCGCTGGGTCTTCTCCATCTGCTTCTTGACCCGGCCCTTGATGCGCTCCTCCGTCTGGAGAATCTCTATTTCGGAACGGATCTGGCCGAAAAGTTTCTCGAGCCGTTTGGCCACGCCGAGTGTTTCGAGAAGCTTCTGCTTGACGTCGAGCTTGAAGGGCATGTAGGCGGCAATGGTGTCGGCCAGGCGCGACGCGTTGTCGATGGCCGCCACGGCATCGAGTATCTCCTGGTTGATCTTCTTGTTGTGCTTTGAATACGCATCGAAGGCCGCCCGCACTCCGCGACGCAGCGCCTCGATCTCCACGGATTCCTCCTCGGATTCCTCCAGTCCTTCCAGGCTTACGAAGAAGTGGTCCGGATGAGGAATGAAGCTCGATATCCGGGCGCGAAAATCGCCTTCCACGAGGACCTTCACCGTTCCGTCCGGCAACCTCAGAATCTGCAGGATATTGGCGACGGTACCCACCCGGTAGATGTCGGATTCTCCCGGAGTATCCGTCTTTGCCTTGGTTTGCGCCGCCAGGAAAATCTTCTTGTCGGTGGCCATGGCCTTGTCCAGCGCGTTCACCGACTTGTCCCGGCCGACGAACAGCGGCACCACCATGGATGGAAATACGACGATGTCGCGCAACGGCAGAAGCGGCATCGCGAAAGTCGCGCTGCCGGATTGTTCATCCTTGTTGCGAGTCAGCTTGAACATATGTCCCTGAGTCTCCCTGTTTTTCGAGAGGCTGATCGAATCACCCCGTCGACAAACTCTGCCTCGTTTCCGGCCCTCCCTTCAGCGGCACCCGTTCCTGCCGAGGGTCGAAACCGAGGCGTGTCACGCCTTACGTTGTTCCATGGCAGGTCTTGCATCGCCCCGGGGCCTCCGGAGAACCGGAGCGAAAACACCTGCGCCGCTAGGCCGATTCCTGGCTCTGGTTGCGGTAGAGCAGCAGCGGCTTGACCTGCTTTACGAGCACGTCTTCGTTAATGATGCATTCCTGAATCTCCGGGTGCGAGGGAAGGTCGTACATGATGTCGAGCATGATGTTTTCCATGATGGACCGCAATCCTCTCGCTCCGGATTTCCTCCTGATGGCTTCCTTGGCGATGGCCCGCAACACCCCTTCGGTGAACCTCAGGCGAACGTCTTCCAGTTCGAAAAGTTTCTTGTATTGCTTGACCAGCGCATTCTTGGGCTCGGTCAGGATGCTGACCAGTTCGTCCTCCGTGAGCTCGTTGAGTGTCGCGATGACCGGCAGGCGCCCGACGAACTCGGGGATCATCCCGAATTTGAGGAGATCTTCGGGCTGCACCTTGATCAGAATCTCCCCGACGCTCTTGTCCTCCTTGCTCCTGATTTCGGCTCCGAAACCCATTCCCTTGACGCCCACCCGCGACTGAATGATGGTTTCGAGGTAATTGAAGGCGCCTCCGCAGATGAACAGGATGTTGGTGGTGTCGATCTTGATGAATTCCTGTTGCGGGTGCTTGCGCCCCCCTTTGGGCGGAACATTGGCGACCGTCCCCTCGAGAATCTTGAGCAATGCCTGCTGGACGCCCTCCCCGGAAACGTCCCGGGTGATGGAAGGGCTGTCCGATTTCTTCGCGATCTTGTCGATCTCGTCGATGTAGACGATCCCGCGGGACGCCTTCTCGATATCATAATCGGCAGCCTGGATGAGGCTCACCAGGATATTTTCGACGTCTTCGCCCACGTACCCCGCTTCGGTGAGGGTCGTCGCGTCGGCGATGGTGAAGGGCACGTTCAGAATACGGGCCAGCGTCTGTGCAAGAAGCGTTTTCCCCGACCCGGTGGGGCCGATCATGAGGATGTTGCTCTTCTGCAGTTCGACGTCGTTTTTGTCGATTTTCAGCTCGATACGCTTGTAATGGTTGTGCACCGCAACGGAGAGTATCTTCTTGGCCCGATCCTGGCCGATCACGTACTGATCGAGTATGGCTTTGATCTCGGCCGGCTTGGGAATCTGGGTGGCACGGGCCGCTTCCTCGCGTTCGTACTCCTCCGCGATGATGTCGTTGCACAACTCCACGCACTCATCGCAAATGTAAACCGTGGGCCCGGCGATCAGTTTCTTGACCTCGTCCTGGCTCTTCCCGCAAAAAGAGCAGCGCAGCTCCCCGCCTCGATCATCCCGCTTCCTAGCCATTCAATCCTCCTCGGCTATTATGAGAAAACACCGACAAACCGAATCGTCGGCAGTGAGTCCTGTTGTGCGGTTATGAATGCTACAAATCCAACCTGTGACGGATTATGTATCATTATAATCAGCTGCGGCGCGTTTAGCCACTTCGAAAACCGGCCGCATTTCATGCGCACCGGCTTACACACGTAACCTGAGAAATCCTAAAGGTCAACCACTTTTGTGAGAAAGTCCAACATGGTAGGCCGAAAATGAAAGCAAAATTCCCCGACGATCCGTACACTTCCGGCCGATTCACGTCCGGCCCCGCCGGTCACCCCCCCTGCGGCGATTGGGCTGCGCAACCGGAGAATACACGGCGGTATCCTCACCTGTCCGGATGGGACGCGCGGGACCTCCCGGTGCGCAACGCGGCCGGCGTGCGGATAAAGCAAGCCCAATTGCTGAAACAATTTCAGGAAGGCGACAGGACCGCGCGGCATGCCGGGTTCCTTCGAACTCATCGGCGGTGCGCGAAACACCGGCCGGTGCCGGCGTTTCGGGAAAGAGTCGTCGGGACGAGGCAGTTTCAGGAGGTGGCGGAAGGCAGTATCGAGAGTCTGCTGGTGAAGATGTGGTCCACCATTCCGTACTCCTTGGCCTGCTCTCCGGACATGTAGAAATCCCTGTCCGTGTCGCGTTGGATCTGTTCCACCGGCCTGCCGGTATGCCTCACGAGGATGTCGTTCAACTCTTCACGCAACTTCAGGATTTCCTTGGCCTGGATCTCGACGTCGGTCGCCTGCCCCTGGAATCCGCCCATGGGCTGGTGGAGCATGATGCGGACATGCGGGAGAGCGTAGCGCTTGCCGTCGACGCCGGCGGCCAGGAGGATCGCGGCCATGCTTGCCGCCTGCCCCATGCACAGTGTCGAGACGTTGGGTTTGATGAACTGCATGGTGTCATAAATGGCCAAGCCGGCAGTGACGAGCCCCCCGGGCGAATTGATGTAAAAGTGGATGTCCTTGTCGGGGTCTTCCGATTCCAAAAAAAGCAGTTGCGCGATGATCACGTTGGCCACTTCGTCCGTGATCGCCGTGCCCAGAAAAATGATGCGATCCCGGAGCAACCTCGAATAGATGTCGAAAGCCCTTTCTCCGCGGCTGCTCTGTTCGACTACGATGGGAATGAGGGACATAAATCGCTCCTGAGCTACTCGCTCTTTTCTTCCTGCGAGATGTGACCGGAGACCGCTTCCGACTCGAGGAACCGGAACACTTTCTCCTGGGTTTTGCTTTCCTTGGACTGTTCCACGACGGCACTGTCCGCATATTCATGCTTCACCGTGGCCACGTCCATGCGGGCGTACCGGGCCACTTCCTGGTAGACCTGCTCGATCTCCTCGTCCGTGAGCTTCAGATTTTCCTGTTCGGCGATCTTCTCCAGGATCAACCGCCTCAGGATGTTCCGCTCGGCCTGCGGCCTGTAGTCGGCCCTGATTTCCGGCGTGTTGAACTTGGAAACGTCCATCTTCAGCCCCTGGCTTTCAAACTGGTGCAGCAGGTTTCCCACCATCCGGTCGACCTCGCGGTCGATGACCTTGGCGGACAGCTCGATCTTGACCTTGCTCAGCAGTTGGTCCAGAATTTGCTGTTGAACGTCCGACCGCGCCTGGTATTCCTCCCTCTTCAGGAGCTCCTCGCGAATGGTCTGCTTCAGGGCGTCGAGAGCGTCGAAGCGACTGTTGACGGCCTGAGCGAATTCATCGTCGAGCTCCGGCAGAACTTTTTCCTTGACCTCCTTGACCGTTACCTCGAAGCGCACCCTTTTTCCCGCAATCTCCCGCATGGGTGCGTTCTCGGGATAGTCGACCTCGAAGGACACGGTTTCCCCGGCATGGCGACCGATCAGGTTGGCGTCGAAGTCGGGATGGACGGCCTTCTTGCCTATTTCCGCCATGTAATCGGCGGATTTTCCTTTCTCGAAAACTTTGCCGTCAACGGAAGGGGTGAAATCGATGACCGCGACGTCGCCTTCCCTTGCCGGGCGTTCCGTCTCGAGCGTGCGCAGCTCGGCGTGTTGCTCGCGCAGGCGCTGCAGTTCCGAGTCCACCTGCTCATCCGCGACGTCTATGCTCGGTTTGCGGATTTCCAGGCCCCTGTACCCTTCCAGCTCGAACGGCGGACAGACATCCACGATGGCCGTATAGGAGAAAGAACCGCTGTCGTTAAAGTGCGTTTCGCTGACGTCCGCTTCGACGAGCGGCTTGAGGTCCGTTTCCTTGAGCGCTTCAGGGAAGGTCTCCTGGATGAACTGTGAAGAGACCTCTTGTTCTATGGTTTTGCCGTAGTAAGACTTTATGATGCTGCGGGGAACCTTGCCGGGCCTAAACCCTTTGATCTTGATCCGCCTGGACATCTCCCGGTATTTCCCCTCGATTTCCTGCCGCACCTTTTCCGGGGGTATTTCCACCTGAAGCTTTTTTTGGTTTTCACTGAGATCGACAACGGAAACGTTCATTTCCACCTTCTTTCACCTTTCTGCGGAAAAGCGGTACCAGAGTTAGGGAATCCTTGATGCGTCTGGTGCGAGAGGGGGGAATTGAACCCCCATCCTGCGAGCAGGGCTGGATCCTAAGTCCAGTGCGTCTACCAGTTCCGCCACTCTCGCCAACGCATAGCCCTTATTCAGCCCAAAATATGAGAAAAAACCATTTTTCGACCGTCATGTCAAGGGAAAGCGCCGGAGGCCGGCGACGAGGCAAGGGGGCGGTCAGTTCCAGTTCACCACGTCCGCGTTTTCCCCTTCGCCGCCTTCCTGTGCGTCCGCTCCCATCGAGTAGAGATCGTACTCGCCGTGTTCTCCCGGTGACCGGTAGAGATAGGCCTGACCCCACGGGTCGTCCGGCAGTTCTTTACTGAGATACGGCCCGTCCCATTTCTTGTAGCCGGGGTTCTTGCGCAGTGCGCCGAGGCCTTCTTCAGTGGTCGGATATCTGCCGATGTCCAGGCGGTAGGCATCCAGGGCGGTTCCGATCATGCTGATCTGTGTCTTTGCCGCCTGCTGCCGCGAACCGCCGAGCTTGTGGATCAGCCTGGGGCCTACCAGGGCGGCCAGCAGCCCAAGGATGATCATGACGATGAGCAATTCGATGAGGGTGAACCCCGCCTTCGACCTTCTCGGGTTCTTCCCGCCATGGCACGTGTCTTGAGAACCATGCATAATCATTCTCCGTGGAGGTTGCTCCCCGTGTGGAAACGCACAACCCGATGTTTCCAATGGAAATTGTCGTTAACGTATTTAACTGACGCATCCCCTCGTGTCAATGCGAAGGGACGCGGAAAGATGCCGGGCATGCCCGTCAACCCTGAAAAGCGCTGCCCTGGCGCAACCGATGACGGCGCATGTAATCGTGAACGGCTTCGATGTTTCTCAGCTTTTCCAATGCCCAGGCGGGCGCGACCAGTTCGCTCGGGTGGGGGTCTCCGGTCAGCCGCTGCACGATCATCCCGGGCGGCAGAAGGCTCAGGAAGTCGCCTGCCGTCGCAGCGTATTCTTCCCGGCTCGGGCAGACGTATTTCCCGGCCCGGTGCCACCCGTGGAGAATGGTTCCGCGGATCACGTAGAGCGAGTGAATCTTGACGGCCTGAATGTCCTGGCCCGCAATGAAACGAGCCGTGTTCAGCATGTCTTCCGAGGTTTCGCCGGGGAGCCCGAGAATCACGTGCGCACAGACGGGAAGGCCTCGCGTTCGAGTTCGCCGCACGGCGTCCGAGAAAGCTTCGACGGAATGCCGGCGGTTGATGCGTTCGAGAGAGGAATCCTTTGCGGATTGCAGACCGTATTCCAGCCAGATCAGGTGTTTTTCCGAGAGTCCGAGCAAGTGATCGAGCACCTCGTCGGGGACGCAATCCGGGCGGGTGCCGATGGACAGACCGACCATTTCCGGGTCTTCGAGGGCCTCGGCGTAAAGTTCCCTGAGCCGGGCCAGCGGGGCGTAAGTGTTGCTGAACGACTGAAAGTAGGCAATGAATCTTTTTGCATTGTACCGCCGGCGGAGAATGGTTTTTGCCTCCCGGATCTGGGCGCCGATGGAGCTTTCCTTCGCGGCGCCGGTGCCGGAACCGCGTTCGTTGCAGTAGATGCAGCCACCGGAGCCGAGCGTCCCGTCGCGATTGGGGCAGCTCAGTCCGGCGTCCAGGGAAATCTTTTGAACGCGGCATCCGAAGAGATCGCGAAGATAGGAATTGTAGCTCCGATAAAGGTCTTCGGACATGGGACGTCCCCGTGGGGCTGCGGAATGTTCCATTTGTCGAAAAAACACCGGTTGTCGAAATTTTCATTTACGAGTGGTATCATAACCTCTGAGCGGTCAACGGTGAAGAATATCCTTCACGGCCGCGGGGCTCCACCGGATGCGGGAAGGCTGGTTCGGGGGGCGGACGGCGGGGGGTGCGTTTGCGCGAAAAACCGGGGCCGGCGCGCGGTCGGTGTCGACCGCGCGCCGGAGCCGGACGGTTTCTCGCAGGGGATCGGATCGATCAGAGCAGGTTACCGACGATGAACAAATACGACGTGATTGTCGTGGGCGCGGGCCATGCGGGGTGTGAAGCGGCCCTGGCTGCCGCGCGCATGGGCTGCCGCACGCTGGTGTTGTCCATCTGCCTGGACACCGTTGCCCACATGCCGTGCTCGCCTTCGGTGGGGGGGGTCGGCAAGGGACACCTGGTGAGGGAGATCGATGCTCTCGGCGGCCGAATGGCTCTGATCACGGACCGGACCGCCATCCAGTTCCGCCTGCTCAACACCAAGAAGGGACCCGCGGTATGGGGGACACGCACGCAAAACGACAAGGCGCGCTACCGCATCAGCATGAAACATTGCCTGGAATCGGAACCCAGCCTGGACCTCAAGCAGGCGCACGTGGAATCCCTGGCGATGGAAGGCAACCGGATCGTGGGAGTGATCGATCAACTGGGTGTCTTTTTTGGTGCCGATGCGGTAGTCCTGGCCACGGGCACTTTCCTGCGCGGCATGGTCCACATCGGAACGACCAGCGTGGAGGCGGGCAGGGCGGGGGAGCTTGCTTCGTATCCGCTCGCGAACCAGTTGCAGCGACTCGGGTTCACCCTGGGACGAATGAAAACCGGGACCCCCGCACGATTGGCGCGGCGAAGCATCGACTTCAGCCGATTCAGAGAGCAACACGGGGATGAGGCGCCGAAGCCGTTTTCTCTTTTCACCGATTCGATCGCTCTGCCACAGGTCTCATGTTTCATCGGCAAGACTCACCAGCGCACCCATGAGCTGGTGCGACGCCATATTCACCTGTCCCCGCTCTACAACGGCACCATCCGGGGAGTGTCCGCGCGCTACTGTCCGTCCCTGGAAGACAAGGTGATGCGATTTCCCGACAAGGATTTCCACCAGATCATCCTGGAGCCCGAGGGACTCGATACCGAGGAGATCTACGCCAGCGGGACCGGCAATTCCCTTCCTTATGATATCCAGCTCCGGCTTATCCACTCGGTGCCCGGCCTGGAAGAAGCGGAAGTGATGCGCCCGGCATACGCCATCGAGTACGATTTCGTTCAGCCGACTCAACTCAAGGCCACCCTGGGGAGCAAGCTGGTCGAGGGTTTGTACATGGCCGGGCAGATCAACGGGACTTCGGGTTACGAGGAGGCGGCCGGGCAGGGGCTGTGGGCCGGGATCAATGCCGCGCTCAAGGTTCAGGGAAGACCGCCCTTCATCCTGGATCGTTCGGAAGCCTACCTGGCCGTCATGGTGGACGATCTGGTGACCAGGGGAACCAACGAGCCGTACCGGATTTTCACCTCGCGCGCGGAATACAGGCTCCTGTTGCGGGAAGACAATGCGGACCTCAGGCTGCTCGAAAAGGGGTGCGAACTGGGGTTGCACTCGGCCGACGCGGCCAAGGAGTTGAGAGAGCGGCGCGGAGCGATCCGGAATGAACTGGAGAGGCTTCGCCGGACCCACGTGCGCCCCTCGGTGCAAGTCAATGAGACCCTGGCGCAAAGCCATTCGCCTCCCCTGGATGCGCCTGCCCCTCTGGACAAGCTTCTCAAGCGTCCCGAGCTGAATTACTCGACCGTGGCGATCCTGTCCCCGCCTCCCGAGCCGTTGTCGAGCAGGGTGACGCAACAGGTCGAAGTGGAATGCAAATATGAGGGATATCTGAAACGCCAGGAGGCGGAAGTCGCGAAGTTCAGGGAACTCGAGCAGGCGGCTATTCCGGAAGATTTAATGTATGGCGACATCCCCGGCCTTTCCAATGAGCTCCGGCAGAAGCTCGGGGCGGTACGGCCGCTCTCTCTCGGCCAGGCAACGAGGATTCCGGGTATGACGCCCGCGGCCCTTTCCGTGCTGATGGTTCATCTGCGACGCCGCGCCCGGGGCGGGCCTTTCTTAGCGCCAGTGCTCGATCCGGGTGTAAATATGCATTCTCAAAAGAAAAAGCTTGCTTAATCCAAGAGCCTTCTTCTACAATAGGATCAGAGATAGTTCCGCGCGCGCGACCAATTTCATGCGGGTATTTATAGCTCAGGGAGGCACATGGTTATGGAGGGGAGAAACGACAAAGATTTTATCGCGACTCTTAGGGGTCACGGTCTGCAGGTGACCTATCAGCGGCTGGCGATTTACCAGGCGCTGTACCACACGAAGGAGCATCCGAGCGCCGAAGTGATTTATCAGCAGGTCAAGAAACGGTTTCCTATGATTTCCCTGGGAACTGTGTATAAGACGCTGGAACGCTTTTATGAAGTAGGCCTGATTCAGAAGGTAAGCCCGGTAACCGAAGTTGCCCGCTACGACGCCAATACTCAGCCTCATCATCACATGGTTTGCCTGGAATGCCAGTCTATTCAGGACGCCGAGGACGTTGTCCCGGAACAGAAATTTGCATCCGTTGGTAAGAACGGTTTTCGAGTTCTGCGTCAACAGGTGGTTCTCCAGGGGTACTGCCGAGGTTGCCGCCCGGATGCGGCGGAGAACTGAAAACCGGTTGAATCACGGGACGCGGTGGGGCCGATTCGGTTCTCGTCGGCTCCCTCCTTGAGGGTTTGCCTTTCCATGTGCCATGAAGAGGAGGGCTGATCTTCGCCTTGATTTTCCCCTGTTCGGGCGGGGCCCGCGTCCGGCGACCGGTCGTGAATGGGGTTCCTGCAACGGGGTGTGGAAGTTCCTGCCGATATTCCCGCCAACCGCCTTATCCCAGGTGGCTTCGTTTCTTCTTGAATCAGCGGACGTTCATATGCTAAGGGACTGTCCTCAGGGGCGCCGTACCCTGATTGCCCCGAACAGACGGGGAGTCCGTCCGACGCCCAATCCATCAAAATGAGAGGGGGGAATGGCTGTGAATATTGTTGTCATACTCAAGCAGACTCCTGACACGGAATCGGTGATTCGTCTTGCCGAGAACAAGAAGTCGATTGTCACGCGGGACCTGAAGTGGATCATCAACCCCTACGATGAATTTGCAATAGAAGCTGCGCTCAGGCTGAAGGAAAAGCACGGAGGCAAAGTGACCGTGGTGAGTTACGGCCCCTCCCGGGTCGTGGAGGCGCTCCGAACCGCTCTGGCCATGGGGGCCGACGATGCCGTCCACCTGGACGACATCGCTTTGAAGAGCGTCGACTTTCTTCGAGTGACCCGGGCCCTGACGGCCGCCGTCAAGGAATTGAACCCGGACATCATCCTGATCGGTTCGCGGGCCGTCGACTACGATCAGGGACAACGCGGTGCGATTGTGGCGGAGCACCTGGGCTGGCCTCATCTCGCGCTGGCCGTATCCCTCGAGTCCGACGGCAAGACGGTCACTATCGAGCGTCCCATCGAGGGCGGGAAGGTCACTCTCGAGGCCGCTCTGCCCGCCCTGGTGACCGTCGGCGGTTCTCACACCATCTGGAATCCGCGGTACGCTTCGTTGCCGGGAATCATGAAAGCCAAAAAGAAGCCCCTGGTGGTGAAGAAGATTGCGGATCTGGGACTGGACCCCGCGCTTTTCAAGCCGGAAACGGCCAGGATCTGGATCACCTCTCTCGAGATGCCTCCGCAACGCGCTCCGGGACGCATTATCGACGGCGCCGACGCGGAGGACAAGGCGAGAAAGCTTGTCACGGCTTTGCACGAAGAAGCCAAGGTGATCTAGGAAGGGAAGGAGAGCTGAGATGGGGAAATGCGTGTGCATGATTGCTGAATTCCGTGGCGGAAATTTTCGCCGCGTGTCGTTTGAGGTCGCAAGCGAAGGAAAGAGGATCGCGGATGCTTTGGGGATCGGCCTGTGTGGCGTCGCCGTCGGTTCGGGCGTCGCGGGCAAGGCTGCGGAACTGGGACAATACGGAGTGGAGAGGGTGCTGGTGAGGGATGATCCCGCGCTGGAGCACTATCTTGCGGAAATCTACGTGCCGGTTGTGGCGGAGATGATCAAGAAATGCGACCCTGCAGTGGTCATCCTCCCCGCATCCGTGGATGGGCGGGACCTTGGGGCCAGACTGGGAGCCCGGCTCCACATCACCCTGGTTCAAGACGTCACCCAGGTCGTGTGCGAAGGGGGGAAAGTGAAGGCCCGGTGGCCCATCTTCGGAGGAAAATGCTTTGCGTGGAGCGAATGGGCCGATGGAACGCTACCGATCATGTCTTGCCGGCCCAACGTGATGGATTGTCTGCCGCCCGACGCATCGAAGCGGGCGGAAGTGGAGCTGGCGGATATTCCGATCCCGGAGAGCCGCTCGCGAGTCAGGGCCGTCGACATGGACGCTTCCGGCAAGGTGGAGCTGTCGGAGGCCGACATCATCGTGTCCGGCGGCAGGGGCATGAAGGAATCTTCGAATTTCGCCCTCGTTGAAGAACTGGCCAGAGCCATGGGTGCCGCCGTGGGTGCTTCCCGCGCGGCAGTGGACGCCGGTTGGCGCCCCCATTCCGACCAGGTCGGCCAGACCGGAAAAGTCGTCACCCCCGCTCTTTACGTCGCGGTGGGGATTTCCGGCGCAATCCAGCACCTGGCCGGCATGGGCTACTCCAGGTACATCGTCGCCATCAACAAGGATCCCGAAGCGCCGATTTTCAGCAGGGCCGATTACGGCATTGTCGAAGACCTCTTCAAATTCGTTCCCGCTTTCACGGAGGAAGTCAAAAGACTGAAAAGCACCTGCTCGTGAGTCCACCAGGCGGTCATGAACCGGGGGAAGTGAATCCCGGCGCCGGGTATTGTGCGGGTGGTGGAGCGTCGAACGCCTGTTCCGGAGGGGAGTTTTATGGATCGCATCTGGTTGAAGAGCTATGATCCCCGAGTGCCTCACCACGCGGAATACCCGGAAGAATGTCTGCCGCGGCTGCTTGAAGCGAGAGTGAAGAAGCTCCCCGGGAATTCGGCAACGGAGTTCTACGGTGCCCGATTGACTTACGAGGCCTTGTGGAAACAGGTTTCCAGCCTCGCCAACGCCCTCCGGCTTCTCGGCTTGCGACACGGCGACCGGGTCGCCGTCATGCTCCCCAACTGCCCCCAGACCGTGGTCACGTATTACGCGGTCCTCTGGCTGGGAGGCGTGGTCGTACTGACGAATCCGCTCTACGTCGAACGCGAGATGGAACATCAGTGGAAAGATTCGGGTGCGAAGTACCTCGTCGTTCTGGATCACCTCTATCCCAAGGCCCGAAAGGTCATCCCGTCGACGGCGATCGAAAAGGTCATCGTGACCGGCATAGCGGAATGCCTCCCGTTCCTTCTGAAGCATCTCTACCCACTCAAGGCGAAACTGAAAAAACTCTTCACGGCCGTTCCCTACGATGAACGGACGGTTTTCAATTTCACCCGGCTGATCCGCTCGACGGAGCCGAAGCCTCCCCCTTGCGAGGTGAAACTCGACGACCTGGCACTGCTCCAATACACCGGTGGAACCACGGGCATCGCCAAGGGAGTCATGCTGTCCCACCGGAACATCCTGAGCAATGTCGTCCAGCTTGCCTCCTGGGTGCAGGACCTGAGGTTCGGAGAGGAGCGTTTTCTCGCCCTTCTGCCGATCTTTCACGTTTTCGGCATGACCGTCGCAATGAATCTGCCCCTGTATGCGGGAAGCGCGCTGGTGCTCGTTCCGAGGTTCGATATCGACGAAATCATGAAGACCATCAGGAAGGCGAGGCCCACTCTGTTCCCGGGGGTCCCCACCATATACGCGGCCATAAACGGTCATCCGAAAGCGGAGACGTTCGATCTGTCCTCGATTCGCATCTGTGTTACCGGATCGGCCCCGATGCCGGTGGAGTCGTTGCGCAGGTTCGAAAGTCTCACCGGCAGTGTCATTCTTGAAGGCTACGGCCTCTCGGAAACGAGCCCGGTCACTCACGCCAATCCTGTCGATGGGGTGCGCAAGCCGGGCTCGATCGGGTTGGCGCTGCCGGATACCGACTGCAAGATCGTCGACCTGGAACTGGGAACCCGTGACATGGCTGTGGGTGAGGTGGGTGAACTGGTGATCCGCGGGCCGCAGGTCATGAAGGCCTACTGGAAGATGCCGGAAGAGACGGCCAACGCGCTCAGAGACGGCTGGCTCTATACCGGAGACATCGCGAGGATGGACGAAGACGGGTATGTCTACATCATCGACCGCAAGAAGGATATGATCATATCCGGGGGCTACAACATTTATCCGCGGGAGGTCGACGAGGTGCTCTACGAGCATCCGAAGATTCTCGACGCCGTGGCCGTGGGCGTTCCCGACGATTACCGGGGAGAAATCGTCAAGGCGTTCATTGTGCCCCGAGTGGGGGAGACCCTGACGGAAGACGAAATCAAGCAGTTTTGCAAGACCAGATTGGCAGCCTATAAGGTACCCCGGCGGATTGAACTGAGGGATTCCCTGCCGAAGACGGCGGTTGGGAAAATCTCCAGGAAGGAGCTGCGCAAGCAGGCGCTTGACGAGCATGAGTCGAAAAAGACGCGGGAAAAGGCCGATGCCGGGCGCTGAGGTCTCTCCGGCATCCGGGCCGAGCCACGATCGGTCATGACGGACCGGTTCCCGGGCTTGCATGATGAGCGGCAATGGGTGCTCAATCAGGCCGCGGCCGACTTCTACCTCCTGCAGAATCGGCTGTACCCGCGCAGGGCCGCGCTCGAGTGGGTGGGCAACCGCTATCGGCTGACCGTTCGGGAGCGGGAACTGCTCAATCGCGGTGTATTCGGGCAGGCGGAGGCCCTTGCCCGCAAGGCCAAGAGGAGATGTGCGTCCGCCCTGGGCGGGCAATGCCTGGTGGTGGACGGCCACAACGTGCAGATAACGGTGGAGAGCGCCATTCTGGGGCGCCCCCTGCTCAAGGCCAACGATGGAGCGGTGCGTGACGTGGCGGGACAGTCGGCTCGATATCGGCTGTCGGAAGCGAGCGAGGTGGCTCTGGACATGATTTTTCAATTCCTGGGGATCTTTCGGCCCGGCCGGGTCGATTTTCTGTTTGATGCTCCGATGAGCCACAGCGGCATGCTGGCAAGTGCCTGTCGACAGCGGTTGAAATCCCTCGGGCTGGACGGCGACGCGCGTGCGGTGCCCGTGCCGGAGCGTGAAATGATCCGGGCTGAATGCATCGTGGCCGGCAGCGACCGGGCGGTCCTGGACGCCTGCAGCCGATGGCACGACCTGGCCCATGAAGTGATCGACCTTTCATGTTCCTGCGACATGTTCGTCGATTTTTCGGACTTGATCCTGTCTTATCCCCGGCGGTCCTGATCCGGCCCGCCCTTCCTGCCGGGCGGTTCCGTTGCGCTCGCCACGATCCCCCTTTGTGCACTCCCGGGTTGCCCCTTTGCTGCAAGACCCGCTTCTTGCGCCCTTGTCAAAATCGCAAAGCTGTGCTAGCAAAAAAAGCTTTCATCCGGCGGGTACCTGTTGGGGAGCGACCAGAGGTGACCCGGCCACACCGGCGGCACACCTTCCACGAAAGGATAGTGAGGTTATGGCGGAGATTGCCCCGTTTCGCGGATTGCGCTACAGTCCGAAAGCAGCGCCGGATCTTGCAAAGGTCGTCATTCCACCTTACGACGTCATCTCGCCTGCCGAGCAGGAGCTCTTTCTGCGTACCAGCCCTTACAACATGGTTCACCTGGAGCTGGGCAGAAGCGACCCCTCGGATACACCGGATAACAACAGTCACACCCGCGCGGGACGCACCTTCGAGGATTGGGTGCGAAATGGAGTGCTGGTTCGCGAAACGTTGCCGGCCGTGTATTATTACGAGCTCGACTACGCGCTCTCGCCCGGAAGGGAAGCCACGCGCCGCGGCTTCATCTGTGCCATGCGGTTGGAGGACTTCCGGTCCGGCACGGTGCGTCCCCACGAAAAGACCTTTCAGGCAGTCAAGGATGAGCGCCTGGGTCTGATGCTGTCCTGCGGAGCGAACCTCAGTTCGGTGTTTTCACTGTATTCGGACCCCGAAAGCGTCGTGGACGAGACGCTCCGGTCGGGCCGTGAAGCCGCACCGGCCATGGCCTTCGTGGACCGCCAGGGGATGAGCCACCGCATCTGGAGGGTGACCGACCGCGGCGTGTTGGAGCGTGTGGCCGAGCTGATGAAGGGAAAGGCTATTTTCATTGCGGACGGGCATCACCGCTATGAAACCGGCCTGAATTACCGGGATATTCAGAGGCGGCGGCATCCGTCGGCCGGTCCGGATGCCGCGTTCGAATACATTATGATGTATTTGTCCAACCTCAATCAGGAAGGGCTCACGATCCTTCCCACCCACAGGCTGCTCAGAAACCTCGGTTCATGGGATCCCGAATCGATCCTGAAAAGAGCCGAAGCATTCTTTGAGGTGAAGCGGTTTTCGTCCGACGCTCCGGGGGAGCGCATGCTGTGCTCCGAACTGGCGTCGCGGGGGGGCCGCAAGGAAACCGCCATCGGGTTTTTCTGGGACAATGTCGGATCCTTTTTCCTCTTGTCCGCGAGAAGGGAGCCCGTCTCGTCCTACCTGGCCGGCAGGGGTATTCCCGCGGAAACGCGCGGTCTCGATGTGGTGGTTTTGGATCAGGTCGTTTTGCGGAACCTGTTGGGGCTTTCGGAAGAGTACCTGTCGAGCGAGCACAATATTCACTTTAAACACGATCTCGCGGAGAGCATCGGCGCAGTTCGGTCCGGAGACTATGAGGCGGCTTTTCTCATCAACCCGACCCGGATCGAACAGGTCCAGGAGGTGGCGAGCGCAAAGCTCGTCATGCCCCACAAGTCCACCTACTTCTATCCGAAGGTCGGCAGCGGAATGGTGATCCGTTCGCTGTCGCCCGAAGAGGAGACGGTCTGGTAGCGGAAGCGGTTTCTTTCAGCTCGGACACGCTTTTTGGCGGCAGGCTCATTGTTATTCAGGAGAAAAGGGGTTATCGTTTTTCCCTCGACGCGGTGCTGCTTGCCGGGCTCGTCGGGGTTCGCCCGCGCGAACGCGTTGTGGACCTGGGGACGGGGTGTGCGGTTATCCCGCTTATCGTGGCGTATCGCGGACAGGGGCGCAGTGTCGTGGGGGTGGAAATACAGCCCGAGCTGGTGAGGCTGGCCAGGAAGAATGTCGAGGTCAACGGTTTTGTTGATTCGATTCGAATCCTCGAAGCGGATTTCAAAGAGATCGCATCCTTTTTTCCGCCCGGGACGTTTGACCTCGTGCTGAGCAACCCTCCATACAGGCGCCTGGCATCGGGCCGAATGAACGCGGTTCGGCAAAAAGCCGTCGCCAGGCATGAACTGGCGGGATCCGCGGAAGACGTTTTTCGCGCGGCTTCTCATCTTCTTGTGCAGGGGGGGAGGCTGGCGCTCATATACCCGGCCTCGCGCGTCGGGCTTCTTTTTGTCCTGGCACGCCGTTACGGGTTCAACGCGAAGCGGTTCACCGTCATCCATTCGAACGCCTCGGATCCGGCGCGCCTGGTGTATTTCGAGTGCCGGAAGGGGGGCGGAGAGGAACTGCTCGTTACCGCTCCGTTTTTCATCTACCGGGAAGACGGAAACCCTACGGATGCGATGCGGGCTTTGTACGAAACTTGATGCCGGCTCGCGGTGACGTCGGAAATCGAGATGGTTTGATGCGGAAGGAGAAAAACAATGGATTTGGGTTTGAGGGGAAAGGTGGCTTTCATCGCGGGTGGGAGCCAGGGACTGGGCCGGGCGGTATCCATGGAAATGGCTCGGGAAGGGGCGAAGATCGCCGTGTGTGCTCTCGACAATCCGGAGCTGCCGAAGGCGGTCGAGGAGATTCGTGCGGCCACGGGGGCCGAGATCATCGGAATACCGGCGGATCTGACGGATTCCGTCCAGGCCTCCAATTTCGTGCGCAAGGGGCTGGAGCACTACGGTACGGTCGATATCATGGTGACCAATGCAGGCGGCCCCCCGGTCAAGACTTTCCTCGAGATAGACGATGAGCTGTGGCACTACGGATTTCGGCTGAACCTGATGAGCACGATCATCATGGCCCGTGAGGTCATTCCCACCATGATGAAGAAACGGTGGGGCCGCATCGTCAACATGACCTCGATATCGGTGAAGCAGCCCCTCGACGGGCTGATCCTGTCCAACACGGTCCGCTCCGGGGTTGTCGGCCTGGCCAAGAGTCTCTCCAACGAGCTTGCCCCCTACAACATCACGGTCAACAATGTCTGCCCCGGATATACCATGACCGAACGCGTGCGTTCCCTGTCGGTGACTGTCGCGAATGCGGAAGGAGTCCGTCCCGAAGACATCATCAAGCGGTGGGAGGCGACGATCCCGATGGGCCGCCTCGGGAAACCCGAGGAGTTTGCCGCCCTGGTGACCTTCCTGGCTTCTGAGCGGGCCGGATATATCACGGGTGCGTCCGTTCAGATCGATGGCGGTTTTTTCAAGGGTGTCGCCTAGAATAAGGAAGTCTCATGCCTGTTCGAACCGCATACATCAAGTCGGTCGGCCGATTCCTTCCGGAACGGCGGCTGACGAACAAAGACCTGGAAAAGATGGTGAACACCAACGATGAGTGGATCATGACCCGCACGGGCATCCGGGAGAGGCGCATTCTGGAGCCCGGCCTGGGGAACTCGCACATGGCCGTCAGGGCCGCTCGGGAGTGCCTGGACCGTGCGGGGGTCGACCCGATGGAGCTCGATGCCATCATCGTTGGGACCGTCACTCCCGATATGCTGTTTCCCGCCACCGCGTGCCTCGTGCAAAACGCGCTCGGGGCGAAGAACGCCTGGGGATACGACCTGTCGGCCGGTTGCTCGGGGTTCCTCTTCTCCCTCACCACGGGCGCGCAGCTGATAGAATCCGGGCGGAACCAGAAGGTCCTGGTGATCGGGAGCGATGTCATGAGCAGCATTCTCGATTACGAGGACCGGAACACGTGCGTGCTCTTCGGTGACGGCGCGGGCGCCGTGCTCCTCGAGCCGTGTCCCGAAGGGGGGCACGGGTTGATCGACTTCATCCACCACATCGATGGTTCCGGGGGGCCGCTCCTGTACATGAAAGCGGGCGGCAGTCTGTATCCGCCCAGTCCGGAAACGGTCCGGAACAAAGAGCATTTTGTCACCCAGGAAGGCAAGCAGGTATTCAAGGCGGCCGTTACGGAAATGGCGAACGTGTCGGCGGAAATCCTGGAACGCAACGGGTTGAACGGCGATGATGTGGCGTTGTTCATTCCCCACCAGGCCAATCTGCGAATCATCGACGCCTGTGCCAACCGGATGGGGATAGATCACGGCAAGGTGGTGATCAATATCGATCGTTACGCAAACACGACTTCAGGGACTCTGCCGCTTTGCCTCTACGACGCCGTAGTGGAACAGGAGCGTCTCAAGAAGGGCGACTACGTCGTCATGTCCGCTTTTGGCGCGGGGTTCACCTGGGGGAGCATTCTCCTGCGATGGTGGCGATGAGGCGCGGGTTTCGTCGACGGGTTTTCATGATCCCCGCGCGTGGTCTTCCCTGGTGGTGATGGCGAGGTGCGTTCAAGAGGACACTCCGCCTGCCCACCGGGAGGCCGACGCGGGCGGGGATAAACACCGCCCCTTCGGACCGATATGCCGGCCAGACGTAGCGACTGTGTTCTTTGTCAGCTCTTGAGTCGAGTACAAGGATGGGATGCGCGACAGCGCAGCCCACGGTCCCGATGCCCTTCCTGCCGTCGTAGCCAATATGGCATGGGTGGGCTTTATGCCCGCCCGCCCCAATGCACTCATCTCGAACGCAATTGCGCATGGCGCCGGCGTCGCCACAAGGCATGAAAACAGACTCACACGGGCGTCTATTTTCTAGGTAATTTTCCATGATGCTCGCCGCGCCCGCGAACCTGCTATGAAAAGGTGCTTTGACGGAATCCCGGGAGCCGATTCGTCGCGTTTTCCGGCAAGTTCCGAGCGTCTTCGCGCATCAGGCCGAATCGTGGGTTTCAGAACCCCGCGCGCTTCCTGAACCTTTCCCACTTGACGTCGATCTGACGCTGGAATTCGGCCAATTGCTCCGGAGAGATCCGCTTGAATCGGCCCTGCATCTCGAGATATTCATTCACCGGCTGCTTCTTGCCGCTCCTGGCCATGCTGAGGCTCTTTCCCGTAAGCCTGAACGCGCCGTTCTCGACCTCATAGAGGACCACGACCGCCGACTCCACGGCGAGCCGCCCGATTTTGACCGTGTCTTTGGTCGGGAAGCCCCATCCCGTGGGGCAGGGCACCGCCATGTGGATGAAGCGGGTCCCCTTGATGGCCTTTGCCTTGAGGAACTTGTTGTAAATATCGGCGGGGTACGAGGAGCACATGGTGGCCAGGTAGGCCGGGTCATGGGCTTCCATGATCTGGATGAAGTCTTTTTTGGCCTGCTCCTTGGGGATGACGGGGGTTGTCGTGGTGACCGCGCCGCTGGGCGTGGCGCTTGAACGCTGGACCCCGGTATTCATATAGGCTTCGTTGTCGTAGCAGACGTAAATGAAATCCGTCTCGCGCTCGGCGGCACCGCTCAAGGCCTGGATGCCCATGTCAAAGGTTCCCCCGTCTCCGGCCATGGCAACCACCGTGTAGTCGGTGCGGCCCGTCGCCTTGAGCCCGGCGACCAGTCCGGATGCCGATGCCGCGGTGCCGGCGAAGGTGTTGTTGACGGCGTTGACGGCGACGGGGGTCTTGGGGTAGATGCCGTGGAGGATCGTCAGGCAGCAGGCGGGATGGGTCATTATCATCCTGGGGCCGAGAGCCTTGAGCATATGGCGATAAGCGATCGGCAGGCCGCAGCCGGCGCAGGTGCGGGTGCCCGGCAGAATGTACTCGACTTCCGGGAGTTCCATCGTTGTCACTGACATGATATGCGTCGTTTCCTTTCCGTTGTGCTTGGTTCAGATACCGTACCCCAGCCAACGCGGTTTATCCTGGGAAATGTTTCCGGCGGCGCCGTTGATGATTTCCTGAGCGGCTTCGAGGAGATCCGTGGGTTTCACGTCCTTTCCGCCCAGGCCGGTAATGTAGTTGTAGATCACCGGGCGATGCCCGTTTCGAGTGAAAAGAGCCGCCTTGAGCTCCGTCGCCAGGGCGCCTTCATACCCATAGCTGATGGCCTTTTCGACCACCGCAACGGACTTGGCCCTGCACGTCGCCTCGGCCAGCGATGCAGCGGGAAAAGGACGGAAGACGCGGATCCCGACGACTCCTGCCTTCACACCCCGTTCACGCAGAATATCCACGGTGTCGCTCGCCTCGCTGGCGAGGGAACCCATCGTGAGAAAGATGAATTCGGCATCCTCGGTCCGATAGCGATGGAGATTGTCCTCGTAGGAGCGGCCGAATCGCTCGGCGAAAGATCGGCCGGCTTCGGCGATGACGGGAAGCGCCGATTCCATCGTTTCCTGCAAACGGAATCGGAATCCCATGTAGCTTGGGCACAGTTCCCCATCGGGTCCCCTGAGCGGGTCGGTCATCACCACCGGGTTGATATTGACCGGCTTTTCCGAGTCGATGGAGTGCAGGGGCTCATAGGGAGGAAGGTACTTGTCGACATCGCTCTGGGCCGGGATGGAGACTGGCATCATCGTGTGCGAGAGCCTGAAGCCGTCGAAGCAGACCATCGTGGGTATCATGAGCTGCTCTGCGATTTTGTAGGCAAGAATGACCTGGTCCAGCACTTCCTGATTGTTCATGCAGTAAAATTGCATCCAGCCGGTATCGCGCTGGGCGATGGTGTCCTGCATGTCGTTGAGGATCGTCCACGGCGCGCCGAGGCCGCGGTTGGTGACCGGCATGACCACGGGAACGCGGGCGCCTGCGGCCCAGTGGAGCTGTTCGTGCATGTAGGCCAGCCCATTGGCCGCTGTGGCGGTAAAAACCCTGGCCCCGACCAGCGAAGCCGAAATGCACACTCCCATGGCCGAATGCTCGCTTTCGACCCGGACGAATTCCGCTTGCAGCTCACCCTTTTCCACATACTCGGAAAGCACTTCGGGGATTTTCGATTGAGGCGTGATCGGATAAGCCGCTATGACCTGCACTCGGCATAGCTTGGCCGCCAGTGCCGCGGCCTGAGTTCCGGTTAGAATGAGTGTCTGTGCCACTGTGACGATTTCCTTTCTCGAATGCTCCACGCGTCGGACGGTGTATGAACTCCACCCTGGGGGGCGCTCTCGCGCGAATTCCCACGTTTTACACATTGTTACGATGAAAAAAAGGAGCCCGTCGCGGCCCCCTAATCCCATAACGGGGGATAATGAAGAAGTCAAACAAAAAGAAAACCCCGAGGGGGTGGGATTTCGAGATTGCCGTGGGAAGCGCGGATTTCCGATGCTCCGCGCCTGAGGCAGGCGTCGCGGATGGCGGCAGTCGATTCCGAGCGGAAGCGGAGCAGGAAGGCACGGAGTCCGGATAGGCCGGCCGGGGGGAAACGCGTCCGTCACAGGGGGCGCGAAACGTCCACTTGCCGGGCAGAGCAACCTCCACACGGGAAAGAAACCGGGCGCAGGCTGCTCTCCGGGCAACCTGGGCTTATTTCTTCTTGTTGCTGCGCTTGGAAGCTTTGAGGGGGTTGATCTTCTGCTGCAGCCCCTGCTGCTCGGCCTTCGCATGGGTTGCGAAGTTGCAGGTGCTCGTCCTCCACTTGACGGCGGGGTTGGGGTAACTGGCGCAATAGATCCCATTGGACCATTCCGACGTACGCTGGCAGCCTTCGCACTGTTCGACGACCGGGTGGCAGAAGCCTCCATTGTAGCCGCATCCCGATTTGGTCATGAAGGCACACTCCGCTCCGGCTTTTACAGTCTCACAAATCATGACAAGCACCTCCGATTCTGATATTGTATTGAGTCAATTCGAGTCCAAACCGCAGCGAATAATATCCAGGTTTTTCGCGGTGTCAAGAGGATTCGACCCGGATTCTCGTAACGGGGATCCATTTTTTGCGTGAACCTTTGCGTCAAAGCCGAGAAACTCCTTTTCCCTTGTGAATGGGTACAGTATAAACTCAAGTGACTATTTTTCCCCTTAGCCGTTCCGACATGCGGGCTGCTGACGAGCGACCGGTCAGGACGGTACCACCGGGAGAAACTACCTCTCAGACCAAAAAACGAGTGGACCAAAAGAGTTGCGCTGATTTGACGCGAGCAATTTAAGTCTAAGGCGAAAGTCTCCGTTATAGAGACTAGTTGCTTGTTAATTTGAGGATTGTTGGCTGGAAAGGTGAGATTTGTGGCCAAGAAAATCGGGGAACTGCTTCTTCAGGAAGGATTGATCAGCAAGGAACAGCTTGACCGGGCTCTGAACGAGCAACACCAAACCGGGGAACGAATCGGAGGGGTCCTACTCAAACTGGGATTCGTCAGTGAAGAAATGCTCACGGAGTTCATTGCCAAGCAATATAGCGCTCCTCAGGTGAACATCGCTAAACTGACCGTCCCCAAAGATGTACTCGGTTTGATTCCCCTCGATATCGCCGCCAAGTACCAGGCCGTTCCCTTCGGTGTGATGGGAACTACCGTGAACGTTGCCATGGCGGATCCGGGCAATCTGTTCGTGATCGATGACATGCGCTTCCTGACGCGGAAGAACATCCAGGTTCACGTGGCTTCCGAACCGGCGATCAAGAAACTGCTCAGCCAGTTCTACGCGCCGGATGACAATTTCGACGACGTCCTTGGCATGCTCAAGGAAGACGTCGATGTCGACGTCATAGAAACCACGGAGGAGATGGATCTCTCTTTCCTGGAAGACGCCGCGGAACAGGCGCCCGTGGTCAAACTGGTGAATCTCATCATGATGGATGCCATCCGGAAACAGGCGTCGGACATCCATCTCGAGCCATATGAAAAGCTGATGCGGGTACGGTTTCGAATCGACGGCGTGCTCTACGAAATCATGCGACCGCCGCTGCAGCTGAAAAACGCACTGATCTCGCGCATCAAGATCATGGCTCGTTTGGATATCGCAGAGCGGCGGCTTCCCCAGGATGGCCGCATCAAGCTCAAGGCCAAGGGGCGCGAGATGGATTTTCGCGTTTCCGTCCTGCCGACGCTGTTCGGCGAAAAGGTGGTTCTGCGTCTCCTGGATAAGTCCGGTCTGCAGCTGGATATGACCAAGCTGGGGTTTGAGGAGCTCCAGTACAAGCATTTTCGAGAGGCCATCTACCAGCCTTTTGGAATGGTGCTGGTTACAGGCCCAACCGGGAGCGGGAAGACCACGACGCTCTACAGCGCCCTCTCGGAGCTCAATAAGCTGAGCCACAACATTTCCACGGCGGAGGACCCCGTGGAATACAACATGGTCGGCATCAATCAGGTTCAGATCCACGATGCCATCGGGCTCAACTTCGCGAACGCACTGCGATCTTTCCTGCGTCAGGATCCCGACATCATCATGGTCGGTGAGGTGCGGGATTTCGAAACGGCGGAAATCGCCGTAAAAGCGGCGCTCACGGGACACCTGGTTTTGAGCACCCTGCACACCAATGACGCGCCGAGCACCATCAATCGTCTGCTCAACATGGGCGTGGAATCCTTCCTGGTTTCATCCGCCGTCAACCTGGTCATCGCGCAGAGACTGGTGCGGCGGGTGTGCCTGGAATGTCGGGAAGTGGAGGATGTCACTCATGAAACCTTACTCGACCTGGGGTTGAGAGAGGATGAACTGGGGACTTTCGAGTGTTTCCGGGGGCGGGGGTGCGCGGTGTGCAATGACACGGGATATCGAGGACGAGTGGCATTGTACGAAGTGATGCCCATGCATGAGCAGATCCGCGAACTGGTGCTCATGGGGGCTTCCGCCGCGGAGATCAAGAAAGAGTCCATTCGCCTGGGGATGATCACTCTGAGGCGGAGCGGCATCAACAAGCTTAAGGCTGGGATTACCTCCGTGGAGGAAGTCATAAGGTCTTCCGCCAAGGACTAACGCGGAGAGATGTCCTGATGACGGTCATCCTTCAGCGGTGAAACCCAATTAGGTTAGGAGCGAGAAATGCCCATTTATCTCTGGTCGGGGACCGATCGTGCAGGGAAGAAGCAGAAAGGGGAAATCGAGGCGGACAACTTGGCTCTTGCCCGCCAGATGATCTCGCGCAAGAACATCACCATCAAGAATATGCGGCCGAAACCCAAGGACATCAGCGAGTATATTCCGGCGCTGCAGGGCGGGGTCAAGGAAAAGGAACTGGTCATCTTCGTGCGCCAGTTCTCAACCATGATCGATGCGGGCCTGCCCCTCGTGCAATGCCTGGAAATCCTCCAGGAGCAGCAGGAGAACTCCACCTTCAAAAGGATTATCAAGAAGGTGAAGAAGGATGTGGAAGAAGGGGCGACGCTCTCCGATGCGATCCGCAAGCACCCGAAAGTGTTTGACAATCTTTTTGTGAACCTGGTTGCCGCCGGGGAAGTGGGCGGCATCCTGGACGTCATTCTGAACCGCTTGGCCGCCTATATCGAAAAGGTGGCCAAGCTCAAGAGAAGGGTCAAGGGCGCCATGACCTATCCGGCGATCGTGGTCACCATCGCCCTGCTCGTCGTGGCGGTCATCCTCATATACGTCATTCCCGTGTTTGCGGGGCTCTTCAGAGAGGCGGGGGCCAAGCTCCCGGCAATGACCCTTGCGGTCATGAATTTGAGTGACTTCGCGCAGAACTACTTCCATTGGATCATACTGGGACTCGTTTTGGCCTTTCTCGGTTTCAGACAGTTCAGGAAAAACGATAAGGGGCGGGAACTCACCGATCGGCTGGCCTTGAGGATCCCGGTGTTCGGGGGGCTCTTGAGGAAAGTCGCCGTCGCTCGTTTCACCCGGACCTTGGGAACCATGCTGGCCAGTGGAGTGCCTATTCTCGACGGCCTCGACATCGTCGCGGCCACTTCCGGCAATATGGTGATCGAAAAGGCGATCCGCGTGGCCCGGAACGCGATTTCCGAAGGGCGGCCCATCGCGGAGCCGCTCAGTGAAACCAAGGTCTTTCCGATGATGGTGACCCAGATGATCGCGGTGGGCGAAGCAACGGGCGCCCTGGACACGATGCTCGGGAAGATCGCCGACTTTTACGACGATGAAGTCGATACCGCCGTCGATGCGCTGACGTCTTTGCTCGAACCCATGTTGATCGTCTTTCTGGGCGTGACCATCGGCGGATTGCTGGTCGCCATGTATCTCCCCATCTTCCAGATCGCGGACGTGGTGGGCAGAGGAGCGTAATGTGCAGGTCGACTACGACCTGGAGGCAAATACAATCAACGGTGAGTTGGCGTTGCGCAGGAAGATACAGGGGCTGCTCCTCTTTCGGTTGCTGCTTGCTGTATTCTTCCTGCTGCTCACCATCATCGTGCAGAGCCGGCGCGATCAGGACCTCCTCTCCGCCCATCTCCAGCCCATCTACTTCTTTTCCTGCATCCTTTTCGTTTTCACCATCGTGGGGGCGCTCAGCCTTGGACGTATCCGGAACCTGAAGCGATTTGCCTACGTCCAGTTGTTTTTCGACGTAGGAGCGGTGACCGTGCTGATTTACCTGTCGGGCGGCGTGGAAAGCCTCTTCTCATTTCTCTACATGCCCGTCATCATTTGCGCCGCCGTGCTCCTGTACCGCCGCGGGAGTCTGCTCACCGCGGCCTTCAGCAGCGTCTGTTACGGAACCTTGCTGGATCTTCAGTATTTCGGGTGGCTGCTTCCCCTGCACGTGGTCAGCCAAACCGCCCAGGCGCGGGACAGCGGCTCCTATTTTCACAGCATCCTCATGAACATCGCCGTTTTTTACCTGGTTGCGTTCATGAGCGGCTATCTGGCGGAGGAACTGCAAAAATCCAGTCTGAAGATCGTCGAACAGAGCAAGGACCTTCGGCGCCTGGAGGTACTGCATCGGAACATCGTCCACAGCATCACCAGCGGTCTCATAACCATCGGGCCGAGCGGAGAAATCCTTTTCTGCAACAACTTTGCACAGGACATCCTCGGGCTGCGCTCCGAGCCGGTCACGGACCGCCGGTTTTCGTCCATTTTCCCCGGCCTCGATCCCTTGACGTGGCCTCGAGTGGTCGGCCCGCGGCCAGGACATCAAAAAGGACCTCCGGAACGTCCTGAAATCGTCTATCGAAACCCTCTCGGCGAGGAGCTTTACCTGGGGTATGCCGTCTCCGTTCTCCAGAATGAGACCGGCAAATGGGCCGGATGGATCTTCATCTTTCAGGACCTGACCCAGTTCAAGGCCATGGAGGAGCACCTCAAGCGCCTGGAACGGCTTGTGTTTGCGGGGCGGATTGCGGCGGAGATTTCACACGAAATCAAAAATCCCCTCGCGGCGATGAGCGGCGCGGTGCAGATGCTCGAGGATAAGTCGATCCCCGACAGCAGCCGCGCGCGGTTGATGAGTATCATTCATCGCGAGATCGATCGAATGAACAGCCTCGTGAAGGACTTTCTGTGGCTTGCAAAGAGCACTCACGGCCCGGAGAATGTCGAAGACGTGCCGGTGTGCGATCTCATCCAGGAAATCCTCGATCTATTGAACGCGCGGAACCGGGTCGCTTCCGAACACGTCATCAAGACCGCATTCGCGGCCTCTCCCATTTCGCGCATCGACCCACACCATTTCAGGCAGATTGTGTGGAACCTGCTCGTGAACGCGCTGGACGCCATGCCCGGAGGCGGCAATCTGACGATTGCCGTTGGATTGCACCCCACAGGCGACGGCTCCGGCCGGGAAACCCGGATCGACATCAGCGATTCCGGGTCCGGGATTCCGCGGGACACGCGCACGCGCATCTTCGAACCGTTCTTCACCACGAAGAGCCAGGGAACCGGCCTAGGGCTCAGCATCGTCTATCACCTTGTTGAAAAGGCGAACGGCCGCATCGAAGTCACCCATCACGAAGAACCGTGCGGTACCACCTTCTCGCTTTTTTTCCCCCTTGCATCCTGATTGCCTCTTGCCAACTCAAACGGAAGTGATTATAAGCACTCACTGACGGTGAGTGCTAATAAACCAAGGTGCCCATTCTTCCGGGATACCGCTCATGTAGCCTAAACTCAAAGACCATGTTTCAGAAAGGAGTTGTGCAATGAACCTGAGACCGCTCAATGATCGTGTGGTGGTAAAACGCACCGAAGAGGAAGAAAAAACGGCCGGAGGCATCATCATTCCCGACACCGCCAAGGAAAAGCCCATCCAGGGCGAAGTGGTTGCCGTCGGCAACGGCAAAGTCATGGAAGACGGCTCCAGGCGGCCCCTCGATGTGAAGGCCGGCGACAAGGTCCTGTTCGGCAAGTACGCGGGCACGGACATCAAGGTGGGAGGAGAAGAACTCCTGATCATGCGCGAAGACGATATCCTGGCGATCATTGAAAAATAAGCGACTTTTTGCCTGTTTGAATTCAAGCTTACACGTACGAAAGGGAGGAAACCCTCATGGCGAAACAGCTGATCTACGATGTCAAAGCTCGCGAAGCTTTGCTGAACGGGGTGAATATTCTGGCGGACGCAGTGAAGGTAACGCTTGGCCCCAAAGGCCGCAACGTAGTGATTGAAAAGGCGTTCGGCGGGCCTACCGTGACCAAGGACGGCGTGACCGTTGCCAAGGAAATCGAGCTCGAGGACAAGTTCGAGAACATGGGTGCCCAGATGGTGAAGGAAGTCGCCAGCAAGACCAGCGACGTTGCCGGTGACGGGACCACCACGGCGACCATACTCGCTCAGTCCATTTATTACGAAGGTTCCAAGCTGGTTGCCGCCGGTGCCAATCCCATGGCGCTCAAGCGCGGCATCGAAAAGGCCGTGCAGGTGGTGGTGGACGAGCTGAAGAAGATCAGCAAGCCCACCAAGGACCAGAAGGAAATCGCCCAGGTCGGCACCATTTCGGCCAACAACGATCCCACCATCGGAAACATCATCGCCGAAGCCATGAACAAGGTGGGCAAGGAAGGGGTGATCACGGTCGAGGAAGCCAAGGCCATGGAGACAACCCTGGAAGTGGTCGAGGGCATGCAGTTCGATCGCGGCTATATCTCCCCCTATTTCGTGACCGATCCGGAAAAGATGGAAGTCCTCCTGAACGAACCCCTGATTCTCATCAACGAGAAGAAGATCAGCAACATGAAGGATCTGCTGCCGGTCCTGGAGCAGATCGCCAAGATGGGCAGACCGTTGCTGATCATTGCCGAAGACGTGGAAGGCGAAGCGCTGGCCACCCTGGTGGTGAACAAGCTGCGCGGAACGCTGCACGTGTGCGCCGTGAAGGCACCGGGATTCGGCGATCGCCGCAAGGCCATGCTCGACGACATCGCCATCCTGACCGGCGGCCAGGTGATCAGTGAAGAGAAGGGCATCAAGCTCGAGTCCGTCGGACTGAACGATCTCGGGAAGGCAAAGACCATCCGGATCGACAAGGACAACACCACCATCGTCGACGGCGCGGGCGATCGCAAGGCGCTCGAAGGGCGGGTGCGCCAGATTCGGACCCAGATCGACGAGACCACCAGCGATTACGACCGTGAGAAGCTGCAGGAGCGGCTGGCGAAAATGGTCGGCGGAGTGGCGGTCATCAGTGTGGGAGCGGCCACGGAAACCGAAATGAAAGAGAAGAAGGCGCGCGTCGAGGACGCTTTGAACGCTACCCGGGCCGCAGTGGAGGAAGGCATCGTTCCCGGTGGCGGAGTGGCTTATCTGCGCTGCCTCGCGGCGCTGGGAGCCGTGAACCTGGAAGGCGACGAAAAACTCGGGCTCAACATCGTCAAACGCGCGCTCGAAGAGCCCGCCCGCCAGATTGCCATGAATGCCGGCGAGGAAGGCTCCGTGATCGTGCAGAGGGTCAAGACCGAAACGGGCGCTTTCGGTTTCGACGCCGAAACCAGCCAGTTCTGCGACCTCATCGAAGCGGGAGTGATCGATCCCACCAAGGTGACCCGTACCGCTCTGCTCAACGCGGCCAGCGTTTCGGCGTTGATGCTGACCACCGAGTGCATGGTTTCGGAAATCCCTAAAGAGGACAAGGGCGCCCCGGCAGGGATGGGCGGAATGCCCCCCGGAGGCGGAATGTACTAAAGACGGGTGCCGCCGCAGTGTGAGTCGAGCGCGGCGCGTCCCATAGGTTGACCAACCCTCCGTTTGCTCTTGCGCGACGGAGGGTTTTTTGTTTTCTTTTCAGACGCTCCGTTTCCGTGGGGCGGTTCTTTCAACCGGGTTGGATGCCGCGCCGAAGCTGTGCCTTTATCTGCTTGACTTGTCACAGCGGTGTGCTAAGAGAATTTGCCCCATGTAAGGAAGGCGCGGCGGGTGGAGAGCCCACGGGTGACAAACCTTGTGGAAAGCAGTAAAATTGCTTTCGGTCCGTAGAGTTACACTTGGATTGCCGAGATCCGGCCGATTGTTTGGCCGAGTCGTATGTTGATTTTCAGGGGGGAGTCCACCATGGATTACAAAGCGACGTTGAATTTGCCTCAGACAGATTTCCCGATGAAGGCGAACCTGTCCAGGCGCGAGCCCGAGATCCTTGAAAAGTGGGAGACGATGGGGCTCTACGACATGCTGCGGGAACGGAGCCGGGGGCGCCCGCCGTACATCCTCCATGACGGACCTCCTTATGCCAACGGGCACATCCACCTGGGCACGGCGCTCAACAAAATACTCAAGGACATGATCGTCAAGTCGCAGCAGATGAGCGGGAAGAACGCCGTCTACGTGCCGGGCTGGGATTGCCATGGACTGCCCATCGAGCACCAGGTGGACAAGGAGCTCGGCAAACGCAAACAGACCATGTCCCAGGTGGAAATTCGCCGGCATTGCCGCAAGTATGCGGAGAAGTTCATCGACATCCAGAGAAACGAATTCCGGCGGCTGGGAGTGCTGGGCGAATGGAATAACCCGTACTTGACCATGTCTTACGACTACGAGGCGAGCATCGCCCGCGAGCTCGGACGTTTCTTCCAGGAAGGCGGGGTGATTCGGAGCAAGAAACCGATCTACTGGTGCACCAGCTGCAAGACCGCGCTTGCTGAAGCCGAGGTGGAGTACCACGATCACACGTCTCCTTCAATCTATGTGAAATTCCCGATGAGTGCCATGGGCCGGGCGAAGTTCCCCGAGTTGGCCGGGAAGGATGTTGCGGTGCTCATCTGGACCACCACGCCCTGGACGCTGCCGGCGAACCTGGCAATCTCCATTCATCCCGATTTCACCTACGTGGCGGCGGATGTGGGCAGGGAGGTCTGGATTCTGGCCAGGGGCCTGCTGGAAAGCTGCATGGAAAGCTTCGGAATCAAGGACTACCGCGTACTGCGAACCTTTGAAGCCGAAGAGCTGAAGGGCCTCGCTTGCAGCCACCCCTTCGTGGACAGGGAATCCGTGATCGTGACGGGGACGCACGTGACGCTGGAAGCGGGTACGGGCTGTGTCCACACGGCGCCCGGTCACGGACGCGAGGACTACGACATGGCCCTGGAATACGGGCTCGACGTCTATTCGCCGGTGGACGACAACGGCTGTTTCACCGCCGATGTACCGTTCTTCGCGGGCCGGTTCGTTTTCGACGCAAACCGGGCCATCAACGCCAAGCTCGAAGAGACCGGAAAGCTGATCCTGGAAAAGAGCATCACCCACAGCTATCCGCATTGCTGGCGCTGCAAGAACCCGGTGATTTTCCGGGCGACCGAGCAGTGGTTCATTTCCATGGAGAAGAACGATCTGCGCGGCAGAGCGCTCCAATGGATCGATCGTGTGGACTGGATTCCCGGATGGGGACGGGACCGGATCCACAACATGATCGCCAACCGGCCCGATTGGTGCATCTCCCGGCAGCGTTCCTGGGGAGTTCCCATCTGTGTTTTCACGTGCAGAAAGTGTGGAACCGTGCTGGCGTCGAAGGAACTCTTCGAAAAAACCGCGGCGCTTTTTGAACGGAACGGGGCGGACTGCTGGTTTGAAATGTCCTTTGAAGAGCTGCTTCCGCCGGGGGCGACGTGTGCGGGCTGTGGCGGGCGGGATTTCGAGAAGGAGGAGGACATCCTGGATGTCTGGTTCGATTCCGGCGTTTCGCACGCGGCTGTCCTCGAGGCCCGTTCCGATCTGCGCTCTCCCGCGGATCTCTACCTGGAGGGCAGCGATCAGCACCGCGGCTGGTTTCATTCCTCCCTGCTGACGGCCGTCGGCACCCGGAATGCGGCCCCATACAAGAGCGTGCTCACGCACGGGTTCGTGGTCGACGGACAGGGCTACAAGATGTCCAAGTCCCTGGGAAACGTCATTGCGCCCGAGGAGATCATCCGGCAATACGGCGCGGAGGTGTTGCGGCTCTGGGTGTCCGCCGAGGATTACCGGGACGACGTCAGGATTTCTCCCGATATTTTGAAACGACTGAGCGAAGCGTATCGCCGGATCCGGAACACGTGCCGGTTTCTGCTCGGCAACCTGAATGATTTCGACCCGGCAAAGGATTCCGTCCCTTACGACCGGATGGATGAGCTCGACCGGTTTGCGCTCCACCAGTTGCAGGAATTCGTGCGCAGGGTGCGACAGGCGTACGAACGCTTCGAATTCCACCGCGTGTATCATGCTTTCCACAATTATTGCGTGGTGGACCTGAGCGCCTTCTACCTGGATATCCTCAAGGACCGGCTCTACACCTCCGGCGCTGCCGGTCCCGCCCGCCGATCGGCGCAGACGGCCGTCTACCGGATACTGAGCGCTCTGCTCAGGCTGATGGCTCCCATTCTTTCCTTCACTGCCGAGGAAGCCTGGTGGCACCTGCCGCACCACTCGAGCGAAACGGTGCACCTGGAGGAGTTTCCGGCGCCGGACGCGACCTGGGCGGATGAAGCCCTGAACCAGCGGTGGCAGAAAATCCTGACCCTGCGAAGCGATGTGACGAAGGCCCTGGAGGGGGCACGCCAGGCCAAGGCCATCGGGCATCCGCTGGATGCGAAGGTGAAACTGGCGCTTCCCCCCGATTGGATTGCCGACTTTGCCGGGCAGGAGGAGATGCTCCGCACGGTCTTCATTGTCTCCGAGGTTGTCCTGGTTTCGGCCGGGGAGCTGACGGGCGCCGTCGAGGGAACGGAGGTTCCGGGGCTGTTGATCCGGGTGGAGCCGGCTTCGGGAGAGAAATGCGAGCGCTGCTGGATGCGTTCGGAGACGGTCGGTCAATTCTCCGATCATCCGGCCTTGTGCGGCCGCTGCCGCAACGTGGTCGCTGGGCACTGAACCGGGGGAAGCCTCGGGCGATGGGAGGCTGCAACGACTCATACGGATTTGCGTTCAAAATGATACTCTAAAAGCGTGGGGGACGTATCCCCCACACCCCCTCGCCGCTTCGCGGCTCCGTGTGGCGCTGCGGCGGCGGCCTTCGGCCAGTCGCCGACAGCGCCGAGCACTCGGCCTCACGCGCTTGCGCGTGTGGCCGAAACTTGGGGGGTGCGGGGGAATCATTCCCCCGCTCTTTTGTGCTTGAAAGATCCATCTTGCACGCAACTTCGTTTAAGGGGCGCGCGTTGCGCTCGAACGTTCCCTGAAGCAATTCTCCGTGCTCCCGGCGACGTCCCGAAGCATGAAAAACAGACTCACAAGAGAGCCTGTTTTCCAGGGAATCTCCCGGTTCGGGCGGGCAAGGGCCGCGGGCGTGCCTCACTGCAGGGAAAAATCCGCGGCGGAGCTTGCTTCACAGCGGGTTCACGCACGGGAAAGGACAAAGCATAGACATGGTATTCCTGGTGGCCGTCGCCGGCACGATCATTCTACTCGATCAACTGACCAAGCTCCTCATCTTGTACTATGTGCCCGTCAACACGGGACACGTCGTCATCCCCGGTTTTTTCAACCTGATCCACGTCCGGAACACCGGAGGGGCTTTCAGTATGCTGGCGGGAGCCGATGCAACGTGGCGCCTGCCGTTCTTCGTGGCGATGACTCTGGTGGTTGTCGGGATCATCGTGTGGGCGTACCGGAAAATCGACAGGCGGGAACTCTGGACCCGCACCGCCTATGCGCTCATTTGCGGAGGCGCTCTGGGAAATCTCTCGGATCGTCTGCGCTTCGGGGAGGTGGTGGACTTCCTGGAATTTCACATCGGGACTTATTCGTGGCCGGCTTTCAATGTCGGGGACAGCGCCATTTCCGCCGGCGCGGTCATGCTCATCATCGCGCTGCTCAGGGGCAAATAAACGAAAACGGGCGCATGGGAAGCGGCGCCCGTTTCGTTTTCGGTCTCGGCATAGAAGGAAGCGGCGTTACTTTTCGTCCTTTTTCTTCAGTCTCACCACGGTATCCTGGGGGACCATCCGCTTGGTTTCCCTGTCCCAGTTTTCCTGCTGGATGATCAGGCGATCGTTGAATATCTGGCTGATCACGCCGTTCTTGTCCGAAACGGGGGTGCCGATGCTCACGATATAGCCCTTCCCGGCACCGTCTTCGATGACGGCTTTGCGCCCGTATTCTCCCCAGGTGATTGCCCGCAGCCCCTTCTCGACCTCGGCGACGGTCATCTTCTGCAGGGGAGTCAGGGGCTTTTGCAGCTCATGCGAACCGTCGTCGTCGTCGGAACCGGCTCTGAGGCCTCGAGCGACAACGGCCACCGGAGAGATGAACGGTTTGAAGGGATCGATGACCCTGTTGGGGACATAGGTGAATTCATCTTTCATGAGAGCGGCGAGCGTCGCCTGGACGATGGGGGCGTGCTCGGGAGAGGGCGGTTTGGCGACAGGTTCGACGGGCGGAGGGCCGGGCGGCCCAGCCGTCGCGGGCGCCGTCGCAACGTTTGGCGTCGCGGGCTCGCCGGCCGGTGCCGGTGCATTTGGGGCCGCAACTCCGACCGGGGCGGGTGCGGCTGCAGGCGCCGTGGGTTGCTGGGGAGAAGTGTTCGGCTGCGGAGCATTCTGGGCCGGTGCCTGGTTCTGCGCCGCGGCGACAACTACGAATCCGCAAAACGACAACGCCAGCAGACAGCAGCAGACCTTGACAATTCGCAAAACAAACCGCGTACTTTTTTGGCCTCGAAGGAATCTGTTCATCGAAACACTCCTGCTTATGCAATCGACTCCTGCAATCGGATCAGCCACGCGTATTCTTGCACGCCATGGAAGTTATCGCAACCAAATTCAATACGTTGAGCTCCAGTGAGGAACAGTCCCTGGGAAACAATGACGATGCTGCTATGACCTGTTCCTGATTTTAATGTGGTGGACCTCCGGCTAATCCGCGCGGACGCCCTGACTGACCTCCCCGGTCATTGCCGCAGTTCCCGGGCCGCTGTCCACACCTTGCTCCAGGGACTCCTTTTTCAAGAGATTGTCCGCAATATCGTGGACAACAAATCTCTTGGAATAACGCGGGTAGAGCGCCAACGACTTGCGCAAGGCCTCGGCGGCCTCTTCTTTCTGCTCGGCCTTGATCAGAAAGAAACCCAAACCGAGCCATGCTTTCCCGTTTTCCGGATCGTGCTTCAGCGCCAGTCTCGCCTCGGACACCGCGTTTTGCGCGTCGTCCCTCTGGTAATAATACCAGCCTTTCAGCAGGTGCGCGTCGGTCGAATCCGGTTGAAGCTCCAAGGCGTAGTCCAGGAAAGCCTCTCCCAATTTCATTATCGTCATGGGCATCTGTTTTTCTTGAATAATAAATGCTATGGCCATGGAAAAATTGAACCTGGAGAACGGATTGCGAACATATTTTGCGGTGAAGCTCCACTTGCCTTTCTGTTCCTCGCTCAATTGTTCATCGGTGCGGATTTCTTCCGAGAGCTTGAGGGTTTCGGCATCGCCGGGATGTTCCTCGAGCGCGACGGCGATGAGTTTTTTTGCGATATCGGCATCGCCGTAACGATAGAATACTTTCGCCGCCCAGGTTTGCGACGGCATGTCGAACGGTGCGGTTGCCCAGCCTTCATCGAGGTTGATGCGTTTGGCCTTTGCGTCGTTGAGTATGGAGGTGATAAGGGTCGCAGCCCTGACCTTGTCGATTGTCGGGCTGCCAAGCCTTTGAGTCCAGTACAGTGCCGATAGCGCAGATTGAAGCGCCCGGTCCAGTTGTTCTTGTCGGCGGTAGGCTTCGCCAAGGTTCGTGTAGATCGTTGCCATGACGTCTGCTTCAAACTCTCTGGGACGGGATTGAAGCAGTTCCTCGGTGCGTTCTATCGCTTTCTGCAGGTCGCCGGACCTGATAAGTGAAATCAATATGGCATTTGTCGCAACTGCGTAAGATTCGAACCTGGGTCGGGCCAGAGCAATCGATTTCTCGCCGGCCTCGACAGCCTTGTCATATTCTTTGGCGAAGTAGTAAGCGTTGGCCAGGTTGGCAAGTGCCCGCGGGTGGTTCGGCGCTTTCTCCGCAGCATCCTTGTGGAGGGTCATCGTACTCTCCCATGCCTCGTTTCTCTCGAAAGTAGCAAAGGTGAGCAGCGAAGACAGGATCATGACGATGCTGCCCATCGCAAGAAGACGGTCGCGGGTCAGGAGCTTGGGCAGAGCGCGGCGAAAGGCCAGCTCGATTGCGGCGATAATGGAGATGAAGAAACCGACGGAAGGCAGATACAGCCTGTGCTCGAAGACCAGTTCGAGGGGAACGAAGGTTGATTCGACCGAGAGATTGAGCAGAAACCAAACCATTCCATAACTGACAATCCGGAATCTATGACGCAAGCGAATAGCGAGCCACAACAGCAGGGCAAGAAACAAGATCGAGGCCAGTGTGGATGGGGGAGACAGGAGGGAGGTCGAGACCACCACGTCGTGTTCCATGGATAGCCGCGAAGGATCTGGCCAGATCAGCAGGGAAATGTACCAGACGACGACGCGCGCCTGGGTCAATAGCCGTTCGGTCATTGTGAAATGTCTGAGGTCGTATTGTGAGATAATATGCAGAAAAACGAAAATGCTGAACGCGCCGCATGCAAGCAGGCCGGAGGACAAAAGCACTTTCGTCTTGATGGCGCACCTTTTGAGTCTCTGGAGGGACTTCGGGAGTAGATCCGGCTGGAAAAACCAGATTTCCGAAATGATCAGCGTGACTGGCAGCGTCACGGCGTTTTCCTTCGAGAAAAAGGAGCATACTCCGGCCAGAAATGAGATCAGATAAAACAGGCGGGAGAAGTGTTCCGAGCTTCCGGGATTTTGGCGAAGGATGCGTCCCTTGAGGTAGCACGCAACGCTAATGACATAGAAAAGAGCCTGCAAAGATGCCATGCGCTGGACCAGGTAAGTCACCGCACTGGTCTGAACGGGATTGAGCGCCCAAAGACATGCGACAAAAAATGCCATCCAAAAACCGGCCCTCATGTCGTCATCATCTCTGTGCTGGGACAACCTAAAAACCTGGAAGGCAAGAAATGCCACGCTGAGCGTTACCAGGAGGTGAATGGCAAGATTGGTGGCGTGAAACAGGACCAGGCTGCTGCCACCCAGTTTGTGGTTCAACGCGAAAGTCAGAATGGGCACCCATCGCTTCCAACCGAAAGGCGTGTTCGCAAGCGACATCAGGCTCTCGGGGGAAAAATCCCTGAGGTAGACGTGGTCCGTGTTGATGAAAGAATGATAATCGTCCATGTAGGGTGGTGACAAGAATGTGTTGCAGTACGCGGAGACGACCATCAGCGCCAGTACGATGAAAGAGCCGCATTCCAACAGTCTTTTTTTCATTGATATCCTTAGGAAAATTATCCCACATCAGTCATTGTTTCTCAACTGTGATTATTCCATAATATTCCTACTATACATGTATCGGATCGAAGGGGGAAGAAGACAAAAAAAAGCAAGGGAGCGCAGGCATAATGCCTGCACTCCCTTGCCAGGTAAGATGTGCGCCCTGGGGTTTCGGACGCTCCTAAATCTCTATTGCTCGCCCTCGAGACCGAGCTGAACGGCCAGGGGACCAGTGAGGGCCCAGCCTCTGATCTTGGTCCGGCTGGTATCCATCCTCGGCGTCGCGGAGAGAGTCATCCCCGTCAGTGCCTTCAGCTCCTGGCACAAGGCGGGATCCTTAATCGTGATCAGCAGATATTCGCCTGCCCAACTGGGGGAGAAGCACTTAGTGTCGGCGTCTTGGACGAATTGCCCGAAGGTGGCAGTGCTACCCACATCAAGCAGAGTATTCTTGAAGCTGAAATAGGTGCCCATGTTGGTCTCGATGGCGTGCATGCCGGGGAAAACCTTCGAAACCATGCGGGACTTCTGGATGTATTTCTGGTAGTACGGGACCGCGACGGCGGCCAGGATACCGATAATGGCCACAACGATCATCAACTCAACCAGGGTGAAACCTTTGCTCTCACGCATCTTGATAAACATTTCCATCTCCTCCTTCGAAAAAATGTGTTTCAGTCCTCAAATTATTCACCAAGTAAGACACTTGAATGAACCCAACCCCCCTTTCACTTTCCACATACGGTATTTCCAGTTACAGCACGCTTCGCAAATTTCCTCGCGACCTAAGCATCAAGCAAAAAGAATGCCGGAATCTCGAAAATGAAAAAAGAAAGCCCCAAATTGCCCCGAAGTGCGATGGCTGCTCGATGATTCGAAAAAGGCATTCGTCGGCGACTCTATCGACGTTTTGCGCAAGTTCGGCCAAAGTGACGAAAATTGTCAGCGAAAATGACAATACACGGCATGTGTATGCTCGCGTCAGGCATCATGAAGGCAGATGGTTTGCATGTGGCGCAGGGAGGAAACACCGCTTCGGACCGGAACCGACAGGGCCGGGGGCGGGTTTCACCCCGCCCGGTATTTGGATGCTCGTGGTTGGGGGTGTGTGGTTCGGCTGCTCCCGTTATGCGAGTGCACAGCCGGAGGAGTGTTACGGGGGACTCTGCTGCCCGATGGATCGCGACTCACGACGCGGCGCTGACGGTCTGGGCTGGCCGGCGGAACCGGTTTCGCATGTGGCGATGGATGAGAACGACTGTGAAGACGGCCATTCCGAACTGGAAAGGCCGGAGTGGAAATGCATAGCGTGGAAACGGCGCACCGATCATGTGCACAAGCGTAAAATAGAGCACATAGCAGGAGGCCAGCCTGGCAACGCCCGCCGCAGCGGGCTCGAACACGCGCATCGCCGGCGAGTGCCAGGCCAGCGGGCTTCCGAGCAGGCACAGAGCCACCAGGGGCCAGTGCAGGTAATACATGCATGAATGGGTCCATGCGAAGAGTCTCCTGTTCGTGTACGGAGTGCTGGAGACCGGATAGATAAAGGCATCCCCAACTCCCTGGACGGTGTTCCAGGACCAGAATTCGACCGGTTTTCCAGTAAGAAACCATTTAAGGTGCGGCGCGGGCTGGTCGATAAACCGAGTCAAGACCTCCTTGAGGATGGAACCGAGGTTCGCCCCTATTTGGGGAGTTCGGGGGTCGAAGCGGTATGGAAAACCATATGAATTGGGGTCATTGTTGAACATAAAATCCGGGTAGATGCCGTGATGAAGGAAATCGATCATCAGGTTGTTGTCGCCCGGCTTGCCGTGCACGGACATGTTGCGGGTGAGCCACGGCGAGAGTGTGAGCATGCACCCCAGGAGCAGAAACGCCCCGAGTCTGAGCCCTCTTGTGCGTCCGAAATCACGGATGAGGGGAATGAACATTGCCACGGGCAGATACTGAAGAACCGGGCGCACCATGGAGGCGAATCCGATGGACAGCCCCGTGAGCCCGGCGCGCAAAGGAGAAGGACTTGTCCGGAGCAGGCTTGAAGCCCAGGCAGACACCACGAGCAGGAAACAGAAGAGACTTTCCGTCAGGATATAGCTGTTGCCGACGATGAGGTGCGGGCTCAGCGCGGTCAGCAGCGTGGCGGCCAACGCTGCCGGGCGGGGAAGGAATTTCAGGAAGAAAAAAAACGCGATCAGGATGGTCAGAGTGCTCAGAACGGCCTGGGTCAACACAATCTTGCCGAGCATCGCATGGGTGGGCGGACTGTCCACGAACGGCAGGAGAAAAAGGGGGTATCCCGGTGAACGCACCGCGTCCGGGGAAACGGGGGCCGCGATGTCGGATAGAACCAGGCCTTCGCGGGAGTAAGTGCCTTTGTGGCGCAGATTGTAGGCATAACAGAAATAATCGAGGGCATCCGATCTCAGGGGTGTGGTGACCTTGGTTTCCGAAACCGATTCGCACCTCATGTAAAATCCCAGTGCGGTGATCAGAACCAGGGCGATCAAACAAGCTGGACCCAATTTGTTGATCATTTGGTTAATCCTCTTGCGTTTCAGAACGGGGACGGAGATATTGGCGCAACCGGGCATCGGTTGAGCGGGTCTCGGATAACCGAGGCAGACTACAGCAACCATTCAGGGGAAACAAGCATTGGATCGGCCGCCGACGGAGGGTTTCCCGCAAGCTTTGGAGAAGCGCATTATGGGCAACGAGAGCATGTCTCGCGCCTGGACATCCCCGCAAGGCTCCACCTCGCTGGGCAAACCGGTGAGGCTCACCCTGGTGATTCCCTGCTACAACGAGGAAAAGACGCTCGAAAAATGCGTGCAAAGGGTCCTCCGGATCCGGGACGAGGAATTGGCCCTGGAAATCATCATCGTGGACGACCATTCTCAGGACGACAGTCCTTCCATCGCTCTTTCTTTAGCAAAACACATACCAGAAATCACCGTCATCCGACACGATCGAAACATGGGGAAGGGAGCGGCACTGCGGACAGGATTTCAACAAGCGACCGGCGATTATGTCGCCGTTCAGGACGCGGACCTCGAATATGACCCCTGCGACCTGAAAAAGCTGCTGGTTCCCCTGGTGAACGATGAAGCAGACGTCGTTCTGGGATCGCGTTTCCTGACCGCCGGCCCGCACCGCGTGCTCTACTTCTGGCATTCCCTGGGAAACAAATTCCTCACCCTGCTTTCCAACATGTTCTCCGACCTGAACCTCACCGACATGGAAACCTGCTACAAGGTATTCAAGAGGGAGTTCATCCAGGGCGTCAGAATCGAGGAGAACCGGTTCGGAGTCGAACCCGAGCTCGTCGCCAAGATGGCTGCGAAACGCGTGCGCATTTTCGAGATGGGCATTTCCTACTACGGCCGGACCTATGAGGAAGGGAAAAAGATAAAGGCCAAAGACGGGCTCCGGGCTTTCTACTGTATCTTTCACTACAATGCCCCTACCGCGCCGATGCCCATTCAATTCCTCATCTACCTGCTGATCGGGGGGCTGTCCGCGCTCTTCAATCTCTTTGCATTCCTCGGGGCCCTGTCTTTGGGCTGGACCGCGCCGGTATCCGCCGCAGTCGCTTACGTCACCGCCGCCGCTTTGAATTACCTGCTTTGCATCGCGCTTCTTTTCAGGCACAAGGCAAGGTGGAATTCCCTGATGGAATTGTCGGTCTATTGCCTGATCGTCGTGCTGGTCGGCGTACTGGACGTGGGGGTGACCCATGTACTGCTGTTGGGAGGCATGGCCCCGTGGTTGGCGAAATCGACCGCCTCGGTGGCGGGCTTGATTCTGAACTTCCTGGGCAGGAAATACTTCGTGTTCCCTCAGCCTTCGGCGGGGCCGTGGAAATCCCGCCCGGGACCCGGTGGGTGAGCGGGGGCCTGCCGACGGATGTCGTTCCCGGGCGGGCAGATGCCGAGTCGCGCCGGATGGTTTGAACACGACCTTGCGCCCCTGGCGAGCAAGCGATGCCAAAGCGATGCTTTCCCGTTTCGTTTCCAAGCTGAAATTCCTGTCGGTTCTCGTCTGTATTGCCTGTTTCTGTTATGTTGCATGGCAGTCGCGTTCCCTGATCCTGTCGGTTCTTCGGAACGCTCATCCCGGCTATCTTCTTGCCGCCGTTTGCGTCTGGAGCCTCTCCCACCTGACGGCTCCTCTGGGTGTTTCCATGATCTACCGAAGCCTGGGACGAGCGGTCCCCTACCGCTTTGTCCTGGGCACTCATCTCGGTCTCCTGCCCGCTCGCTATCTGCCCGGCGGGATATGGCACACGGTCGGGCGCGGAATCCGGTATCATCGGTACGGCATCGATTCCTCCCAGGTGACCGTGGGCATTTTCCTGGAAACGGCCTTTGACCTGGGAATGGCGTTCATTCTGGGAGGAGGCTGCATCTGGGCCTTTCGCGGCACCGGCGGCTGGCTGGGGCTTTCCGCCGCGGTCCTGCTCTGGATAAGCTTGGCCGGTCTGGCTCTTACTCCGTTCTTGCTCCCCCTGGTCGCCGGACAGACCCGATCCAAGGTGTCCTTGCCTCGGTATCTCGAGGCGCTTGGAGCTTATGCGATGTTCTCGTGCATAGGCCCGGCAGCCTTTGTCCTCTACCTGCTGTCGTTGCGGGTCATTACAGCCGACGTTTCGCAGCTCGAGATCGCGGGCGCCTACCTGTATTCCTGGGGGCTGGGAGTTCTCGCTTTCTTCGCCCCCCAGGGAATCGGCGTGTTCGAGGTGGTGGCCGGCGCTCTTCTTGCCCCCCCCAGCGCGCTTGGGAGCGTGGCCGTCCTGATCGCGGGATTCCGGCTGATTCGGTTGCTTTCGGATGCGGCGGGCTGGGGGGTATCCTGGTGTTCGAAGCCGCGTGAGGACGGCCAAAGCGGGGAAGAGGGCTGACCGATCCTTGAGAGTTTTTCTATTCGATGTGCGGGACACCGTGCCGGATCAGCATCCGCAGTTTGTGAGGGATGAGCGTAAACGGTGCGAGAAATTCGCGAACACCCGATTTCCTGCCGGTCTGTGCTTCCCTGCGGAGTCGGCGAAGCTGATGCCTCCTGCGGGATATCTCTTTCAGGCAATGAAGGTAGATACCCTGAAAAATATGCATATCCCTCTTGATTAGGCCGATCAGCAAGCCCTCTACCAGGATGGCGAGCAGGTGAACCGGCAAGACGAACTGAAGGAGAGGCGGTGGGAAGGTCAGGATCATGACAAAGCTCTTGTTGCGTTCGCTCAAGGCCCTTCTGCGCAGGGTCGTGCGCAACGCTTTGCCGACCACCTTCCCGCCCCCCAGTGTCTTGCCCACGAGGTGATCGAAACCCGAGCGGGACAGCGCGATCACACGGTAGCCTTTCAACCGGGCGAGGCAACACAGGTACATGTCCTCCGCCAGGCTCCCGAACCATTCGGGGAATCCCCCCAGTTCGTTCCACAGCACCCGCGGAATCCAGAGACAGGCGCCGATGACCATTCCCACGTGAAGCCGGGCCGGGTCGCGGTTCGGGATGGGATTGAGGAACGGATCGAAGAGGCTGCCGATGTCGATCATCTGCTTCGTTTGCATGTCGTACTGCGGCAACCCCAGAATCGCCGGGCTTCCCGGGGACTCCGCAGCCGCATGCAACGTTGCCAGCGCATCTGGGTGCAGCGCCGCGTCGTTGTTCAGGAGCAGAACAAACCGGCCCCTGGCACGGGCGACCATGCGGTTGTTGCTGACGCAGAAGCCCACGTTCTCGCCGCTTTCGATCAGCTCGACCCCGGGAAAATGCTTCCGGATGAAAGCGACGGAGCCGTCCCGGGAAGCATCGTCGTGAACGATGACCTCGACGGGGAAATCGCAAACCTGGGAAAAGACGGAGTCCAGGCAGGGGCCGATGACGTCGACCCCGTTGAAGTTGGCGATACATACCGAACAAACCGGTCTTTCCTGGAGATTCGAATCGCCGTCCGCGTCCTTGACCGATATCATGAACATCCCCACAACAAACCCGCATCGTCATCCGCGAGTGTATGAACCTCCACGGCTGGGCAGGCCGTTTGGCAAGCACGCCTCTGCGATTGATGCCGAAAATATCGCTCCGTCGCGTTTGTAGATATCACCAAACCCCAGTGTTGTCCATGATGGCTTGGCCAAGCCGCGCCCGGATGATTTCGCACGCCCATCACGAGCAAAGCTGAAGCGATGTGGCAAACGCTCGCACAGTGCGATATAGGCCCAGAGCGGTTTTGACCATCTCTTGGTCAGGTCATGCCTCTCACGGGCATTTAAGGGTGATCTCGGGCGGATTGCCCTCCTGTCCTGACCATGAACGAGGATTGAAGAAATCCTGATTGTTCTTGTAACCAAACCTGGGCATGAGCCGAAGCTGGTTGTCCGGTCGATTCCATCAATCGGCCTTCAGCATAATGGCCGACCATTCATGCCAATCCGTGCTTTGATCAGAGAATATCACGGAAAACTCATCCGGAAGAAGATCGTTGGAAAAATCCAACTGCACCCACTCCCTGGCGACTGGCGATGTCGTGACGGGGAACAGAGGTGCCTGAACCTCGATGGACTGCCCGTTTCTCAGCAGGCCTGAGCGATAGAGCAACTTATCGCCACGCTTCATTTTGAGGGTGAGTGATCCTATGCCGGCACCGGAATCCATGAAACTCCCGAGAACGACGATACCGTTCTTGTGAGATTTCTGCGGATCTGCGCCCAGCCACTCATTGCCCGGTTGCACCTTGTTAATTGCAACGGTCACATCGTTGTGCTCAAACGGTCGGTCATCTGGATGCTTCCGGATAACCCGGAACGGGAAGCCCCCAGTCACCGCGGGTTTGGAGAAAGGATCTTTGTCCAGCAGGGAATTGCATTGCTGTTTCGTCAATTTCAAAGCCCATGTTCCTGCAATGTTGCCGTCAATATGAACGGGCAGCTCGTACTCCTGGAAATGCGGACAAGAGGCCAAATGCGTTGCCCAATTCAAATCGTCGTGCTTCCTGTCAAGGACGGGGATGGCGTTCAGTATTGAGAGACACAGGATGAATAATGCCCCCATCCGGAGCAATCGACTCGTTTCAGTCAGGGCAATCTGCAATAGAAACCAGGAAAGAATGATGAACGGGAAAAAGAAATAGCGTGGCGAGCCGATGGCGTGGTGAAGATAATTGATGCTGAGCCGACTTATCGACATGAGTATGGTTGCACACAAAAGATAGGCCAGTCCCCACTTTACCGGTGATCGCAGGTCACGAAGAACTGTGACAATCAACAAAGACAGAATAATAAGTCCAAAATACCATCTGAACATAGGGAAGATATTACCTATTGCATATGATCCAATAAATTTTGTAATGATTGAATAAAATGAGGCTATGTTAATTTGTGATACTACATAAATATTGCTATGAATCATTGTCCAAACCTGAATTGCAACACAAGATGTGGCAAGCAATGTGAGGGATATTTCCCGTCGATTCTTGCGTAAGATACATGCCCTCGTCCACAAAAGCGGCAATGTGGCAATACAGACGGGAGATGAGAGGGAAGACATTATAATAATAACTGCCCTCAATATCGAATCATTCTGATTGGCGTTCCAAAAGACAACGACAAAAAGTAGAATTGATATCCACCAAAAGCTATAAAGAGGTAGACCGAACACTTCAGGATTACTTGGCAACAACATACAAGCGGCTGCGAGTAATATACCTCCATGTATGCGAATTGGTGCAGTTGCCACAATGTAGAAAACCACTAACATAACACCGCAAGCCATAAATGTGCTGATCATTGGGTATTGAGTAATGCTGATTGAAACTGACAGCATTGTGATCATTTTGGGTACAACAATCAAATATCCATTTACGGGTTCCAATAGATCAGTGAGGCCATTCTGGAAAAACCCAGGCAAATTGTATGTCCCATCTTCTTGCCAAACTTCAGGGTGAAGCAGCCTGGGCCAAGTTCGGATTACCAGTAGAAGCAAACCAATTGGTAATATTACCCATGTTCGCTTCGAACAGGAGTCTGAAGAGGAAAATGAGCCTGACCACATACCCTGCCTCGCAGAAAACAAATTCAATGTGTTGAATCCTGTATTCTTGTTATAGCACCTTAAATAATGCGTCAGTCTGACCACCATGGAATCCAGAAGAGGATTCACGGGCGAATTGAGTCTGAAAAAGGTTTAGGGCACACGCAGACCCTTGGGACCATTGGATGACCCTCTGACAAGTGTAAGAAAAGCGTATCGATATTTCTTCCGGTTGTTCCAGGACTTCTTCCCGATAATTCGGTCAATCGTCCTTTTATCATTCCTTAGCAATAAAGTGCGACTCTGGGGCATAAGACACGATAAGGGTGGCCCATTGGAAGATCCGACATACTGGAGTGAACGTATCGTTTTCCATCGAGGAAAATCCAGCTGGGCCCGACTCTCGTTGGCCGCCAAATGACCGAATCGATGGACGACGTGCCCCTTTCTTTCCAAAGAGCTGAACCTTTGATCATGTGAGGGCGCGATCGGCAGCCGTCAACAGCATGTCTTGTTCTCTGCCGGGGGGCATTTCCCAGTTTTCTCCTCAGCCTGATGTCTATTCACCCTGAGCATACCAAAACCAGCGATAGGACCTCCGGCGTAACGGTTGAGAGGAGACGAAGGTCCGCAAGAGCGGAAGGCTTTGGGATCGTTGTCAAATCCGGGCGCTGGTTGTTCCCGATGCGCAAATCACTCACTTGCTGGCTTCATGACGCGGAAGCCGTGTCAAAAGTGACCATGGCAGGTTTGCAGTCGCCGGGATTCGGCCGGTCGCGGCTGGGATGAATGCCCTTGTTCTGATCTCACCTACCCGGCCATGCTCACTTTCTTGTCACGCTAAAGCAATTACAGAGTAAAATTAAAGAGTTACAGTGTATTCAGCGTGATCTTTCAGCCTAACGGCGCACCGCTCAGGCCCAAAAGTGTCATCCCGGAAATGAATTCGGCCGATATCTAATAGACCTTAAGAGTATTCGTGATGAAGATGTGGGATGGCCAAGCCCGGTTCCTTCGTGTCCGGCAGGGGGGAGGGACTCCTGCAAATCCCCAAAGCGTCCCACATTATGCGCGAGCGGTTGTTAAGCGTGCGAGAGTGGCGAAAAGCACTTGACTCCTGTTGTACTTTTCTCCAAAAGGAATCGAATGACCCCTGTCCAAAAAAGGCTGCAAATGCTGCAGTTCAAAGATCTGAACCGGAGCAACGGTGAGGACTCAAAGGGAGAAGGGACTGTGTGCTCCATGACACCCCATGGGAACGCCGCCGGTGATAGAAAGAATGGGATGCAGGCTTGGGAGGAGTTCTGATTGTGCCAATCCCGATCCAGGCTCTTAGGGGCAGGATGTGACGTCTGGAATCTGCGTTGTCGGCAGAGCTGAATGATTCAATCTCCTCTTTGGTGGGCGTCGAGGGCGTGTGTCGATGTCAAAGGTCAATGAATTCATAAAACTGGCGAGAATATACCAATACACCAAGAACGTGCCGGTCTTTCTTCCCGCGGTCTTCAGTTACAAACTCAACGACTGGACCGCCCTGGCGACCGCGGCAGGTGCATTCCTGGCGTTTTGCGGAATGGCGAGCAGTGTCTACGTGCTCAACGACATATTGGACGTCGACGAGGATCGCCATCATCCCGCGAAGCGGCATCGGCCGCTGGCGTCAGGCAAAATTACAGTCGGAGAGGCGAGCTGCTTTGGAATTGCCCTGGGATTCTTGTCCATCGTTTTCAGCGTGTTGCTTCTTCCATATTCTTCTCTAATATGGTTGTTGATTTATATGGTACTTAACATTTTGTATTCTACAAAGTTGAAGGAAATTCCTATTATAGATGTTTTGTGTGTTTCGGCAGGATTCGTATTGCGAATCCTAGTTGGGGCATATGCCATATCAGTGCTGCCAAATCATTGGATTATTTTGATGACTTTTCTGCTGGCACTCTTTTTGTCATTTGCAAAAAGAAGAGATGATATTGTAATAAGTGAAAATAATAATAATGGACTGATAAGATGCGTTATCGTTGGTTATAGTCTTGAATTTGTATCAACGATAATGTCAGTTCTTGCATCAGTTGTAATTATTTGTTATATTCTATTTACACTGTCGCCAGAGACTGTTGCCAAGCACGGTACCCATAATTTATATAGTTCTTCTTTCTGGGTAATAATGGGAATTATCAGATACATGCAACTCACGTTCGTTTATCAAAAGAGCGGTTCTCCATCCAGGATACTCATTGAGGATATGCCTTTGAAGATTATTACGGTTTTGTGGGTTGTCCACATTATTTTCATACTTTATGTCAAGTAAGGTCCCCGATGCTTTCCAGAGACAAGATCGTCATCACCGGTGGGGCCGGGCTGGTGGGTCAGAACCTGGTCCGCCTGCTGGTGTCCGGCGGTTTTGAAAACATTACGGTCGTCGACAAAAATGCGGACAGCCTGGCCGCCATGAAACGGGACTGCCCGGGCGTCACGGTCATCCATGCGGACCTCGCCGAATCGGGTTCCTGGCGGGCGGCGTTCGAGGGGGGCAGGGGGGTCGTTCAGCTTCAGGCCCAGGTCACGTCGAAGGAAGGCGAGCGTTTCGAGCGCAACACGGTTCGATCGACCGCCAACGTCTTGAGCGGCTGCAAGGAGCACGGCATAGACTATATCGTCCATGTCAGTTCTTCGGTGGTGAACTCGGTTGCCGACGATGATTACACCCGTAGCAAGAAGACCCAGGAAAGGATGGTCATCGACTCCGGGATCGAGCACTGCATCCTGCGACCGACACTCATGTTCGGCCCGTTCGATCCGAAGCACCTCGGTTGGTTGTCCCGGTTTATGGAGCGCGTCCCGGTGTTTCCCATCCCCGGGCATGGCAGGTATGTCCGGCAACCTTTGTATGTGATCGACTTCTGCAGGATCATCGAGTATTGCCTGGTGCACAGGCCTTCCGGGAAGACGTATGACATTGTCGGAGAGGAGCAGATTCACTATATTGACATGATCCGATCCATAAAGAAGCACAAGCAACTCAGAACGATTATATTGAAGATTCCATGCGGATTATTTTCGGTACTTTTGAGGCTGTATTCGCTTATCAGAGACAATCCCCCATTTACCGCGGATCAGCTGAAAGCACTGACGGCAGGCGATATATTTCATGGGGTTGATATGAGAAGAGAATTCGGATTTGACCCAACTAGATTTGATGATGCTATGTACATTACTTTCAAGAATGAGTATTTTTATTTATCTCAAAATTTGCGAGCATAATGGATATATTATTTTATTCAATATCAAGGTGAGTTCAAAATTGTATGACACAAATGAGCGCTAAATGGCGTGCCATGGGATAAAATCTGCCCATGCTATTGACTAATATGCCGGTCAAGCATAGAGAATGGCTTTATGTCCGCCAGGCCAATGGTGTGAACTTGAATGCAACATGACATAAAGACAAAATTGAATTTCAATATAAATATATAAGATTTTGAGTATGGCTCTTGAAAAATGTAATCAGGAATATGTTTCAATAAGAAAATTAACCTTGTTTATTATGAGATCATATTGTTATTCGCTGGAGTGGTTAGCAGGATATGAAACGGATTTCAATCATAGGCGCAGGGCCCATGGGGCTCGCGTGTGCATACTATTTGCTCAAGAAAGGGTTCCGTGTCGATGTCTACGAGAAGGACGGAGTCGTTGGCGGCATGTCGGCGTCCTTTGACTTCGGAGGGCTCACGCTGGAACGGTATTATCATTTCATCTGCGGGCCCGATGAGGATTACCTCGGTCTTCTCGATGAGATCGGCATGCTCGACCAGGTTCGCTGGGCGGAAACGAAGATGGGCTTCTACTATTACGGGAAGCTTTACGAATGGGGCAATCCACGCGCTCTGTTCCGGTTCCCGCACCTGGACGTTGGAACCAAGCTTCGCTATGCCCTGCACGCGTTTCTTACGAGCAGGATCACGGACTGGAGGAAGCTGGACCGGGAGGAGGCTTCGGACTGGCTTACGAAATGGATCGGCGGCTCAGGCTATGAAATCCTGTGGGAAAGCCTGTTCAGAAAGAAGTTCCATCATTTTGCCAAGCCGTTGTCGGCGGCCTGGATCGGTTCGCGGATCCGGAGGGTTGCACGCTCCCGCAAAGGACCCTTCAGCGAGGAAATGGGCTATCTCAAGCAAGGGACCGCGTCTTTCCTGGACCAGCTCAGAGGGCTCATTGAAGGAATGGGAGGGAACGTTTTTCTCAACGCCCCGGTGAACCGGATCCTGCACCGCAACGGAAGGGTATCCGGTATCAGCGTGGAAGGGATCGATCGGGACTGTGACGTGGTCTTTTCGACCGTTCCGCTCCCGCATGTCCTGAGGATCGCGGACGACCTTCCGGATTCCTATCTTTGCGCAGTGCGCGCCGTCAGCAACATCGGGGTGCGATGCGCGGTGTTGAGGCTGGCGCATCCGCTGAGCGATTATTTCTGGATCAACATCAACGATCCGGAGTTTGGAATACCCGGGTTGATCGAGTATTCGAACCTCAACCCACTTCACGACGGAATCGTTTATGTTCCCCACTACATGCCGACCGATTGCGAAGAGTGGCGCATGGCGCCTGAGGCCGTCATCGCGCGGGCGGTCGGCTATTGCCGCCGGATCAATCCCGCGTTTGACGACGGGTGGCTTGTCGATGCAAGACTGTTTGAATACGAATTCGCTCAGCCCATATGCACGCCGGGTTTTTTTTCGAAACTGCCCCCGGTGTCGGGCATGATCGAAGGATTGTACGTTGCGGACACCACTCACTCGTACCCTGAGGACCGGTCGATCAACGAGAGCGTGCGGATTGCCGGCATGCTTGCCCGGATGATAGCGCATGAACAGTGTCTCCGTTAGGCTGAAGAACGAATTCTGTTCGAGACAGTTCGCGGGTTTTCTCGCAGTGGGAGGATCCGCGGCGGTCCTGAATTTCTTCTGCCGGGTGTTCCTGAGCGGGTATTTGTCTTATTCCGCTGCGATCGTGGTTGCGTACCTGATCGCCATGGTTTTCGCGTTCGTGCTGGGAAAATGCTTCGTGTTTCAGTCCCGGAGGAGTTCGCGCACGGCGCGGGAATTCATCAATTTCGGCCTGGTGAACGGTCTCGCCGTTCTTCAGACGCTGGGAATCAGTCTCCTCCTGGCCTATGTGGTCCTGCCGTATTGCGGGGTTTCAAGCCACGGGGAGGAGATTGCCCATGCCGTCGGGATCATGGTGCCCGCCTTCACCAGTTATGTGGGACACAAGCACTTCACGTTCAAGTGAGGCGCCGGGAGCGACGATTGCCATGGAAATGACATCCTGGGGCAGATTCCCCCGGATCGATGCCGTAGGGCATGCCCCGCGAAACGAAGCCGCGCTCAGAGCCTGCGTCCTGGCGGGAGGGGAAAAGATCGCCCACGGCATGGGCCGCAGCTACGGGGACAGCGCCCTGAACCGCGAGGTCATCCTCACCGGAGGGTTCAGGTATTTCCTGGATTTCGATACGAAGACGGGAATCATCACCTGTGAAGCGGGAGTGTCCCTGTCCGACATCATCGATGTCGTTCTGCCGCGGGGGTGGTTTCTGCCCGTGACGCCGGGCACCCGATTCGTATCGCTGGGAGGCGCGATCGCCAGTGACGTGCACGGCAAGAATCACCACCTGTCGGGCTCCTTTTGCGACCACGTGATCGGTTTCGACCTGATGATGGCGGACGGTGCCGTGGTCCGGTGTTCCAGGAGCGAAAACGAGGACTTGTTTCACGCCACCTGCGGGGGAATGGGGCTCACGGGAGTGATCCTGCGGGGGAGCTTCCGGTTGCAGAAGGTGCGGAGCTGCCTGATCAGGCAGGAAATCTTCAAGGCTGCCAACCTTTCGGAAGTGATCGATTTGTTTGAAGAAAAGAGTGCATGGAGTTACTCCGTGGCATGGATCGACTGTCTCGCGACGGGGACGAAGCTGGGACGGTCGCTCCTGATGGTCGGCGAACACGCCGACGAGGGCACCCTGTTCCGCAGCCCGGCAAAGACTCTCTCGGTTCCCTTCGATTTTCCGCGCTTCTGTCTGAACCGGTACTCCGTTTCGGCGTTCAATCATCTGTATCATCGACGCAAGGGAGCTTCAAAGGGGGAACAGGCGGTTTCCCTGGAACATTTCTTTTTTCCGCTGGATTCCATCCTGAACTGGAACAGGATTTACGGGGCCGGCGGATTCACTCAATATCAGTTCGTGTTGCCGAAAGCCTCCGGCGCAGAGGGGCTGAGGACCATACTGGCCCGGATCGCCCGATCGGGCCGGGGCTCGTTTCTCGCCGTCTTGAAGCTCTTCGGCAAAGGCAACGAAAACCTGCTCTCCTTCCCCATGGAAGGTTTCAGCCTGGCGCTTGACTTCAAGATCGAGCCCGGTCTTTTCCCGCTCCTGGACGAGTTGGACCACATCGTCATGGATCATGGAGGCCGCCTGTACCTGGCCAAGGACGCGCGCATGCGAGCCGGCGTTTTTCGTCGGGGATATCCGAAGTGGGAGGTATTTCGCGGCATTCGGGAAACGTATGGGCTGGCGGGCAGGTTCGATTCCCTGCAAGCCAGGCGACTGGAGGTCTGAGGATGTTTGTGTTGATTTTGGGTGCCAATTCCGATATCGCCCGCGCCATCGCGGACAAGTTCGCGCGGGAGGAGGGCGCTCACCTGTGCCTCGCCTCGAGGGATACCGACGAGATCGAACGGCTGGCGAAAGACATCGAGGTCCGGCATCGAACCCGGGCGCAGGTCGCGCGCTTCGACGCGTTGGAATTCGCCTCGCACCGGCTGTTTTACGAAAGTCTCGATCCGAAACCGGATACGGTGGTCGTCGCTTTCGGCTACCTGGGGAACCAGTCGCGGGCCCAAGCGGATTTCGACGAGGCGAGAAAGATCGTGGAAACCAATTTCCTGGGGTGTGTCTCCATTCTCGACATCATTGCCGAAGACTTCGAAACCAGGGGGAGAGGGGCCATACTGGCCATCAGCTCGGTGGCCGGGGAAAGAGGCCGGCAGAGCAACTACATGTACGGATCGGCCAAATCCGCGCTGACGACGTATCTTTCCGGCCTGCGCAATCGCCTCTGCCGGAGAAACGTCCGGGTGATTACGGTCCTTCCGGGATTCGTGCGTTCAAAAATGACGGACGGGTTGAGCTTCCCGGAAATACTGTCCGCCGTTCCAAAAGAGACGGCCGATGACGTATTCCGGGCATTCAAGAGCGGGGCTGACGTGGTGTACACGAAATGGTTCTGGAGGTGGATCATGATGGTCATCAGAATGCTTCCGGAAAGAATTTTCAAAAGGCTGCGGCTCTAAATCCACTTCCAAACAGGACCTGTTATGCCGAATACCGAGCATCGAAAAAGGGAACCATCTGCGGCAAAATATATATACACCCTGCTTGCAATATGTTTTGTGGCTAATGCGGTGTTTGTATCTGTTGGATTTAAAAATACAATATTGGATTATCATGGATTCAGACAAACACAAACAGCGATATCAAGTTATTATACTATCAAAGAAGGATATAGTCTGGCATATGATACACCTGTTTTTGGACAACCATGGAGCATTCCATTTGAATTTCCACTCTATCAATGGATGGTTGCATTTTTATCACAAGTATCAGATGTCAAATTGGAGCAGTCAGGAAGGTTGGTATCCATTTTATTTTTCTATTTAAGTTTATTAATGATATTTCTTATTTTGAGATCACTTTCCATAGAGCGTGAATATTGCTATATATCAATAGTGTTAATGCTATGCTGTCCGACTTACATATTTTGGTCAAGAACTTTCATGATAGAATCTTTGGCCAATTTTTTGAGTCTTACATATTTGCTGTTTTTTATAAAGTTCTATAAGAATAGAAACATCTCTCTGTTTTTCTGGGGTGCGCTGTTCGGAGGGTTGGCGGCTGCGGTCAAAATAACCACCTTCATCGTTGCGACTATACCAATAATCGGAATCCTATCATATAATTGGTTGAATTTGCTGCACGGTTTCTTACGAAAAAAGTCAAATGATCTTTCGCTGAATCGCTTCCGGAACGAGTTTAAATATGCGGTGCTTCTTGTCGTTCCATATCTATTGGGTTTGATCTGGACAAAATTTGCAGACTTCCACAAGTCCTTGAATCCACTGGCTAGAGATTTCATTACGAGCACTCATCTCGTCCAGTGGAATTTCGGGACATGGTCTCAGAAATTCTCCATAGATTGCTGGGAAAAAATACTCATACACGACGTGATCCAAGGCATAGGATATCCTATCATTTTTGTAATACCTTTTCTTGTTTTGATTACAAATTCTTATTATATTTGGCTTGTAATGCTATCGTTAATATCATATCTATCTGGGCCAATTATTTTTACCAATCTATATTATATACATAGCTATTATTCTTATGCAAATAATTTATTCTTGGTTTTTGCAATTTCATTGACTATTATCGCATTAATAAAAAATAATAAAATGAAGAAATTTGCTCTTTATGGGTTAATGCCCTTTTGCATAATAACCATGATTTATTCCTACTTGTCCAACTATTATATGGATCAAAGGCAAGCCAAGGGAATTTCAAGACCTCCAGTTGAATGTTTTCTGATCAGGGCGGTAACAGCCCCGGAAGATGTGATTTTGATCTATGGAGAAGATTGGAATCCGACGATTCCGTTTTACGCTGAGCGGCGCGCCATCATGAATCGATCCAACCTGCCGCTTTCCGACCCTCGGTTCCAGGAATCGATAAGAACGACGGGCAAGGAGAGAATATCCGCGATGTACAAGGATTCTCGTGACGAAGAGCTGAACGCCTTTTTCTCTTTCCACCCCGATCCGGTGATGACCTCTGTCTATCTTCGGAAAGACCTGTACAAGAGCGTTTTCATGAGGATGTTTCACGTGGATGTGGAACAGTCTTCATCGGCCCTTCCGGTGAAAATTTCCATCTGGAACAAGCGGTTTCGCCTGTTTTCCGCCACGGGGAGCACAATGGTGATACCGCTGCCCGCTCCGGTTTCGAAGGTGAGAGCTCAATTCGGGGTTCTTTTCGATCCCAGGGATGCCGAGATTTCCGCAGGCGTGGATTTTGTGATTGCATACGAAAGTCAGGACGGTGTCCGCACTGAACTGTTGCGGACTCACCTCGATCCGGGCCGGTCCGAGGCGGACCGCGAAGTCCGTGAGGCGGAGGTGGAATTGGAGAATCGGGGGGCGGGAAAGATTCTGCTGGAGACCGTTCCCGGGTCGGGAAAGACCTGCAAATGGTCGTTCTGGTCGGATGTCGAGTTGAATTGAGGCAGTTCGCCGCGCAAGGGAGGGTCGATTTCACGTGGCCGACAGCATGCTGGATGGAGCGGTCGAGCGATGCAGCTCATCACCGGGGTACTGCCCACCGGGCGGAGTCACAGCAGGCAGGTGATCGCCGTTCCATGTTCGAGTGAAAACAGCGGTCTTGACCTCGCCGCGGACGAGCGTCCCTCCTTTGTCCGATCGTGCTCGGCGCCGGGGCGAGGTCGGTTTCAACGCATTCCTCCTGGCCACCCGGCAGCCGCAGCACAGGCAACCGCCCCTGAACTCGCCCTATCCCGGCACGAGTATCGCCCCGTCAATCGCCCCGGCGTTCACCCCTCCATCCCCGTCACCAAACGGTATGCCATCTTGTACCGGTCGGCGCAATCCCGCCATGTCCCGATTTCCCGCCTGACCCAGTCATGGGCGTTCGCACCGGCGGCTTCGTTGTGGTCCGGCCGGGCGAGCCATTCGAGGCCGCCGGCGAATTCCTCCCTCGAGCTCGCGAGCCAACCCGTTTCCATGTGCCGGACAACGTTGCGGTGCGCGGGGATGGTCGATGCGAGAATGGGCAGCCTTGCCGCCATGGCTTCGAGAATGACCTGCGGTCTCCCTTCGTCATGCCGGCTCACGGAAATCAACCCGGCCGCGCGGGGGAACCACTCGCTTTCCAGCGCATCCGGATGGGTCGGGCCGTGATAGCGCACCCAGCCCGGGATGGGAAGATCCTCCTGCATGGGGCCGAGCAGGTGCAGCTCGTCGTCGGCTCCGAAAAGCCCTTCTCCCCACGAGAACAAGGGCCCGATCTTTTTTTCGGTCACCCGTGATACGACCAGCCATTGCCTCGGCGTTCCCGGCGTTCTTTTCGGTTTGACTTTTCTTTAACAGTGAACCCTCATTTTGCGTCTGCAAACCCGCATGAAATATAGAGTTGTTCTTCAAAAAGTCGGTTTTTGTAGTGCCAACAACTCTGTAGATTTTTCTTGTTTTAAAAAGAAT